>Ga0209164_1001157_pt1 | contig 37975 bp, 28 predicted proteins | sample MTBNYHSulfiMetaG_FD_187458 | JGI IMG/M metagenome (GOLD analysis project Ga0209164, IMG submission 187458) | Enrichment culture microbial communities from rom New York Harbor, USA that are MTBE-degrading - MTBE-NYH (New York Harbor Sulfidogenic)... | ecosystem: Environmental > Aquatic > Marine >... | reverse complement strand
GTCCGTCGTGCGAAAACCCCGAAACGTCTGCTCACGCTGACGATGACGGTTTCCGCTCTCCTCTCCGCCCTGTTTGTGAATGACACCATCTGCCTGATGCTGACCCCGGTGGTGCTCGCGACAACCATCCGCGCCAACCTCCCGCCGATCCCCTATCTCCTCGCCCTGGCGATCGGATCCAACCTCGGCAGTGCGGCCACTCTTGTCGGCAATCCCCAGAACATGCTTGTCGGGATCAGCTCCGGGATGGCTTTCTGGCGTTATACCCTGCTTGCCGCTCCAGCAGTGCTTGGCGGGACGCTGCTCGGTATCCTCGTGATGCAGATGATCTACCGCCGCGAGTTGCCCAAGGCTTTTTCGCTGAAGACCCAAGTGGCTCCTGCCGATGTCGACCGTCCCCTGCTCGCTAAAGGGCTGCTGGTCACCCTCGGTGTGCTGATTGGATTCAGTGTCACCGGAGAACTGGCCACGACTGCCCTCGCGGGCGGCGCCAGCCTGATTCTGCTTGACAGCCACCGCTCCTCGAAGATCCTGGCGAAAATCGACTGGACGCTGATTCTCTTTTTTGCCGGGCTGTTTGTGGTGGTGGGTGGAGTCAATCGTATCGGTCTGCTCGATGGATTTGGCCAGGGACTCGCATCACTCTGGGGCGATAATCTCCCCGCTCAGATCGTTTACTTCTCCGGCGCGACTCTCCTGCTGAGCAACCTCTTCTCCAATGTACCCTTTGTGATGATCGCTCAGCACTGGATCGCAGGTTTTGCTACCCCTGAGCTGATGTGGGTGATCCTTGCCGTGATGTCGACATTTGCGGGGAATCTTCTGCTTCTGGGCTCCGTGGCGAACCTGATTGTGGTTGAAGGTGCGCGTCACCATGTCCACATCGGCTTTCGTGCTTACCTGAAAGCTGGTGTGCCGGTCACACTGGTCAGCTCGCTCTGGGCGGTGGGAGTTCTTCTGCTCTACTGATCGAATGCTATTTCTCAATAAAGCGGGGTTCCTGCGGACATCTGCGTGGTAGTCTGGCAATCGGATTCAGTTAGAACTTGAACGTCAAGAGACAGACATCTTGAAATGAGCCTTGTCTTATCGAAAACAAATGTGCTGGATGGATTCACAGGGGAACGAAAGGTGTTCTCGAAAGTCCGAGGCTCTTTCAATTGGCGGCAGGTCTCCGCTTCGCCAAAGACCTGCCACAACACTGGAACAGAGTTGTATCCTGTTTTGTTGTCAGAACTCAATTTTCAGGGATCAGCTACTGCCTATCCCTTCAGCAATCGTCCCTGTTCCAGACGGTTGCCATCGACCAGGATATCCGCCATTTCGCCCGGGAAAGCAAATCGCAGGAATTCTTTTGCCACCGCCTCACCCTGACGGTCCCACTGCTCCAGATCGCGAGCGATACTTTGATCCGCTTCCGATCCCGCCTCCGCCCTCTTCACGCCGATCCGTACCTGGCGATCCACCCAGCTGCGCCACGACTTCTTGATCTGACGAGGTACCGCTGGGACTGGCGTGTCGACCCAGATTGAATAGTCGAACTCGCCTTCCAGATGTGCGCCGTACAGAAATGGACCTTCGACCAGCACGATACTTCCGGGTCGGCCACGGTAAGGTTTCTGCTCTCCGATCGTTTGCCCACTTGTCACAGGCCAGCTTGTATCGATCCGGCCCGCCCGGGCGGCCTGAAGTACTTCTTCCCCCAACCTCCTCCAGGGGTAGGACTCGGTTATCCAACGATCGGCGGAACTGGCAGTTGTGACAACCCTGTGCCGTTCCAGACGGAGATGGGAAACAGTGATCTTGTTGTCCGCAATTTCGGTGGTCAGCAATTGTGCAAGCTCACCCGTCAGGCTTGGATGCACACCGCTGAGGCCCACGACTATCGGGCGGTCGAGCCGGAGACGTTTCCCCGCCTGAATCGCAAAACGAGTCGCCAACTCACGTAACGGATAGAAGAGGTATGCGAGGTCGCGAACATCCTCGACCCAGGTGTCTGTGCCGAGCAGCTCGTCACGTCCGCCGTAACCGTACAGCGCCCCCACCGCGGGCAGGCCATTCGCCTTTGCCGCCTCGATATCATAATCGCGGTCGCCGATCACCACAGCGGGACCGCCCAGGTCACGTACCACATCCGCGACCAGGTCGGTTTTCGTTGCACCGGGAACATCACCGATGCACACCGCCCTCTCGAAATAGCGTCCGAAGCCCTGCGAAGCCAACGCGACCTGGAGATAATGCGAGGAGCAGTTCGAGACGAGGGCGAGATGATAGCCGCGCTGCTTAAGGGATTGCAAAGTTTTAACCGCACCGGGATAGGTGATCCGGTGGGATTCCAGCCACGCTTTTTCACGCTCGAAAATAATGCTGTGCAGTTCACGCCAACCTGAGCGGTGCCGAAGGTCCAGCAGATTGCTGTAAAACTCATGCGCCGGTTGCCCGATGCCCGCACGCAGCTCTTCATCACTACGCTCGGGCATGATCTCGCCCCGGCGGCGGTAGAATTCCTCGAGCCCACCTCGTAACGCGGAAGTGGCAAGATCGCCACTACGCATCAGGGTGCCATCCATGTCGAAGATGAGGGTCCGTACACCAATCAGGTCAGGATGAATCATCGCACCGGTTCAGTTTATCAGCGTGGGAATGTGGCAGATTGCCTTCTCGGACGACTCCTGAGAACTCGTGTGTCCATTGTGCATTCAGATCAATAGAGCAATTCGAGGATTGTCAGTCCCTCGGTGACCGAGGAGACGATCAGCCGCCCATCCTCGGAGAAGATTGCCTCGGTCGGTTCACGGATTTCATACGCGGCTTTGTACACAGGTGCTTCGGGATTGCTCACATCGAGGAAGAAGAGACCGTCATAGCGGTCAACCACAACCAGTCGGTGACCATCGACAGAGACCTTCACCACATGGTCCATCCCCGGTATTTTCCACTGCGCCACCAGCTCCGGCGCAGTCGGATTCCGGTAATCGATCACCGCCAGTCCGGCGATTCCATCCGCTACATAAATGTAGCCATCCTGATGGACCAGGTCTTGTGCTTCGCCCGGAGTGTCAACACTGGCGACAACCTGTCCCATGGTTGCGCTGATCTCTTCATCCATCTCGAAAATGGCGATACCCAGGTCGCGTGCAGCGACTCCCACCGTGTAGAATGAGTCGATCGGCTCAACACTCATCGCTCCCGCACCGAAAAGCGATGCGCGAAAATTGTTCAAGTACTCCTCACCGCCAAACAGGTAGGAATCTACGCCGTCAAGCGAATCCGGGTACCAGTAATCGACAAAGAGACCATCGACCCTGTCACAACGCAGCACACGTGTCCCGGTTGTCGGATACATCTGGAAATCAAAGGAGGAGAGCTGAGTGGAGGTATCCGGAAAGAGTCGCATGTTCTGGATGGTGGACGAGGGGACAATGAGATCGTGCTGAGTGAGGGAATCATCCATGAGGTACCCCTGCAGCTCCCCGGGAAATACGACAAAGAGCAGGTTGTTCCAGGGGGCAACACGGATCAGGTTTGGCCTCTGGCGTGTCTGACGTTGCAGCTCGAGACGGATATTTTCCGGGTCGCTGATGTCGTAACGAGTGATCCCGAAGCTGTTTTCGGCGACATAAAGCTGATCGCCGTGCAGTACCATGTCATTGACAAATCCTCGAGCGGCGTAACCGCCAAGAACCTTGTAGACACCCTCAGCAGACTTTTTCTCGGGCAAGTCCGGATCGTTCGGCGAGCTGCACCCACCCAGCAGCAACAGTGCCAACACAAGAAATAGAAGCTGTGCCCTGAAAAACCGTGCTGTCGCCTTCATGCTTCTGCTCCTCTCCCCTCGAGACATAACAGTACGAACACCCGGATAGCATCTCCTCACATCATCTCCCGGTGTCAATAGTGCAGTCGGAAGAAGGTCAACCCATCCCCCTTCGATGCCACCACCAGGGTTCCGTCATCCATAAAACGGGCAGAGTTGGGTTCACGAACCCTGTAACTTCCCTTGTATACAGGGTTTCCCGGTGTTGAAATGTCATGAAAAAAGACGCCGTCAAAATCATCGACCAGCACAAGCCTGTGGCCGTCGAACACGATATTGCGGGCATGGTCCAGGCCGGTCAGTTTCCATGAGGTTACATAATTCGGATTGCTCAGGTTGCGGGCATCGATGATCGCCATGCCCCCCATCATGTCCGCAACATAGATGTATCCCTCGGCATAGACCAGGTTCCATGCCTCGCCGGGTGTATCCACATCAGACAACCAACGCCCTCCATGCTGGACAACCTCCTCGTCGAGTTCCGCGATGCCAACGCCCAGGTCGCCCGCCGCCACCGCGACCTTACGGAAGGTTTCGATGGGTGTGACACCACGCGCACCTGTACCATGCAGTGCTATCTCGAAGGGATCGTCGATGCTGAAATAAAACAGCTCGTTACGCTCGCCGGATGGCAGCTTCGCAGAATCCGGGTAAAGATAGGTGGCGTGCATACCGTCATCCCAATCGCACCGCAAAGCGCGTGTGCCACGAGTGAAGTTAAACTGCTCGTCCCAGGCGGATGCACGCAGGGAACTGTCTGGGAACAGGACGAGATCGTATACATTTGATGATCCGAAAAACAACTGGGTCACCCCAATCGTATCCCCCATCAAATACCCCTTCAGTTCGTTCGAGAAACCCGCGACCAGCATGTTGTTCCAGGGAGCTACCCGTACGAGCCTCGGGTTGCGGGCGGTCGGCATTTGATGTAAAAGTTGCAGGTTCCGCACATCGCTGGCGTCGTACTGGGTGATGCCGTAGCTGTTTTCAGCGACATAGATCGTGTTGCCGTGGACTGCCACATCGTTGGCGAATCCACGAGTAGGATGGACACTGAGAACGGTAAATGTCTCGGAGTTTTCTGGCGAATTGGGGCTGCCACAGCCGGAGAAAAGGGAGCCGAAAACTATCAACGAGAGCAAGGGGAGAACTACCAGTGCAAACCGTGCATTGGTACTCATCGATCCATCCTTTCGGAATTTTAATGGCTTGAAGCAGAAAAAGTAGGGGACGAAGCCAGTTGACGCAACCAGATTCGCCGTACAGCTCCGACAAGATACAGACTGCCTGTGGCAATCACGATGCCTCTCCCGCCCGCACGATCCAATGCCACCTGGAGTGCTTCTGCCAGTGGTGAGGCGGTTGCACTCCACTTTTCACCGTCGAGGAGTGCGGCGAGTTCCTCGGGAGTTGCTGCACGGGGCGTCAGCGCGGCGGTGGCGACGGTGTGGTCCGGCTTGCGTCGGAAGCTGCGCAGAAAAGCCTGGATATCCTTGTCCCGGTTCATTCCGAGGAGAAAAATCCGCTTCACGTCAGGCCAGCAGGTTTCCAGTAGCTCGTCCAGCACCTTCGCACCCTGCGCGGTGTGAGCGCCATCGAGGAGCAGAGTGGGTGCGACATGAAGCACCTCGCCACGTCCCGGCCAGGAAGCCCGCGACAGCCCTTCACGGATAGACTGCTCGGAGAGAGGAAAGGTCTTATCGCCATCGAGACGGTCCGCCGCGGCAACAGAAAGCGCAGCGTTGCGTGCCATGTGGGCACCGAGGAGGGGGATGTGCAGGTCAGAATGGGTCCGGTGAGGGGTCGCGACATCAAATCGGCAGCCGGTCCGGTCGATGCTTCGGATGGTCAGTTCGATATCCCTTCCCACCCTCCAGTGATCGCTCCCCATTTCGCCGGCTCGTTTTTCCAGTACCGACGCAGCATCACCGGGCTGTTCGGCGGAGATTGAAGGTGTGCCCTGCTTGATGATGTGCCCCTTGTCCCAGGCGATCTCCTCGACCGTACTACCCAGTAGATGCGTGTGATCCAGGCCGATCGTCGTGACAACCGACAGCAGCGGCGAAACCACATTTGTCGCATCCAACCGTCCCCCCAACCCCACCTCGACCAGGCCGAGGTCCACTTCAAAATCACGAAAAGCGAGGAACGCGAGGGCGGTGATAAGCTCAAAGACTGTACGATAGTTCCCTCCGCCGAGAGTGGATTCTGCAGCCGGACGAAGTTCTTCATAGAGCCTTGCGAAATCGTAGAATGAGACAGGCTCGCCATTCACCCTGACCCGTTCACGAACCTCCACCAGGTGTGGAGAAATGGTTGCTCCCGTTTTATACCCGGCTGTCTGCAGGATCGACTCAAGCATGGCGAGGAAAGAGCCCTTCCCCCTTGTACCAGTGACATGCAGGGTGGGTCTTGCTAAATGGGGATCTCCGAGCTGACGGAGAAACTCGGAATAGGTCTCGATATCGCGTTCGACCGTCGCGAACCGTTTCGGATCGAGCGCTTCGGTGTCGAGACGGGAGTAGAGGTGTTCCAGCGCTTGACGGTACCCGGGATGCAACTCTGCACCGGAATCGAAATCCAGAATGTTCACGAGTGGTCCTGGCAATGGAAAAGCTGATCCTCACAAGGATTTGTGTGGTAATCTCCAGCGATGCGGGTTGTCAAGATCGCCTGGAGGCCTAAGGATAAAGGCGAACTTGACTGCTTATTTTACGCACGAATTCTCAGGAGGAACCGGAAAAGCGAAGTCGGGGAAGCTCCTTCAGGATGATCGCACAATCCTGACCCGGTTTACACCGGGAGGTCCAGCAGGCGACGAATCCTTTTTCCACTGAACTCCGGAGTGAGACGCATCGAGAGCGAATACTTCGGGTCATGCCCCTCAAGGCTCTCCGGCTGGTGATCTTCCTCGAACATGACAAAGGTCTTCAACTCGTCAAATGTCGGAAGGGCGTTTCGCAGCTGCTGCATCGAATCGGATGCGAGGAGAGCCTGCATGCCGGGGAAGTACTCATCGTAGAGGACGATGGAATTGCGGAGACAGCTTTTGTCGTTCAGATTCAGCACGAGTGATCGCATGAACTGCTGTGGATCACTGCAGACAGTCACCTGTGGGAACCCCATCTTCTGGATGAATGCTGCAAGCTGACGTGCTCGAAAATGCGAAGGGTCGTAGACAATAAAGGCTGCAAACCCCTTCTCCCCCGGCGTTTCAGTCACAGGGGCCGTTTCGACAGACTCTTTTCGGTTCATACGTGCCTTCAGATTGCTGAGACTTCCTCTGGATGCAGATTTACTCGGGGTAGAAGCGGGGGTGGGTTTGGAGGCCGTGGTTGGCTGTGCATCAGGCAGGGATTGCCCCATCGCTGCGGCAACCCGCGCCAGCACATCCGGATTGATCTGTTGGCGCAGTTTCTCTAAATCCTGATGTTTTTCATCCATCCGGATTCCATGGATCAGGAGTAGGCAGACTCGTCGAGAACGGGTGATACGATGTAAATCATCGGTTCGTTCGAGAGGTCGAGCGTCTCCTCTTTGTCGACCTTCTGCCCCTTCGAGTTGGCGATCAGCTGAATCACGGGGCGGACCGGGTATTTTTTGTTGGTCTGGACAACCCGCGCGATGGAACCATTGTTAAGTTTGACCAGGCTGTGGACAGGAAAGATGCTGATCACATCGATCAGCGCTTTGATCATCCTCGCTGAAAAATCGATGTTTCTGCGTTCGATGATCGATTGTATTGCCTTGTATGCAATGAAGTTATCTCTGTAGTGACGCATATGTGTGAGAGCGACAAACGTATCCGCCAGCCCGAGAATCTGGGCATACTCATGAATGTCATTCTCTTTCAGGCCGAAGGGATAGCCATTCCCACTCCAGCGCTCATGCTCTTGCACGATCACTTCCGGCAGGAAGGGGAACTCATCGAGGACCGCCTCGAGGATCTGCCTGCCGAACAGGGGGTGCTGCTTGATCTTCTCATACTCGGAAGCTGACAGCTCGCCCCGTTTGTTGATAATCTCATCCGGAATGCGGACCATCCCGACTTCATGCACCATCCCGCACATCCCGACTTCGACCGCCTGCTGACGATTTAGTCCAAGGCCCATCGCAATTTTGATCGCGACAACGGAAACATTGGCGCTGTGCTGCGCCATGGAGGTCATCGTCATGCGTGCGGAGATGGCCTGCAGAAAAAGCTGATCACTATCGGAAAGCATGTCGGTAAACTGCTGGGAGGCGGCCTCAATTGTATCCAGATCGAAGGGTTCTTCTCGTCTTGCGGTGTTGATAAAATCGTCGATGACATGGATCGTATGATGATAAGGCGAGCTCTTCTTCTCTTCCACCGGGGTGGAATCCATTTCAACCGATTCAGGCGCGTGGATTTCATGGTCATGCAGGACTGCGCCTCCCGATGCCGGTGCTGGTGTCGGCACGGGCGCTGCAGCATGTTCTTCGGGTATTTCCCTGGGAGTCGCGGGCGGAGTTGGAGACGATGCAGGCGCAGGGAATTTGAAGCTTCCCCTCTCCTGCTCCGACTCTGAACCCATGCGACCGTCCTGACCGGGACGTTTCACGTCACGCATGGATTTCAGCACATCCCGCATTCTCACCATTCGTACGATCCTCCGGACGTTTCACTATCGACAATCGAACGGACAAGGTCCCTGTCCACCGTGGTCAGGCGGTTGCCGGCACCGATCGCAAGGGCAAGGTCACAGAGATTGTTGATTTTGCGCGGAGTACCACCCGAGTAGGAATATATATCTTTCAAAGCGTCCCTGCTGAAGACCTCCCGAAGACTCCCGGCAAGTGCCATCCGGTAGTCAATATACTTGATCGACTCCTCAAGGTTCAGCGGTACAAGATGGTACTTCACAGCGACACGCTGAACAAGCTGCGGAAGTTTGCGCATCTTGTCCCGCAGTTCCGGCTGCCCGGCGAACAACAGGCTGAGCATGAATCGATCGTTCAACTGGAAGTTGAGAAGGAGCCTCAACTCCTCGAAAGTCATCGGATCTTCGATCACCTGGGCTTCATCGACCATCAGCACTGTATGCTTTCCCGCGGTGACATTCTTGTAAAGATGGTCGTTGATCAGGTGCAACACTTCATTCTTTCGATCAGGGATTTCATCTGTGCCAAGCTGGTAAAGAATCTCCCTGAGCAGTTCTTCCGCCGACCAGCGGGGGTTTGTCAGGAGCACAACCGGAAAAAGATGCGGATCAATTTCGTTGATCACCGTACGCATCAACGTTGTCTTCCCGCAGCCGTACTCACCCGTCAGCAGTGCGGCGCCCTTGGCCTCATGAATTGCATAGAGAATCCGCATGAGGGCTTCTCGATGCTGGTCGGATTGGAAGAAGAAACGCGGGTCCGGAGTGTTCTCAAACGGTTTTTCCTTCAACTCCCAATGCTCGAGGTACACCAAAGCCCCCTTCAGATACTATAGTCATTCACGAAAGTCGCTGCTGATTGGATGTCCAGCGTTGCGGCAGGTCTTTAGCGAAGCGGAGACCTGCCGCCTGCTGAGAAGCAAAGACTTTCGAGAACCACTATGCTTCAATTCTACTCGTTCACACTCACAGGATTCGGCTTGTTGCTCCAAGTCAGCAACACTCCTCAGAATCCTGCAGTCTCGCAGGAAAGGTAAAGACTCAAGTGTGCTGACGTAAAAAAACGGAATCGCCGAAAACCTGTTCGTCAATTCCTCCCCAAGGTTGGTTGAAAGTAAGGTCTTCGGGCGAGCTGCTGCAACACACTTATCGAAGATTTTGGGTTTTTTGGGATGTTGGGAGTAAGTGACTCAGGTGAACCGAGCGGCCGCTGCAAGTTCCACTTCACTTCATTTCCTGACACGCGCCTTAGAGTGTGGATTCCAGTGTTGCGGCAGTGTTGCGGCAGATCTTCAGCGTAGCGGAGGCCTGCCGCCAGTGAAAGAGCCTAAGACTTTCGGGGTCTTCACAAGAATTTGTGCAGCATTGCTCGGTTGAAGAAGCTGTCAAGATCGCCTGGAGGTCACAGGTCTCCGGGAGTGTCTTGACAGCGGAACCAGAAGAACCTTGCAGTAAGTCCTTGTTTTCTTGAAAAGAAAGATGCTTATACGACAGGCAACAAGTCTGTTGTGTGGTCGCTCGCAATCTTCGCCCCGACAAGCGCGGCAAATGTCAACAAGGTTCATTCAAGATGTCTCTTTCAGAGCTGTCAAGTCGCGCCACAGAATATGATTCATCTTCATCGGCTACACAGGAACACGCTCCCGCGCTGCAATGCGATTGTGTGAGATCACATTTTGAAGAGGAGCATACTTTCGCTGCACGGTTACAGTCCCCGACATCCATCACTTGATCTGTTATCAGTCCTCTTCCGATTCCAGGCCGGGAGCATCTCATCCCAAGCTTGACATTTAGGTAACAATCGGTGAGACAACACAGATTAAGTTTTCGCTATGGTGCTGCAGAACTGGTTGAGGGCCGGGGTTCAGCCATGTATCTTTGACTGCGATCTTCGCCCCCCTGCTTGAAGGATGACTCGTGCCAAAACTGCTCACCACGGAAGCATTGATCCTGCGCCGATTCCGTCACGGCGACACCAGCCTTGTCCTGCATGCCTTCACACGCGCTGCAGGGCGTGTTCCACTGCTGGCGAAAGGTGCGAGAATGGGTGGAAAGAAGCCACCCGTTCCGTTGGTGCCGGTTGTGCTTCTCGAACTGATCTGGTCACCTTCCACACGAAGTGAGTTGCAGTTGCTGCGTGAATGGTCCCTGCTGGACGGGTTTGGCGCCCTGCATGCCAGCTTTGAGAAGATGGCTTACGCACAGGCCGCTTTGGAGACCCTCGGACGGACCCTGACCGGACAGGACCCACATGAGTCGCTGTTTGATTTCACTCTGGAGTACCTGGATAGCTTGAGCAGGGCGAACGGTCGTTACGAGAATCTCTTTCACCGTTTCAGATTAAAAGCACTAAGCGAACTTGGCTACGAGTTGAACCTGGAACTGCCGAAAGATGCAACCGGAACGGGTCGTTTCAGACCCTCGGATGGTTCGATCCACTTGGACCGCGGGGTGGATGGTGTGGCTGTCAATCTTGGGTCATGGAAAAGCCTGATCGTCCTCGGAAACAGTCCGTGGGAGGAGGCGACTCGTCTGCGGCTGTCACCACAAGGTGCGGCAGAGGTTGGCCGAATCCTTGACGTGGCCTACCGTTACGCTTTTGAAAAATGGCAACCCCTTGCCAGTTTGCGGATGCTCGACTCGTTGGTGAAGGCCTCGCCCGCCGAGAAGAGGGAAACGATTCCCCAGCCATTGAACGCAGCATCTGCCGAAACATTGCCGGAGTCGTGATGTATCGATCCAGTCCTCGCCTCTTGTTACCGATTCTCCTCCTCATCACTTCCTTCGCGCCATTCTCCATGCTCTGGGCACAGACTGGCAAAATTGCCGGACGTGTCACAGACCCATCGGGCAGTGAGATTGCCGGCGCAAATATACTGCTTGAGGGGACTTACCTCGGCACGGCGAGCGACCTGGATGGCCGATACTTCATTATCGCCATCCCACCCGGCCGCTACACCCTACTCGCCTCCACGATTGGCTACCGGGGCGAGAGGATCGAAGAGATTGTCGTTGCATCCGGGCAGACGACAACCGTGAATCTGACCCTTGAACCTTCCGCGGTCGAACTGGAACCGGTGACTGTCATTTATCGCCGTAAACCTGTTGAATTGCAGGAGACTTCGCAGAGAATCACCGTGGAAGGCGAAGTGGTTCGTCAGATGCCGGTGAACCGAGCGGATGAAATGATCCTCTACCAGGCGGGTGTCGCTGTCGACGCGACCGGAACTCCGCATATTCGAGGAGGGCGCGCGGGAGAGCTTGGATACATCATTGACGGTATGCGGATTTCCGACCCTTTGTATGGCGAAAGCTCCGCCCAGATCGCACGTGAAGGGCTGCAGGAGATGCAACTCCTCACGGGAACCTTCAGCGCCGAGTATGGCGAAGCGATGAGCGGTGTTGTGAACATCGTGACCCGTGAGGGGGGACCGCATTATGAGTGGGGCCTGGAGTACCAGTCGCCGAGGTTCAACTCGAGCCCGTATCGTAAGGCCGATTGGGTGCGTCCGGGTAGCGACGCGGTCCGTGACCCCGCCAGCGGTGAATCGCTCTACCAACCGACCGAGATCAGAGACGGTCAAGACCTTCTGTTGAAGATACCCGGCAGGTTCAGTATCAGCCTCGCTGGCCCTCTGCCGGGCACCTCTGCTTCGACCTTTTTCATCAATGGCATTTCAGAAGCTGAGGAGAGCCACCTCCCCTTTGGCGATCGACAGTCGAACCGTATCACGGGGAAGCTCACCCGGACCGGCGAGATGGACAAGCTCGCCCTCAGTTTCGGCCTGCATAAAGGGAACCGTCAAACCTACAATCACGCCTGGAAATATGTGCCGGACCAGTATCACCGGCATTTTGAGGGCGAGAAGCGAGCATCGCTCACATGGACCCGCACGGTAAATCGTGCCTTCTTTTTCGAGGCGACCGGTGGTCTCTACGACAGAAATCACGATGTAAAAATCTTCGAGGAGTGGCAGGAGTATCTCCGCAGCGATTACACCCCGGCGGATTTCACCTTCGCCAGCTATTTCTATGACAGGGATGACTGGTCAGACACCTGGCGCGAAAGCCGAACCACCACCTGGAGCGGTGCCTGGAAACTGACCTGGCAGATGAACCGGGTGCATCAGTGGCGGGGCGGGGTTGAAGGGAAGCGTCGCACAATCCGGCTGGATGACATCCGCGACTTGAACATCGGTCCGAATGGTGAAAGACTCGGCCTTGTGGACCGTTACACGCAGAACCCGGTTGAGGTTTCCGCATTCCTTCAGGACAAGATCGAATTGGACTACCTGGTTGTGAATGCCGGTGTTCGTCTCGATCATGTCAACCCTCGCGCTTCCGGCTGGCGGGATCCTGAAAACCCGACGTCTCCGGTTGAGGAGGTGCAACCGAGCACTCAGTTCAGCCCGCGACTCGGCCTCGCGCACCCGGTCAGTGAGAATGTCACTCTCCATTTCGCATACGGTCATTTTTTCCAGTTTCCCGATTATGTCAACCTCTTCCTCAATTCATCTGACCTGAACCCGGACACGCTGGCGAATCGTCAGTTTGACGCCGTCGGCAATCCCGGACTGAAACCGCAGAAGACTGTCGCCTATGAAGTTGGCCTGAAAGGCGCGCTGACGGATGTATGGGGTTTCACTGCCACAGCCTTTTACAAGGATATCACTGATCTGGTGGGGACACGCCAGGTTCGTTACGGCACAGCATACAACTATGCGGCCTTTGTCAACCTTGACTACGCCAGTGTGATCGGTTTCGAAGTCGGGCTGAACCGCATGCTGAGCGACTATTGGAGCCTCCAGACCAACTACACCTACAGTGTCGCCAAGGGCAACTCCTCCGAGCCGACGACCGGCTTTCTGGACGCCTACCAGGGAATCCCGGAAGCACGGCAGGAATACTACATGGACTTCGACCGCCGGCATGTCGCCAATGTGATGCTCGCCTGGATGACGACCCGTACCAGGTACCCGCAGATCATGGGAAAAATGATGCAGGGTTTGAATTGCGGTTTGATCGTCAATTACGCATCTGGCTTGCCCTACACGCCCTATACGGGTGCCGGCGAACAACTCGCGATGCGTAACTCCGAACGGATGGCTGGTACCGTACGAGTCGATCTACGTTTTTCGAAAACAATCCTCTATGAACCAAACCTCGGCCTGTTCCTTCGGATCGACAACCTCTTTGACCGTGTCAATCCCCTCGTGGTCGATTCCCGGACCGGCAAACCCTGGCAAACGACTCGCATCGGAAACGAGATCACTTTTGACCAGATCCACGATCCCAGCCGTGTGGACATCCCCCGGATCGTCATGGCAGGCGTGCAGGTCAACTTCTGACGGATGGTGCAATGATTGGAAAGATGGAGATCGAGTGGGTTCTCAAGATCAGACGCTCGTGGACAGCATGGGCAGTAGCCGCTGGTTTTGCGATCCTTCTTCCCTCTGGAGGCAACCTTCGCGCGGCGCATCCGGATGTTCTGCCGGGATCTCACACGATCAAAATGCAGGGGTTCACCAGCCGTGAAGGGTCGGCGGTCGGCGATCGCGCCATCGGGTTGATGGACAAAGGGCAACTTTCCAATGTGATCACAAATTTCGGCGTAATCAGCAACTTCCACACCGCCACCCCGGCGCTCCACTGGCCTCGCAACGGCACAGAGGTTCAGCACTATTGCTTCGGTTTCAGCCTGCTTGCGCTTGTGGACGGTGTGATGGTCAAGTCGATCCCCGACCCTTCAGCGGCGACCCAGGATTACACCTGGGAAGCCTATGACGGTTCGGCGGGCCTCCACTTTAACACGACTCGGAACGAAGAGAACACATCCGGCGACGGCGTCACCCCCCTCCTCGCTTCGTCGGACCGCCCCGCCACCTGGCCCATCATCGACGGAACACCGAGCTGGCCCGGCCCCTATCGTGCTAACCTGGACAACCCTGCGGAGCAGGTGGAAGGCGAGTTCACTTCTGATCGGGATATCTACGGAGTGATTCAGGATAAACGCGGGCTTGGCCTGCGTGTCGAGCAGACCGCGTACAGTTATGGCAGACCCTATGCGGAGGACATCCTGTTCGTCCGCTTCCGGATGCACAACGACAGCGACAACGATTACTCAGAGGTCTATGCCGGATTCCAGGCCGACATAAAGGCCGACTTTTTCGACGATGACCGTATCGGTGTCTGGAATGGTGACAGCACCGATCCGCGACCCTCCTTCATCTTCAAGCAAGACCTGAATGGAGTCGCCCAGCGTGATGACAGCTCCCATTTTGGCGACATGTGGGTCGGTCCGGTAGGCTGGATCGGGATGGGGCTGATTTCGACACCCGACAACCAGGGCGTGACCAGTTTCCATTACTACCACGATGACTACAGCCCTGTAAGCGATGAGGGCTTCGCTGGCTTGTTGCTGAATGATCCAACCCTGTTCGCCAATCCTGAACGCTACTTCCACGGCGATGACCCGACCTATGACGACATCTCCCTCCAGGCTGAGATCGACATGGATCATCTGCCGGGATCGGAACCGACATTCACGATTGGGACAGGTCCATTCGACCTGCCTGCGGGCGCAATGCGGGAGTTCAGCATCGCGATCGTGATTGGTGCGGACTCCACTGACCTGCGCCACAATGTCGACACCGCCTATCTCATGGGTCGTACCACCCATTTCCAGGGTAGTGGACCACCCACAACCCCCTACCTGCGCGCCACGGCACGTGACGGCCAGGTTCTCCTCACCTGGGATGCTTCCGCAGAGAGGAGTGTCGACGCGATCACCGGACTGCTGGATTTTGAGGGGTATCGTCTCTACAAATCCACCGACCGGGGCATGACCTGGGGTGAACCGGTCACGAATTGGTTTGGATTTCCGGTTGGATACATCCCGCTGCTGCAGTGCGACCTCGAGAACGGCATCACCGGGCTTGACCCCGCCTACGGCCCCAATTTCCCCACAGCCCACGCCTGGCTTGGGGATGACACCGGACTGCGTCACAGCTACCTTGACCGGGACGTAATCAACGGTCAAGAGGTCTGGTACACCATCACCAGCTATGATCGGGGCAGGTTTGACCCGGAGGATCCCCTTGCAGCCGAGCCCAGCTATGAAAGCCCCCGTGGCAGCTCGCCATTCGACAGGAACGCCGTAGCCGTTCTCCCCGGCACACGTTCCACTGATTTTCGCAGCGGTTCGCTGAGTCAGCCAGTCGAGATCCACAACCTGGTCGCAGATGGGCTGATCCAGATCGACATCATCGATAAAACCCGGCTGCTCGGACACACGTATCGGATCACCTTCAACGATGCGGACACCTTCTACGTTGCTGGCGACACACTGATCGAAACCACCATGAACCTGATCGACATCGATCGTAACTCAAGCCAGTTCAGGGACATGGTCACCGGCCAGCTTTTCGAGTACACGCACTTTCGTCTCGGCACGGATGCCCTGCCCGCTGTGGACGGATTCCGTCCTGTGATCATCGAGATCGATGAGGCGGGTGTTCGCGAGATGGGCTGGACAACGGTACAGCAGGACAGCTGCACCTTCGACTGGTGGACGGAAAATCGTTTCCCGGGTAATGTCAACAGCTTCGAGGAAATCGTCATCGGTGCCAATGACTGGCGAATCACGGTGACCAGTGAATTGACCCGCGTCGGCATGATCGGCGTGGGCTTCATCGATGTCCCGACAGACAGTGTGGATGTACCGATCCGTGTGGAAATCAGCGATCCCACTGAGACATCAGGTTGGCGGGATGTGACCAGCTTCCTTTGGGTAGGCGATCTGCGGCTCGTGTTCGACAATCCGATCCTGATGGGACCGCTCGGCTGGGATCTGACTCCGGGCGGCGCCGGGTACAACCCGAACTCGACTGGCAATCTCTGGCCGGATATCCTGATCCTGCGTGACGATGAGGACGATGAGAGCGGAGCCCTTATTTACCTGAAAACTCAGAACGGGCCTGCGGATGCCACCCCGCCGGAAGAAGGCGATCAGTTCACCATCATCACCTACAAACGGTTCTCTTCGGAGTTCGCATACGAATTCGTGACAGACGAATCCTCGTTTTCAAGCATGGCGGATTTGTCACGTATCAAGGTGGTGCCGAATCCCTACATCGTGCGTAGCGGCTTTGAGGTCGATGCCAACGATGCCCGTGTGATGTTTACGCATCTTCCCTCGAAGTGCGAGATCACGATTTACACGGTCGCCGGTCAGATTGTTGACACAATCAGGCATGAGTCTCCTGCAGGAGATGGGTTTGCTTACTGGGACCTGCGCAATCGACAGGGGCAGGATATTGCCTATGGTGTGTATGTCTATGTGGTGAAGACCGACACGGGGGAGAAACAGACCGGAAAACTTATGGTGATCCGTTAGCAAACAGGAGGTTCCGTCAGACACGCTCGTTCGACAGAACCTGAGCCGAAACAGCAGCCAGAACCGCGAGTCCTCGCAAGGAATCCTGCGGCTGTTTCCGGCTGTTCATGTTGCCACATCGCCTGGAGCCCACCGGTCTCGAGGGGGAGTCCTGCCAATCATCCCTCTTACAACCTGAGCAGCTTGGCAACGGTCAATACTGCTATTCCCCCATGAATTGCTTTGCTGTCTGTACGATGCTTTCCACCGTGAACCCGAACTCCTGGAACAGAACCTCCGCCGGGGCTGATGCGCCAAATCGCTCCAGGGAGACAGACCTTCCCGTCCTGCCCACATAACGATCCCAGCCGAATCCGACACCCATCTCGATGCTGATCCGCTTCGTCACACCAGCGGGTAAAACGGAAGCACGGTACTCTTCATTCTGAAGTTCAAATACCTCCCAGCAGGGCAGACTCACCAGGCGAACCTTCACCCCTTCTTCCTGCAAAACCTCCCACGCTTCCAGAGCGAGTGGCACCTCGCTCCCCGTGGCGAGCAGGATCAGATCAGGGTTTCCGTCACAATCCGCGAGGACGTACCCGCCCCGTTCGGCTTGTGCAGCCGGCGCGTAACGGTTACGGTCAATCGTTGCCACTTTCTGCCGAGTCGTCAGGATGGCGCTCGGTCCGGTGCGATGCTCCATCGCCATCTTCCATGCCACGACTGTTTCGTTTGCATCCCCCGGACGCCAGACCTGCAGGTTTGGAATGGTGCGAAGGGCGGCTATGTGCTCGACCGGCTGGTGGGTTGGCCCATCCTCCCCAAGCCCGATGCTGTCATGGCTGAAAACGAAAACGACGGGAAGATGCATCAATGCTGCCAGACGGATCGGCGCTCGCATGTAGTCGGCAAACTGCAGGAAGGTTCCGGTGTAGGGACGCAGTCCGTAGAGCGCCATGCCGTTCGCAATGGCGCCCATGGCGTGTTCACGGACCCCGAAGTAGATGTTTCGCCCACCTGGCTGCTCTGGCAGAAAATCACTTTCTCCGGCGAGCATGGTCATCACTGATCCGGCAAGGTCAGCACTCCCACCGATCAGGGCACGGTGATCTTTAGCCAGGGCATTCGTGACCTCACCCGAAACATTCCGTGTCGCCACTGCTTTGCCAGCATCGAAAGTCGGCAGCGCTGAAAGATCGATCGTCCGTTCCACCCCATGCACCAGCTCTGTGTAGAGAGCTGCGGAGTCCGGATTGGAGGAACGCCAGGTGTCGAGTTCGTTCAGCCAGTCCTCATGTAGGTTTCGTCCCCTGTCAGCAGATTCGCTGTAGAGGGCGTACACCTCGTCCGGAACGAAGAAGGGATCGGAGTGAGGCCAGCCGAGAGCAGCCTTGGTGAGCCTGATTTCTTCTTCTCCGAGCGGCGCACCGTGGGCCTTGGCGGAGTCCTGTTTGTTAGGGCTGCCATAGCCGATATGGGTCTTGACCGCAATGAAACTCGGTTGTTCCTTTTCGCTCTGAGCCTGCAGGATTGCATTGTAGAGTTCAGCGGGGTCAGTTCCATTGACCCGTTGCACGTGCCAGCCATAGGCGGCGTACCTGGCGGGCACATCCTCAACCCATGCCTTCTCTGTAGAACCATCGATGCTGATACGATTGTCGTCATACAGGACCACGAGACGATCAAGTTTCTGACGGCCTGCAAGGCTTGAGGCCTCCCCGCTCACCCCTTCCTGCAAATCGCCATCACTTACCACCGCATAGATGTGGTGGTCCAGCGGATCGAACCCACTCGTCGCCGTTCCCAACTGTTCACGAACGTAACGCTGCGCCATCGCCATTCCGATCGCGTTGGCGATCCCTTGCCCAAGCGGGCCGGTGGTGGTCTCGACTCCGGGTGTTTCCATATACTCCGGATGCCCCGGGGTCTTCGATCCCCACTGACGAAACTGCTTCAACTCCTCCATCGTGAGGTCATACCCCGCGAGATGCAGCAGTGAGTAGATCAATGCGCTGCCATGCCCGCAGGAGAGAACGAAGCGGTCGCGCCCCGGCCAGTAGGGATTGTCCGGGTTAAAGTGCATGAACCTTGTCCAGAGCAGGTGGGCTGCGAGAGCAAATCCCATCGGCATGCCCGGATGGCCACTGTTGGCTTTCTGGACCATGTCCATGGATAAGGTTCGGATCGTGTTTACAGCAAGATTGTCCAGTTCGGACCAATTCAATGGCTGCGCGATGCGCTTCATGAGCATCCTCGGAGGGGGTGGAAGGCGAGACTCCTCGCCTCGTCCTGCGAAAGTTGCGGGGAATATGTCTAACCTTCTCGGATGGATCAAGCGTCTCGTGAGCGGTGTATATTGACGGTGAGACGAAAGCACGTCAACAAGGCACATTCCACAGACTCAACCGGGACAGGTATGGAGCATCGCCAGCACAAGAAAGAGAGGCCTGTCATCTGGCTGACAGGTGCCAGTGGCGGACTGGGGCGAGGGATTGCGAAACGATTCGCCGATGCCGGGTACCGCCTCGCGCTGCACGCCAACCATCACCCGGAACCGGTGCGCCAGCTTGCTGCTCGTCTCGCAGCGACTGGTCATGAGGCGATCGTGACCAACGGGGACCTGGCGGATGAGGGTGTCGCTCAGGCTGTCGAGGATCAAATCTGCCAGCTGTTGTCCCCCCCCTATGCCCTCGTTCACCTCGCGGGACCATTCATTCGCAAGCCGATTGTGGATCACGACCGCAGTGAATTTGACACTATGATGGCTGGAAATGTCACAACCCTGTTCGAATGCTGTCGAGCTGTGATCCCCGGAATGCGTGAACGGAGACTCGGCAGAATCATTTCAGTCGCGATGGCGGGCGCCCACCTGACTCAGCCCATGCGTCTCACCGGCCCACACCTCGCAGCTAAAAGTGCGGTTGTCGCCCTGACACGCACTCTGGCGATCGAAGAGGCGGGTGCAGGTATCACAGCCAATGTCATAAGCCCTGGCAACATCAAGGAAAAAGAGCTGGGACGTGACGAGGCGAGGAAACGCAACGCCGGTCCGGCTTTTCCCATGCGTTTCCCGGGCAGCTATGAGGACCTTGCGGACGCCATGCTTTTCCTGCTCTCACCCCATGCAGACTATGTCACTGGTGCGGTCCTCGAGGTTACAGGAGGCTGGATGGGCGATGACTGGCGAATCGGGAAGTGAGATAGGAAGGTTCTTTTCGGCTACCTGAAGGCGTTGCGGATTCTTACAAGCTTTGTGCGGCTGACTCCTGGGGATGTTCGGGCTGGTTTTCAGCGAAGTGGAGACCTGCCGGACATCGTTCGTATCTCGAAGAAGTGGGTCATTGCGAGCCGTTTTCGCGAAAGGGAAAACCAGCGTGACAATCTGTCTTTGATGTTCTTACGGTGAACTGCAGATTGCCTCGCCGCCCCGCGACTCGTGAGGAGCCTGAAAACTTCACGAATGAATTGTTCCCTGTTGCACAATTTCCTGCGGGCGTTTTAGGTTGACGCTTCATTCACAGCCGGTTGCTTTCCAACCAGACCGATCGGGGTGGTATGGCGAGGTCTCGCAGACGAAAACTGGGTCGTGACGAGAAATTCATCCTGGATGTTCTCGTTGCGCTTGTCGTTCTTCTTGTCGGGATACGTTACCTGCCGGGTGCCTGGCTTATCTCCTTCGAATGGCTGACCGGGAACCAGGTTGCGCGGATCGGCTTTGCCCTGCTCGCTCTCTTGTTTGCCCTGTTTAATTATCTGCGGAAAAGGCCACTCACGGGTAGCATTGCGCTTGTTCCAATGCTCGTAGTACTGATCGAATTGGCAGTTCACCTCCCCTTTCACCGCCATGTCGACCTGCCGCTGGGCACCGCCACCGCCCGGATTCTGACCTTCAACGCAGGTACTCGTCCCATCGCATCGAGCCTGACGGGCATCCAGAACTCTGGCGCGGATATCGTTTGCCTGCAGGAGGTGTACGTTGCCGGACTCGAAGATTTTCTCGTGAAAGCGGGTGAATCGGGGTATGAGAGCCGGTTTGTGCTGCTGAGGGATGATGCGGGGATGGGAACGGTGATCCTCAGTCGTGAATCGATCACGGTCACCGACACCTTGTTCACGTCGTCCTGGAATGAAAAGATCCGGCGTTTCGCACAAGTCCAGACATCAGTCGATGGCATTCCGATTCGAGTCGTTTCGCTGCAGCTTGAATCCACCAACCGCAAGCAGGACCTCTACGGTGTGATCGAAAGCTGGAAGCTGCGTCTCGAGCAGGCGGAACGTGTTCGGGATGCGATCATCGGGGGCAGCCTCCCGATCGTGGTGGCGGGTGACCTCAATTCAACCCCGACCAACCGAGCGATCCGTCCCCTCCTGCGTGCATTCAATGATTCATGGCGTGCCAGTGGATTCGGCGTCGGTGGAACCTGGCATCACCGTTTCCCGCTGTTCCGGATCGATTATGTGCTTTACTCGGGTTTCGAAGGTGCCGCAAATCCCGAGATCTTCCATATGGGTGAGAGCGACCACCTCGCTTATCAGGTCGACCTGCTACTACCCGCCGGGAGAGTGGAAAACAGTGAAGGTCTGCCTACCTCTCCATAACGGTTTGAGCGAGCAGACGGCCCTTCGGAGTCAACTGCAGATATTCCTTATCGTAGCGGATCGCATCCGCCCGCACCAGGTGACGGATCACCTTCTTCGCGAATGGCTCCTCCCACCTCAGATGCTCACCAAGATGGTCCACTCTGCATTCCTCCATCGCCTCCGGCAGGTTTTCATGGTTGAGTAAGTGCACTGCCAGTGCGGCTCCAGCGAAGGAAATCCGCTGATAGGCACGCCTTCTGGCAATCGCCAGAATACCACGGCGTGGCGCATAGAGGAAGACCGCGAGGAAGAAGAATCCGGTCATCGTGGCCATCATACCTGCGATGGAGACATCCAGCAGATGCGCAAGCCAATACCCGCTGAGGGCGCTTAGCACTCCGAAGAGCACCGAGAGGGTGAGCATCCTGGAAAGACGATCGGTGAGCAGCCAGGCTGTCGCGGGTGGTGCAATCATCAACGCCACGACAAGCAGGCTTCCCACCGCCTCGAACGCCCCGACTGCCGTGACCGATACGACCGTCATCAATCCGTAATGCAGCAGAACGGGTGAAAATCCGAGGGCGGCGGCGAGTCCCGGATCGAAAGTCGCCAGTTTTAATTCTTTGAAAAACAAAATAATGAACAGGAGGTTTAGCAAGAGGATGCCCCCCATCAACCATAACGCTCTCGGGCCGAAATCCAATCCCATGAGCGTCAGTCGGTCGAAGGGTGCAAATGCCAACTCGCCCATCAGTACAGCATCGAGGTCCAGGTGCACATGGCTCGCATAACGACTGATCAGGATCACACCGATGCTGAAAAGAAGCGGGAAAACCAGCCCGATGGCGGAATCGGCATGCACTCGCTTCGTTCGATTCAGCAGTTCGACAAGCACGACTGTCAGCACGCCTGTCGCTGCTGCGCCAAAGACCAGGAGGGGATGGGAGAGGTTGTGCACGACAAAGAAGGCGAGGACAATCCCGATCAGGATGGAATGACTGATCGCATCGCTCATCATCGCCATACGTCGCAGCACGAGGAACACCCCCGGCAATGCAGCCGCAGCCGCGACCACCATGGCGATTAGCTGGACTTCGATCTGCGCGGTGCTCATCTCAGGGTTCCCATTTCTTGACAATCATCTCGCAGCGTGCCACTCCCTTAGCCGTGAGATGCCAGTCGCCCTGTCTGTCCATTTCCACAAACCCTTCCCTCCTGAGCTCACGCAACCTTGCTTCAATCCCGATTCGTCCTCCCGACAGGGCGCCGATGGCCGCCGCTTTGTGTCCATAATCGGCTTCTTCATGCTGGCGGGCGAGGAGCATCATGTTTCCGAGAACCGTGTCGAGACGGAGCCTTGACCGGTTCCGTGCTTGACGCACCCAATCCCAGACAAGCCCCCTGTTGGGCGCGAAAGCGAGGGAAAACGCCACAATCAGGCTGATGATCACAACAATCGAAGGTCCGGTCGGAAGTTGGCTCGTGCTGCTGCTGAGGATCGCGCCGCACACCCCTGCAAGCGCACCGAAGAATGCCGACAGCCCGACCATGACCGAGAGGCGGTCGGTCCATTGACGTGCCGCAGCGGCGGGCGCGACGATCATGGCACTCATCAGCACGACACCCACTGTCTGTAATCCAATCACAATCGCCACGACAATCATGCTGGTCATCACCGTATCCAGCAGCCTGACACGGTAGCCGAGTGTCGCTCCGTACTCCGGATCGAAGCTGATCAGTTTCCACTCCTTCCACAGCAGAACCAGCAGCAGCAGGACAGGTGCAGCAAGCAGAGCCATAGCCTGGACATCGCCCACCATCAAGGTCGCTGCCTGCCCGAATAGAAAGCTGTCCAATCCCGCCTGCGAAGCGAGAGGCATCTTCTGGATCCGTGTAAGCAAGACAAGCCCAAGCCCGAAGAACACCGAGAGAATCAATCCCAGCGCGGCATCCTCACGGATGCGTGTATTTCGCACCACCGCAAGGACAAGCAGGGTGCCGAGCCAACCTGATACTGCAGCTCCCAACAGCAGAATCAGCGGCGCTTTGCTCAGGGTCAACAGAAATGCCAGAGCAATACCCGGCAGGGTTGCGTGGGCAACAGCATCGCCAAGCAGGGCTTGCCGTCTCAGCACGGCAAAAGCCCCCAGGGTGCCACTCGTCAGCCCGAGCAACGCTGCACCGAGCGTCACGGTGCGGAGGGTATAATCGGTGACGAGCAGTCTCAAAAATTCGCCACTCACAGCCCGACCTCATCCCTGAGTCGTTCACCGTTCAGACTCGTATTCCGCGCCTGCGCAAGCTCCTCCTCCCCGAGGAATCCGATCTTCCCGCCGTACGCCAACCGGAGGTTTTCGCTGGTGAAGACTTCGCTGACCTGCCCGCTGGCAATGCGCCGCACATTCAAAAGAGTGACCCAGTCGAAATACTCACCCACCGTCTGGAGGTCGTGGTGGACGACAATCACGGTCTTGCCCGCTTTGCGCATGTCGCGCAAGAGGTCCACAATCGCCCGCTCAGTGGTGGCGTCCACCCCCTGGAAGGGCTCGTCCATCAGGTAGAGCATCGCATCCTGCATCAAGGCCCGTGCGAGAAAGACCCGTTGCTGCTGCCCGCCAGAGAGTTGGCTGATCTGACGGTCCGCATATTCAGCCATCCCGACACGATCCAATGCAGATAGCGCTTCCGCATGTTCGTTCCGACCCGGTCGTTTCAGCCAGCCAAGCCGAGCATATGCCCCCATCATTACCACATCGATCACCGTCGTCGGAAAGTCCCAATCGACCGAACCTCGTTGCGGTACATACCCCACTCTCGAACGAACCATCGAATAGGGTTTGCCGAAGATGCGCACCTCCCCCGCAGCGGATTTGACAAGCCCGAGAATCGCCTTCATCAGGGTGGTCTTCCCGGCGCCGTTCGGGCCGACAATCGCCATCAACAAACCCTGGGGCACTGCGAGGTCGATGTCCCAGAGGACAGGTTTGTCACGATAGGCAACTGTCAAGTCGAAAACCTCGACCGCCATGCCGCTTTGCGCTGCCTCACTCGCAGTACCGTTGGCCATCTTACCCATTTTGCTCACTCATGCTGGTCGTTTCCGCGCAGTGAATGCACGATAGTCCGGACATTATGCCTGACCATGCCGAAATAGGTCCCCTCAGGAGTTCCGGGGTTGCCGAGAGCATCCGAGTACAATTCTCCGCCAATCGTCACCTCGAATCCCCGGGCACGTACTGCGGCACGCACCGCTTCTATGGTACGCGGCGGTACAGAGGACTCGACAAAGATTGCGGGGATCCTGCGAGTCGCGATCATATCGGCAAGCGCGATGACATCACCCGTCCCCGCTTCAGCAGCCGTGCTGATCCCCTGCAGGCCATACACCTCGAAACCGTACGCTCGGGAGAAGTAACCGAATGCGTCATGGGCAGTAACCAGGACACGTTTTCCATCCGGAATCTTCAATGCCTCGTTCAAGGTCCACTCATGCAGATGATCCAGGCTGTCGCAATAGGCGGCGGCTCTCGCTTTGTAGGTGACCGCATTCGCAGAGTCAAGCGCAGCGAGAGACGCTGCGATCGTATCCGCCACATGCTTCCACAGGGAAAGATCAAACCAGATGTGTGGATCATACTGAACCCCTGTGGACGCACGTCCGACAATCAGCCTTTCGGAGGTTGGAACCGCCTCCCCAACCGCTACCGATGGAATACGGCCTGCCATCCGCTCGAAGATCTCACCCATCTTGCCCTCGAGATGCAGGCCACCATAGAGGATCAAATCCGCTTCTGCCATCCGGGTGACATCCCCCTCACTCGCCTTGTAGAGATGGGGGTCGATCCCCGGACCCATCAGATTGACAACCTGGACATGCTCCCCACCGATGAACTTTGCTGCATCTGCGATCATGCCGACGGTTGTCACGACGCGAATCCCCGGGGATTGCTGAGAACGTGTGCAGCCAACAGCAAGGAGCAGTGGCAGCAGCACGATGGCAATTGTAGATAGTTTGCGGAGGAATTTCATCATTACTTCACCCTTTCAATGCCTCCCCCAGCCTGAAATTCCGCAAGCTCAAAGCGGATATCAGCCGAAAGTTAGCGGATACTAAGATTCGGGGCAAGCAGCTCGCCACATCTCCTGCTCCCCGCCTCCAGGGTTGAGGAGTTGCAGGGGGGAGCTGTTCCATGCTTCAATCACCCGCCTGCGGCTCTTCGTATCATAAGGGGACAGCTCTCGCGGTCGGTGGGCGAAGATAGACCAGCACCACCGCGAGGATGAGAATCGGCGAACCGATCAGCAGGCCATTTGATGGAATTTCCTCAAGCAGTACGTAGGCGAGGATACTCGCTCCGATGGGTTCGCCAACCAGCGAAATGTTGACCGCCAATGCAGAGAGGTAACGTGACGACCAGTTCAGCAGCGAATGACCGATTACTGTCGGCACAAGCCCCAGCAGCAGCATCGCCCACCATGTCCCTGCAGCGAACGGCCCGAAGGATTGCCCAGTGACCAGGGAGAGAATCAGCAGTCCAAGCGCAGAGATCCCGAAGACCGGCGTCAGATAGAGACTCAATGGGAGTCGCGGTTCGCCTTTCATCCGCTCGCCACGTACCAACCGTGCAACAAAGAGATACCCGCCGGCCGCCGCTGCGCCAACCAGGGCGAGGAGGTCGCCGTACAAATGGGCTCTGCTGAGACGCATGTCGCCACCAAAAATCATGCCCGCCCCCAGCAGGGTAAGGATGAATGCAATGATGTGGAATCGGTTGAGCTTTTCGTGCAGGATGAAATGCGCGGCCACAGCCACCATGAAGGGCTGCGTAAGGATAAGAAAAACCGCGGAAGAGACCGTGGTGTAACTCAGCGAGCTGATCCAGGTGGCAAAATGCAGAGCAAGCAGAAGCCCTGCAAGCCAGATCAGGTACCATTGCCGTCTGCTGGGCTTACTCCCCTGCGAGGTGATCCAGTCCCGCCAGAAAAACGGTGCCCACACAAGCGTTGCCACAGCCATCCTGTAAAACGCGATCACGAAGGGGGAGGCTTCCCCCGCATAACGGATCAAAATGGCCGCCCAGGCGTAGGCGAACATGGCAAGAAGAGGCGCAATCCAGGCGTGGCGTGGGGTTGGATACATTCACTTATCCTTCTGTCGTGTGTGAATATAGGGGCCTCACACGAATTTGTCCGCCTCGCTCTCGGCAATCGGTTGACAAGATCGCCTGGAAGTCACAAGTCGCCACTTCATCAAAAGCCTGCCGCAATGCTCGAAAATCAGCGTAATTGTGAACGTAGCGAAGCGAAGTGTGGCAATCTGTTGCTGGCTCCTCCTGAGGATACGTGCATGAGATCAGCGATCAAGTTCGCTGAGAGGCTGGTGGGCTGCGTAGCCCTTGACCAAATGACATTCAATTGCCATAGCGAACATTGGTCCAGCCGATCAGCAGTGGTTCTCGTGAGGATGCATTCGACGTGTTCAGTGTCAACTACAGATTGCCGGGCTTGTTTTCGCGCGCGCGAAAAAGGCTCGCAATGCCTTACTTCTTTGAGGTGCAATGAGTGTTCGGACAGGTCCGAAGAGCCGTCCCACGAGGGACAGTCACCAAGATCAGGAGTTTTAGAAAGGCTGGTGGATCGATAACCCGACAGCCATCCACCCGACTGCATGGAACTCTTTTGTGTTTGCGGAGTAGTATTGCAGGCAGGGTTAGGCAATCCTGACATTCGAGAGGCAACTGGGATATCTCGATGCGAAAACAGCTTGGCGTTTTGTCACTCGGCCTGAGTCTGACGATCTGGACACTGCCGCTGCTGGCCGCTGAAACCACATTCTCCATGCGGCCGACAACCGCGGCACAAGTCTGGGAGACGATTGAGGAAGAGTCCGCACAAGCGACTCTTGTGAACATCTGGGCGACCTGGTGCCAACCCTGTCGTGAAGAGATGCCCGACCTGCTGCGTATCCAAAGCGACCTGCGTCCGCAGGGATTTCGTCTCCTGCTGGTCTCCGCTGATTTCCTGCGTAACCAGCCTGCTGCGGAATCCTACCTGCAGGGGCTTGGAGTGACTTTCCCGACCCTGATCAAAGATCAAAAGGACCAGGAGTTTATCGACGGTATCCATACATCCTGGAGCGGTGCGCTTCCCTTCTCCATACTTGTCGACAAGGAGGGAAACGTAGTCAGGAGTTGGGAAGGTAAAGAGGATTACGCTGAGTTCTTCAAAGCAATCCAGCCACTGCTTGCTGGTGAATAGTACCCTACAACCCATTGCGAGGTGAGTATGTCAGGAAAAATTCGGTTTGTCATGCTGTTGAGTGCTGTCTTGCTGCTGGCGGGCTCCTCCTTCGCCCTTGAGATCGGCGCAGCAGTCCCCCACGCCGAGCGTGCCATGAAGAATGTCGATGGGTCGATGGTCTCGGTTCAGTCGGTTAAAGGTGAGAAGGGGGTGATGGTCATCTTCTCCTGCAACACCTGTCCCTACGTGATCGCCTGGAACGAACGGATGACAGAACTGGGCAAGAAAGCGCAGAAGAACGGGATCGGGGTCATCGTGATCAATTCGAATGACCCGAAGGTCCAGCCAGGTGACAACATGGATGCCATGGTCGAAATGGCGAAGAATACCGGCTACACCTTCCCCTACGTGGTGGATGAAGAGTCGATGATGGCGAAAGCGTTCGGAGCGACCCGCACACCTGAAATCTTCCTCTTCAACGCGGACGGCAAGCTGGTCTACCACGGTGCGATCGACGATAATTCGCAGGATGCTTCAGCGGTGGAAAAACACTACCTGCGCGATGCGATTCATGCCGTCAAGAAGGGGACCGCGATCGAGACCACGCAGACTAAAGCAATCGGCTGCACGATCAAGTTCCATTCCTGATCAATGAATGTCCGATCCCCGGACAGTATGCCATTTCCCTTGGGAAACGTCGTGCTGTCCGGGACCGTTTTACGGCTCACTCAGTCTCGGAAGATTCAGTCGCCGGAGAGTCTGTTTCTGCGGTGTCAGCCTCGGCAGGTCTGGTACCGAGTGTATCCGGACGCAATGTTGCCCCGCCTCGTGCCTGTCCGACCGGACGAGTCAAATCGATGGAATCAAGCCTCGGGGGTTGAGCTCCTGTCGACCCCAGCACTCCGCGACGAACCCGCCGGACCCCCATCTCGTCGATGTAGATCGTCACCACACGGCCCTCTTCCCCCAACACACCCAGGTCGGTCGATCCAAGCGTCAGTTTCATGCCGGCTGCATTGCCAAGCACAACGGTGAAGAGGGAATCCGCCTCGTAGACTCGTCGCATCCCGGTTTCGAGCACGATATCGCTGAGGGGGATTGTATCACTGTCAACGGTCACCTTCAGGTAGCATCTTTGAAGCGCTTCAGCGTGTAGCAGAAGTGGACGACCGGGCGCGACTTCCGTAAAGGGTTCGGCTTCCTCGCTGTCAAGAGTGACCGAACCGTCCGACTCCTCCCCTGCATCAGCCTCAGCCACCTGTTCCTGACGTTGCCGCTCAGGTTCCACAATCGGCGTGCTCGTCCTGACCGGCGGGGTAACCTTGCGGCTGGGAGTATCCTGTGCCAATTGCCCTGTATCCCGCTGATGCTCCTGCACTACCTCGTCGAAGGGGATTTCTTCCACATTGGAGGATGATTCTCCGCGGGGCCAGAAAACGATCACAAGCACGACCAGCAGCACCAGCCCGCCCAGGATGTACCAGGTGGGCAGACCACGATTGGAGACGGGCGTAATCGAGTGCGAAGGAGATCGAGGAGGAACGGTATCACCGGCGAGGGTAAACTTCAACGGTTTGCGGATTTCCTCAGGTTCATCCGTTTTTTTCTTTTTCTTGACAGGCTTCTTTGCTTTCAGGTCTCGTTGCAGGGGTGAATCCTCTGAATCGTACACCCCCGGCACCGGCACCGGCGGTTCATCTACAATATTGTCAAACTGTTCCAGAACCTTTCCCACCTCCAACCCCACGATCAAAGCATAGGTTCGGAGAAAGGAACGAACGTAAGCGTGCGGCAGGAAATCCCACTCACCAGCTTCCATCTTCTCGAGGTAGTTGAGCGCGATCTTGCTCTTCTCGGAAACCCGGGCAAGATCGAGCCCCTTATACTCCCGCGCCGCTCTCAGCTCTTCGCAGAATTTCTTCTTGGGGTCCTGAAAGGTCAGCTCACTCATGTTCCAGCCTTTTCAAGGTCGACAACCGAGGTTCACCAGCTCGCCACACGATCGAGAATCCTTGCGATCGGCAGCCCGACTACATTAAAAAAGCAGCCTTCAATCTTTTCGACAAAGGGCGCCGCCCGCCCCTGGATGCCATACCCGCCCGCTTTGTCGAACGGCTCACCACTCATGATGTAGTCATCGATTTCCCACTCGCGCAAGGTACGCATCCGGACCGTGGTGATCTCGCACGACGCTTCACTCAGGCCTTGTGAGGGGTAGCTCAGGGAGTAACCTGTGATCACCTGGTGAGCGCACCCGGAAAGCCTGCGGAGCATGGTGGAAGCCTCGCCAGCGTTCCGAGGCTTTCCGAGGATATCTCCATCTACAACGACAATCGTATCCGCGGCGAGCAGCACACCTTCACCCACCTCCGGGGCGACAGTCTCCGCTTTTCTACGTGCGTTGACCACCGCCAATTCTTTCGGCGAGTGACCGTTCTCAATTTCCTCGACAATAGCGGGCAGCACTCGTGGTTCAATTCCAACCTGCCGCAGAATCGCCAGACGTCGTGGCGATGCGGAGGCCAACGTCCACCGCAGGTTTTGTGCCTTCATCGAGCACGAACCAGGTCGATCCTGCCCCACGAGGTGCGTATCACCTCCCACTCCCCTCCAGCGGTGGCGAATTGTTCCTGCAACCGACGGGCGATCACATCGCTTGTTCCCTCGACTTCCGAATAACAGGTCAGCCCCAGCGGGGAGAGGTTCTTGCGATACGCCGCTCGAACACCGGGCAGGGATGCGACACGTTCGATGAGCAGATCGGCTTCCTGCTGATTCGCCCCCTCGAAGTAAAGGGTCAGGGGCAACGTATTGACTCGCTGCAATGCCCAGAGACGTACAACATCACTGACAAGGATGTCGACCAACGGTCGCACCGCTTCGGAGATGGCACGTGAACCACCGGCGGTCGGGTCGATGTGGGGGGAAGCAGCCTGACGGCGACGGCTGACCAGAACCTCACGCGTATCCGCCATCACCAGGGAAATGTCCGCATCCGCCTGGACACTCACCATCCCGGCTCGGGTCAGCACTTCAGGGGTCGTACCTTCACGTGCAACGATGCGTCCTGTCAGCAATAGGTCCGGTTCAACGCCAGTCATGCCAGAATCGATCACCCTGAAGCCGTGCTCAGACAGCCGGTCATGAATGATTGTCGCCGCCGCGGCAGAACTGGTGTCCCCGTTGTTGACCTCCAGGATGTCGAGCTGAACGATCGGAATACGCATCCAGCGCAGGAGGAGATTACGTGCGAGGGTGTCGGTGACAAGTCCGTCGATCACCGGCTCCACCGCCACTTTCAGCTCCACCTGGTAATCGTTCATTCCGGAAGGGCCTTCGCTGAGGATTTCATAAAGTCGCACATACCCTGAAGTGTGAGAATGAACGAGATTCGCCACGAGTTCGTAATTGCGTACAAAAGATTCAGCACCGATGACCATCCCGACAGAGGTTTCGACTGCCCGTCTCTGGGCGTCATGGATGGCGGCTTCACGATTTGGACCGATACCGGTAGTCTCGATCAGCGTCAGCTCACCCCTGGAGACGGAGAGACTGCCGAGGGAGAGACCCAGCAGCGTCACGAGCAGAACACGTTGATAAATATGCATGGAATTGACTCCCACCCCGGATACATGTGATGTGTGAACAGCTTTTAATATACGTTGTCCTCGGAGGAAAATGCTTGCATGGTTGCATTCCAGGGTCAATATCTTTGGGTCCTCACAAGAATTTGTTCGGCTGTCTCTGGCCAGTCCGTTTGTCAAGATAGTCTGGAGGCCGAAGGTCTCCAGGGATATCCTGACAACCAGGCAGCGAACACCTTGTGGTAAGCCCTTGTTTTATTGAAAACAATTCGCCTGAGTCGATGAAGAGAAGTGCTTCCGGGGATGTGTCGGCTGCTCCTCCCTGAACTCATCCAGCACATGTGTTCTCAATAAATCGATGGTCGATTCAGGATGTCTGTCCTGGGCGGTCAAGTCGCGCCGAGAGACAACGCCGCTCTTACCTCTCTGCAAATTTGACCGCTGATCAGACACACGTATTCTCAGGAAGAGCCATATCTTCTCGTCGCATTCACAGTGCGGGCGAAAAACCGGACTCGGTCCCGCTTGTGTTGCCGATCTTTTTTCCTCATTTTACGGGATGTTATCCGTGATGCAGGAGTTCCTTAGCACTGGATCGAACCACAATGGTTGTCATCGTCTTGCTCACGGTCTTGCTGGTCGGCTACGGGGTCTATGAATACGCCGGACACATCCGGCGAGTCCATTCGATTCCTGTGCGGGTCCATGTCAATGGTACCCGCGGTAAAAGCTCCGTGACCCGTCTCATAGCGGCGGGTCTGCGAGCCGGCGGCCTCAAGACCCTCGCAAAGGTCACAGGCACCCTGCCCCGAATTATCGATGAACACGGCCTCGAAATCCCGATCACTCGCCTGCACCCGGTGAACATCATCGAACAGGTCAAGGTGTTTCGCTTCTTTCACCGGCACAGACCGGAAGCCGTTGTTGTCGAATGCATGGCAGTTATGCCCGATTATCAGTGGATTTGCGAACACCGTTTTGTCCATGCTACTGCGGGGGTGATCACCAACGCACGCATGGACCATGTCCGCGAGATGGGTCCCTCCCTGCACAACATCGCCAATTCTCTGGCCAACACCATTCCGGAGGCGGCGCCGATCTTCACTGCGGACCGCAGGGATGAAGTGCTCGAAATCTTCCGCAAACGTGCCGTGCCGCTGCGCAGCACTGTCGTCCGAACCGACCCGACCGAGATTGACCTGGATATCATGCGCAGGTTCAGCTACATCGAGCACCCCGACAATGTCGCTCTCGCGCTGGCGGTTTGCGAATTTTGCGGCGTTGATCGTAGCACCGCGCTCAATGGGATGGTTGCTGCCCACCCCGACCCGGGTGCTCTGAAGGTGTTCAAGGTGATTTCTGAAGGACGTGAAGCGCTTTTCCTCTCTGCCCTCGCCGCCAATGACCCGGAATCCACTCTGGTCACCTGGAGGCGGTCCCAGGAGCTCTACCCGATTGCGGGCAAGAGGATCGTGCTGCTGAATACACGAGGCGATCGCTTCGACCGGAGCCTCCAGTTGGTCGAGATGATGGCGAAGAGCATGGATTTTGACCTGTTGCTCTCGATGGGTGAAAGCACGGAGATGCTTGCGCCGCACTTGAGACGTGCCGGGATTCCCGGAGAGAAAGTGAAACGAATCGGGCATCTCAGCGCGGAAAAAGCATGGCAGGTGATCTGGGATGAGATAGAGACGGATGCCTTTGTCTTTGCCATGGGCAATGCAGGGCATGGTGGTCTTGCCGTTGCGGACCTGTTCCGCAAGAGGAGAGTTCAGAATGGTTGAGATCGCGGTGGGGCTGGGTGTCGCCTTCAGCCTGGTATTCAGCGAAATTTTTGGTGTCGCTGCCGGTGGAATTGTCGTTCCCGGTTACGTGGCCTTGAACCTGAACAACATCTGGATGCTTGTCGGAACCCTGCTGGTCAGTTTCGTCACATTCGGCGCTGTGCGGCTGACCTCGCTTTTTGTCTTTATTTACGGTCGCCGCAGACTGATCCTGGCCATTCTGCTCGGATTCATTTTCGGTGCGATTCTGCGGAACATCATGCTGCATTCAGCATTCATCGGCGCGACAGACATCCGTCTCGAGGCAATTGGCTACATCATTCCCGGTTTGATTGCCAACTGGATGGAACGCCAGGGTGTCTTTCGCACCATCGCCGCGGTGACCATCGCCTCGGTCGTTGTCAGGCTTGCAGTGATGCTGGTACTCGGAGGGCAGATCCTTGCTTAGTCCACGCCGCTACCGCCCCTCCATGCGTTCCCACAGGACGCTCATCGTGCTGACTGTTGTCAGCCTTGTCATGTATCTCTGGGCGAACAGCTCGAGGGTTGTCCGTCGAACCGACCATTACGAAGAGAAGATCGAAGCATCCCGCTGGATGCAGACCGCGATGGACACACTTCGTGATGTGCAGTTCCCACGCGGATTGTTCATTGATGACGTGAATGATCCCAACCTCTCCGCGATGATCGGGCAACAGTTCTCTCCGATCACCACCGAGACCGGTGACCTGGAAGCCAAGTGGACAGCACTCAACCCGAACATGGCTGCGATTATGGTCGGGTACCTGCTGAAGCTGAATCTCCAGCCGGGTGACATCATTGCCGTCGGCATGTCCGGATCACTGCCCGGGATGAACCTTGCGCTCTATGCCGCCTGTCAGGCGCTCGACCTCTACCCCATCGTGATCACATCAGCCGGTGCCTCCTCCTGGGGAGCGAATGATCCGCTCTTCACATGGCTCGACATGGAGTCGATCCTCCTGGAACGCGGGATCCTTCGGCATGGCTCTGCTGCGGCTTCCCTCGGTGGCGGTGAGGACCTGGGACGTCAGCTTTCACCGGAAGGACGCAGGCTGTTGCGCGAAGCCATCCAGCGAAATCATCAGATTCTGATCGAGGAACCCATGCTCGAGCGAAGTGTCGAGCGGCGGATCGCAATCTATGATTCGCTCAGTGGTGGCAGCGCAATCAAGCTCTATGTCAACATCGGTGGCGGAATCGCCTCCCTCGGTCACTCCAGGAATTCAACCCTGATAGGTGACGGCCTTTCCGAGATTTTACCCAATGTCAATTATCCGCGTCGGGGTGTGATGCATCAATTCAACTCACGCGGGATACCGGCGCTCAATCTGGTGAACGTCGCGCAGATCGCTCGAGAGCATGACCTGCCCCGTTCTCCCAATCCCCTGCCAGCTCCCGGAACAGGTCGCCTTTTCAGCGAAATTCGCTATAACTTGTGGGTTACGGCAGTCGCTCTGATTGTTACGATGGCGACTCTGATCATAGTCGTGCTGTTTGATCGTCGCGCCATGCGGCTGGACCGTCCCGGCGTGGACCCGGATACGTTGATGTGATGATGAGGAACATGATGAAGGCTCGCACAGCTCGCCTTGTCGCCGGTGCACTTCTCCTGGCACTTTCGCTACCCCTTGCGCTCCAGGCAGCAGAGTGGGCAACCCTGAAGCCCTCTCGCGGCGGGAAGAAAACAAGCCTCCTGATCTCCGGTAAACGGCGGGATTACTACCGACTCGCGCCTGGCGAAATCATGGAGTACAGCATCTCAAAGGGCGATCCGGTACGGATATTCACCCGCGCAGACCTGCGTGGAAGCAAGTCGAACGAAACGATCTACTCATTCCGCCTCGGATTCGACCGTGACAACACAAGGCTGTTCGCCCGCGCCTCCACACCCGACAGCACCGTAGTCATCCGTGGAAAGGCTGCTACCGCAACCGAAAGCCGGGTGATTGAGATCGATGCCCAGAAGAACCCGAGAAAGCTGGTTGTACGACTCGATTCCAAAGCCGAGCACCCGGTCTTTTTCCGCGTTCAGCGTGAGCGGCCTGAACCGGACATTAACGGCCACTTTGTCGCCATCACGCCGGTGAGCTACACTCAGGCTGTCGGATTGTCCGTCCGTGAAAACTTGACAACCTACTATTATGTCGATCCGAACCGTAAGCTGAGTGTTGAGGTCAACGGTCCCACCACCATGAAAGTGCTTGCGCGTGTGATGCTGGATGATTCAATGCGTGGCACAGTGAAGTTTCCCCTCGCCGTATATGAGGATGGAACCCTCAAAAACACTTACCGGATCAGCACAACGGCCTCCGATGTGTCCCTGCTGGTCGATCACCCCGATCGCCGACCGACACGAGGCGACGACATCTATGTTGTGGTTCCGGAGGGGCGTCACCGCTACACTTTTGAGCTGCCTGAGAATCAGTACGATTCGATCCTGCGCTTCTTCCTTCCCGAGAAGGATTTGACTCGGGAGGCAGGTAAATGACCCCTCCGCGAGGCAAGGCACAGAGCCCGACAACAAAGCTGATGCACCGCCACACCTACCTCGCAATCTTTCTGGCTCTTGCAACTCTTCTGCTGAGTCCGCATTCTTTGTGGGCTGCGAAGAAAAAGCCCTGGACGCTGAAGGACCGGCTCAGGGTGCAGGTGCTGTACGATCTTGGCTATGACAGCAATTACCTGAACTTTTCCGAACGTGACCTGGATAAGTTTCAGAACGGCACTTTGACCTTGGTGACGGACATCGAGACGTATGATGCCCTTGTCCAGTCCGCCGGAATGAAATTTAACCTCCGCACCCCCACGATTGCGGGCTGGCGCTATGGCTTCGTGACCTACACTGTCAGCTACAACCGTTACGCCAACAACTCATTCAACAACCGGGCTGTTCACAGCCTCTGGGTGAGCCACAATCTCATCCGGCAGGTCGATTTCATCGGCAGCTACCTGTATATCCCCAATCGTTACCTCCGCGATTACTACGACCGCGATTATGGAACCTACCACGCCAGCCAGTTCGAGTACATGATCGGTGGTGCGGGGTTACGTTACTCGCCGAATAAACTGCGTGGGCTGACACTCTCCGGCCGGTATGAATCATCGACGATTTACTATAACCCACGCTTCACCGAGTATGACACCGAGGGGTGGGGAGTCAGGTTTGATGCGCGCTACCGTGTGTCACGCGCCTTGACTGTCACCGGGATCTACAAAAAACGGCTCTTCGACAATGTCGGATACACTGGAGTCGGCGCATCGGGCATACAGATCGACGAAGACTCCGAATACGGCGATGGTTCCTACGGTGAGGATTGGTTTGAGTTCCTCGCCGCCGTGCGGACCCCTTCGTTTCTTGACCGTTCGTGGAATGTGAATGCAGGCGCACGGTTCCGTCACCGCTACTATACAAGCAGTATTCCACTCACCGAGGATCCGATCCATCGAGGTCGCGAACACCTCCACTCCCTCTTCACCCTCTCTGCGAGCACGCAGATTTTGCAGAACCTTGAGGGGGGGCCTTCCCTGGAATACGAAACTCGTCGGACCGATTCACCCCTTGACTGGGTTGCCCGGGTGAAGGATTACGACAGTTGGCGTGTCGGGCTAAGTCTCAGCTATACGATCTGGTGAAGGAGGCAAGGCGACAGTCAACTGCAACGGCGGATCACTGAACACCTGGACGAGCCACCTGATTTTTTCCGAGTCATCTTACGTGAAGCGGTCATGATCCCATGAGTAGTCTGATTCATGAAATGACAGTCGTTCTCGCGATTTCCTTCGCTGTAACGACCTTCTTCTTCCTTCTCTACCGAGAGGAGCGTTCTCGCTTTCTCCTCGCCTGGGCTCTTGCCTGGCTTGCTTCCTGTCTGCGTTACAGTTTTGAACTCTGGCACTATATTGACCCCGCCGACACCAGCCTGCTCAGATATTTCAGCCTGGTCGCTGCCCTCGCCAATGGCGTTTTACTGCTCTATGGAACTCTGCATTTTCTGTATCGGCCACTGAAGAAGCGATGGCTCTATCTTTTTGCACTCCTGCTGATCTACCTCACTTTCGGCCTGTTATTTGACCTGCCCTTCGCCGCCCTCGCCCTGCCCCCGTTCCTGTTCACGGCCTATGTATTTATTTACTCAGGCTATGTGTTTCTGCGAAGCAGCAGAGTCCAGGGATCAGGCAGGTTGATCGCCGGCATTGCACTGATCGTATGGGGACTGCACAAGGCGGATTACCCCTTCCTGCGGATGAATGAAACCTTTGCCCACTGGGGCTTTCTTTTCTCGGCATTCCTCGAGGTGATCGTCGCGCTTGGGATTTTCCTCGCTTTCCTGAAGAAGGGTATCACCGAAATCCAGGAGAAGGAGCAGGTCTTTCGTTTCATCATGTCCAATGCCAGAGACATCATCTTCCGAACACGACTGACCCCCGATTTCACCTACGAATACATCAGTCCAGCCTGTTTTTCGATCCTGGGGTACAAACCAGAGGAGTTCTACGAGACCCCTGAGCTTGGCCTGCAGGTTGTCCATCCGGATGATCGTTCGATGATCGAACGGAGCCTGATGCAGCGCACCGAACCGGTGGAGATGCGTGTCTTCCGGGTGTTGCACAAGGATGGTCAGACGATCTGGATGGAACTGAACCTGAAGCACATCATCGGCGAGGAGGGGTTGCTCGAGGGGCATGAGGGGATCGTTCGCGACATCACTGCCCGCCGTCAGATCGAGGAGCAGCTCAGGCATTCGCAGAAGATGGAAGCCATCGGTCTGTTGGCGGGCGGCATTGCTCACGATTTTAACAACCTGCTGACCGCCATCAGTGGCCATGCCGATCTCGCGAAGATGCGACTCTCCGATCCCACCGGCCTGCTCAGCGACCTCGATGAGATCACACGCTCTGCCGAACGGGCAGCCGAACTGACACGTCAGCTACTCGCCTACAGCCGCAAA
>Ga0209164_1001155_pt1 | contig 38053 bp, 24 predicted proteins | sample MTBNYHSulfiMetaG_FD_187458 | JGI IMG/M metagenome (GOLD analysis project Ga0209164, IMG submission 187458) | Enrichment culture microbial communities from rom New York Harbor, USA that are MTBE-degrading - MTBE-NYH (New York Harbor Sulfidogenic)... | ecosystem: Environmental > Aquatic > Marine >... | reverse complement strand
GACCTGCAACCTCGCCCGAGTTCGCTCCTGTATTGAATCCTTCAATGCTTGAATCTGCTCGCAGAAGCTCTTTGCGTCTGATTCTAACGATGTCATGAACGGCCACATGTTCCTTCTGCGTAATATCAAAATAGTCAGAGAAATGACGCTTGAGGATAATCAGGGTATGCCCTTCTGAGACAGGATAACTATCCAATGTGGCAAAGGTATAATCGTTTTCGTGAAGAATATTTTCCCTTTTAGCTTTCTTACAGAAAATGCAGTCCTCTTTATAGTCTTCTGCTATTATATTTCTAAAGTCAGTGTCATCAGTATCTCGCTTTGTTCTGTTACAGGTCGAGCATAATACCTGAAGGTTTTCATATACAGTCTTGCCACCCTTGGCCTTTGGAATGATATGGTCGATATCCATTGGCTTGTCATCTTTTGTTGTTCCGCATAAAGCACATCGACCATTTGCCTCCTTTAATACCTGGTACCGGAGGGTGTCCGAAATGATAGTATCATCAAGGAGCCTATAATCCCATGTGCTTAGTCCTCGTGACACAATGAACTCCTGTATCTTTTGTTCGCAGAGCTTCTTGATCTCAGCTTTCTGCTCCAATGTCATTTTCCTTACTTTCAGAGTGACGAGTTCACCTTCACGGGAAATGATCCCATGCTTGGACAATATCTTGATGGGCATCTCTTTAAGTCTCTTCTCATAGTAGAGTATTTGACTTTCATCGCTCGCAAGAAAGTTTGTTGCCAACTGTCTGGTCGTCGAGATTCCGCCGGACTCGATAAGGGATTTGATCAGGAGGGGCTGGTAAATATGGCTCATCCTCATAGTAGAGGCAACAAAATCACGCAATTCAGCAAATGTCATGAAATAAGAATATGGGAATTACTTCAGAAATACAAGATATTTTCTATCGGGCTTGGCCTTAATCTTACTGAAGATTTTCTTTCTTCTGAGACAAAGAAACCTTAGCATATTAGAGAAGCTTCAAGTTGCCAATGATATCCTAAAACTCATAAATCTCAACTTACTGAAAACTCTGATTTTGGTGAGATGATTATTTTGCGCTGTACACCGCAAGTCAACGGAGTAAATAGATTGCAATTATTAAGGATTATTGGTACAAATATACAATTACCCAATTAAGGTTTTAAATAAATGATTGAAAGCGAGATTGTGGAGAAGAAGAGGTATTAAGAGAAATGCCAGCTACATTTGCTCATTAAGGTCACGGGCTATCGCCAAAACATGTCAACAAATCAGTAAGGAGTGCGTAGTATGGAAGCGAATGATGATCTTTCAGTATTGCGGACGGAGCCGTTTGCTAAGGCAGTCGCTGATCTAGAAGGGTTGATGACCCAGAGTGGGCGCACATTTTTGATAGGTGCTGGATGCAGCAGCTGTGCAGGTTTACCTTTGACCGCTGAGCTGACTGAAAAAACGCTTAACAGCGACAAGATCAATAAAGAAACGAAAACGTTACTTGATGCTATTAGAAAGCAATTTGATGGTTCCAGCGATGCAAACATCGAAGATTTTCTAAGCGAACTTATTGATCTAATAGCGATCGCACAAAGGCGGAACGAGCGAGGAGCATCCAATGCGCAGATCGAACTGGGGGGTAAGTCGTATACTGCTAAGCAATTGCAGTTATCCGCCGAGCAAATAAAGCGAACGATTGCAATTGTCATTGATCAGGAGGTTTCGGTCGCTAGGCATCGCTCATTTATCAAAGCAGTCCATCGACCTGTTCGGCCTGGTAAATCCGATTCGAATCAGCCCGTAGATTATTTGGTGCTAAACTATGATACGTTAATTGAAGACGCGTTGGCTTTGGAGAAAATTTCCTTCTCGGACGGTCTTGGTGGTGGGGCGACAGCATGGTGGGACATGCAAACGTTTAGGCAAAGCGGGCTGTCCGCGCGCGTGTTGAAGTTGCATGGTTCAATCAATTGGTGCGAACTTTCTGACGACCCTTTACCTAGAAGAATTTCAGGGAAGTTAACATCACCGGAAATCTCGGACAGACGGGTTGTTATTTGGCCAGCCTCAACTAAATATCAAGAAGCTCAGCGAGATCCATATGTACAGTTAACGAACCTTGCTAGGGAGATACTGCGACCAATACGGGGTGCGCAGACCGTGTTGACTATTTGTGGTTATCGGTTTCGCGACTCTCACATCAACCTTGAGGTCGATCGCGCCTTAAAAGAATCAGAGGGTAGGCTTACGGTTGTAGTTTTCACGTCAGACGACGGACCGGAAGGACAGTTAAAGTCATGGCACGAGGATCAAATATTAAGAGATCAGGTACGTATTTATTCAAAGAAAGGTTTCTTCCACGGATCGGATCAATACGTCAGCGAAAACGAGCTTCCGTGGTGGAAGTTCGAGAATATGACGCGCCTGCTTGGAGGTGAGCGATGATCCTGGAGTTACGGAATCCTAACGACCCAATTGAGAATCTGGCAATTGGAAAAATCATAGAAGTTGATGGGTCACGAATAATTGCAGAGCTAGATCCAGGCATCTCCGAGCTGTCCCGTGTTTATGCTGGTGATACCTATCCGATAGGTCAATTTGGCTCGATCGTTAAGATTCATTTTGGTCGGCGTCTTATCTACGCTTTTGTGGGTCGTTTGCGCATGAAAGCAGAGTATGAGATAGAGCGTGGCACGGTGCCACAAGCTTCGGCGGATGAGAGGGTTGTTGAAGCAGACCTCTTTGGAGAAGGTGAGTGGATACACGATTCATCAACTACGCCGCCACATTGGGAACTGCGATTTGAACGCGGGGTTGCCACCTATCCTCTACCGCAGCAGACAGTTTATCTCACGCCGAAGGCTGAACTCCGTTTTGTCTACGGTCACGGCAAAGATCCCGTAATCCATCTTGGCGAGCACGTGGGCTCTGGTGGTACGCCATGCTATGCAGATATGAATGAGCTATTAGGCAAACACACGGCGGTGCTTGGTTCGACCGGTGCAGGAAAGTCTGGAACAGTTGCCGCAATTATGCATAGCCTCCTCGAGCGGGGATTAATAGCTGGCCATGCGACGTGGAAGCCGAGGATTGTCGTTCTTGATCCTCACAATGAGTATGGGGCGGGATTCCCAAATCATATGCGACTATCCACAGACGAAGGCAGTTTAAAGCTACCGTATTGGCTACTGAGTTTACAGGAGACCCTTGCCCTTGTCATTGGAAAAACTGAATTTGTTGCAACGTCGCAGTCAAATATTGTCAAGAACGCTCTCATCAATGCAAGAGTTGCAGCAGCTTCGACAATTAGTATCGATGCGACCAAGATTACTGTTGATTCACCGACTCCTTACACGCTCGACAAATTCAAAGACGAGATTAACAATCAGCGCCCACCTGGAAAGGACAAAAAGGAACAGGAACCGTTCAATTCCGTGATTAACAAGCTTGAGACGCTACAGCGCGATACACGGATGAGTTTCATGATGGCACCTTGGGACAATACAAACGACCAATTTGCCATGATTCTGTCGCAATTTGTCGGGGAGGGTGAGCCGGTTCGTATCATTGACTTATCTGGTGTGCCTAATGAAGTCGCAGGAATCGCGAGTGCTGTTATCGCGCGTACTTTATTTAATCTAAAAGTGTGGCAATCTACAGAAGAGAGACAGAATGATCCCGTTGTATTGGTTTGCGAAGAGGCCCATCGTTATGTACCGAATCGCGGAGAGGCTCAATATGAAGCAGCTCAAGAGGCTATCCGCCGAATTGCTAAAGAGGGTAGAAAGTATGGCTTGGGGTTACTTCTAATTTCACAAAGACCGAACGAGGTTGAAGCGACTGTTTTATCACAATGCAATAGCTGGATTATCCATCGTATTACCAACGAAGCCGACCGGGAGCACGTTCGCGGGATTCTTCCTGATTCTGTCGCAGGGCTTACCAAGATGCTTTCTGGTCTGCGGCGAAGAGAGGCAATTTTTGTTGGACAAGCTGCGATGCTTCCGTCCAGGATTCTTGTACGTGAACTAACTGTGGAACAACTTCCTCGTTCGAACGATATTGATTTTGACAAAGGGTGGCAGAATCCTCTGTTGACTGTCGATCAACTAAACGAAATTGCTAGGCGCTGGCGCTACCAAGAGCGATGAACAATTCAGTCGAAATCACAGTAGACGATACCACGTTAACCTGCCAGGCGACGCTGGGCTATATCGTTAACACGGCCCCAAATTCGCATATTCTGGAAAGGTCAAGGGCAAATTGATGAATGAAGAATTCAAAAAAGTAGTAATAGATGCACTTCGCCGAGGTGAAGATTTGCCGCGTGAATGGGCGCGTGAACTTTTCCCACCCGAGAAACGCGAATACGAGCTTGTGTACTATGACAAAGAGCGCGAAGAAGATATTATAGCCAATACGATGGCTTTGCCTCTCCAACCTGTGAGCACATTCGGCAAGAATGGTGATGGCTGGCACAATATGCTTATCTTTGGGGATAATGCTCAAGCTATTAAGACGTTGTTAACCATGAAGGAAGAGGGAAAGCTCGTTAATGAAGATGGAACACCAGGCGTACGATTGATTTATATTGATCCACCTTTTGCTTCCAAGCAAGAGTTTCAAGGTAGTGAAGCCCAAAAGGCCTATCAGGATAAGATCTCTGGCGCAAGGTTCTTAGAGTTTATACGAAAGCGTCTTGTGTTGCTTAAAGAATTGTTATCCGAAGACGGCACACTTTACTTGCACTTGGATTACAGAAAGCTCCATTATTTAAAGGCACTCGGAGATGAGGTATTTGGAGAGAACAATTTTATGAATGAAGTAATTTGGTGCTATCGTGAGAGAGGTATTTCAAAAACATATTGGAATAACAAACACCAAACAATTCTTGTCTGGGCAAAAAATTTGGGCAAACAACTCTTTAATGCAGATGAAGCACGCATCCCTTACTCTGAAGAGTACCTAAAAAAATTTAAATACGAAGACGAAGACGGAAAATATCAAATCAGGGGTAAGAACATCCAAGGTAGCCCAATTCAGCGCGCAGATGGACTTACTCCTAAAGCTGAAAAAAAATATCCAGGCCTAACATATCGTCAGTATCTGAAAGATGGTCAGCTTCCGTTAGATTGGTGGGAACTTTCCCTGCTAAACAAAGCAGCACACGAGAGAACGGGCTATCCAACGCAAAAACCTGAATCATTGCTACTTCGGATAATCAAAGCATCGTCAAAAAAAGGGGACCTTGTGTTGGATTGCTTTGCGGGCTCGGGGACAACATTAGCTGCCGCAGAAAAATTGGATCGTCGATGGATCGGGATTGATTGCGGAAAGCTCTCGATCTACACAATTCAAAAGCGTATGCTCAATATTCAAGACAGCTATGATCTGGAGTCGAAAGAAGAGTCTCCGCGATACATTGACTTAGCAAAACAATTATTGAAGGAACTAAAACAATCCAGTGGTGCAGAAGAAGAGTTGAATACTGCAACTGAGGTTATTGAACGTGCTTATAATAGAGAGATGGAAAGACCCAGTCCAATAATGTTTAGTAAAAAGTCCAGACCATTTGTTCTCTACAATGCCGGTCTCTATGATTTTTCGTCTCTTAAGCAACTGCCCTGGGATTCATGGCGCTTTTTTGCGCTGCAGCTTTTTGGCTGCAAGGATGAACCGCACATAATAGGCGGATTGGCTCTGGATGGCAAGCTAAAAGGCGCAAGTGTTCTAGTATTCAATCATGTTCAGAATCCGGGTCGACGTATTGATGAAGAGACAATCCAAGACATTCATTCAGCTGTTGGGAAGAAGATGGGTCGAAAGTTCTTCATAATTGCACCCCGAGGCGTTTTTGACTTTCAACAGGACTATATCGACATTAAGGATGTTCGTTATTACGCGCTTCGCATTCCATATTCGGTTATTAATGAACTACACCATCGTGATTTTACTGTTCTTCAACAACCCAATGATGAAACCGTTGTTAACGAGACTGTTGACGCAGTCGGATTCGACTTTATTCAACCACCTCGAGTTGAATGGGTTATAAATGTAAAGAAGCGCAAAGAGCAGCTTTTTGAAGAAGCATGTTTAAAGATCAAACAATTTGAAAGTCGTGCACGAATCCGGAGGAAGGACACGAGGGGTGGATTGGAGACGTTATCTATGCTTATGTTGGATTTTGATTATGATGGTAAGGTATTTGACCTTGATGCGGTCTACTATGCACATCAGCTTGAAACCAATGATTGGCAGGCGTGGTTTCCAGTAGAAAATGCAGGTGAAAATATTATGGCAGTCTTCATCGACATTTACGGAAATGAAGCCCGTGATATCATATCAGGCGACAGCCTTGGTATTAAGGTAACAAAAGAGAAATCCTCTAAACCGAAAAAGAAGGCTCGTAAGTAACTATGCCGCGCAATGCCGATAGACAACGGTTTCGAAACGAAGACCTCATTCTCAAAGTCAGTCTGGCAGTAGATCGACAAAAGTGGGACGAGGGGAAATACGAGGGATTTATTGATGAGCTGTGCGGAGACCGAGAATACCAGAAGGAATCAATCCGCATTACCCTCCGGTATTTGCTTGGCGGCGAATACGAAAATCTCCGCGCCCTTTCAAGAGCCAACTACGAGGAAAACGCTGTTCTTGTACAACGCTATGGTTCTTGGCAGGGGATGGAGCGCCATCTACAGTTACCTGAGCAATTGTCTTGCTCTTTAGACCTCGCCACAGGCGTGGGGAAGAGTTATATACTCTATGGGATAGCTGCTATCTTGCTGGCAGAGGGAGCTGTTGACCGCGTGTTAGTGCTATGCCCTTCCACAACTATTGAAGACGGGCTGATCGATAAATTTAAGCGCCTTGCAAGCAATTCAGATCTTCGCGCTCAGTTGTCTGCGGATGCAAAAATATCCTCTCCACGCATCATCAATGCAAGTGAAAGTATCACAGAGGGCAGCATATGCATAGAGAACTATCATGCTATTCTTGAGCATGTTGGTTCGTCAATCAGAGAGGACTTAAGAGGGAAAGGTGGCCGCGTGGCTGTCCTCAGCGATGAGGCGCACCATATAGCAAATGACACTGCCAAATCGGAAACAAAAACAAAACGATGGAAAGAGTTTCTATTAAACCCGGAATATGGCTTCCGCTACCTCGTTGGCGTCTCCGGTACTTGTTACGTTGGTAACGACTACTTTGCCGATGTGATCTACCGGTATTCACTAAGGCAAGCAATAGAAGAAAAATATGTTAAGAAAGTTGACTACGTTGCAGAGATGCCGCGGACCAGCGATCCAGATGAGAAGTGGCAACTCATTTACAACCGCCATGAAGAGAACCGTCGCAAGTTGAGAAATCGCAGGATTCGTCCACTTACCATTATCGTCACCCCAACCATTGCGAAATGCAAAGATGTTGCTGAAGAGCTTGAAAGTTACTTGATTGAAGAAGTAGGCATGACCCCAGAAGTGGCTGATGAGAAAGTACTTGTTGTCTACAACAATGCTCCTGATGTATCCAAATTGCATTTCGTTGATAGATCCACAAGTAAGGTGGAATGGATTGTTTCTGTATCGATGCTTAATGAGGGCTGGGATGTTAAACGTGTTTTTCAGATTGTGCCCCACGAGGAACGTGCATTCAATAGCAAGTTGCTTATTGCCCAAGTGCTGGGCCGGGGACTTAGAATACCAGAAGGCTGGAAGGGGATACAGCCCGAGGTAACTGTCTTCAATCACGATGCTTGGGCTTCGAGCATACGTCATTTGGTCAATGAAATCCTGGAAATCGAAAAGCGACTCGCGTCGCATATTGTAGAGGCTTCACCATACCATTTTGACCTCCACAATATCGATTACACGTTGGAACCTGTTTCCGTAAAAAAGCCTATGATTGGTGAATACACCCTTTTTGCAAAAGGCTTTGTCGACTTGGCCACTGACTCACCTGCAGAGGATATAAGTATAACGTACGAGCGTGGGTTAACGGGTGAACAATACAAATGGGAAACGACGCTCCGCCACAAAACCTATTCTGCGCGACAAGTTGCTGAAGAAATGTACAGGCGGTTGGAAGAAGCACAGGACCCGGATGACACTGACCCCAAAATGCGAACAGCCTATACCGACAAGTTTCCAATTGATCGGCTTGAGAATATAGTCAAAGAATCGCTAATGAGGATCGGAGCCAAGGAAGCTACGGATAGTATGAAGCAGAAGTTCCTGCAGTCCCTTGGCACTCTCAGGCGTAAAGAGTCCGAAAACGTGAGGTATAAGACAAAAGTAGAGAGCTATCTCACTGTCTCAACAAAACAGCGGCAATCGGATAGCGTAAGTGCCTCGGAATTGAGGAATACCAAAACGGTTTTCTATACCGACCAGACCGGGGCAACGTTACTTGATGAGCAAGTTGAATTCTTTGAGGAGGTAACAGAACCAGGAAGCGGTTACAAAACGATTTCGGTTGCCAACCGCCATGATTTTAAGACTGCATTGAATGCGGTGATCGCGGATTCAGACAATGAGCGACGATTTATAACTATGCTGCTTCAATCCCAGAATGTAGGCAGTTATGATGCCTGGATCAAGTCTACCGCCACTCGATTCTATGAGATTGACTATGCATGGAAAAAGGGTGAGCATCCAAAGCGAGGCAAATTCAACCCTGATCTATTCATTAAAGTTGGCGACCTAATCGTTGTCGTTGAAATCAAAGGTGATGAAGAATTGCGTGAGCCTTCAGAAGAGAACAAGAAAAAGAATGAATACGCGCTTGCCCATTTTAAGCGCGTCGATGACAACTTAAAACAAAGCGGTAGGCCTGTTCGTTACAAGTTTACTTTTCTTACAGAGCGAAACTTTAATAAGTTCTTTCAGAGCCTTCGTGAGGGCAACATTAAAAGCTTTAGGTCTGAATTGGACGTTAAGCTTGCAGAATAAAGGATCGGTGATTTAGGTCGTAAATTTCGATCTTATCCTGCCTTACTCTGAAGTATAGGTGTCTTTATTCTTGTGGTTGATGCCGTTACGTCGATTTTATCGCTATAGCGATTCCTGCTTGAAACCCGTATAATGATCAGGATGCGCGGCAGCGTTTGTGATAATGTGCAGCTACACATTACTGTGAGTACTTTTCCCCTCTAAAAACGATTATGCCTACTCTCAGGGGATATTACGGCGGGACTCCTGAACTGCTAATAGAGCCCCGCCGTTGTTGTTATATAAGAGACGGCTGAAGAGGCTTTTTCCTGGAGGTAGATTTCACAACATTAGCCTTCAGAGCAAATACAGTATTCTGTAGCCACTTCTTGCCAGGAGCTTCATGATGTATCTTGTAGTATTCCATATCGTTGAGCATCCCAATAAACCTTTCAGCGTCTTTTAACTGATAAGGAAAATAAGGAGGGATGGCTGATGCTCTTTGAAGGAAGTATTTTAAAAGAGCGGATTTCTGGGCAATTTTGGCTATGGCAAGATCTGTTTCTCCCTTATTGGGCTGGTGAACTTCCTCTACTTCTCCATTTCCTTCCATCTGGTTCACGTGACTATCGATTGCTGCTGCCCCATCAGTGATTCCGTCGACTTTCTGGCTGTCCTTGTATCTCACTTCTTTTTCCATCTTGATCGTTTCCCATTTCATTATGAAGTCTTTTATGATTCTTTCCGGGAATTCAGGCATAACTCCAAACGGAATTATCAGGGAAAGCAGAATGCACCCTTTGTCGGCTTCCGGAAAGTCCATGGCCATGAGCTTTCTGGCTACTTTCATATAACCGATATAGTCACTTGGGGAGAAAAAATAGCGGGCGATCAGAATACCTTCTTTGGTAAGGGAATACAAGCCGCCTTCTTTTCTGTTCAGAATGTGACAGGCCCTTAGGAAATTCAGGTTCTTTTCAACGGATTCGGCAACTTTCTGTCCTGTTGTAAGAGAGGCAGCATATGTCATGCTCAATGCGTGGATGAGATCCTGTTTTGACGCCGGATTCAGAGATAGAACAGTCAGCACCATTGATTGAACCGGCAGAGGGAGAGACTTCGTAAGAGCAAGTTTCTTGGCGTTGAAAAGTTCGATTTTGTCTCCCAGGACATAAACCTTCGCTTCAGGTTTACCCCTCCCTGCCCTGCCGAACATCTGATCGACATCGGTCTTTTCCAGAAAATATCCCCCTCTTCGCGTGCCGCATACAATTACTGTGTCCGCCGGAGTGTTTATCCCCTGGGAAAGCGTGTTCGTGGCAAGAAGGGTCTTCAATTTGCCGGCATTGAATTCCACGACAAGCCTGTCCCTCTCCTTATCTTCAAGGTCTGCACAATGCATGGGGGTTACAAGGGATTCGCTGAGACAATAGCCGGCTGCTTTTGTGGGCACAAAGATAAGGATGTTTTCTTCCTGATGCTTTAAGAGAATATCCTTTAAAACTTTCAGCCTCAGGGAATCCCGGTTATAAATATGCCCTGAAATAGTGGGTGTGACACCTGCAGGAAGCTTTCTTGGAGCAGGCTGCGCATTAATGTCATCTGGGACATGCACTTCGCTCACGTGGATCAGCGTTTTTCTGTATTTCGAAATAAACATGTCTGTGTTAAGTAAAGCAGCCAGTTCCTTCTTATTGGGAAATGTACCGGACATGAGCAGGACTTTCCCTCCGCTTCTGATATGGACAGTCATAGCCACATCCAGATTGCCTCCTCTGGAGGGCTCAAGAAGGTTATGCGCCTCGTCAATGATCAGGAGTCCCGCTCTTGTCCAGTCCTTGCCTGATCTCACTGCGCTCAGAAATCCTTCGGGTGTTGTGACCACAAAGAACTTGTCGGCAACGGTCTTATCGGAATTGGTATTCAATCCGACGATCTTCGCACCCCATATCCCGACAGACTCCTGATATAAGCTTTTGACAAGTTCCCGGGTGGGCGCAGTGAGTATTATCTTCTGGCCCTCGTCGAGAAAACATCTCGATGCGATGTACGCAAGGGCGGTTTTTCCTGTTCCTGTGCCACTTTCTATAACACAGTGCCTGTCTGGTCGATAGTTGTCCTTGAAGCAGCTCTGTAACGGATTCAGCGTTTCAAAGGGCATATCAGGGTCGAAGCCACATGGATATTCACCCGTTACTTCGAAAAAGAGCGGAGCATCCTTAGTTGGCTGTCCGGACTTTCTCGGGAACCACTTCCTGAAGAAACTGATCACTGACTAATAAACCTCCGTTTCATAAGCATCCTCCTGTTTGTAATTAAGTAAATAGCAGCATTACGCATAATATTTGTCTGCCTCTCTGTCACTTTGTAAATCCCTGGGAATATTTCATGGAGTAACTTCTTTGCCAAGATACCGTAGCTGGTTTAAAAAAGAGGGGGAAGAGGAAGACGGGGGGGTGTCTTCCTCTTCCAAGGGGGGAGTGTGAGCTACGTGAAGTCAGCCTGCTGCCAACTCCACATGACAAACGGCCTTAAGGATATATCTGATTCTGGATGTTCTTCGGCAATTCCCGGGTCATGGGCGAAGCTGTCGTCATGGCTTGCGAATCACTCGCTGGCGTAGTGTGCATAGCCTGGCCCTGGGCTTTCAAACCGTTTCCCGCACCGACGATGTCTACGGTTGCCCTGACCACTACATCTCTGACGACTTCTTCCAGAGCAGTGCCCTTTAATTGGCTGAAAATCCCGCCAAAGCCCACTCCATTCCATCCGGCTCCAGCTCCTATACCGATGCCTGATTTCTGGTTGTTTGCCTCATATGACTTAGTAAAGGTGATTTTCCCGGAGTTAACATCTATGATCCTGATGTCCATGCCAACAACAGCCTTGGTCTTTTTGATATCCACAGCACTCAGTACCGGGATAATGCCGAGCCCAAGGTTCGTATTTGTAGTCTCCATTGTCAGAGAGGTTACAGACCCTCCGACAAGGAAGTCAGCTGCTTCAAGTTCAATATTCTTCCCCATAAGAGCCATCTCCTGTTTGAGTTCTTCCAGGGATTCTCTCTCCAGAACTTCAAAACAACCTGTCTGCTTTAAAGCGGATATAAGCATATCGCCGATCCCCTGTCCTATCCCTTCGTAGTCAGCTTGACCTGTTAAAGACGCAATCTGCTGAAGGAATGAAGCTGTGGGCGTTTTGGGATTACTGCAGGAAGCCGCCTTGCATGTCACTTTTCCGAGTGCAATCCTGCCGATAAGCTTCTCGCACTTTGGTACCTGCGCTGTCTTTTCGGCTATCTCTGTTTCCGCCGCTAATGCTGACACGGAAAATACGCCCAGGAATACCACAGCAATCAAAATAGTGAAGATTTGTTTCATGATATGTCCTCCTTTGGTGTTTGTTTTTAAATAGGTATTACCCTTCACTTCTGATTCATCCTCCTGACATTGATTGTTTAAGTCATTTTTAAAATAAGCAGTGTGAAGAGAGGGAATTAAAGCCAGGTGAAGGTTGGATATCCTGTGGGAAGGCCTTTATGGGTACCGCAGTGTTTGCGTACTATTTTCCCACGGCATACTTTACAGCTGTGGCCTGCGGTGCAGTCGTTCTTTTCCATGCACTTCATGGTCTCGCAGCCGCACGGAAAAGTGAAAAGCTTCACGCTTGCCTGCTCAAATGGTACTACCGGTTTCCGTGTTAATGTGACAACAGTTTCCATAGTTTTAAATCCTCCTGTTTTTTTAGTTGTTTTTTTTAAAATGTGTTTTTTGTAAATTAAGGGAAAGAAGGGAGAGTGTTGATGATATACGGACTCTTTACAGACGATAGCAGTTGATAGTTTCTGTATCGACAACGATCTCGGCAATTGCTTTCGCTGTGGCGGCTGAGACATGGGGCATAGTCTCTTTGATGGTTAATTCGATAGCTTCTACTTTCGACATAAACAGACCTCCTTGTAGTTATATCTCTGTAACTTTCACCAAAGGCTACTTGTTTGGAACTGACCGATGCCTGAAGATAAACCGCATGTGAATGATCTTCCCCTGAGAAATATCTATTTATTCACCGATTCCTTGAGCAGTTCGTCGGGAATTTCAATCACATTTAGTGAGGGCTCATTGCGTTTCCGGTTAAACAGCATCTTTACGATATCGTCGACACTGCTTAAGCTGTAAACTCTCTCCCCCTTCTGAACCTTAATGAAACCGAGCAAATTCTTGACTGACATAAGACACCTCCAAAAAAGAAAAAGGACATTACGATTATTCGCCGGATGGCTACTTTCGCAATGCCCCTTAAAAAAAGACTCAGACTTGCAACAGACAGAAAGTGATTTTCCTGAAAAAAGAAGGAAGGTAACTGAAAGTAATATATGGGTGGAAATCAGGCAGGAAGGAACAGTATGCTGCTATTTGCGGCGTTTAAGCGGAAAGGACTTTTCTGACAGTAGTAAGGACGTTGTTGCCATCTTTTCTGAAAGAAAAGTGCAGGCCCCCCATGACGGTGTAGACAGGGATTCCTTGTGGAAAGAATTGAACAAGATTCGCCGACTTCACATTTACGCTCACTGGCCTGTTGATGTTGATACCTCCAAAGAATTTCGTGAGTATGGATGTTGCTGTTTTCATGACGGTCACCTCAATCTTTGAATTTTTTCCGCCCGGAACAAGCGGAAGGATTTCATGGCTGCTCATCGCTTTTTGTTTAGTGTCAGAGCTTAGAACTGACTGTGGAGAAAACACGAAACGGTTAGTCCATGTGCAGACCGTTTCGGGTTCTTGACTGATTAAAGGAAGGATTAGCGGGATCCGGACAGGCAGGTTTGGCAGCAGTTGAAAGACGGGGGAAATGTGAAACACCAGTTGATTCTTCACGTTGACTTTTTCCCAGAAAAAAATAGGACGAAACAGCGATCAGAAGCAGCGGAATACTGCCATTATCGCTTCCCGACAGGAACACCAATGTTAATTAGGTTTGAAACAACGGTACTCGGAAATATTGTGTTTTAAGGCAAAGATACTCTGCGAAGCAGCAAATCGGGGGAGATTCTTTTCTCTTTGAAGAAAGAGCAAAAACGGGATGTCTGAAATTGGAGACTTATTGTTTTAAGCCATTTTATGCGGGATTCGAAAAACTTGTCTCAAGCTGTCGGCTTCTGAGGCCTCTTTGGATACTTCTATGCAGGATAAGATGTGAAAATTACCTCAATTATAATGAAAATAGCCCATACGGTCAAGACAATTAAAGCCTAACCAACTGAAATACAAGCATAATTTAGCGTTTCTATCGCAGCCCTATCGCATCCGAAAAAAGCAAAACGACTGCAAGAACGTCACAACTTTGCGAAATACAGCAAAATCAAGATGTTATAGACATAAAAGACCGTCTTGTCTGAAGTCTCAGGACTCTCAAAAATTCAAATCAAAACACACTACCTGAGATCAGGTATATATTCGGCATTCATTTTTTTCTCTAACCTGCTGATATTCATAGATTAATCGGGCTTAACGGAACAGGACGGCTTACGTGGTTTCTTACGACGTTCCTTACGAGGTTTCTTATAGGGGTTCTTACGGCGAGGTCAATACGGGTGTGGGACATAAAACTGGACGCGAAATGATTTCGCCTTGTGCGAGGGTGAATTCCTCCAACAAAAATGCGGGTAATACTCTTATATCAAGAAAGCAGAAAAGGAGGAGTTAGAAATGACAGAAAACGCGGATAAGGAAACAAAATCAACGGAGAGATATGACAGCAAGAAATGTCTGGATGCGGCTGCAGACAAATTGTTGGGAGACATTAACAGAGAGGAGATTGTGCAGATACCGGTGGACAAGATAATGGCCAACCGTTTCCAGCCAAGAAAGTACTTTAGAGAAGAATCTCTGGCGAGTCTTGCCGAGACTATAAAAGAAGACGGCGTGCAGCAGCCGATAACGGTAAGGAAGATTGAAGAAGAAAACTCAGCCTTTCTCTTTGAACTGATCGCAGGAGAACGGAGATTGAGGGCTTCAAAAATTGCAGGGCTCGAAAAGATCCCGGCAGTCATAAAGGAGAAAAGTGACAGAGAGGTAAAAAAGCTTGCCCTCCTTGAGAATCTGCAAAGGGAAGACCTCACATACTTTGAAACCATGATGTCTATCGTCGGATTGAAGGAAGAATACGGAAGCAATGAGGAAGTCGCTCATGCCATAGGTCTTACAAGAAGAAGCGTAGAACAATATCTGAAAATGCATACGGAAATCTCCACTCTGCCTGAGGTCTTTTCATTGGTGGAAAAGAAGCAGTCGGCTCTGAACAGGAAGAATCTGCAAGATACAGCCGCCATCATTCCCGAACTGAGGAGATACCAGAAATCGGACAAGAGAGAGTTCGAACGATTTATCGGGAGAGTCAGGGAGAAAGGGCTCGTTGTTGCCATAGAGAAATTACTGAGAAAGATTGAAGGCAGAAATGCCGAAAAAAACAAGAGTGAATCTCCCAACGCACATTCGCTCGATGACATATTCAGGGAGACAGAAGACAGACTCGTGATACGAATTACCTTACTGAAAAATACCCTTCCCTCTGATGAAGATCTGCGGAAAATTCACTCAGCCATAAATCTCTTTTTTCAGAGGATTGAAGAGGTTGTGAAAGATTCGATTCCTAAAAGTGCGTCTGAATAGCGTTGAGCTGAAATGGTAATAATCACCGAGAGAGACGTCAATATTTTCAAAATCTTGTCGAGTGGGGCAACAGACCTTGCGGATATTAAAAAAATGCTGAGGGATATCTATAAAACAGATGTCAGTCCAAATGCCCTGCAGAAAAGACTGTCTCTATTAAAGAAGGACGATTATATCCAGTCGAGGGTCTATGCAAAGAAGAATGATGGTCTACATGTCAGAAAAGAAGGGTATGGCAAAGAGGAAAGCGAAAAGGCAATGAGGAGCAATGTCCCTTTTGCACTGTATGCGCTTACCGTCCTTTCAATAGCCGTGCTCGTAGAAAGAGGATATGATCATAACTGGATAAGAGCCTGCCTGCCAGGGCCTCCTTTTATAAAGCACGATGAAATGGTCCGTGAAGTCGTCCGTGCGATAAAGAAAGAGGCAGCAAGAGTCGGTTACAGTTTCGGGTTAGTCGATGAGCTGAACCTGAAAAGAATGGCATCAAAGTACAAATCCAGGGAGAATCTTCCCGACCTCCTGGTGAGACTCACTCTGGATATCGGATCGGAACAGATAGTAAAGAGATACAACCTGGAAATCGACAATAACACGATTTCGCCCTCCTATATGGTTGACAAGGTCCTGAAATCCAAAAGAAGGACAATTATTATATGCAACGACAGCAAAACCCGCATGGAATCGTTCCTGAGAGCATTCAAATCTGCTGTTAAGGATGAAGTAAAAAGGAATTTTATAAAAAGAAAACAAAGAAAAGGTAATGTTCAGGCGGACGAAGACATTCCCCTGACGCATAAGGTCGTTTTTACTTATATAAAAGAATTCTGCTCCAGAGGGTTCCTGCAGACCAACTTTATCTCAATTGATGGGGAACCTGTGTATATCGTTCCTCCGGAAATTAACAAGAAGATAATTATCAGGGGAAGAGGAATCTATGACACATAATCCGCTAACAGTATCATGAAAGTGGAAGACATAGGCGCGATAAAAATAAGGCTTCTCGATCCTGATCAAATAATTTGGAGAGCAAATGGAGAAGTTAAGTATTCGAAGACGCTGGAGTCAAATGGAAAACCAGTCCTCGGAGGTCTGTTCTGTCCCAGAATATTTGGGACTATGGAACCGGGCACATGCATCTGCGGGATATTTTACAAAAAGTATAGAGAAAAACAGATTAAGTGTGAAAAATGTGATTATGAAGTAATAAGCGAGACAAAGAAAAAAAACCGCTTCGGTTATATCAGACTGAAATATCCGGTAGTTCATATTTGGTACAGAAGCATTATAGCCACGCTTCTGGCAATCCCTCCAAAAAAACTCAAAAACGTCATCAACTGCCTGGCATTTATAGTGCTGAAACCCGGTGAAACGAGGCACAAAGACAGCGAAATTATTTCACTGAAGGAGTACCTTGAAGCCAGAGAAAGAAAGAATTTCATGGCAGAAACCGGCGGGACCGTCATATACGAACTCTTGAAATCGCTCGATATAGAGGATCTCATAAATAAGCTGAGACAGAAACCGCCGTCAAGGAGGATAAATAAGAGACTTCAGATTGCCAGGGATTTCATGAAATCAGGCATAAACCCCGAATGGATGGTATTAAGCCTTCTTCCGGTTCTGCCGGCAAAATTAAGACCCGTAATCATAATGGACGATGGAACAATAGCCAGTTCTGACCTCAATGAACTCTATGCACGTGTAATAAACAGAAACAACAGATTAAGGGAACTTGAACACATGGGATCCCCGGAAATACTGAGACTCATAGAAAGAAGGCTTTTACAGGGCTCGGTCGACTCTCTCCTTCAAAACAACAAAGGCCATACTGCAATGAATAGAACAAGAAAAAGAGCATTGAAATCGCTCTCCGATTTCATAGAGAAGAAAGAAGGCAGGCTGAGAAGAAATCTGCTGGGGAAAAGAGTCGACTACTCGGGAAGATCAGTCATTGTCGTCGGCCCTACCCTTAAATTAACCCAGTGCGGTTTGCCCATAGTTATGGCACTGGATATGTTAAGGCCCTTCATATACGGTAATCTTATGCGCAAAGGACTTGCAACTTCTCTAAAGAATGCCTCTCTTCTGGTTGATTTGAGGAGACCGGAAGCAATTGATACACTGGAGGACGAACTCAGGGAAAGGGTTGTTATCCTAAACAGGGCTCCGTCACTCCACAGAATGAGCCTCCAGGCTTTTGAACCGGTATTGGTTGACGGAAAGGCAATAAGACTTCATCCTCTGGTCTGCACAGCCTTTAACGCCGATTTCGACGGGGATCAGATGGGTGTACACATGCCGATAACTCTCGAAGCGCAAATAGAGACAAGGGTACTAATGCTCTCAGTAAATAATCTTATCTCTCCGGCAAACGGAAAACTGATTATGACACCAGCACAAGACATAGTTCTCGGCATTTATTATCTGACGAAAGAGAAAGGCAAGAGAAATGATGAAGTGATGATTTTCTCAGATAAAGAAGACGCCTTATGCGCTCATTATTCAGGAGCCGTGGAATTGCATGCAAAAATAATTGTCAGAATGAATGGACAAAGAATTGAAACAACTCCGGGAAGGCTCATATTCAGCGAGCTTTTTTCGCCGCAGATTGAATTCGAGGCGTTGAATAGGACCATCAGGAAAAAGGATCTGACCAGGCTTGTAGAGATGTGTTACGACAGGGCCGGACCGAGAGAAACTGTGATACTGCTCGACAGGATAAAGGAGATAGGATTCAGGTATGCAACACAGAGCGGCATCTCATTCTGCAGCAGCGATATCACAATTCCCAGGGAAAAGAGCGAGATTATAAAAAAAACAGAACGGGAAGTTGAAAACATCAAAGAAAAATATGGCATAGGTGAAATCACAGACACAGAAAGACATAACAAGACAATAGACCTCTGGGGGAAGGCCACAGATGAGATATCAGCAAAAATGATGGAGCACTTCGGACTGGAAGACGATACTGGCATGTCAGAAGAACAGAAATCGCATGTTAAGGATTTCAACTCCATGTATATGATGGCTGACTCCGGGGCAAGAGGTACCGTTGGCCAGATGTCACAGCTGGGAGGGATAAGGGGGTTGATGGCAAAGCCCACAGGAGAGATAGTAGAGATACCGATCAAGTCAAACCTGAAGGAGGGGTTGACATACCACGAATACCTGCTTGCCACGCACGGAGCGAGAAAAGGAAGAGCTGACGGCGCGTTAAAAACCGCCAATGCTGGATATTTCACAAGAAAGCTTGTGGATGTCGCCCATGATCTGATAATAGACAAATTGGATTGCGGGACTATGAAGAGCATTACGATGACAGATTTGACTGACAATGACGAAATGCTTATACCTCTGGCAGATAGGATACTCGGAAGGTATGCGGCTGAGGATGTCATAGACTTTTCGACAGGAAAGGTAATTGTTTCAAGAGATGAGATAATCGACAAAAGAATTACCGCAGAGGTCACAAATGCAAATATAAGGCAGATAAAGGTTCGATCGCCTTTTTCATGTCAATGCTCCAAAGGCTTGTGTGTCAAATGTTACGGTCATGACCTTTCAACAAGTATGCCGGTTTCTATAGGAGAAGCCGTCGGAATAATCGCTGCCCAATCGATAGGAGAGCCAGGGACACAGCTCACCCTTAGGACATTTCACAGCGGAGGCAGCGCTTCGGGAGTATCAACAAGGAACTCAATTGAGGCGAAGATCGCCGGACATATCAGGTTCGCAGAAATAAAGACAGTGAACAATATAAACGGACAACTTGTAGCCATCAATAGGAGCGGGAGACTGATAGTGATAACATTGGAGGGGAAAAATACAGACTGCGGATCCGTACCTTACGGAGCTGTAATAATGGTAAAAGAGAATGAGCATGTCGAGGCAGGAGCTATGATAGCGCAATGGGATCCCTATAACCTTCCTATTATTTCAACGACAGCCGGCAATGCCGAATTCATAGACATCATAGAAGGATCTACGATAAAACAGGCAGTTGACCGGGACACAGGCGTAGTAAAGAAAGTCGTAACGGCAATAAAAGACGACATGATCCCCAGAATAAAAGTTGGAGAAAAAGAATATATGCTGCCGATAGGTGCGATTGTCGGAATTAAGGAAAGCAGTAAAGTTAATATTGGAGATTCGATAGCAAGAACCCCGAAACAGGCAAAAAAGACTTCTGATATAACAGGTGGATTACCCAAGGTACTTCAAATACTTGAGGCACGATCCTTAGACAACCCTGCAATAATAGCAGAAATCAGTGGCGAATTAAGAATATACCCGCCAAAGGGAAAATTCCTGATGGTAGACATAGTGGCAGAAAATGGCGATGTGGCAAGCTATAGAATTTCCATGGAAAGGCAGCTAAATTTCTTCGACGGGGATTTCATAAAAGCAGGGGATATCCTTGCTGACGGAGATATAAGCATCAATGACATACTGAACATTTTTGGACCCGATAAAGCTGCTGTACAGATAGTAAATGAAGTGCAGAAAGTATATTTGAGCCAGGGGGTTTCCATAAATGATAAGCACTTCGAGGTCATCGCCCGAAAAATGCTGGGGTTTGTCAGAGTTGTAAATGCAGGAGACACGGATCTCGTGGCCGATGATATTGTACCAAGGAATTTTTTCTTTGATATAAACGAAAGAACAGATGGAAGAAAAGCTACAGCCATCCCCATACTACTCGGTCTTGCAAAAGCAGCAATTAACTCGGAAAGCTGGCTGAGCGCAGCATCATTCGAGAGAACAGCATCTGTCTTGTCAGATGCTGCGATACAAGGAAAAGTTGATCTTTTATCGGGAATCAAAGAAAATGTGATAATCGGGAAAAGGATTCCTGTTGGCTCGGGTCATCCATATTTTCAGGGAACACGTATAGTGAAAAAAGAGTGAGCAATTTCGCAAAAGGCAGCTAAGCACCCTTAGGTGTGCCTTGATACTGTATGCCTTCCTGTGTAAGCGGTGTTTGTGCGTATATATCAAAAGGAAAGTCTCACGTTGAACTACTCCACAAAAAATACTATCAACAGTAATCGATAATTGCAGACTTCAGCAAGACATTCTTGGCTATGAGAGCTGGTGGTACACTCACAGAACATCACACAAATGTTGATTGTGTAAAAGCTGTGGAGTAAAACCGGCATTCCTTCAATATCAAATAGTCTTGTCGCGGTGTGCCTCTCATTTTATAATATGGTGTTTACTTCCTTTGTATTTTTAGAGAAAAGGATTGGGATCACGGCTTTAAGAAAACGCATTATATAGGAAGAAGATGGAAATAAGTTCTGATGAGTTTCGGGACTTAGCGAAAATACTTACTCGCTACGAGAAAAAAACAACAGTTCAGAAAGTCGCAGCATTATTTACGCTTCCGGAGTTGCATGCAAATACGACTCGCCTTGAGCTATTGCTTCATTTGGCTTGCGTTCATTGCAGTGGCAATAGAATAGCAACAGTTTCAAACATAGTCGAATGGCTTAATAACTACCTCAGCTCAGTTGCCCATTTAGAGGATCCTGTATCGGACGTTTTCATTACAAACGTTATGGGTCCATCCGGAAACTTTCGAATATTTAGAGGTATATGGGAAGGTAGCGATTTTTATATTCAGTCAGTTATTGATTGTCTGTACGCTAACAGCCCGCCCGCTTCTGTCATTTCTGTTCGTAGGCACGTATTTGCTCTGCTAACTCTTAGTGAAGATGTTGCAAATTGTTGTGCGCTGGCACGATGGACAGCCGGTCAGCCAATACCGAAAAGGCAGATCCTATCTTCATATATCACCAAATCAAAAAAAGCTGTGCGGTTCTTGACTTTTTCTCGTAACGACCTCTCTCGTCTCGGAATTGATGCAGATCAGCTAAACCCATTTGTCATTCAGAATGATCAAATGGATTGTCTTCTAACGGAGAGAGTCGGTCATTCATCGCTCGAAAGACATCCGATAGTTCGTTTTGGTGAAGATTATGTTCTGGCATCTCCGACATCTGTTAGTCCGGCGATCCTACGATATCTGGTCGAGAGGATGACTGAAGGAAATCTGATCAATGAATTTAGTACTATGGTGCGCTTCCAGCAGGCCCATACAATTTTTAACGAAGCTTTACGTCCTCTTGGAACTACTCCTGTCGAACTTACAGTTCCTTCTTGGTCGGAGAAGATGCCCTCTATTGATTCCATTGTATGCAAATTCGACGAGAACAAGTATGCCCATATAGTGTTGCTTCACGACGATATTTCTGAGATTCTCAAGCACGGCATAGATTCGCAACAAATATTGAAGAGTGCTATCGAAAAAAAGGTGAATAATTACCTTCGCTCCGTAAGCAACAGATTACTTGAAATTCCGTCCTCCTCTGGCGGCATTACGTTTGTCATTATGTGCGGCTTGGGCCGGGGTCATTCTATCGCACTAAAGAATTGGTCAGACACTTGGCATCTTGTCTTTATGAGCGCACCGGACTTTATGCAGTTCGCATTTGCTGAAGATGCCTCGGTCTTACGTATGTGGAAGCTTGAAGAACAAATGAAAATAGTCTCCCAAAATGATGTAACAATACCGCTCATTTACATCGGCCAGTTAAATCTTTATAGCTATTGGATGGCGCAGGGATTCGCCCTTTTGCCGAATCAATTACTGTATCCAAAACAGAAGGCTTTACTACAGATTGGTACAGATTTTTTGCTTCCTTTTGTTGAAAAAGTCCGTCTTACTCACGACAAACATGCACTATTCATAGAGGATCCGCCACGTTTCACATCTGTGATTAGAATAATGACACACTCCTTTTTTCAATCATTTATACATCGTCCTATATATGGGAGCTTACCTCATGTCAACCGTGGCGAGCTGGCAGGTGCTATCGAAACAGACGGAGGTCTATTTTGGATTTTGCATCTTAGCAAGAATGGCGATCAAAAGGCCGATGGTATTGTCTATAAAATTTGGGAAGCTTTGCTATTTTGGTTAGATCGCTTGTTACCAGAACTTCAAAAACATACGGCACCTACCCAAAGGCCGGTAAACATTGAATTCTTTATTGACCAGCTTGTAAATAATTCAGAGCTTGATTTCATTAAAGAAAACGGATTGCCCGAAACACCAATAGTGACTGTTGACGATGATAGAAATTACATCCAAATTAAAATACCAGTCGCGTTTCTTCGTTATTTCAATCAACCTGAAAACATAGGCGAACGACTTCTTTTAGAGTACATCGGCGCTGGACTCGTAAAATTATTGAAAGGAAAACCTGGCTCCTCCTATGAAATTGATATAAACACACTCGTACGAGAAATAATGAAGGGTACCGATGCGAGAATGATTCATGTTTTTGAAGCAAAGAGACTCGACGATATTCTCGCCCGTATCGATCCTCGGCAGTCGCGTCTCATTCAAACCGAAGATTCTGCATTTAACAAGTTTGGACTTGCATGGCATTTTCTGTCAGAACGCACACAAAATATAATTGAAGGCAAAGAAAGTGCCAAAACTTTTCTGGGCAAAGTAGTTGATAAATTCTGGTATGAGATAAGAGAGCAAATGTCAAAGATAGATCGTTTCTCAATAATCGAAAGAGCTTATCTTAACATTGAAGCGTTACATCAAGAACAGAATCTATGGCGCCGGACTTCAAATGCAATGAAGGCTCTCTATCATGATGACAATGTGATTTCAATAGCTCTTGAAAGGGATAGTGATAGAAATTTGGCGGCTCTGACCAGTCGTGTTCTCATAGAAATGGCTCTTTGCACTGCTCCCATTACTGGCGGAACGAAAATATCTACATCGGAGTTCGATAAGTTATTGGCAAAAATAGCACTAATGATCGAGTTCGCAAGCGATTCTGATGCTATTCATCAGGACCTCGCACCTGCCGCACTGAAGATCTATAAGAATGGAATAATTGAAGCCGATAGAGGGTATATAAAGAGAATCGTTGGCCCTTTTATTACTGATTCATTTGCAAGCGGATTCAAAGCCGCAGCTGAGGCATATGCAAAAATATATACCAGAAAGGGAAAGAGTAAAAGACTAAATGCCTGCGATATATATTCTCAAGATTTTCTCGATGCATTTAGATCTGAGTTCTCTCTTTCACCCGATAGGGTTGTAGATGGTCTATCTGAATTACTTGATTTACTGAATAAACAGAAAAAAGTTGTTGCTAGGACAACACGCTATGAGTTAGCCACATTATTGAGAGAGCATCGTGATTTTAGTGAAAGCGAGATAGGGGCATTTTGGGACGCATTCTCATTGGTTCCTAGAAAAGAATGGAATTCTACCCCTTCAGGTTTTAGAGCTCAAGATTGGTGGCCATGGCGATTTCGACGCCGGCTTTCTTTAATTGTCCGGCCTCTGGTGATATTGAATTATGATTCATCAGCAGCGACATTATTTGGTGTTTCTCAAGTTACTGAAAGTTTTCGATATATATTCGAAAATATAGAAGCTGCTTGGTTGCCTCAAGAGTTCTTCAAATCTGACGAAATGAAAAAGTATATAGGATTTAAAGCACATCGGCTTGGACATGATTTCACTGAAGAAGTCTCGGAGAAGCTTAAGAACCTTGGCTGGCAGTGTCGTATCGAAGTGAAGATGAGCGAATTGGGCGCTCCATCTGAAATGGGAGACATTGATGTGATAGCCTGGAAGACAGATGACAAAAGATTGCTCCTAATCGAATGCAAAAGATTACAGCCCACCAGAAATATTTGGGAGATTGGCGATCTTATAAATGAGTTCAAGGGTTATGAGGGAGACAGACTCGATAAACATGTCAAAAGGTGTATCTGGGTGAGCGAAAATATTGGCATAGTTCAGCACGTCGTGAGCTCCCCAAAAGAATGTAGGAACCTCATTCCCATGGTGGTCACCAATGCGGAGGTCCCATTCAAATTCCGCAAATTGGCGATTCCGGAAGGGAATATAATACCGATACATTCACTGGAAAATTCTATTAAACGAAATAAGCTAACATTTTATAGTAAGCATACGCTGTAAAGTGGGAGAATTTTTCACTGTTAGAGCCTAAAGTGAGGGGGCATGGGTCGTGTCTTCACTTTTGCTATTCATTAACACAAGCTACCATCCGATAGTAATAGTAATGTTATTAGCGGAATCCAGCATCCTTGGAAATATGTCTACTATGATGCTTTCAGTTGTTTTCGCAAATGACTATATTATGCTTTTCGTTGTAATTTTAAAATAGGTCTTTCCATCATCCATCTTCCTTTTTTCAACTGCAAATTCTATATGCCTCTCTTTACAGACATGATCTTTTAGAAAAGACAATGCTACTTTACAATAATCACAATAGGCGTTGAAGGCTGCCCGGATAATATTGGCATATTCATCTATGTCGTAATGATGAGCGCGCCTTTCTGCTCCAATAGGATATTGGCAATAATTTTCTCCTTTTATCCAAAAGGACTCATCTCTAATGATAGGCCGGCAGTCATCTTTTATTTGGATACGCTGATTGTGAACCCATTCATGTCTGAACCCAATTATTTTCGTTATGTTGTCATCGAGGAATAGTCGTTTCGATGCGTTCGTTATTTCGAGATCTTGAAAGTCAATTAGCAAGGCTTTACCAACTTCGGTAAATAGAGTAGGTTTCCTTTTTGTGCCATATTTCTCTAAATCAATGGCTAATAATATTTCAATACCTTTTGCCAAACATTCAAGAGAAGAATAGATTGTCAAATATGAGGGCTCCAGATATTTTCTGGCAATCACAACCCTCTCATTTGGATCCTGTAAAGACTTAATGAAGCATAAGGCATGAATGAGATACCACTGTGCATCATAAAGAAAATCGCCAGCATCTTTTATTGCGATTATGCCTTTGTCGAATTCACTCTCTGGGCCGAGTGAAAAACCATATTCACCGGGCATAAAGAATGTTAAAATGTCTTCAAGTTCATCAAAACCGCTCAAACTGCTGACTATATCTTCGTACTCTTGAGAGGTAAGTTCCCAAATAGGGTCGGGTCTAAGTTTGTTTTCCAAGTATTTCCTCTGCCCCCATCAAATGTTGATTGCTCGTTATATCTCAAACCATTATATCAAGCTGATTGGGGGAAGACAACAGGAAGTAGGGTTGCCTCTCTGAAATATGTAATAAGTCACCGGTGGAACTTGTATTACAAGAAACCACAGCGATCTATAACCAAGCCCGCCCTGTTTTGGTTGTTCGCTTCAATGTTTGTTTAACCAGATTGCAAAATGCTGTGACTCGGATGGTGAAGCTTTCCACTGCCTAAGTATTTCGATAGTCTTTGTTAAATTGATTGCTGTTTCCTTGACTGAGGCAATCCATCCTGGAATATCATCAATAAGCGCAAAGTCCCCATTCGTAACTTGCCCATATCCCAGACATCGTGTTGCGTAACACTCCCTTGTCTTCTCGAATTCTGTACCAGAAATCATAAGACGTATTATATGGCCAGAATTCTGGACAGCATTAAAGTGCGTCATTGCCATCATGATTGGGTCGAATGGAGTTCCGTTAAGTTTTTCACAGGCAAGTATCGCAAGTTCCTTAATCCCGTGGCCTGAACGCATTGCTCGGCTTCTCGCCTCGCTTTCAGTAAACAGCCCTGACTCGATGCCTGCATGTTTTAAGGAAATTTCAAGTGATTGGAATAGTTGGCAAACGAAAATTGGAATAACCGCTTGGTTTTCATTTAGAAAATTAACATTGTCGCCGAATATTCGCTCAGCGCTAAGAGCGTAAGCCAATGCAGCTTCTTGCCCTGTGAATATGTGATTTATCTTTTGACTCATTATTTCTCCTTAGGCGATGCTGATATAACCTCATCCTCGGTAAAGCTGACTATGTCCCCTGCTTTCACATCATCAATTTTTACGCCCGGGGGTTCGATCCCGAGAACTGTACCTTTGAACTTGCCCTCTGCTTCCTTCTGAATATTTTTCACTATGACAGAGTAATTCCCGCTGTGAAGAAGCACATTCCCCGGTTGTCTCAATCGGAAAGTCGATGAACGTCATTCCCTGCTTGTATGTAGAAATCCTGATAATACCGTGACCTGCACGTTTCTTAAAAATAGGCATAATTAACTCCTTTCTCACTTAACAACAATTATGAGAATTTCTTATTATACTCTGCAAATTATATCATTCTCAGGATGTCTCTTTTATAGGGAGTCACGGATAAGCACGACTAATCCCGTCCCATGACAGTTATTTTCAGAAATAAACATGATCAATGAATGCTCAAAGTATTGACTTTCATGTGTCATCGCTCGGCGGCCTGCTCACAGGAACAAGGATTTCTGGCTGTCACAGTCTTACTGGGGAGTACTAATGAAAATTTATAGCTTCTTTTCGCTCAGCAGCCATTGCGGAGAGGCATTATTTCCAAAATAGCAATAAGCAAGTCTGAACCTACTATAGCCACTCCCATGGTAGCGTGGCTGCTTTCCATTCTTAACTTCTGAGGTTGATCGCTTCCTCTATCCAATCTTCAATGTTATCCTTAATGTCATTGTATGCATCCGTGCTTTTCGGGTTGTGACATTTCACTTTGCTTGACAGCTTTAATCCTTTAGAGGGGCCATCCGTAAAGGTGAACTCGTCAAAAGGATTTGCGCCTTTAGCGCATGTTCCCGTCTTAGGGTCTTTTAAATTGTGGATGTAGATTCCAACAAGGCCCTTCCCGTCATTCCAAGCTTTTTCTATTTCATACTTAACCCAACGCCTTTTCGCAGTTTCCTCTCCAACGAGGACGACAACACAAGACCTATAATCCATATTATCATTAATCCACTTTTTTACCGCGTCATCCCCCTTTTTCTTGATCTCTTCCCAATCGTTTGTTGAAACGGGTTTGTTGTCCTCCAATGCACCAATATTCCTAATTTGTTGCACGCGCATTACATCATTGTCAAAGTGAAAGCTATAGAAAACTTGTCTTTTTATCTTTGCCATTTTGTTATCTTGTTTCTTTTCAGAAAATTATTGTTTTAATGATAAACCACATAATTAATAAAAGCGAATAAAAGGGCCAGATCGAAAATGAAAATAGAGCGCCCGTTGCGGAATTCAATATCTCACTTGTAGAGCCTGGTTTTACAATAAAGACATCATCAATCGAGGCGGTGCCTGAATGAATCTTTTGAATAAAACTATTGTACAACTTCCGAAATAGGCGCTCCAATCCGAGATAGTAAGAGTCGAGGAAAAGAAAAAGGGCAACAGGCACTATCGATATACTTAAGTATTGTGGCTTTCCCTTGTCAGCAACTATGACCATAATTGCTGAAACTAAAGTAATACACCATGCTTTACAGCTTGAACTGTTTGCAGCCATGCGATTAATAATTGTTTGCAAAATGGTCAGATAACTCTGAACTGCGGGTGATTCGATTTTGATTTCTGTGGGTTCAGGCATGCTTTATTATGATAGGAGCTTTTTCAAGTTATCCCAATTCCAAGCATATAATCGTCCAGCGTCGGGAACCGGAGCATAGTTACCGTCCTTATAGCCAATCACTTGGACAATAGTTTTTCCTTCTTCCCGTGCCATCTTAATTTCTGTCAGCACGCCAGAAGCTTTATAGGTTTTTGGACCAACCATTACGAGGATAATATCAGATCGCTTTATGGCCGCCCTGGCTTTATCTTCCCAGGTCTTCATCGGAGCCGCCTCTTTAAGTGAAGAATCGATAACCTCAAAGGGAGAGTCTGAAAGTCTCGCTTGCCCGATAATGAAGTCTTTAAGCACCTTGTCGTTGTCAAAGTCAAAACTAACGAAAACTCGTTTTTTAGCCATATGTAAATTTATACCCCTTGACACATATCTGTCAATCAAGATACTGTTAGGCGAGCAAGGAATACATGGGCAGAACTCAGCGAAAAACAAGCAAGTATTTAGAACTATATAGGAAAACCTTCAAGAGGAAGGTTAATTCTATTCTTGAATTTACGCCACCATTTACATCAAAAGAGGAATTTCTCAGTCTATTTGAAGAGATATATCCTGATGATGCTCGAAGCATGAAAAAGCATTATCAGTTTTATCAAGAGAAAAACAAGAGGAGAAGAACAGGAAAGCCATTATATTTTCCCACTCCAGCACAACTTTTGTATGATATTGCTGATTCTAAAATAAAGAAAATTACAGAATCTGAATGGAATTCGGAGGAAGCGGAAGAAAAAAAGAAAGCAGCCCTTGAAGAATCCAAATTGGAACAACAAAAAAGGAAAGACAAATATAGAAGAAACAACATTTCAACGCAAGAAGTAACTCCACTATATGTTATTGACCTGATTGAAAGATATTGGAGGGAATCACGCAAATTACAGCGTCTTTATATTGTTCAAGAATGCTCTAAGTATAAAAACTCTACAACTATTTTGTTTTTTCGACAAGTCTTGTATGGAGAGAACGATTGGTTTATAAAAAACTTTGTATTCCGAACATTGCAAAAGTTTGACGAAGTGGTTTATCTTCCACCAAAAGGCGAAGGAAAGCGAGACAAATATAACACATTAATCGATATGTTCGGCTGTGAATACAAAGAGGATATCGGCAAAGGCCCAATAGATATTATGGAAGAATTCTATGGCAATAAATATATTCAGACTTTAAAGGACTTTGATGTATTTATATCACATGCTGTTTCTAATGCTAAAGTGGTTGATGATGTTGTACAACACCTTAATGATTTAGCCATGGTAGCATTTGTAGACTGGAAAAGTGATAAAGAGGATCTAAAGCGTAGCAAATCCAATCAGTATACTGCCGATGTACTGCGATTGAGAATGCGCCAGTCGAAGTGTCTTTTGCTTATTAGGACAAAAGAGTCTGATTTATCGATATGGGTTTCCTGGGAGCTGGGATACTTTGCTGCGCTAAATAGGAAAGTGGTTGTTTTAGAAGTTGGGGATGATCTTGGCAAAGCGCCAGAATTTATCAGTGGCTATCCTAAAGCCTTTCTTAAAGACAATAGATTGCATGTGACTGAAAGTGAGTCTGATTACGAGTTCGCTGATTGGCTAAATCAGGAGAGTGCCGAAAAAGAATCGAAGAAATTGTAAAACAATTCCGTGAGCAATCAAGCCAGCAGTGAAGCAACGCTTAATCAGATAAGGGACGGTAAGGTGATGTGAAGAACGTTATGCTTTGAACTGGCTATGGCTACTTATGCATGGTGCTACACCTATGCTTGAAGCTATAACACGTTAAAAAATCGGCAGCCTTTTGAAACAAAAGGCTGCACATAGATGGGCGGCGGATATGCATTGAGCCTGCTTTATCTTGGTAACTCTCGTGCAAAACGTTGAGCGCCAGGTGACGAGTAGAAGGTTCATCGCAGGGGCGGCCTGCTCACATAGGTTCAAACTTTTGAGCAGCACGATCATTGTGAGGGGTATGCGGGGAAGTCGTTAGCGAGGCGAAACAAGGCTCGCATCAAGCCGTAACCCAAGAATAGAGACTTGGACCACTCCTTACTCTCATTGACGTAAGGCCACATTATCTCTTTTTTGCAGCGGACATTCGCTGGCTTCCAATATATGGGAAAGCATTGTCAAATATTACCCCTACCGGTCGGCAAAGCATGTTTTGAATTAGTGTGAGCTATCTGAAAGCTTATCCAATACTCTTTGCATAAATGCAAGGGCTTCCTCAAGCAGTCTTCGATGGAGACGACGAAACTCCGCAGTAGATCTCGGAAAGTGCTTCAGCCCAAGCAAATGGAACTGCTCCAACAGGGCTCTCCGTGATCTTCTAATATCAGAGGGACTTCCATGCTCAAGATCATGCCGAAGCCACTTGTTCCTCAGTACTTTGACGCACCAAATGAAATTACAATCATCTGGCTCCAATACTCCACCGTGTGCTTTGAGATAACGAAGACTGTCCCGTCCCGCTCCTTCGTAGAAGATGAAGTACAGGCAGTCCACAAAATCCGCGAAGGTGCGTTTATCGTGAGGCAGAAGCCACATCATATCAGTTACCGCTTCGACAAATCTTGTTGTTGTCTTGAACACTTCCTGCTTCCCGGAAGACAGATGCTCTTCATTGCAAGTGGTTACCATTTGCATGACGGTTCGTGTCGTTGCTGCTGCACTCGCTGCAGGAGATAAGCGGATGAGATTCTCTTCGTCTCCTACATCGCCAATCTCAGGAACACAAAGCAACTCCACTTGTTGAATACGCGGTAGTCTTAACGGCCTTATTGGAGAGGGGTGGATTATCTCTATCTCGGGGGTTATCACTGAGGACAACAGATCATTGATGTCAATAAACTGCGATTCAGTCATGTAAAGAGATGCCATTAAAGCCTTTTCTCTAATGGTATCTTCACCTATTCCCTTCAACCTTTGAGCGGTAGCTTCTATAAACGAAGCATATTCCACGGAGGGTTGTAAAAGTCTTATTGCAAGCTGCTCATTATTTTTAAATATGCTCATATCCTTCAGTTGAGCCACCGCTTGAGAGATTCCCGTCTCCCAATATAGAGCCGCTTCACCTATTCCAAGGACCGACGATCGTATCTGGTCCATTACTTCTTTCGCCGGATTAACAAACATACGAAGTCTTTCGTAATCATCCTGGATTAACTGTGCCGTGTTTTTATAAGACGAGAGGTGCTGACTGATGAGATCCTGATTGTATTGGAACTGCTCAGCTATTGTCTTCGTTCCAAGCATTAACTGTTCCCTTTCTCTTGCCATATCAGACAGAAATTTGGATGTGACAGATTCAGACATGCGAAGGGTTTCGACTGCTCTGGAGAGCCCGGAGTACATATCTTGGTACCTCTCTGAGAACATTTTGGTGTCCTCCCACGCTTTCATGATCTCATTGATGTGATCCCTTATGGCAAACCCCCTTCTTCGCGGGTATCGAACCTACTTAGTCAGAAACTTATCAATTGTAGTATATTTGTGAATGCTTTGAAAAGTCGCTAAAAACCCATTAACTCTTTATGGATTAGCAGTCTCTACGAACTATGGCCTGATGGTGCGACGGGAGGGGTTCGGGGTCGCAGTTATGTATTAAGCCTTGGTTTCTCTCAGTAATCCCTGCGTAACATATCGAGCAACAGGTGCGGGGTATCAGGTGATTTAAACTGTCGGATGATGTAGCCCAGCCGAGAAAGTTAGTCACATCTTGAATAACTAGAAATCTTCTCTATATAAGCGAAAAGGAGTTAAATATTTATTGCAAAGTGCACTATAACAGCATTCATTGAGTTACGGGTTAGCAGTACACTCCTTGATGAGAACTATTTCCTCGCTCATTAAGTTTAGAACGTTTTTTGCCTTGTTAGATTTCTCTCCGACAGCCACCATGGAAAGACCAAATGGGGGCATCAAAATCTGCTCTATTTTTCGGAGCCAGGGAACAACAAATCTATCGTAAAACATAACTTGAGACAGGGACTCTTGCTGCTTTTTCAATATACAATTATTCAGATACCATCCAAAAGGGGCTATGCAATTCATATAAGAAATGTTTTCGACATAAAAACCTGCGGAAATAAGTTTCATTTGAATATCCCCTTTGCTATAACGACGGTAGTGTCCGACAAGGTGGTCAATTGTACCGTACAAAAACTGATACGCAGGTACGAGTAAAATAAGCTTTCCGCCCTCTGTAAGTAGGCCGAACATATTCTTCAAAGCAGCAAGATCATCTTCTACGTGCTCAAGGACATTGATACAAACAATAGTATCAGGGCTATATTTGGAAAGACTGAGGATCGAGGAACTATCTACACTTTCCTCAAATGGTACGATGTTATTATTTTCAACGAATCTCATTTTTATATAATCGATGCACGGTTTATAATTGTCTACCGCTATGACAAGTTCTTTATCTAAAAATTTACCTGTGAAGTTGCCAATTCCTGCGCCAATCTCGATTACCCTATTCCCTAAGAGGTCTTTGAATTTGCTAAAGATCCATTCGGTATAGTTTCTTGCTCTGCTCATGATTTCCAGATCTCTTATAATTGCATCAGAGTTATACATGTTATTTATTTCTTAGATTGATGCAAGAAGGCATGGCTGTCATGCTGATCTGCGATCTCGCCACTATTCAGTCGCTCTCCTAAAACAATCCTTCTACTCTCTCCTTGTCTTTGGTATCATTCACAATCGTCAAGGCAAGCTTATCTCAGATGGAATATTCTTTAGCCTCAGATGAATATTACTTTTCCATTTTTTTGACAAATAATCATGTCAATTTTGTTTAAATACCTTGACTTTTTTCTGGTGAGAACTTATAAATAGTTCAGAGGTTGTAAAAATGGTAAAGAAGAAAACATACGTGCTTGACACTACGGTTCTAATATACGATCCAGATATATTATTGAAGCTTGAAGATTCTGATATCGTAATACCTCTTGCTGTAATCAAGGAACTATATGGCCTGAAGAACAGTGATAGCGAGCTGGTATCACAGGCAGCCAGAAAGGTGTCCAGAATCATAGACAGGATAAGCAGCTATTCAGATATAACAGAGGCTGGCGGTAATGTGTTTTCCGGTGCAAGGATATTTATAGAGAATAATTATGAGAAGGTAGAAGGGCTCGAGAGTGAAGGAGACCGGAAAATCATAGGGACCGCTCTTTATCTTAAGAAGAAAGGTGTCGAGAATCTCCTGCTCGCGACAACTGATACCAATATGAGAATTGTGGGAAGAACATACGGCTTAAAGGCTGAACATATGCCAGATTATTTTGTTGAAAGGGATCCAGTTATGGAAATGGATATAAATATGAATTCACCAGTAAAGAATTATAAAATTGCAAAAAATAATACTTCTACCAAAACAGTGAAAACCATTTTGGGGCTTATATTCACTATATTAGTAAGTATAATTATTGTGTTAGTTGCAACTCGAGATATTGTTGCTGGCTTGTTCTTTGGTTTTGTTATGGGTGGAATGATTTTTATGACGGCATATGCTGTTTATCTAAGAAAAACTACTAAACACATCCCTTATAGTAGCAAAAGAGTTTTCTACAAGGGAGGAGAAGAGTCGTCAAAGATGTTAAGTGATTCCCCCCCCTTTAATGTTTACTATGGTTCTCATCCATATTATGGATCAGACAAACAGCAATAGAAATACAAACTATTTATAGAGATACATCTCGATTTATCAGATCATAATATTATTTTGATTCAACTGTTCGAAGAAATTGAGAACTCTAATTACCACATATCAAGCGGTTTATCCGACATAGCGTTGGTGCTGTTTTTAGAATCACCGCTTTTTATTTCATTTCATTAAACATGTTCTTAGCACGTTCATAGGGTTCACCGACCACTGAACTTGCCCCGAATGAAAATTCCGTTCTTCCTTTCATAGCCTCATCAGTACCTTTAGCTAAATCATGAAGTCTAGATGTATAAATTCTATTTGCATATTCTTCGCCATGCGAAGCTACATTTTGATTCCTCTCGTCTTGGAACCTACGGATAGCACCTTGATATATATTGTAATTGTGCTCTTCCAGATTATTTCGTCCTACAGCTACATTCCCACTTGCACTGGCATAAACTGGAGCGGCTCCTATCGGGTCTGGCGTTTTAAATGTTATACTCCCTCGTCCTTCAGCAGATGTGAAAGAAACTTCTCTACCAGAACTGGAAATACGAGATGATAATGCTTCGGCAAGCTGGTCTGCTTGAGTTGTTTCTTCTTTTAACTTTTCCGCTCTAGTTGGAGAATTGGAGATCCGTTCTGCAGGAAAGGAACTGCCCGTTAAAGCAGCATTCCACATCGCTTCAGGGCTTGCGGGCCCTTGTTTTATGTCCCATGTATTGGTGGATTCAGTCTGAATTCTTGAACCATGCCAGCTTTGAGTACCTATAGTTTCTCTTCTGCCTTTATCTACAACATTCAAAGCTTCATCAGTATTTCTGTAACCGGTCGTGCTTTGACTAAAATCAAACGTTTGTCTTTGAGCACCACTCTGACCAGAGGCCATAGTAATTTTACCTGCAGATGCATCATATCCATATCGTACAACGTCACCTTCTTTAAAATTAGCGTAATGAATACCTCTATCCTTCATGGCCTGATTCAGATGTTGAGCCTGAGAAGCGCTCAGCGTCAAAGATCCCGAACCTTTAGTTTGTTCGAGGAACTGACTATATCCGGTCATATCATTCCTGTCTTTCATATTGCCAATGGCCTGAGCCATCTCCATTCCCACTTTTATATCTGCAACCTTGTTCAGCCCTTCTCCGGTCTTTATATAAGATGATGCTTCTCTTGCATTCATTCCCGTGGTTGACTGAATTGACTGCACAGCATCGCTCCAACCCGCTTTATCCATTAACCCTAACTTACCCATGGTCCGGACATCATCCAAAGACACCTTGCCGGATCTTACAGCGTCTAATACACCGACAGATTCCATGTGAGAAACAAGGGCCTTTTGGTTGGCATAATCGCGTAAGTCAAGGCCTGCTGATGCTGCGGCAGCTATGACGGCCTGCTGTTCACCCTGTCCTATCTGATGGCCTCTCATCATATATTCGCCATATGCCTTTGCGTCACCGCCAAACGCAGTGGCAGCTGCCCTGTTGCTTTGCAAATCAACCGCTCCGACCAATGAATAGGCCTGTGACTCGCTAATTCCGTATTTGTCCATCAGTTCGGCAGCATATTGTCCCATAGACGTTCCGCGACCTGCCCTTAATTTCTGTTCGACTTCACCAACAGCTTCTTCCATCTTCCCGGGATTCGAAAAACCAAAGGCTGCTGCCGCCTCCTCCTTCGCTCTGGCACCACCGACACCAATGGAAGCATTTACCTTACTTACAAGCTCTGTGGCTCCATGAACAGACATTCCCATATTGCCGGCACCCTGTTCTGTTCCAGACGCATTGGCCCCTCTTACATCAGGTTCCAGTCTTCCAAGTTTCGTCATTCCGCCTATGCCGAGTTGGTTCATGCCCATACCATAATTAAGACTAAAGAAATTACCAGCAGCCATACCATCAGCAATGGTGCGAGAACCAAAGGCCTGAGCTGCAGCAAAATGGCCCGCTACGGCTGCAGATTTACCTGCCCCGTCTACTCCTGTTATCGCCTGTCCGGAATGGTGTGTGGTCAGATTTGTACTTCCCTGAATACCGCTGGCAAGACTTACCATTGCGTAGTCTGAACCTTTTGCAATGGCAAAAGCCAATGTGGGAACCATCCACGCCAGGTACCCGGCCATTGCGGTGATGTCGTTAGTGGACTCGTAAATATACGGCATGGTACCAAGACTGTAGTATCCATACGAAGAAGACAATACCCCTGTGGTCCTCACATTGACTATCAGGTTTACGATGGCAAAGAGCGGTGACCACATGAGAAGCCACATAAGGAGAATAAAGTACATGTGCAGCATCCTTGTTGCGATCGGAGACATCATAAATATGAACATGAGAGGGAAGAGCCCATAGACAAAGGCTTCGAGAACCTGTCTCATGATGGGAATATATTTTTTGGAGAGTTCTCCGGCAACAGTCCAAGAACTTCTCTGCTGCTGTTCGGCCAGCGCCGAAGCATACGCGACAGCATCTGCGCTGATACCCGTATACATGGCTGTCTCGGCCAGTCCGGTTTTCATCGCGTTCGCCACAAAGGATTGCCCGAGGAGATCGGTAGCATTCTGGGAGACATTCAGGTATGCCTGCACCACAACAGGAAGCTTCGTAGTGACGTCGATCTGCATCGTCTGATTCAGCTTGTTCAAAGAATCAGCTGCTGCGGTTCCTATCTGCACTGTAATAGTCGAATAAGCTGTACTGCAGGTGACAGCCTGCCCCTGAGGATACGTGCTGTTATAAACTTTTGAATACAACGGCGCAGAGTGGGACGGGGAAATGTCAGAAAGAAGAGTGTTGGAGTATATTATTGTATTCAGATCCTTGTCTCCCCACAAAACGTCGTGGAAAAAACAGTTCACTACATAATCATTGAGGGTTCTTTTGAAGTACGGGTCAACAGGCGTAGCAGTCTTCATGTTATCAAGCACCATTACAGAAAAAGCGTATCCTGAGCTGCTGAATTTCATGTCGTTTGGAGTTGTAAAATAGGTCTCCATAATCTTGGTTATCCCTTTTTCTGCAGTAGTAAAAAAATGCGCGAAAAGGCTGACTCCCAAAGGCACCTGCGTTACGGATACGTTTGTGTTGTGAACCTCGTCCCTTATTACAACATCGGCCTTGGGAACAAAAAGGGCATAGTAAATAATAGCCACCACGAGATACTGTTTGAGAACGCCGAGAGAGATGGTTGTGATGTTCATTGAGAAGAAGAGCTGGTACATGATAATGAGGAAACCGAACAGAACGGATATCCTTATGAGCGTCTGAAAGCTGCCGTCACCTAAAACTCCCTTAACAGCAGTGAAAATCTGGAACAGGAAATCGCCGTTTCCGAAAGAAAAGACTTCCACTACCTTATGCCTTTGGCAAAGAGATAACTGTCGAGCAATTTGTTTTTGGCAAGTGTTTGATAAATGAATGCCTGGAATTCGGCTTCTTTCTTGATTGACTCACCAAAAGATGCCTTTGAAAAAACTTCCCATTCGCTTCTTGTTCTTTCACCGGCAACTAAAATAGCTTCATTTATTCGTTCCAGAATGGGTTTTATAACGGTTACCGCTTCAGGCATATCCTTGGAGACGGCAGCGGCATTCATTTTTGTGCTTGCTATACTGTAGATGCGGAGGAGAACCTGGTAGGCAATATCGTACGAAAGAGGTTTGGCTATTGCCTGGACCATACCTTGTGTAAGAATATTGCTTGTGTCCCCCCCTAATCTCTCGACGAGGACAGCAAGTGACATCAGACGATATACAGGCACCCGGGAAGCGTTGATGAGATTAATCTGGGCTGAAGTCAGCGGGGTATTGCTTCGAATCGCGCTGAGAATGGCGGTCAGATCGTCCTCGACCTGATCCTTAAGTCCTTTTCTGGATGCTGTCAGATCCGTTTCGACACACGCTGCATTGACGAAATTGGGGGTAACATAGTTTTTCTGAACATATTTCCCCTCGATAATCGCATCCATGATGTTGCCGGTACTTTGCCCAGGGAAACACCCGGGATCTCCCACTATGGGGTGAGGAGCATCTGCAGTTGCAGCGTTGGGATTTTCATAGATATCGCCGAAATATGCCCTGAATACCTGCTCAAAGGGAAAATCGAATTCCATGTCATTGAATGACTGGGTCATCAACGGGGTCAGGAAAGAGACCTTCCCCTGCTTGCCAAGACAGGCCTTTCTGGTATCAGGATCGGCTATTGTATAGCAGTCATACTGACCGGCATAGTTCGTTATGAAATTCTTATACGAATTCGCGAAGTCATTGATGTCGTCCGCCAATCCCTTGAACCATGACGATGATCCGCCGGAGCTGACAGAATATCCCACTGCCTGGGCCAGCTTCTGCCCGCCCCA
>Ga0209164_1001154_pt1 | contig 38065 bp, 16 predicted proteins | sample MTBNYHSulfiMetaG_FD_187458 | JGI IMG/M metagenome (GOLD analysis project Ga0209164, IMG submission 187458) | Enrichment culture microbial communities from rom New York Harbor, USA that are MTBE-degrading - MTBE-NYH (New York Harbor Sulfidogenic)... | ecosystem: Environmental > Aquatic > Marine >... | reverse complement strand
CGGCATCAAGGACTCGGAGAAGGTACGGATCGGAGGTTTTGAGTCCATGTGCAGCCCCATTACCCAGGCCGCGATCCTGAACCGGGAAAAGACCGATTTCAACATCCTGGTGGGTCTGTGCGTCGGTCATGATTCTCTGTTTTTCAAATACAGCGAGGCACTGTGCACCGTCCTGGTTGCCAAGGACCGTGTCCTCGGTCACAACCCGGCCGGGGCCCTGTATACCTCCGGCACCTATTATGCCAGGATGCTCCGCAAGGGATTCTGAGGGACGGCCAGGGCCAGGTATCGATCCCCCTCCGAGAACATGAGACGCTTATCCACCATCATCCGGAGGAAAGGTCTGATCCGGTCTTCGCCAAACCGCGGAAACCGGTCGAGGACCTCGGCCATGGAACGCTGGGTCTCGCAGAAGATATAAATTGCCCGGGAGGTCCCTTTCAAGCGATGGGTCATCGGCTCATCATCGGGCCGACGCTCCCAGATGATCAGGAAGCTCTTTCCATCCCGGTAGGATAAAATTGGATCGAACCCGGGCTGTTGGTGCATACGGTCATAAAAAGCACGCCATTTTGCCAGTCTTTTCCGGACCGGCGCCCATAGCCGGCGCTGGTGCCCGACCCCTCCATCGTATCCCTGCATCATGAACCGAAGTTTTTCCAGCGCTTCCGCCGGGAACAGATGCCGATAATCCAGGTGATTTCCCTTCAGACGAATTCCGTATCGGTCCGGGTCCCGCCACAGGGGGCTCCCATACCCGAGCCAGAGATCAATCCCTTTCAGGGGCCGGAACGGAAAGGCAAAGGTGAGATGATTCAGGGTCTCTGCCACGTCCTCGTCGTCGCTGGAGGGAAAGCCCAGGATCAGGTTTCCGGTGAGGTCCGGAAGGTGGGCCGTCTCGCAGTGCTTCATGATCTCCAGATTATCCATGGCCGTGGTCCCCTTATTAAGCTTTTTGAGGAGTCGGGTGCTGAGCGCCTCTATGCCCACCTGGACCTCCCGCATGCCGGCGGAGGCCATGGCCTCGAGAACCATTCGGGATGTCTTGGCCCGAATTTCAGAGAAGAGCCGAAGATCCAAGCCCAATTGCCGAATGTCGTGAAAGCGCCCTTCCAGTCCCCGGGCGGGGAGCAGGTTATCCATGAAGGATATGGAAAGGATCTGGTGACGGTTGGCCAGCGTATCGATCTCCCTGACCGTCCTCTCCCGGCTCTTGGCCCGATACCCGCGCCACTGGAGGTTGAGGTTGCAGAAGGCGCACCCGGTCCCCCCCTTGTTCCACCAGCAGCCCCGCGACATCTCCATGGGAAGCTTAGGCAAAAAGGCATGCCGGGGGCCGGAAGAGGAAAGGTCACGAAAATAATCCGTATAGTCGGGGATCGGGAGTTCATCCAGATCAGGGACCTGCTGAAGGGCATCCGTCGCCCGAGGCCCTCCTCTGCGTATAAGGCCGGGGATATCGGGAAACCGGGTGTCGTCGTGACCCGATAGGATGGCCTGAGTCAGTTGGAGGAGGGGCTGCTCCCCCTCGCCCCGAATCACGTAATCGATCTCCATAACGGCCCCCATCAGGCCCTCACCCATGGCCCCGGCGCAGGCCGATCCCCCTGCCACGATCCGCAGATTGGGTGCACGCCGTTTGATCTCCCGCATGAAATAAAGGGAGCTGGTCAACTGGGCCAGACAGATGGAAAACCCCACCAGGAGATATCTTCCCCAGGGGATCCGTTCCACAGCAGCAAGGGAGACGGCCTCGATCCGGCCGCAGAGGTCTTCAAAATCCGTTGACTTCAACCGGGGATGGCCGCGGCCCTTTCGGTTCCAATACCGGGCTATTGTTTCCATCCGGTCGGGGTAGAGGAGGGCGGCGTAGGGGGATTCCGCAATCCACGACCGTTCAGAAACGACATGATAGAGCGGATAACCGATGGCCTGGGCGATGTTGAGATAGGCGTGGTACGTGTCAACCCGGATATGGGGAAGGCCCTTTTCGACAAAGGCCTTGAGGGCGCCCAATTGGATCGACGGCCGGTCAAAGAGGGGCCACGGCGTGGACACCAGTGCGATCCGTTCTTTACGGGCCAGTCCCGGGTCAGACTCATTCATGAGCCCTTCTCCCGGACGAATTGTCCTGTTTTTCCGTATGCTTCATGCGTTGCTTTTCGTGAATATCGACCGGGCACAGGCTCCGGGCATGCAGATAATCCTGAGGCACCCCCTTCCAACACTCGTCTCCTGGACTCACCCCTGCGCCGGTTGCCCCCATGTTGGTGAATACCAGGACGTCGCCTTCCTGGATGACCGCCGGGGCACCCTGAAGGTCTATAAGGTTTCCCGGTCCCCCGCCGGCCTGGCCGATGATGCGCGTCGTTCTATCCGTTTTGCCGCTATCGGGTCTTGACAGATTGACAAGCTTATGAGAGATGCCGCGCCTCCCATCATAGGGCTGGGATTGCATATCCGCATTGACCTTGACGCAACGGGTTCCCTCCTGCTCGCCGGTCTCGATGGTCCGGGTTATGAGGACGCCTGCGCGGGCAAGCATTCCATGCGGCAGTTCCAGCCACAGCTTGAATGGTGGACAGGCCTGGGCGAAGGTCTCCAGATACTCGCTTAACGCCGGGACATCCACCCAACCTTGTTCGCGATCCATTTCCTGTTCCATGCCATTGCCCAGGATGAGGGTCGGTTTATCGGGAAAACGCGCCAGCGTCTCAGTGAGGAAGGGGCGCATTTCATCGGGTCCTGATACGGAAGCGCCATCCCGCTTCAGTGGACAATAGAGCCCCTTTATAGAGGTCCCTGTGAACCCGATCTCTCTGTGATGGGCGCCTGCATCCCAGGGAATGAAAAATCTCCTGTCCTGAAAAAAATCCGGCCATCGTTCGATGGTGCTTGGATCGTACACGACCACCTGCGCGCCGCAATCGAATGCCCGCGCAAAATCCCGACTCGGTGCGGCGACGGGAAAAAACAAGATGCACCCTGGATCAAGGTCATGGAAATCCCTCAGGAGGCCGTCCATCTCATCGCACGAGATGCACCGAAACCCAATGCCCTGCTCCACTGCCTTTCTCAGGATCTTCGGATGGGGATTTGCATGGACAGGATAGAAGAGACGATCCATGACATCGATCGATAACAGGTCGAACAGAATCTCATTCAATGTCTCCTCATTTAAGACATAGCGGGGGGATCCCTGGTCGGCCATGGCCAGTAATTCATCCCTGCGGGCTTGCCACCATTCAGTTTCCATGGGCTCAGGATTTTACAACCTGTCGGACACGAGGTCAATATGGCTTTTTTAAGGGTTCACAGTCCTCATGTTTCACGCTGCAGCGGGATTCAGGGTCAGCGACACCACGGGATTGAAGTTCAAATCGCCTCATAGATCCCGGTCCAAAGCCGCATCGACATAGGCGAATTGCCGTGGATGGGACCTTGTTTCCGGGTCTCGAATGACATAAACGGGCGACTTCCTTTTGGCGGGGCCTTCAAAACAACGTTCGCGTTAGCAAAGGCGGCCTTGAACGTCCGGACCCTGGACCTTTGAACCCGTGAACGCTTACAATTTTCATTGACCCTCCAAGGGATTTCAGTATAGGCTTTCATCAATCGTCCGGTCCCTGCACCAACACGATGGCGCTTGTCCGGGGTTTCCCTAAAAGAAAGAAAGGAAAGGCGTGGTTTCCAACAAGTCACAGAGAATCCATGTGAGCATCAGGGAGGCCCTCGGCCTCCTCATCCCCTATGTCAAGACAAGGATCCTGACCCAGGTAAGGGCCATCTGGCTGATCATTTTGTATCTGATCTTTTTTCAAAAGTTTGTTCTTGGGATTGCCATCGCCGATGCCACGGTTATTGCCGGCGGCATGGTGCTGGTCGTCATCGGCCTGACCCTCTTCATGGAAGGTCTTCTCCTGGGGCTTATGCCTCTGGGAGAGCTTGTGGGGGTCAAGCTCCCCCAGCGTTCCGGCCTCCTGACGGTTCTGGGCTTTGCCCTGGTCCTCGGTTTCCTGGCCACCCTGGCGGAACCATCCATCCAGGTCCTGCAGACGGGCGGCGAATCCGTAAGGCCCTGGGAGGCCCCCCTCCTGTTTCTCCTCCTTAATTCGTACGCCCCCTGGCTGGTCTATTCCGTCGGCGCAGGGGTAGGGATTGCGGTATGCCTGGGGATGATCCGTTTCTACTACAGCCTCTCTCTCAAGCCCTTCATTTATGTCCTGGTGGGGGCACTCTGTGCCTTCACGGTGTGGGCATCCCTTGACCCGAACCTCAGACATATTGTCGGCCTGGCATGGGATTGCGGCGCCGTGACCACAGGGCCGGTCACCGTGCCCCTGGTGCTGGCCCTGGGGATCGGGATTTCCAGGATGTTCGCATCCTCGGATTCGGGCGCAACGGGCTTTGGGGTCGTGACCCTTGCCTCCCTTGTTCCGGTGCTCGCCGTATTTGTGCTGAGCCTGTTTCTTTTGGGGATCGCGCCGCGGCCCATGTCCGAAGCAACGTTCTTCAACCCGGAGAACAGGGCCGTCGCCGAACGCCTTTTAGGAGGCGAAAATCGTCTCCTCCGGTATGTCCTTATGCAGGCCCGACCGGAAGGGCGTATGGCCTTTTTTGAGGGAGACCGTGAGAGCATCATGCGATGCGTCGACGGCCTGTTGGCGAATGAGGATGCAAAAAAGTCCGTCTTCGGGGATATGAACACCGTGAAAAAATGGATCGCCCTGCAAGGGACCCCGGAGCAGCAGCAGGTCATTTTTGGCGGCCGCGATAAGATGGAGGCGTTCCTCCTCAAAGGCGGCGGTTCGACCGGGCAAATCCGCGGCATAGATCTCCTGAAGCAGAATGCCGTCGCCGCAGTCAAGGCCATAGGGCTATTGACCATCCCTCTTTTTGTTGTCCTCTTTCTTATTCTGCGAGACAAGATGCCACAGCCCGATGAGATCTTCCTGGGTCTTTTCCTCTGTATCGTGGGGCTTGGCGTCTTCGGGATCGGGATCGAGATCGGGCTGAACAGACTCGGCACCCAGATCGGGAGCAAACTCCCCTCCTCCTTCAAATCCATTCAGCTTCCGGAGGAAAGGCAGTCTATCGCTGACTTTGATCCGACCATGGTCCACACGGCCATCTCTCCGGACGGCCGGAAACATCTCTTCTTCTATGCCAAAAAAGGGAACCGTTACGTTGAAACGCCTTATTATCCTAAAGATTATGATCCTAAAACCGGCCGGTATCACCATATCCCAACCAAAGGGCCGCTTTTTGGGGCCCACGGCGGCCCTGCGGGGATTGGGATCGTCCTTTTCTTTGCCTTTGTCATGGGATATGGAGCGACGCTTGCAGAGCCTGCCCTGAATGCACTTGGCCTCACGGTGGAGGGATTGACCGCAGGGGTATTCAGGAAGTCGCTTCTGATGCACGCGGTGGCCTTGGGTGTCGGCGCAGGAATCGCCCTGGGCGTGGCCAAGATCATCTGGGATGTCCCGCTTGTCTGGATCCTGGTTCCCTCCTATCTGATCCTCCTGCTTGTGACCGGATTGTCCACGGAGGAGTATGTGAATATCGGCTGGGACAGCGCAGGGGTCACTACGGGCCCCATCACAGTGCCCCTTGTCCTGACCATGGGCCTTGGAATAGGCGCCCAGGTGGGGGTGGTAGAGGCATTCGGTATCCTCGCGGCCGCATCTGTCTGTCCCATACTGAGCGTCCTTCTCCTGGGTCTTTATGTTCAGCGGAAGCGGGAGGCCGCCCTGAAGGAATTCGTGGCCGGCCAACAGGATGGAGGGATGATGGGATGACGGCAACAAGAACGGTCTTTCGCATCACCGCTTTTCTTCCCAGGAGCATTTCCAAGGAAGTCCTGGAAGCATTGAAGGCCGTGGGGGTCCACGATCTCTATACGACGGCCGCCCGGTCCCTGGTAATTGAAGCCAAGAAGGGGATTTCATTGCTCCTGCCGGGAAGGGATCTGATCGCGGATCCAATGGACCTGGTTTTTTTTCTGGGTGGAGAGAAGACGGAGATCCCTCTCTTCAACCTGGTTGTAGAAAAAGGGCATCTGGCCATTCCTGGAATGGGGTCTGTCATCAGCGAAGCGATTGAAGTCCCTTCAGAGGAGATCCTCTATAATGAAGAAAGTGTTCAACCCTTTGATGCACCATCGATCCCTGTACATCCCCATGCCGTCACCGGGATCTGCTGCATCGTGCAGAGAGGCCGGGGAGAGGGTGTTGCCAGGATCGCGCTGGATACGGGGACCTGCGTGCCTGCGATCAATTTCGGGATCGGTACAGGGGTCCGAGACAAAATGGGACTCCTGCGCATCACCATTCCGGCTGAAAAGGAAATCATCCATGTCTTCACTTCGGTGGATGAAGTCCACGGCATCCTGACAATGATGGCCGAGGCCGGAGACCTGGAACGGCCGGGCAAGGGGTTCATTCACAGCTATCCTGTAAAAAAGGCCGTGGTCAATATGAAGGTGGTCAGGGGAGGTCAGCAGCATGCGGCCAGCATTGAGCAGGTGATTGGCGCGATCGACCACATCAAAGGAGGGGCCGAATGGCGGCGCCGGGCCAGGGGAATCGAAAGGCCGGTCAGACGGCAGCGGGGATTCCTCGACAGGCGTGTGGACATAAACCTCCTGTGCGACGGGGGGACCGGTCCGGACCTGGTGAAGGCCGCCATGGGGGCCGGGGCCGGGGGCGGCACCATTCAGAGCTTCAGGCATGTCCGCCCATCGGATTCACCCCTGGCCGCAATGAGCCCGCTGCGTGAGCTTTGCAGCATCATTGTCCCGGAGGACAAATTGGAGACCATTTCGGACGCTCTGAAGGCGGCCGGGGCCTTTACGGATCTCTGCCACGGTCAGGTCCACTTCCGCCGGGTCCCCAGGGCGGTGACCTATATGGGCAAGTGAACCCTTTTCTGACAGGACTTCCTTCATCCAACCATGAGCTACGGGCTTATCCGATTAGCAGCTGTTGAGCTGCTGAGCTATTAAGCGAGTCTCTTATCCGCTTACCGGCTTATCAGCTATCAGCCATGAGTTATTCGCCTGTACTTCGCAACCCGTATCTACTGATAATCCCCCACCAGCACAAAGGCCCCCCAGTAGCCGGGATGGGGATACCGGGTTTTCACATGGCGCATGGCCTTCTGGAGGCTTTCGGCCGTAGGGCTTCTCTTATATTCGCGGTAGAACTGCTTGACCAGGATAGCGGTGGAGATATCGCTGACCCGCCAGAGGCTGGAGAGGACCGCGTGGGTCCCGGCATAGAGGAAGGCCCGGTTCATGCCGATCACGTCATCCCCCTGGGTCACCCTTCCGAGCCCGGTCTGACAGGCGCTCAGGACCACGAGCCCGGCCTGGATATCGAGGCCGAAGATCTCGGAGGTCTTCAGGTCGCCGTCATCCTTTTCGTCTCTGGCCAGTTTGACGGCCGAGAAGAGGGGGTTGATGGGATCGAACTCCCCGTGGGAGGCCAGATGGATGATCCCGAAATCGGATATATGGCGCACCACCCACCCTTTGGTGGCCCGTTTTCCGGTGAGGACCGTGATGTCGGGGAAGTTCCAGCCGATGGTCCCCACCTCTCTCTCGGCAAAGGGGAGGTCCAGGGCGGGGTTTCCCAGGTCGGGATTGCCCACTGCGAGGACCCTGGGATTCTTTTCCTTGGCCCGTCGCTCCAGGGTATACCGGAGCACGCTGGCGCTCGGCACGGAAAAGAGAGGGAACCGGTCCGCCAGATACGCTTTTCCGTCAAAGAGGGCGGCAAAGGAAAGGTGGTGCAGGGCATCATGGGGCACGATCCCCACGGCCTGAACGCCCTCCAGCCGCGGTTCGGGCCGGGACAAGAGCCAGGCGTGGAGTTGTTGAGAAACCGCTTCCGCAGGTTCCAGGTTCTGAAGGATCCGCCGGTAATGGAGGACGGTCTCCCTCAAGGTCTTGCGGCCGATGGGGGTGCGGAACAGGTCGGCCCGATCCCGCGTGATCAGCCAGCAGAGGACCTCGTCGGGGACGACATAGTAGATCAGGACCGCCACGCCGGGCTCGATCAGGTTGCGGAACTCAGGGAGCGTCAGGGGCTGGACCGAGACGATGCTGGCCAGTTGTGGGTTCTTGATCTGGATCTCCAGCATGAGGTCCCGGCGCTCGTCCATGGCCCGTTTCAGTGCCGTTTCATAGACTTCCCGCGCACTCTCCTCACGGGACTGGGCCAGGAGGGTCTCATACTCGCCGATCCGGGCCTTCAGGGCCTTCTCGCGATCATACATCTTTTGATTGACGGCCCCGTGCAGGCTGAGTCGCTGGTTTCCCAACAGGTCGATGAGGTTCCGGGCCCGGGAGCGCTCGGCCACCTCAAAGGCCTCTGCGTCTCTCCCCATATCCACCAAGAGGCCCACCAGGGTCTCATAGACATCCATCTTGTTTCCGATGAATCCGTCTCTCAGCTGCTCCAACCTGATCTCAGACCGCATCGCTTCAATGACGTCCACGGCCTGGGAAAGGAGGTCCCTGGCCCCTTCCCGGTCTCCCTGTTTAATCCGGAGCCTGGCCAGGCCGTAGAGGGCCCGCCATTCGGTCTCACGAAGGGCCATGCCCCTCGAAAGGTCCAGTGCCTCGCCATAGACCGTTTCGGCCTTTGAAGCGCGGTCTAATTGAGTCAGGGCATCGCCGTACGCGGCCAGAATCTTGGCCTGGTTGATCCGGTTGCCGATCTGGGCCGCCGTGGCAAGGGCCTCCTCAAACAGGGGGAGGGCCGCCTCCGGTTTTCCCATGCGCACATAGGTCATGGCCTGGTTCTTGAGGTCATAGGCAATGGCCCATTTGGAGCGGATCTTTCGGTCGATCTGCAAGGCCTCGTCCAGTATGTCGAGGGTCTTCTCATACTCCCCCTGATCGCGATAGACCAGTCCCATGTTGTTGAGGGTGGTGGCCGTCTCGTCCTGGCGGGCCTTCAATTTCTTTGCCAGTTTCAGGGCGTCTTCCAGTTCCCGCAGGGCCCGATCGTGATTGCCCAGGGTCCACCAGATGAGCCCTGCGGTATTGAGGGCGTTGACCTGCTCCAGGTCCCACTGGTTTTCCCGGGCCTCCACCAGCACCTCCCTCTGCCTCTCGAAGGCATCCTGGTATCGGGCCTGAAACCAGTCATTGTTGGCCTGCTCCATCCGGATATTGGCCCTGATGCGCTGATCCGCCTCTCCCGGATCCAGGAGGGCCAGGGCCTTTTGGTAGCGATCCGAGGCATCCACGAAATTCCCGAGGAGACGGTCGCACCGGCCCGTATCCAACAGGGCCTGGGCCATCCGAGCCTTTTGTTCCAGTGCCTCATAGAGGTCGTAGGCCGCCATATAGTGCTGTTTGGCCCCGGCATACCGGCTCAGCCGCAGATCATATATCCGGCCCATGCGCATGTGCTGCCGGGCCAGGAGTTCGTCCTTGTTCATGTCCCTGCTGAGGGCGGCTGCCGACTGGAATCGCGCCAAAGCGCGATCATAGTCGGTGGCGTTCTCCAGGACCACGCCCAGATCGGTGAGGGCCGCCACCTGTGGGGCGCCCAGCTCCAGATTGGCCATGATCTCGGCCCCTTCCTCCAGGACCGGGATGGCCTGATCGTATTTCTCCATGCGGGCCCGGACCAGGCCCAGCCGGATAAGGGCATCCGCATGTTCCGGGGTATCGGGTTTTTCCTGAGCCATCATTTCGGCCAGGGCCTTTGCATAGGTTTCCGCATCCCTGTAACGACCCGCAGCAAAAGCGCTTTCCCTTGCATAGGCGTAGAGCTGGGGGATATAGGATTTCAAATCCTTTGTCTGAAGGGCCACATTCAAGGCCTTGTCAAAAGAGACCATGGCCCTGAGCGGCGCTTTTCCCTTGAATGCCTGGACCCCGTCCGTGACATATTCCTTGAAGCGCTTTTTGGCCAGGGCCAGGGCCTCGGCCTCTGTCATGCCCCAATAGCCCAAAGAGATCCATTCCCCTCTGCCGCCGGCCTCCTGCTGGGCAGCCATCAGGGCCTCAAAGGGAGGGGCCTCGGCATATGCAGCAAAAAAAGGGCCTGCCACCGTCAGGTCGGACGGGCCTTGCCGGGGCATCAGGAGGGTGGGCACGTCCAGCATGGCGAAGAGGTGGCCCAGTGAATAGGCCTGCTCAACAGAGGCCCCCGGCAAGAGGGCCAGCGAGACATCCGGGACCCGGCCCGAGAGGCGGGAGAGGGGAAAGGCCCTCCCCTTGTCCAGTCCCATGGCCGGATAGGGAGACGGGATCTCTCCCGGTCGCGTGGGGACGGAGTTGGCCGTGAACAGGGGGCCTCCCAGAAGGAGTCCCTGGGCCCCGGGGAGGGCCTCCATGATCTGGTTTTGGGTGGCGCCGGCCCCAAGGGATGTGACTTCAAAGGGGGGGGGAATGGCCGATTTGGATGAGAGGGCGATGATGCGACGGCGGAAGGGCCTTCGGTTTTCCACGGATCGTACCAGGTGCGTGGCGTTCAGGGCCATTGGGCGGTTAAGGGATGCGGGGAGCATCGACAACTCCTCACACACCCAAACGGTTTTGCCCGTCTCGAGCCCCTGAATCGGATCGTCCAGGTTTATCTCCTGAACCGCGATGTCGTCCGGGGTGATCCTGAACGCCTGGGCGGGTCCGTCTCCGGCCCCCTTGAAGATCCGCATGCAGGTCCATCCCGGGGGCAGATTCTCCATGAGGTCGATGGCCTCCACCGGGTCCGGCCCGAACATGGCCGCAAGACCCCGGCAGCCTTCCCTGGCCGCTCGGGTCCTGAGCTCATTTAACCTTTCCTCATAGACCGACAGGGTGTCGTGGTATTCCTTCCTCAGGGCGTCGGAACGGGAACCAGGGTCGTGGGTGACAAGGGTCTCTGCCAGGTCCTGGGCCTTCACGGCCAGACCCAGGAGGATCATCACCTGTTCCTGAAGGGCCTCGGATGGGGCCAGACCCACCTGGACCGGGACCTGATCGTTTTGCTCCCCCATGGCCTTTCTGAGGAGCTGACGCTCCTGATCGATCCGTTGCCGGAGATGGGGCCGGTCTTCTTCTGGAGCGGTCTCGAGCCCTCTTTCCAGTCGCTCCACGGCCATGAGCCTCGGGACCACCCGATCCAGCCACGCCCTTTCAGGTCCTGTGAGAGGGTTTATGATCAAGGGTCTCAGGCAATGAAACCGCTCCATGTCCGATATCTTTTCCAGGAAATTGAAGGCCTCTTCGATCTTCCCCTCCCGGATGCGATCAGCGACCATTGGCGAAAAGGCATGCACCATCTCCCCCGGGCCGCAACCGGTTTCAAAGAGGGAAACACGTTTTAGCGCCGACAGGGCCGCCTTCAGGTCTCCCAGCCCGGCCAGGGCCCGCCACTCGTACGCGGGGAGGATTCCCCTCCGGGAAATCTCAAGGGCCTTGCCCAGATGCGCCTGCTGTTCCATGTCCTCTTGAAGGTCTCCGGCCACCCGCGCCATGTTGAGGTGGAGGGCCGCCCCAAGGGCCAGGGTCTTTCTCCCCTTGGGGCCTTTGACGCGGTCCAGCCAGGCGAGCCCCTCGGAGAAGTGGGCCCCGGCCCGTGTCAGGGCGTGGGTGCGGCGGACCGCGTCTTCCGGCGAAATCGCGCCCTGACCGGGGATCTCCGCCATCAGGTAGACCCCGAGGGTGTTGTGGTATTCAGGGGTGGTCAGGGGATCCAGGACCTCGGAAAAGGTCCTGAGGAGCCGGACCGTCCGGCGGTCCGCGATCATGAGATCGGCCCGGCAGCGATCATATTGGGGATCCCGGGCCGGTATCCGGGCCAGTGCGACGGCCATGTTTTCCACGTTCAGCGCGGCGCTGACCGGGTTTTTGAGTTCCAGGGCAATGAGGGCGGACCGGTGAAATCGATGGAAGGCCTCTTTAGGCCGTTGCAGGGCATGGCTCAACTGTCCGCCCCGGTGGGAGAGGAGGGATAGACCGTACAGGTCCCCCTCGGCCACCGGCTGTTCCGCGGGGTAGGCCGCCAGTTGCGCGGCCAGCGCCTCTTCTGCTGAAGACAGGACCCCCAGCTCGGTATCGATGCGGGAGAGGAAGGCCTGGGCCAGCCGCCGCTCCTGGTCAGGGCTGAACCCGTATACGGCCCTGGATGCGTCTGTCTTGTCAAAGGCCACGTCCAGGGAAAGGCTCACCAGGCCCTGGCCGGGCCGGGATGCGGCGCCCTTTTTGGTCCCTGTTGCGCCATGCTGATCCAGGAGCTTCGACACCTCCTGAAAGTCCCGGGCCGACGCCTCAAGCATCTCGATTCGGGCCGCTCCGGTAAGATCCCCTGCGGCCATGTAGGCGCTGTAGGCAACCGAGCGCCGGTTGGCCGCCAGGTTTCGGACCTGGCCCAGGGCCTTGTTGAGCGCAAAGGCCGCTTCAAAGGCTGCCCGGGCCTCAGGCCATCGTTCCGCCTCCTGGAAGGCCAGGCCGAGACGGTCCAGCATCTCGGCCTTGAGCTGGACCATTGACATGGGAAACCCGAGGGCCTCCCTTGCTTTAAGGAGCATGTACCGGAGGTTCTGGACGGTCTCCTCGGGCGTGTCCTGGATCAGGGGCGCGATGTCGGCAATGAGCCCTTCCTGATCCTTTAGGATCGGTTCCAGTGCCTCCCTGTAGCCCTGCCACCGGGGGTCTGGCGGGGGGCCGAAGGTCTGGGCCGTGGCCTGAAAGAGCCGCTGTTGGATGTCGGCCTGTCTCTGGGCCAGGGCCTTGGCGGCCTCGGCCGTCTCGGGTCGTTTCAGGGCCGGGTTCAGAATCCGGTCGCGGACGGCGTCGTTGATCCTTCCCATGACCTCTGAAGGGCGTTTGGGGTCGATCCGTTGATCGATGAGGGCCATAGCCTTTTGAAAAGCCATGATGGGCCGCTCCGGGTCCCGCACCTGGAAGGCCGAGGCCCCGAGGCGGCGGTAAAAGAGGATCTCCGTGTCCGGTTGATCAAAGGGAACATCCGCATCGAGGCGTTCCAGGTAGCGCTCCAGGGCCTTTCCATACTGGCCCAGCAGAAAATGGATATTCCCCAGGTTGAGGGCCAGATCGGCCCCGTTACGGGGGTCCTCTTCTGGCCGGTTGAGAAAATAGGCCTTCTGGTAAGCTTCGAGGGCCTTTTCCAGATACCCCGGCTGGTGGTGAACCGTCTCCATCACCTCAAAGATATACCCCAGGGTCTGGTGAAAATAGGCGGTCTGTCCCTCCCGCTCGATGGCCTTCTGGATCAGGCCGCGGGCCTCATCGAGGGGCGTCTGTCCATCCAGATAGGTAAGACAAAGCCCGGCGGCGTAGAGGCGGACCGGGTCATCCGGGGCCTGTTGCAGCCGGCTGCGATAGAGGGTGAGGGTGGATCCCATCTCCTGTTTGGCGGCCGCGCACTTGATATACCCCCGGTGTCCCCGGATCAGGGAGGGGTCTTCGCGGATCAGTTCCGCATAGATGGCCTGGGCCCCCGGGACCTCGCCCAGCAAAAAGAGATAATCGGCCGCGGCCAGGGATTTCTGCACATACGCGGCGCGGGCCAGCCGGTAGAGCCGGTCTTCGTCGGGTCGAAGGTCCATTTCCGTTGCATAGAGATCGAGGGCCTCCCGGAACAGCTCCTCTTGATACAGGATCTCGGCCAGGGCCAGCCGGGCCGCGGCCGTTTGGGTGGCGGTCTCTCCTGTCTGGGGAAACCCGGTCAGGACCTGCCGATACCAGGTCTTGGCCTGTCTCCAGTCTCCCCGGTCAAAGGCGATATCCCCCATCCTGTTGAAGGCCCCCATGGCCGTCTTGGGAAGGGTCGTTCGATAGTCGCCGGCCAGCTTGTTGAGGGCCTCGATCCGCGCCTCGTCCGTGGTGAGGGCCGGATCCGACAGGGTGGTGTCGATCATTGTTGCCACGGATCGGTCGGCCCAGAGGGATTCAGGGGCCTCGTCGATGACCCGCTGGAATGCGGGCATGACCTGGCCGGGCCTCCCGATGCGGCGGGTTATCCGGGCCTGGAGAAAAAGGGCCTCTCCTTTGGTGGAGTTCCCGACATCCGTCATGTGAGCCACCCGGTCCAGGAGCTTCAGGGCCAAAAGGAGCGATTCCGGATCCGCGCTGAGGTCGCTCAAGAGCTGGGCCTTCTCCAGAAGACTGCGGGCCCGAATACGGGCCAGGTCTTCATCCGAAAACCCGCGCGCTGGGAGGTCTCCAGGTTTCTCCGGGGACGGAATGCGGTCAAGGGCCTGCTGAACGGCCGCTGCTTTTGCCGTATCTGTTACCGCGGCCTCCCATGCCTTGCGCCCCCGTATCCCCTCCAGACGGATGCGGGCAAGGGCGGCCTCGGGACCGGACGTATTGAAGGAAGAGATCACCAGCGAATAGGCCCGGTCCGCATCATCGGGCCGCCCCATCCGTTGATAGACCTTTCCCATCTCATAGGCGGCCTGTGCCCTGACCCTGTCCTGGTCCGGAAACCCCTCCATGACCTTATAACAGGCCAGGACGGTGAGACGGTCGTCCCCGGGTCGGCGATCGGCAAAGGTTCGGGCAAGGGCCATCTGGGTTCTCGCATCCTTCTGAAGGGGGATCATCCCGTCCATTGGCAGACGCCTAAGATTGGAGGTTCCCCTGAGACTCGACAGGAAAAAGATCCCGGAAGGAGCAACCATGGGCTGATAGGCTGAAAAGGCCTCAGAGGTCAGGGGATAGACCAGGGGGTTTGAACCTGTGGGCTCCACTCGACAGATGACGGCAGGGTCTTCGGGTGTCACTTTTCGGTCGCCGGTCGCATCCACGGCAAACCGGGAAAAATAGATGTACCGGCCGTCGGGCGACCAGGACGGATAGAGGTCCAGGGCCGGGCCTCGGGTCACAGGCGTGACGCGGCCGCTGGGGAGATGGAGCACAAAGACATCCCCGCCCGGATCATGCCGGCCCGAGACAAAAGCGCAGGCGTGGCCGTCCGGAGAGACCGCGGGGAAGGCCCCGTCGGCCCCCGTATCCAACAGCTGCGGTGAGGGCGAGGCCTCCCTCAGGTCAAGGGACGCCAGGCGTCGCCCTGTCTCTCCGGGCCGGGAGAGATGAAAATAGAGGGTGTTTCCATCGGGGGAGAAGGCGGGGGCCCCGTCCTGGGTCTCCCGTCCTGTCAGCCGCTTCGGGAGGCCATCTCCCTGGTCCGGGATCAGGAGATAGATGTCTCCCTTGGCATCGTGGCCCGTGGCCGCAAAGGCGATCTTCTGACCGTCCCGGGAGATGGCAGGGGACGTGATTCTCCCCACCCCCTGAACCCGCCTCTCCGGCAGTTGAACGGCCGACGGCCCCAGGTTCCTGAGCCAGAGGGAGGATTGGCCGTTTTCTTCCGTGACATAGACCAGCCTTTGCCCGTTGCCGGACAGGGCCGCATAAAGGACCGGATCGGCCTCAAAGGTGATCTGGACCGGCCGGTGGATGGGCAGGAGCCTCGGGCCGCTCCGTTGGGTCCCCTTCTGGGCAAAAGGGTCGGACAGGGGCGCACCCGCAGGGGGTTTCGTTTCCCCCGGCAAGCGGGAAAATCCCGGAATCGTGCAGGCCGAAAAAAGAACGATGACCAGGAGCAGTATCCCTCTCAGAAAACATGAATTGTGGATTGAGGGATTGGGGGATTGAGGGATTTGCGCCTCATGACTCGAGCCCGTCGCCTTTATTGCTTCACCGTCCACTTCCCGTCCTCCTGCTGTATCCTTTCGCCCGAAAGGGCATTTTCCCGGTTCATTCGGGCAAAGATGCTCCGGACCCGGGGCAGATCCTTTTCGGTCAAATCCGGGTTGGTGTCCACCACCCGCTGCATGACCGTGTCCCGGGCCTTATTAACCTGGGCCACTACCGCGTCGAATTCAGCCTGGCCGTACCGGGATGCAAAGGCCTGAAGATCATCCGGGACCTTCTCCCGCTCCAAGGGAAAGGGGGCCAGACGACCCTGGCTGTCTTCTCCCACCCAGCCCAGCCGTTTGAAGGCGTCCACATCATCTTCATGGAAGGCCAGGGTCTCCACGGCCTCCACCGCGTTCTGATGCTCCCGGCTCTTTTTGGGCGGGGTCTTGATGGCGCCCGAGGGGTCCACCCCCCTGACCGAGGCCACTAAGAGCACGTCCTGGGTCAATGAGTTATAGGATCCCAGGACCTGGTTTTCGAGAGCCGTCCGTTCGCTCACCACATTGACGTCCACCTTGGCCAGGGTGCAGCCGAAGAGGACCAGGGGGAGGAGTGCGAGGCAATATATGTTTTTCATGATGGGGTCTCCAGGGTTAGGCGCAAGGCGTTAGGCTTCAGGCGCAAGGGGTAATGAGCTGAAAGCGCAACGTTCGAAGCTGAAAGGGGGATTGAGCTGTTGAGCTGTGAAGCTGTGGAGTCGGGCGAATTATCACCTTATCAGCCATCAGCCATCAGCTTACCCGCTTGTCAGCCTCAAGGCGTATTTTCCATAAACCGTAGGGTTGAATCCTGGTTTATCATTATAGCCTCAGCGGACAGGGCATTCAAGCCCTTCTCCACCGGACCCAGCCTGCCCAGGATCTTCTGGAGTCTGGCATGGATCGGCAGGTTGGTCAGATTGAGTCGTTCCACCGGAGGAAGGGGGATCCGGGCCCCCATTGCGGCCACGGATCCGGCAAGGGAGAGGTTTCCATGGCGTATCTGCACGTCCACCCATTCGGGGGTCCCCTTCCTGAGGAGGGCCCGCTGCCGGACGATCCCCTCATTGGCCTCGTAAGGATCCATGGCGTACAAAAGTCTCTCCAGTGTCCTGGAGCCGATGTGGGTGAGACGGATGCCCGCGCTCAGGTTGTTCATGACCCGTACCGAATCATGGGAAACAGGCATCTGGAGGGAAACCTGGCCCGAGACCTGGGTGTCCCGGCCCTGGGCATGAAGAGGTGCCCTGTCCGCCGGGGCCTGTTCAGGGAGGAGCGTCTCGGCATCCAGGCCTGAAAAGGCCCCGTTCATCTCCAGGCCGCAGAGATCGCCCTGCCGGGTGATCCGGAGGTCCCCCAGGACGCTTCCCCCCATGGCATCCAACTGGAAGCGGTCCAGGGCAGGGAGGGAGTCGGCCAATCGGAACTGCATCTGGCCGTGGCGCAATTCAAGGGGAAACGGGCCTCCCTTTAAGGTTGCCGATTCAAATGAGAGGGTGGGGGGCCCGGACATGGATCCGCCCAGGTCTTCCACCAGCCGGCGGATCAGGGCATTGCCGGATCCCGATGGCAGCGCTGGAGCCCTTGGGGGACGGAGGACCTTCTGGGAGAGAGGCGCAGATCCTGATCCAGGACTGTCCTTCTTTTCCCCTTCAAATTGAAGGCCATAGGTCTTGGTCAGATGGATCTGGCTGGTCAGCCCTTGAATGTGGGCCTGCTGTGCAGTCACATCGAGGCCGCCGCTCTCCAGGGACACACGGGCCGATATCCGCCCTCCCCCGTTCAGTTCGAGGCCGAGGCCGGCATTGAGGGGGCCGGTCAGGGCGAGGCCGGGCGTGAAGGGGGCCAGAGACGGACCCAGGGTGGTCCGAAGACCTGCGTCTATGTCGACGTCCAGGTGCCTCAGGAGGGTGCGAAGGGTGGGCGGTTCCTCCAGATTCAGGAGACGGCCCAGCCGGTTGAGAGAAATATGGAGGTCCTGATCGATGTTCAGGGGGTCGATATGGAGGGCCTCTCTGACCTGAAGCGACGACAGGTCCCGGCTATCGGCCCTGAAGGAAAGGGTCGCAGAGAGGGGCGGTTCGAAGGCCCTTGAACCGGGGATCTGCGAGATGGCGTCAACGGCCAGGTTCCCCTCCAGGAGAAGGGATTGGAGTCCGGCCGAAGCAATGACGGTCAGGGGAGAGACGGAACGGATGCCGCGGGCCGACAGGGACGACCCTCCCTTCATGGGGAGATCCAGGCCCACATTCTTGAGGCCGGCCTTTAGTTCGACCCTGTTTATGAAGCCCATGGCCTCGAGGCGACGGGCCAAAGAGAGCCCCCGGTCGGAGAAGGTCTTCAGCTCTCCCGGCGTGGGCCGCCGGCCCTCAAGTCGCCAGTCCATATCCAGGGCCCCTGCAAAGCTTCCTTTGGGCTTTACGGAGGCCGGGACCAGGGCGCCGGCCGCATCCAAATCGAGCCTGACGCGTCCGTTGGCCCGGAGGGCCTTTGCCCCGAGGGCCGCGGCCTCTCCCTTGATCTGCATATCGAGCAGATGACCGAGGCGGATGGCCGCCTCCAGCCCTCCAATGTCGCCCATGAGGGGCGTGAGGCTCGCGACATCCAGATCCTCGATCTGTGCCTCCAGGTGCATGCCGGCCCGGATCGGTTGCTTGGAAAGGGAATCAATCCGAGGGGAGGGGGATTCAACGGCCGTTTGGGCAGACAGTTTCATCAATGGGGGGCGGTCCTGCATGAGGATGGAGGCCTTCAGGTCATGATGCATGTCGGGGATGGAGGCCAGGCCCGGGGCGTCCATCCGGGCAATGGTGACCGATTCGGTGAGATGGACGGTCCCTGACACGCCCAGCAGGGCCTTGGAAGACCGGACCAGGTCCTTCATTGTCACATGGACGTCGGCCGCTTTCAATCCGTGCACATTGACGGGTTGGGGCCCTGTCAGGCTCAGGTCCTGGATCTCCAGGTCTGCGCGCATATGGATGGATAGGGGAAACTGGTCCTGAAGCCGGACATCCGCCCCGGACATGCGGAGGCCCACCCCCTTCAGGGAGAGGCCGTTTTCAGCACGAGCCAGTTGCAGAGCCGGAAGGTCCATCCTGAGGCCCTTCACCGCAACATGGACCGCCCCGGCAGGGAGGAGACCGTTCAGGCGTACCTGCTCGATATGAATCCCTTGAGGATGCTCCGGGGACCACCCGCTCGTGACGTCCATGGGGAGGAACGGACCTGCAAGTCCTGCCATCTCTTTCAGGTCCACGGCCACGGCGTCCACAAAGAGATCGGCCTCTACCCCGGAAGGATCCGCCTGACAGACCCGGCCCTCCCATTCCAGACGGGTCTTCTCCTGAATCCGGAGTTTCCCTTGAGCGATCGTCAATTCCTTCTTTTCCGGTGTCACGGTCCCTGTTTGTGAAAACCTAAGGGCCACAGGCCCGACGCGGCGTTCCTTGAGGGGGCCTCCCGCAATTGCCAGCCGACTGCCCGAAAGCGTCATATCATAAGCGATGTTGTCCCCGGAACCGAGGTGCGCCTTTGCGGTAAGAGCCACCTCTCCGGACAGGGCAGGGAGGGAGGGGGGGGCCAGGGGACCCGCCGCTTCCATAAGGGCCGCGAGGTCCAGAGTCAGATTTCCTTCGATCCCCATATCCGAGAGCCCGCCAGAAACGTCCAGGTCAAGGCCGGGGAGCCTGCATCGGGCCTGGATTGATGCCCTATTGAACCGGATGGCGGGTGTGGCATCCACCAGGTTCGCCACGGAAAGCGTCAAAGCTACGGGCGGAAGGACCTTGTCGCCCATCTCCTGGGTTGAAGAGAGGGTCAGGGTGACGGGCTTGCTCACAAGGGAGGGGATATCGACAAGGAGGGAGATGTCTCGAATCGCGAGGGACCGACCGGCCTGCCGGTCTTCCACCAGAATCGCGCCCTTCTGAAGGCGGATGTGGGCGTCGATGTCCCCGGGGAGGGCCAGGGCCATGTTTCGCCAGTCCCCGGGTTCGGCCGGGAAGGCCTCTGCCGAGGGCTCAGGGGGCGGTTTGAGGCGGGCGAGCCAGGCCTCCAGATTGGTGGGGCCGTCCGGCCCCCGCATCACATGGGCCTTGAGTCCTTCCATCTGAAGATCCAGATGGAGACGTCTGTCCATCAATCGGACGGGATCGATATACAGGGTGAGCCGGTCGAGGGAGAGGATCGGGTCAGCGCTGAAGGCCTGATCATCCGCCACTCGGAGACCAACTATTTGAATGCCCTCTTTCCAGGTCCACTGAAGGCCATCCATGGTGACCGGGGCATGCAGGGCCCGGGAGGCCCGGGTTTCGATCTCCTTTTTGGCCCAGTCCGTGGAAACGGCCCTGGGCGTCATCCAGAGGGCCGCGGCCCCGATCATCAGCACACAGACGAGGACCGCTAAACTCCACAAGAGCCATTTGACGATCCGGCGTAGCATTCAGATGCCCCTGGTCGAGGTTCAAAGGTTCAGAGGGTTGCAGGTTGACAGCAGGTGTCGAACATTCACAGGTTATTTTTGATTTTTGGGGGTGGATTGTCAATCCTAAAGCGGCTTAGCCGAAACCAGAATATCTCGCACAAAGCCACAAAGCCACGAAGAATGTGTTCGACTTTGGTATGTTAATCCTGAGTCCTCTCGCATACGTAAGGCGCAGTTGGAAGAAGGTAAGAGGGTAATAAAGTAAGAGGGTAAGAGGGTGAGACCCAACGATCAACCGATAACCAGCACCGGATTCCCGATCTCAAGCCTGTTGCCCTGAGGGAACAGCGGGATCTGCGTTGCGCTTCGACCGGGACCGCGCCACATTCGCCCTTGCAATTAGGTGCGGCTCATACTATAGATGGGTCCTCAAGAGGGCACGGTACGAATGGCCCGCAAACACATTACGGTTGGGAAGGTCGTCTGAGTGAACCCAATGCCTGAAAGAGAGACCCTCGATTCCAGGGCCGTCATCCTGCTCACCCTGCTCTGCATGGCCTGGGGATTTAACGCCGTGGCCATGAAGGTGGGCAATGCGGGGATCGCCCCTATCTTTTGCGCAGGCATCCGGTCCGTCATCGCGGTGATTGGACTGGCCGTCTGGATGCGGATCAAACGGATTCCCCTGTTTCCGGGAAGCCTGATAGACGGTCTGATCGTGGGCATCCTCTTCGGCCTGGAATTTGCCGCACTCTTCTCTTCACTCCTCTATACATCGGTCTCTTCGGCCTGGATCCTTCTGTATTCGACCCCCTTTTTTCATGCAGTGGGGGCCCACTATTTTTTGACCGGGGACCGCATCAACCTGCAGAAGGCCATTGGGCTGATCCTTGCATTTGCAGGCATTGTCATCCTCCTGAGCAAGCATCTGGGCCTTCCGTCCCTCACCGGACTGTTAGGCGACATGCTGGCCCTGACCGCGGCCATGCTCTGGGCCGCCACCACCATCTGGATCAAGCGTCGGCTGGTGGGACGGGTATCGCCCCATCATACCCTCTTTTACCAGACCGTGTTCTCCATCCCGATCCTCTTTCTCCTGAGTGTCCTGTTCGGCGAGACCCCGGTCCATCACCTGGATGGGCTCATCATCTCGTCCGTCCTTTTTCAGGGGATCGTTATCGCCTTTATCAGCTACCTGGTGTGGTTCTCCCTGGTCCATGACTACCCGGTCAGCAGGCTCTCGTCCTTCACCTTTCTGACCCCGGTCTTCGCCACCCTGTCCGGGGCCTTTTTTCTCCACGAACCCCTGACCCTCCGACTGGTCATCTCCCTGGTCCTGGTGAGCATCGGGATCTACGTGGTGAACCGGAAATGATCGTTTCCTTCAATCAGGTTGGGTGAGGGGGCCGTCCCCTGAATTGGCCGACAAAACCAGGCTATGACCAAATTTAGCCTTGACAATATTCGGTTGGCTCCTTATAAAGTCAGGCATGGAAATACGAAGGACCCCATACGACCATATCTGGCAACGGCTTTCCTCGTATAAGCAGATGGTTTTCATCGCGGGCCCGAGGCAGGCTGGCAAGACCACCTTCACGCAGATGCTCGCCCAGGGCTTCACCAATTCACTCTACTTCAATTGGGACATCCTTGACGAGAAACGGAAGCTCATCGAAAATCCCTCTTTTTATGAAGAATTGCATCGAACAGACAACTCCCAACCCCTTATCATATTTGATGAACTTCACAAATATTCAAACTGGAAGAGCTACCTGAAGAGCGTTTACGATCGTGACAAAGGCAATTACAAATTTATCGTCTCTGGCAGCGGCAGACTGGATATGTACCAAAAGGGCGGGGATTCATTGGCAGGAAGGTATGTTATCTTCTATCTCTGGCCTTTTACCATCGGCGAACTTGCAGAGAATCGTTGTCCGTTTGAAGCATTCATCGCCAATCCGCTCGAGATTCGCCCTGCTACAAACGAAACGCAATCCATCTGGGAAAAACTGTGGCATTGCAGCGGATTTGCAGACCCCTATCTGGATGGAACCCCCGAATTCTATCGAATCTGGTCCAACACCTATCGCAAGCAGATCTTGCGGGAGGATATTCGTGATCTCACATCCGTTCGCAACATTGAAGATATGGAGCTCCTTTTTTCCCTGCTGCCCGCCAGGGTAGGCAGCCCCCTTTCCATGGCAGCCCTTTCGAGAGATATTGGGGTGTCGTTCGATAGCGTCAAAAACTGGATTGAACTCTTTGAACACTTCTTCCTGGCTTTCAGAATAGCCCCGTGGGCCCGAAAAATTTCCAGGGCCATAACCAAGGAGAAAAAGCTGTACCTCTTCGATTATGGCGGGATCGAATCGCCCGCGGCAAAGTTTGAGAACATGGTCGCCCTGGAACTCTTTCGGGCCGTTTCAAACTGGAATGACCTCGGACTCGGGCATTTTTCCCTCAGCTACCTCAGAAACCGGGACAAAGAAGAAGTTGACTTCATGGTCTCCAACGATCGGAAGCCGCTTTGTCTTATCGAATGCAAGTTGTCCGACGATCATGTAGCCCCCAGCCTGCGAAAATTCCAAAACCTGCTGAATATCCCTGCGATCCAGCTTGTCAATAGGAACGGCATCTGCAAGGTTGTTTCGAATAACCAGTCGAAAATCTTGATCATCAGTGCAGACCACTGGCTCTCTTTGCTGCCATAGCGCCAGGTAAAAGGATATCGTTTCTTTTTTTACCGCAACTGGGCTTCAAAATGCTGTTTTTAGAGCAGGAGGATGCAACACATCCGCATCATATTGGACATTGAACCCCTTTTCACGTCACATAGCCTGTACCGCAACCGGACACGTGCGATTTTCTTGTCCAAAACCAGCCCGTCAATGGTCCAATGGGCTTTTCAATAACTCTGTTCTTTATCCCTTTGTCATGCTGCTGTGGTGCCTCCTCCTCTTTTCATCTCCTGCCCCTGCCTTCGATGGTCTGGACCTGAACGGTCTCCACCCCTTTTCTCTTGGCGATGACCCGGCCTGGGCACTGCCCTCCTTTGATGACAGTCAATGGGGAAAGGTGCAGGTCCCCGGAGATCTGAAGGCCCAGGGGATAGAGCAGGAACCGGGCGTGGGATGGTATCGGATCCATTTCCGTACAGGTGAGATCTTTCCCGGACAACAGATCGGCCTCTCCCTTGGGAACATCGGCAACGCCGACGACGTCTATCTTAACGGGGTTCGCATCGGCGGCCAAGGCATCATTGGCGATCAATTTGTAGAAGCGCCGTGGAAAGAGCGGCTCTATCGTGTCCCAGAGGGGCTCCTGCGTACAGGAGAAGACAATCTCCTTGCCGTGCGCATCCTCGACACCTACCGCATGGCCGGGATCTTCGAGGGGCCGGTATGCCTGGGCCCTTACCACGACCTGATCCTCGCGAGCAGCGAACTGGAGTTTATTCGCAGGGGCTTCGAAATCGCCCTGTTCACCCTCCTCTTGTTCTTTTTGCTGGTTAACCTTTTTCTCGTGGTTCAGAAGGTCAGGAGCCCGGACTATCTCTCCTTTACCCTGTTTTTGGGTCTCTACCTGGCCCTGTTTATTCTGGAAAGCCTGTTCCTGTATGACACAGGTCTCAAATCCCCCCTGGTGCAGCGACTCATCTTCGTCATCACCTGTCTCCTCCCCGCTGCCGGACTGCTCTTTGTCGTCAATCTCCATCCCCAAGCCAGGGGGGTGTGGATCACCCTGCTCATGACCGCCTCAGTCGGGCTGAGCATGGCGTTTCTTTTCTTTTCAGGGCTGAAAACCTACGCCTGTCTCTTGACGGTCTTCATCGTCGTGGCCCTGTGTACAGGGGGGACCGCCTTGTTTCTGACCGCACGCTCCTTTCTGCGTCGGAGGCAGGGATCGGGTCCTGTGCTCCTGGGAATGATAGGACTCCTGGCGGGGTTGATGGTCGAATGGACACCCATCGGCGGTCACTGGCACAGGTGGCCTATTTCCCCCGGTGATCTGGGCATGGCCTTTCTCATAGTCGCCATGAGCTATGCCCTCATGGCCCGCTATGCCCGCAACGCAAAGGCCGTGCGATCCCTGTCCGGACGTATGCTGGAGGCCCATGAGGAAGAACGCAAACGGCTCTCGCGGAGCATCCATGACGGTCTGGGCCAGTTTCTGCCCATGCTCAAGCTGAAGCTCCAGATGCTGGAGGCCAGGGTCAGGAGCGGGGACAAGACAGATCCCTCCCTCCTTGCAGGCCTTGTTTCCGAGATCTCCCGGGCCATTGTGGACCTTCGGCACATGCTGTCGGATCTCCGCCCGGAATTCTTTGAAAAGAGCTTTCTGGCCGACACCCTGAAATGGCATGCAGAGCAGTTCACTGAACGCACCGGCATCGAGGTCAACGTGGCCGCTCCGCGGGAACCGATCATGGCCCCCCGGGTTCGGGAAAATCTCTACCGGATCGTTCAGGAGGCCCTTCACAATGTGGAGAAGCATGCAGAGGCCCGGCGGGTGGAAATCGAAATGAAACTGAAGGGAAGGCACATGATCCTCCACATATGGGACGACGGCAGGGGGTTTGATCCTAACCAGGATGCTGAAACCAGAGGGATTGGTCTTCTTTCCATGAAAGAGCGGACAGAGCTGCTTCGAGGAAGCTTCCGTATCCAGAGCGCGCCCGGAAAGGGGTGCGCCATTTCCGTGGAGGTCCCCATATCATGATGCGCGTCATCCTTGCCGACGATCATGCCCTGTTCCGACAAAGTCTTTCGGCCCTGCTTCATTCCCAGGAGGGGATCGCAGTTGTGGGAGAAGCGGGCGATGGACATGAGGCTCTGCGCCTGATCGAGGCCACCGGCCCCGACGTGGCCATTCTCGACATCTCCATGCCAGGGCCCGGTGGTCTGGAGATCGCGCGAACGGTCCGCGAACAGGGCTGGCCCACCAAGGTCCTCCTCCTCACCATGCTGACCGGCCCGGACCTGGTGCAACAGGCCATGGAAGCGGGGGCACAGGGTTTTCTCCTCAAGGAAAATACCTTTGACGAACTGATGGATGCCCTGAAGGCCCTCGCCGAGGGGGCGACCTATGTGAGCCGTTTTATGGTGTCTCGCCTGTCTTCACAGGGCTGCAGCGGTGAAAAAAGCAAATCCCATTTGACTCCCCGTGAGCAGGAAGTCCTGCAAGCAATTGCATCGGGCCTCAGCAACAAGAAAATCGCCAAGACCCTTCACATCAGCATCAAGACGGTAGAGACCCATCGCACCCACATCATGCAGAGACTCAACATCCACACCACCGCCGACCTGGTCCGCTACGCTGCGGCCCATGGCCTCATCTAAGTGTTTCCGTCATACCGCGACCTGTTCGTGTCATTCGGACGATTCGTGATTTCAAGCCCATTCTTTTCAAAAATACAGGATTCACCCGATTGACATCCCTGTCAAAAACGGGCAAGACATGGCCGAGTAATAAAGACCTGATCCTGAACGTTGAGCTGGCATCTACCCTCGTACATGGACCGCATCCGCGCCCTTATTGCTGACGATGCCCCCTTTTTCCGGCGCAGTCTGAGGGCCCATCTTGAAGACAAATGCAGGGCACTGGTGGTGGTGGCCTTGGCCTCGAATGGCCCGAATGCCGTGGCCTTTGCGGCCGAAGCCGCACCTGCAGCAAATATTTCCAAACCATCATGATGGAGGAAAAATGAATGAAAGGGGAAAAAAGAGGGAGGCATGCGTGTTGTCAGGGGACCTTATGGGTAGCCGTGTTGGCAGCGGTGGTCCTTCTGGCCTCTGCGGGGCCTTTGCTGGCTTCCTGGCCGGAAATCCCCACCAGCGGGGGAAATAGCCAGATCGGCAAGAACGATGTTTTAAGCGGCGATCCCATTGTGACGGGGAGCGGCTCCATCGACTACAGCCTGCCGCTTTTCAACCTGGGCGGACCCATGGGGCTGTCGTTCTCGTATGCGTACAATCGGGCCATTTTGAACTGGTGGGGGGAGATCACCCAGTATTTTCCCACGCATGGCGGGATGAACTATTTCTGGCTGCCCCCGCTCTCATCCAGCGTCAACTGGGACGACTATTACGACGTTCGTCTACCAGAAGGCGGGATGGTTTCCTTTCTCAAAGATGGGGATTCCTACCGGCTCAATGAAGCCGACATCGGGGATGAGTACAGGGAAAACGGTTCCGCGGTTCGTTATGGGGCAAAGACCACCGGCAATCCTGCGAATCGGTTCTGGGTGCAGGACCCGATTCGGGACGTCGTCTTTGTGTATGAATACAAAGCCTATGCCCAGGAGGGCAAGATCCTCTATGCCCTGGACCGCAAAGGCAACAAGCTGACCTACGCCTACGACGGAAACGGCCGCGTAGCAGAGATATCAGACGGACTGGGCCGGAAGCTGGGCTTCAGTTACACGCCGGTGGGGGCCAAAAGCTACCTGCACCAGGTCTCCGACGCGACGGATGGGGCCAATCCCCGAACTGTGACCTTTGCCTATGACGAGGCCGCTGCGGACATGGGCGGCCAGCCCGCACTCCGCTCCATCACCGACCCACTGGGCCATGTCTACACCTTGCGCTGGAGCGTCGTATCCAATTCCGGGGACGATTACTATGGCAATTTGGCAAAGGTAGAGAACCCGAAAGGCGCGACCTATTTTCATTTTGAAAATGCCTGGGGCTTTGTCGGCTACGAAAACGCCGAGGGAGATCCTCGTTTTGGCATCAAGGTGGTCAGCCAGAAGGATGCCTACGCAAACGAGACCGCCTTCACCTACAACGGGGATCCGTACGAAACCCGGGCCGCTTATCCCGACGGCGGCACCGGTGCGTACGCCCACAACAACGCCCATGTCCCGCCCAGCAAAATCACCGACTCCGAAAACAAGGCCATCGACCTGACCAAGAACGACCGCAATCAGGTCACGTCCATGACCGACCGCACGGGCGGCCTCACGCAGGCGACCTATCACGACAAGACCGGCGAGATCGCCTCGGTGACCAATGCGAAAGATGAGGTCCTCACCTACACCTATACGGCCCAAAACCAGTCCTTTGCCGATCCCGACGTCCCGGCCAATACGGTGGATTTCACCTTCTACAACCTGACGAAAATCGACTATCCGGACGGAACATCAGAGACGTTTACCTATGACGCCACGGGCAACGTGCTGACTTATACGGACCGGACCGGCAAGACCTGGAATTATACGTACAACGACCGGGGCCAGGTCCTCACGGCCACCAATCCCGAAGGAGGTGTCACCACCTATACCTACAACGCCGACGCCACCCTGGCCACGTCCACGGATTCCGACACCGGCGCGACCCAATACGCCTACGACGGGTACAAACGCCTGACGCGCATCACCCATCCGGGAGGGTCTTTCATTCAGATCGCCTATGACCTCAATAACCAGGTCGCGTCCATCACGGACGAGCGGAACAAGAAATACGATTATGCCTATGACGCCAACGGCAACCTCGTCTCCATCACCGATCCCGATACGAAACAAACCCTGTTCAGCCACGATTTTATGGACCGGGTGAAGGAGACCACCAATGCCCGGACCAAAAAGACCGAGTACGCCTACGACACTATGAACCGGCTTCAGTCCGTGACCGATCCCAACAGCAACGCCATCCAATACGGCTACAACTCCCGCGGCTGGCTGAACAAGGTGACGGACGCCGCGGGGCATGAATGGACCACGGGCTTTGACAACGAGGGCCTGCCCACCTACACAACCACGCCTATGAACCGAACCACCACAATCACCCGGGATGCCCTGGGGTACGTCAGCAACCTCAAGAATCCACTGAACCAGGAAACCGTCTTCACCCGGGATGAGATGTCCCGAGTGACCAAAATCACTGACGCGTTCAGCCGCGAGACCTCCTTTTCGTACGACAACGCGGGCCGACTGACCGGCGTGACCCTCCCTCTGGTGGGTTCCACCACCTACCGGCGCAACGGGCTGGGCCTGGTGGATCGGATCACCGACCTCAAGGGGAGTGTGTGGGATTTGACCTACACCGACATGGGCCGGCTGGCGAGCCTCACCGACCCCTTAAGCAAGGGGTGGCAGTACGGCTACGACACGCGTGGCCGTCTCAATCAGGTCACCTATCCGGGCAACGCCACCCAGACCCGCACCTATGATGACGCAGGAAACCTCCTGCGCAGCCTGTATTCCACTGGCCCGGACCTGAACTTCACCTACGACAATCAAAACCGGCTCCTCACAGCGAAAGACATCGCCTTTTCCTACAACGAGATCGGCCAGGTCACAGCCACCACCAATCCCGGAACCACTTTCGGCGCGACATACGATGACGGAGGCCGGGTCAAGACGGTGACCTATGCCAATGGCCTGTTCGCCGTCGCCTACACCTACGATGAAAGGGACCTGGTCACCAAAGTGACCGACAATCTAACCAGCACCGTCATTGATTTCACCTACGACAACGACGGCCGGCTCACCGGCATAACCCGCTCCAATGGGATCAATACCGCTTTCGCATGGGACGCCGCTTCCCGTCTGACCCGCGTTCAGCACGGGGCCCTGGCCGACTTGCAGTACACCTACAACGCGGTCGGCGAGGTGACGCGGCTGGATTATGATCTCCCCCTGGACCCGGCCGATTATCTGACATCGGGCACGGACAGCTTCACTTATGATGCGGCCTCCCAGGTCAAAACGGCTGGGTATGCCTATGACAATCAGGGCCGCCAGACCGCCTCCCCCGGTCAAACCTACACCTGGGACGGCGCCACCCGCCTGAGCGCCACGGTGGATGCCAATCTGACCTACAATGGGTTGAACGACCTCCTTACCCGGCAGACAGGCGGGACCACCATCCACTACTATTACAACTACGCCCTGAACCTTCACCCCATCGTTGCCGAGTACAACGAAACCACGGGTTCCTGGAAGCGCTTCTACGTCCTGACTCCGGTTGGAAAGCTCCTTTATCTGATCGATGCGGCCAACGGCAATGCCGTTTCCTTCTACCATTACGATCACATCGGCAATACAATCTTTCTCACCAACGCCGCCGGGGCCATTACGGATAAATACGCTTACAACCCCTACGGAAAACTCCTGGCCCATGAAGGAGCCAGCGACCAACCCTTCACCTTTGTAGGGGCCCGGCAGGTACGGCAAGAGGGAAGAAACGGTCTTTATCAGATGCGGGCAAGGTTTTATGATGCTTTTACGGGCCGGTTTCTTTCGCGTGAACCGCTCTGGCCAAGAATGGCAGATCCTCTTAGTCTTAATTCTTACCATTATGCCCGGATGAACCCAATATCTTTTGCTGACGTAACAGGAAATTTTGCTCGTGGCGCGCAGGAAATTTTTAATGCAATGGACCGGTATGCAATGAAATTATCCGATTCTCAATTGAAAAATCTGGTTGCTAAGAGGATCACCGAAGACGTCAGCTTCTTCTCCGAAGAAGTAGTGGGTGGCGATATAAAAATCTGGGGCCAGATTGCTCTGGGGGACCGCCTTGACCTCCTCGCACGCCTCGATCCTGAGGTCGCCAAGAGATTTCTTAAGGCTCTTATAAAAAAAGGGAAAATTGGAAAACAAGAGCCAGAAGCTGAAACGGTTCCCAAGCCGGCTCCGAAAGACAACGAATTTCAAGCCAAACCTGCCCTTTTACAGGTTGACAACAATTTTAGCGTGTTGGAAGCCAATCAGATGTTAACGCATCTTGGGGAAAAGGAAGCCATTGGAAAGTTGGGATTTACTTGGTTTTATGGCGGAGCTAACGGGAAGGGGCTACAACCCACCAATCAGAATAGGAAAAACGAATTTAGGAGATTTGATGAATACCGATACGAAAGTGAATCGATGAAGAAGGAAAGGCAAGCAGAGGAGTTGAGGCGTGGCCTTACTGATTTAATAATAAATATGAATCGTTTGCCAATCGATTTGATATTTTGAAAGGTTCTATCGGAGGGAGACAAATGAAACGCTTTGCTCTGCCTTTTTATGCTGCATTTATCGCATTGACGGTTACGTTTTCTTCGGCCCAAGCCTCCAGCATTGGCTTCACCTATGACAATGCTGGCCGGCTAATCGGAGCCGATTATGGCCAGAACAGAAGTATTGCCTACACCTACGACAACAACGGCAATCTGCTGCAAAGGACAGTGCAGGGAACAACCACAACCTACACCCTCACAGTCAATGACGGCACAGGCGGCGGGCAATACGAGGAGGGAGCGGTGGCGAACATCGCCGCCAATGATCCGCCCGCCGGAAGTATTTTTGACCAGTGGACCGGAGACACCGCCCATGTAGGCGATGTGAATGCAGCCGAAACGACAGTGACCATGCCTGCGGCTGATGTGACGGTCACCGCCACCTACAAGGACCCGCCCGTACAGGTGAGGCTCACAGTGGAAGTCAGCCCTGTGACCGGCGGGTCGGTCACGGGCAATGGGATCGATTGCCCCGGAGACTGCACGCAGGATTATGATGAGGACACCAACGTGCAGTTGACGGCCCATGCCGCGGACGAGATGACGTTTCTGCGATGGGAAGGGGCGATCACCGGAACCACCAACCCGGACAGCCTTGTGATGAATGCAGACAAACAGGTAACGGCCTATTTCGGCGCGGAGACCGGGAACACCGACACGGACGGGATGCCGGACGGCACGGAGAGCGGTCCCGGGGGCGATGATCCTTCTTACGACGGCAATGGAAACGGGGTTCCGGACTACCAGGAGGCCGGGGCCGCATCTCTGCCTTCGTCCTCGGGCGGGGCCTATGCCACCCTGGCCGTTCCCACGGGATCGGGGCTCGCCCTCCACAATGTACAGGCCCAGGCCAACCCGTCTCCAGGGGACGCCCCTGGCGATGTCCAGTTCCCATACGGGTTTTTCCGATTCCGCGCAACCGGCCTGAATGCCGGGGCCTGCACCACGGTTACCCTGTACCTCCCCCTCGATGAGACCATCGACACCTATTACAAATACGGTCCCACGGCCGAAGATCCTGCGGACCACTGGTACGCGTTCCTGTACGACGGCCAGACCGGGGCCGAGATATTTCACGACGCAGGCCGGACCCGGATCGTCCTCCACCTGTGTGACGGCCAGCTGGGGGACAGCGATCTGACGGCCGATGCCCAGATCGACGAACCCGGAGGACCGGGCGTGCGATCGGCCCCCATCCCCACCCTGTCCCAATGGGGCATGATTTTCCTGGGCCTGCTGATGCTCCTTGTGGGAATCCGGTCTTTGCGCCGAAAAGGCTACGGACCTTCGGCGACCGTATAATCCTCCAATGCAAACCCACCGGGGACGGGTCTCACGATCCGTCCCCCGGTCTTCCTGTTTGTAACCGTTCACGAGACCAGATTCGTGCGCAGGATTGTCTCACTGGCCGCATTTCATGGTATGGGATCGTTTGCAGCGTGCCCGTTAGGGCATCGGCACCGCCGGCAAAACGTCTCACGACGTCACTACAAACCACTCGGGCACGCGTGGCATCCGCCAAGTCAAAAATCCCGTGAACGGTTACCCCTATTTTCCCCATCTCTTTTTCCCCCAAAAACGGCAATTGCCGGGATCCCAAGGCTTGTGCGTTGACTTGGAAACCGACCTCGGATAACATTGGGGCACTCTTCCCCTTTGCTGCGGTTATCTGTCTGTACATGGGACAGGGCTAAGAAAAGGGCATAATGCGTGAGCGAAGGGAGGGCATGTGATTTAAAAGCTGCCCATTGATCATGAACGCAGGGTGGCGGGAAAAGCATTTTCCAGGCTGCGATCCCTCAATATAAAGGTAAAAGGCAGCCTGTCGGATTATATATTCTGAATCTCTATTCCCCTGACGAGAAATTGGGCGCTCCATGATCCACGATCTGACTCTAACGACCTCTCTGATTTTTGTTGCCCACTGGGCCATCGTCATCGCCCTGTCCCTTCGCGTGATTATGAGACGTCTTCCGGTCGGCGTCTCCCTGGCATGGATTGCGGTGATCTTCAGCATTCCCTTTGCAGGGGCCGTGATCTATCTGCTCATCGGGGAGAACCGGTTGAGCCGAAAGTATATGGAGCGGGCCGCGGCCATCCATCAGATCTACGGCGAGTGGCAGCAGGACCTGCAACAAAGGGTGTCGGAGCCCCGATCGGTCATCGATCCGCAGGCGGCCTACCTCCAGCGCCATGCGCAGACCCTGGTGGGGTTTCCTCCCATGGAGGGGAACCGGCTCAGGCTGATGGCTGACTATAAAACGGTCTTCGAGTCGATTATTGCGGACCTGGACCGGGCCAGGCGGACATGCCATCTTGAATTCTATATCTGGCACATGGGCGGGATGGCGGATCAGGTGGCGGTGGCGCTGATCCGGGCCGTTCACCGAGGCGTGGTTTGCCGCGTCCTGGTGGACGCCATCGGCAGCAAGCCGTTCCTCAAGGGCCGGCTCGCCCGGGAGCTTCGGGATTCCGGCGTCCACGTGGCGATCTCTCTCCCGGTAGGCCCTTTACAGCTATTGACGACCCGGGCCGATCTGCGGAATCACCGGAAGATCGTGGTCATCGACGGGGAAATCGCCTATACAGGGAGCCAAAACCTGGTGGACCCGCGATTCTTCAAACAGGACGAGGGCGTGGGACAGTGGATCGACGCCATGGTGCGGATGGAGGGTCCGGCCGTCGAGGCCATGGCAGGGATATTCATCGAAGGGTGGGAGATGGATACGGGCGAGGGTCTCGAGGCCCTCGCGGCCAACAGCGATGTGGGCCCGGTGTCGATGAGAGGGTCGTCGGTGGTGCAGGCGGTCCCTTCGGGGCCTGGATTCAAACCCGATGCCATCCGTCAGTTGCTGCTCAGCGCCATCTACTCGGCCCGCAGGGAGCTGGTGATCACCACTCCCTATTTCGTCCCGGACGATACGGTCCATACGGCGTTGATCTCCGCCTCCCACCGGGGCGTCGATGTGACCCTTGTGGTGCCCGAAAAAGTGGATTCACGCCTCTCTCATTACGCCAGCCAATCCCTCTACGACGACCTCCTTTCGGCAGGGGTGCGGATTGCAGGGTTCAGGGGGGGGTTGTTGCACACCAAATCGATTACCGTTGACCGGGAATTCTCTGTATTCGGATCGGTCAATCTGGATATGCGCAGTCTGTGGCTTGATTTCGAGATCTCCCTGTTTGTCTACGATCCTGTATTTACAGAGAGGGTGCGAGCCATGCAGGAAGGATACATGGAGAACGCCGGGTTCATGGACCTGACGGAATGGCGAAGGCGAGGCGCAATTCAGCGGTTTGTGGAGAATGCAGCCCACCTCATAGGGCCCCTTCTTTAACCTCCGGGCCCGCACAACCCATCCCTTCGGCCGCCGGTTCTCTCGAGGATCAGGATCCCCACCAGATAATGTCCTTTATATGGACCCTGATCCAACCGTGTAATATGTCGGATCTCTGTTCTCAGCTGTTCCGCCGAACCATTGGGTGTTGCCGGATTGTATGTCATCTCCAATACATCACCCACATTCAGGCGCTTCAGGGCAGCGGAGGTCTCCTTTATCAGAATGCCGAGGCCCCATGGCGACATATCCCGTACCCTGAACTGATGGACAGGAAGCTCACGGCTGACGGCGAACTCCACGCTGTAGTAGTCATCGACGATTCTTCGGGGTTCGGACCTCTTCTCGGGTCCCTGGCCCCTTTCTTTCAATGGATCCATATCGAAACCTCGACCCAACAGCCGGCCCGGCCATGCGTTGGCGGTCTTTCTGCGGCAGTCTCTCGTGTCGCCGCATAAAACAAGGTCTGTAAAGAAGAATCGTTTTATTTTTAGACGATTTTGAACTGAAAGTCCATACCTTTTTTAATTATGGCTAATCGGCCATGGGTTCAGTCCCTTTCCGCCGACGGCGCTCAGGCGGGATATGCGCTTCCTAATGCCGGCTTGAAACGGTTGCATCCTGCAGAATAGTGTTATATATATGCGAACATAGGGAGTTTTGAGTCTACGATCATCTTGTGGGCAAACACGCTCGAAGCCCATGCAAAAAGTCCCTTTTGCATGGATTCAGGGGTTGGAGAAATTGCAAATTATTGAAGGCTGTCAGGGTTGCGGCAAATTATCAACATCCCGAAAAGTGGGACTTTTTACAAGACCGTGAAGTCCTCAAATCGATTGATGGGGCGAGCGCCAATCCCTGTTTTGGTCCCGGAGGCTGGGGCATGAGGTTTACGCTGCGGCTGAAAATTCTTCTGATGGTCGGCATTATCACGCTCTCTTCCCTCTTGGGCTATATCGTGTTGACCTATAATGCACGGGTTATCGGAAATAGCCTTCGGGTTGAGACCGAAAACCATATCAAGGCGCTTGTGGGGAAAAATGCCGTGGAGATTGAGTCCGCCATGCTCCTTATGGAGAGGACCGCGGACGCACTTGCCACCGCAGGAGAGGCCTTTTATGCCGTTCATAGGGGCACCGGACAGGATATTACGGAACAGATCAGGGAATATCTTGTAAACACCTTCAAGAAGACCCCGAAGGCGATCGGGGGAGGTCTCTGGTACGAACCCTATGCCCTGTTTGAAGAAAAGAAACGTTTCGGGCCCTATGCTTACCGGGAAAACGACCAGGTCTTTTTCACCTGGGACCTGAACACCGAGGCGTACGACTATCATGGGCAGGCATGGTATCTCCTTGCGATCCCGGAGGACTGGAACCGGTCGCAGCAAAGACCCTCCAGAATCTACTGGACGGATCCCTACCTTGACGAGGCCGCAACCAAGGCCCTGATGATTACGGTCGACGCCCTGATGCACGACCCCCAGGGGAAACTGATCGGCATCTCTACGGTTGATTTCAGCCTGGAGGGTTTGAAAGAGATGGTGGGCAGGATGACCGTCACCCCCCACGCTCTGCCATTTGCCGTGGACGTATCGAGCGGCCTCCTCATCTCTTTTCCTGCTGATCCGTCCAAGGTCCTGAAGAGTATCGCCGATCTCGGATGGGGGAAAAAGATCGAAGAGATCAAGAACATCCGGCCGGGAGAGGCGGTCGCAGCCATGGAAACCCTTGAAGGAAAAGATTTTTTTCTGTTCTATACGGTCTGTTCCACCGGAACCGCCCTCGGCATCCTGGCGCCCCATGACGAACTCTATGCCCACATCAACGAGCTTGACCGGGCCAATATGGTCACGGCGCTCGTCATCATTTCGATCCAGGTTGTTCTCTATCTGCTCATTGCGCTCTTCATGGTGAGGCGCATATGCAACCCGATCAGCCGATTGACCGATGTGGCCCAGGAGATCGCGGCAGGCAATCTCGTCGGCGCCTCAGGGTCTTTGGCCGAGATCGAGCGGAGAAGCCGATCGGACAGGGATGAAACCGGACAGTTGCTGGCCGCCTTTCAGGGAATGAACAGGGACCTCACCGCCCTCTTCGGGCAGGTCCAGCGATCCGGAATCCAGGTCAGCTCCTCCTCGGCGCAGATCGCCGCCTCCTCAAAAGAGATGGAGGCCACCGTCAGCCAACAGGCCGCAGCCACGCATCAAGTCAGCGTTTCATCCAAACAGATTTCCGCCACTGCAAGCACTCTGGCCGACACCGTCAATGAGGTGACGACGTCTGCGACCGAGACGGCCGGACTGGCCGAATCGGGCCAGAAGGGCCTGGCGGGCATGGAACGATCGATGCAGGGCGTGCTCAAGGGAACGGAATCCGTCTCGGCAAGACTGGAGGAAATCAAAGAAAACACCTTGAACATCAGTTCGATTGTGGCAACCATGACCCGGGTCGCGGACCAGACCAATCTTCTCTCCCTCAACGCGGCGATCGAGGCTGAAAAGGCCGGGGAGTACGGTCTTGGATTCTCCGTGGTGGCAAGAGAAATCCGAAGATTGGCAGACCAGACCTCTGTGGCCGTATTGGATATCGAGGATATGGTCAACCGCATGGAGACGTCCGTATCCACCGGGGCCGCCGAGATGGAGCGCTTTTCCGAGGACGTGCGCATCGCGGTCAGCGACATCAACCAGATCGGCAGACAACTCGACGGGATCATGGAAAGGGTGCGGTCCCTCCCCCCCCGTTTCGAATCGGTTAATGAGGGAATGGAAACCCAGTCCCGGAGCGCAGGCCGGATCAGCGAGACCATGGATCAGTTGAACCTGACCGCCCAGCATACGCTGGAGGCCTTGAGGGAATTCAATCTTTCGGCAGAGGACCTGAGGGAGGCGGCCTACGAATTGCAGGAGGCGGTCGCCCGTTTCAAGGTAAACGAATGAGGTTGTGAGAGGGAAACGGAATGAGATTAATGCTTAGGCACAAGGTCATCGGCCTCCCGGTCTTGGCGGCCATCCTGCCGGTCCTGGTTATGTTTGTCCTGACATTTGTGGAAAAGAGCAGCGTTACCCAGAAGATCGAAGGGGAACTGGATCTGTTGGCACATGACAGCATGAAGGGGATTGCCATGGCAATCAGGGATACCTGCCAGGTCACGAGCGACATGATTCAGAATGATGTGGATCGGCATCTTCACGACGTGGATTCGTTTTTTTCAGCCCTTGGAGGGTTCTCCCTGTCTCATGAAGAGGTCTCGTGGACCGCGGTGAATCAGTTTACGGGTGAGGAAAAGAAGGTTTCCCTTCCCAAGATGGTCATCGATGGGGTTACCTGGCTGGGCCAGAACAGAAATCTGGATGAATCGACACCTTTTATTGATGAGGCCAAGATAAAATTTGGGGGAAATATTGCGGTTTTTCAGCGCATGAATGAAAAGGGGGATATGATGCAGGTGGCAACCACCCTGTCCACCCCGGATGGACATCGGGCCATCGGGAGTTGCATTCCGGCGGTGAAAGACGGCATTGCGGTCCCCGGCATTTCAACCGTGCTTAAGGGGAAGTCTTTCAAAGGCATGGCGGATGTAACGAAGCGGTGGTATATTGCCAATTTTAAGCCGATTACCGATAAGGCGGGGAAAGTCATAGGAATGTTGTTTACGGGGATACCCGATAGGATACCCGAGAGTCTTCGGCAGGTCATACTGAATATGAAGGTCGGCAAGACAGGCTACGTATATGTCCTCGGAGGCCGATCTCCCCACCATAGAGGGCACTACATCATTTCAAAGGATGGCGAGCGGGATGGCGAGAACATCTGGGATTCGAAAGACGCAACCGGTCGTTACTATATTCAGGCCATCGTAAACAAGGCGATGGAGATGAAAGGGAATGAGGTGGCGTTCGATCGGTATCCGTGGCGGAATGTAGGGGAAGACAAGGAGAGGTGGAAGATGGTCGCCATCACCTACTTTGAACCCTGGGACTGGGTGATCGGGGCCGGGGCGTACGAGGAGGACTATTATGATGCAAGACAGAAGGTTGAGTCCTCCATGTCTCATATGTTATGGGTCATGATCCTGAGCGGTCTCGCCGTCCTTATCCCCATCGTCGGGATTGCCCTGTTCTTTGGGAACGGAATCACCAAACGGCTGACCCAGATCACCTCCATATCGAGAAAAATCGCCAAAGGAGACCTTTCATCGGCTGCCGAGGCGGTCAGGTCCTTGGCCGCTGCAGACGGTTCCGACGGCAGCGGCAGGACCGGCGACGAAACAGGGCACCTGCTCAGTTCCATCAAGACGATGACCGAAAACCTCAACGCCCTGGTGGGCCAGGTCCAGCGATCCGGGATCCAGGTCACCTCCTCTTCCACCCAACTGGCGGCCACGGCCAAGGAGCAGGAGACGACCATGGCCAACCAGGTGGCTTCCACCAACAGGGTTGCCAGGTCGGTAAAAGAGATCTCCGAGGTCGCGGCCCGGTTGGTGGAGACCATGGAGCAGGTCGCCTCCAAGTCTCAGGAGACGGCCGGTTTTGCGAGCAAGGGTCAGACGGATCTGGCCCGTATGGAATCCGCCATGCACAACATGGAGACCGCCTCCAGGTCCATATCCGGAAGGCTGGAGACCATCAACGAGAAGGCGGAGAACA
>Ga0209164_1001152_pt1 | contig 38144 bp, 29 predicted proteins | sample MTBNYHSulfiMetaG_FD_187458 | JGI IMG/M metagenome (GOLD analysis project Ga0209164, IMG submission 187458) | Enrichment culture microbial communities from rom New York Harbor, USA that are MTBE-degrading - MTBE-NYH (New York Harbor Sulfidogenic)... | ecosystem: Environmental > Aquatic > Marine >... | reverse complement strand
GGTTTTATGAACACGGCCGGAAAAAAGATGTGCTCCTTTTCCCGCTTGTCCGTGATTTCCGCAAGCGATTGCAGTATCTTGGCGAAGGAGGCGTCCCATGATGAACGCCGCCCTCGATCTGGCCTCTGTGGAGGACCGGATCCAGCAAAGACTGCTTGCGAGGTACCGTGAGATGATGCACAAAGCCATTGATGCCTTTGTCGATGCCTTGGCCGAAGACCTGGTTTCAGAAGGGTTTCAGGCTCTATATGCTCGATGCTGACCGTATCGTGCATATCGCCAGCTGGCACCAGGTTGGAAGTGCCGAGGAACTGACGGAGGCCCTTTCGTTGGCGGCCTCCCGGATCCCGCAGAAAAAGGTCCGCCCCTGTCTGGTGGGCGACGGGGCGCCATGGCTCTGGAGTGCCATGCAGCAGGCCTTCCCCGCCGCCCGCGAGGTCCTGGACTTCTATCACTGCGCTGAACATATCCATGCTCTGGCCTCCGCGCGGTATCCCGACAACCCGCAAACGGCCTTTCTCTGGGTGGAGAGCACGATGGCCCGCCTTTCACACAAAGGAGAGGTGGGCGCAGTCATTGGCGGGATGAATCGCATGCAGCCCGCCAATGAAGCCGCAAAAGAGCCCATACGTAAAACCATACATTACCTCGAAACCAACAAGAATCGCTTCAGTTACCATGGGGCACGGCGCGAGGGCATCGAATCCGCGAACAAGTTCATCTGCCGTGTGCGGATTAAACGAAGCGGGGCATGGTGGCTGGTCTCAAACTGCAAGAACATGCTCAAGCTCCGGTGCGCTTTGGTCACCGGTACCTTCGAACAGCCCTTCGACAATCATATAAGACAAGGGAAAAGGCTAAACGTCTTTTTAGAAACGCATAATGCACCCCTTCCCTCGATCCAAAACATCCTCTTCCATTCCCGGAATGAAACGTAGATTTCAAAAAGGTGCTTCTTAAAATGCGAATAACCTATTTACATCAATATTTCAATACACCCAACATGCCAGGCGGTACACGCTCTTATGAATTTGCCCGTCGATTAGTTTCAATGGGCCATATTGTTAACATGGTAACATCCTGGCGTGAAAACGTTCAGAGGGCGGGATGGTATACAACAATCGAAGCAGGCATTACAGTTCATTGGTTCCCGGTAAAATACTCCAATCATATGGGTTATATAAATCGCATAAAGGCATTTTCTACCTTTGCATTTGCTTCATCGCTACGTGCCGCATCCATAAGATCCGATATAATATTTGCAACAAGCACACCTCTGACAATAGCGTTACCAGCAATATATGCCTCACATAAGCTTAAAGTACCAATGGTTTTTGAAGTACGAGATCTTTGGCCTGAACTACCTATTGCGATCGGAGCACTTCGAAACCCTCACGCGATCGCAATGGCAAAAAGGCTCGAAACCCTCGCATATCGGAATTCTACAGCAATAGTTGCTCTATCTCCTGGAATTCGTATGGGCATTTTGAAATCCGGCTATCCCTCTAGTCGCATTGCCGTTGTTCCTAATAGCAGTGACAATCGCCAATTCTCAATCCAAAACGATGCTGCCAAGGCATGGCGAAAAACTCGCCCGTGGCTTGGCGACCATCCTTTGCTAGTATATGCGGGTGCATTTGGAAAAATCAATGGCGTAGGATATCTAGTCCGAATAGCAATGCACCTCAAAAAGCTTGCACCAGATATTCGCATACTCCTAATCGGTGACGGATCAGAAAAAGAAGCAATTATAAAACACGCTCGCGATTCTGAGGTCCTAGGTATTAATTTGTTTTTTGAAAACAAAATACCAAAACGAGATATTCCAGTTATTTTTGCGGCAGCAGATATGCTCTCCAGTGTTTTTATCGACCTTAAAGAAATGCAGTCTAATTCAGCTAACAAGTTCTTTGATGCACTTGCTGCTGGAAAGCCAATCCTTATCAATTACGGTGGCTGGCAAGCTGAATTAGTATCCAAAGCTAAATGTGGCATAGTAACATGGAAGATGAATGATTCCCAAGCTGCTGCACTAATCGCGCAATGCCTTTTAGATACACATTGGCTTTTGCAAGCCGGAAAAAATGCAAAAAAATTGGCGCTTGACCTATTTGATCGTGATAAACTAGCTACCCAGTTAGCATCTGTACTGGGAAATATTATCCAACATAGGGAAAATACCGTTGCAATGCTCACCCCGCAGACAACTTCAGAATTTATTTCTCAACTATCCCATAGAGACCATTAGGCATTTCCCTATTTATTTTTACCTCCATTTGTTTTGTCAGCACAGCGGCTACTCAACAAGCAAGTTAATCTGCAAGCCGCTTATATCATTTGTCGTTACCTGATAGGCCCCAAAAATTACATTAGACCTGATATGCTTTTTTAGGAAAAAGAGTTGCTCTTTTTAGTTTTTTCATTTAAAAAGTCGAGAACATCCGACTTAAAACAAAGCTATTCTAACTTAATCCTTTCTTCCCAATCTCATAACCAAAATGCTTTCAAATTTCTATTTAAAATATGGCAAACGTCTTTTTGATATAACCTTTTCTATTTTTTTTGGTCTTCTGACCGCTCCTTTCATGATGATTTTAATATTGCTTGTTTTACTGGATGTAGGTAGACCGGCTTTTTGGAAGCAGGTACGGGCTGGTAAAGACGGCAGATTGTTTACATTGATTAAATTACGTACCATGAATAATAAACGTGATTCCAATGGAAAGCTTTTATCTAATAATCAAAGAATCACACCTTTAGGGCGTTTTCTCCGAGCTACTAGTCTTGATGAATTGCCCGAACTTTTCAATGTGCTTAGGGGTGATATGTCTTTGGTTGGTCCCCGCCCCTTAATTGTCCGCTATCTAAATCGCTATAATCCTACACAGGCACGACGCCACGAGGTAAAGCCGGGTCTTACTGGATGGGCGCAGATAAACGGCCGCAATGCTATTTCATGGGAGAATAAATTCGCTTTGGATGTCTGGTATGTAGATAATTTTTCCTTCCGCCTTGATTTTATGATCATTCTTCTCACAGTTTCCAAGGTCCTCAAACGAGAAGGAATAAGTGCATCAGGATATATTGGTGGTGAGGAATTTTTAGGTTAAAACAATTCTTCAGAAACTACTATTCATTTTCTTAGTTACATCTATTTGATTTATCAGAGGAGAGCAACTTTGAACTATATTTGTAAAAGTTTCCAACACGGTGCAAATTTATCATTAGGCTATAACGTCATCATTGAAAGTGGCGTGCGAGTCGGCGATAATGTAAAAATAGGTCATAGATGTACACTAAAATCTGGTACAATTATTGGTAACAATACAATTTTCGATGATCACTCTATCACAACTGGCGCATCATATATTGGCAACAATGTAAACATCCGAACTGGTGCAATTATATCACGAGGAACAATTCTTGAAGATTTCACATTCATCGGTCCAGGAGTAATTACAAACCACACGAAAAATGTAAATCACGGACGTGAAAAAATTATTAGGAGCACCCAATTATTAACTTACATTGGATACGGATCAATTCTGGGATCACAAACATCCATTCTTGCTGGCGTCTACATTGTTCCTTTAGTTATTGTGGGCGGTGGATCTGTTGTTGTTCGAAGTATCTCAAAGCAGGGTGTTTTTTTCGGTCATCCTGCAAAGATTGTAATGGACCTTCCTGAAGCATACAAAGTTGATTTGCCATTCAATGCCGGGCAGATGTACCTTGAAGACAAAATAATTTCTCATTTTATGAAATACATGCCTGATTTATATATTGCAAATATTTTAAGCTAACGGGAAGGTAAATCATGCAAACGATTCTGGTCGGGGCAGGAGCATTGGGTAGAGTTTTATCAGATTTTATTTCATCCAGAAGTAATGTAAAGGCATTTATTGATGATTCATCTCTAAAAGTCGGAAACTATGAAAACGGCATTGTCGTCCAATCGATTGATGACATCTACAAACATGATCTATCTAAAACTGAATTTATATTATCTGTTTTCAACCCTGAAAACAGGGAATCTTTTGTTAAACGCATAACAACGATAGGAGGTAGATTTTCTAGTTTTTTTGATGATAATTTTTTTATTTCTGCCTCTGCGTCAATTGGTAATGGATGTGTCGCACTGTCACACACGTTCATTATGAACAAGGCTTGTATTGGCAACTATGTTCACATTCATCTTAACACAATAATTGGACACGATGTGGTCGTTGGCGATTATTGCAGCTTTGGGCCAAATTGTATTGTTGGAGGGTTTGCCCATATTGGTAGAAATACGTTTATTGGTATGGGCGCACAAATTCTTCCTAATGTCAACATTGGTGATTTTTCTACGATTGGAGCAGGAGCAATCGTCACGAAGGACATTCCATCTGGTGCTACAGTAATTGGGAAAAAAGCTGAAATAATTGTTAAAGGTTCAAGCCGAATTCATTTTTCTGGGGAAACGTTTTGAATGTAGTTGTCTTTAAAGATTTTGACTGAACCAATGGTATAGCCGGTTTTTGGACATGATGGCTTTCCTCCTTCTTCGCTGATTGCTAACTACCAAAAAACAAGCCACCATTGCCCACTTCCTTCAACTTTCGAGTACGCGATAAGCGGATGAACCTTAAAATCGGGTTATAGATTTACATGAAACAAAATCGAATATTCTTGTCGCCTCCTCATCTTGGATGTGAGGAGAGGCGTTTTATAGACGAAGCATTTCGTAGTAATTTCATTGCACCCCTCGGACCTATGGTTGACGCCTTCGAACAAGAATTCTGTCAATATTCAGGAATTGCGCACTGCTTGGCCGTTTCCAGTGGGACCGCTGCGATACATTTAGCTTTGCGCCACTTAAACATCAGATCGGGCGATGAAGTTTTCGCTTCATCTTTGACATTTATTGGTAGCATTACTCCAATTCTTTTTCAAGATGCAATCCCTGTTTTTATTGACTGTGATCGGAAATCTTGGAATATGGATCCTGATTTGCTTGAAGACGAGCTTGAACGTTCTTCCGCAAAAGGATGCCCTCCTAAGGCTGTCATTCCCACAGATCTTTATGGGCAGTGCTGTGATTATAATCGGATTTATTCTATATGCAAACAATATAAAGTCCCGGTAGTCATGGATGCCGCTGAAGCGGTTGGTGCATCCTATTTCATTCAGGATGGAAATTGGGCAGGAAGGAGTTCTTTTCACTCAGGTAAAGGAGCAAAGGCAGCTGTTTTTTCTTTTAATGGAAATAAAATCATTACAACTTCGGGTGGAGGGATTTTAGCGTCCGAAGATGAATCATTGATTGATCATGCTCGTTTTCTTTCACAGCAAGCGCGGGAGCCTTTTCCTCATTACGAACATACAGAGATAGGATACAACTACCGGTTAAGCAATATATTGGCCGCCATCGGACGGGGACAACTCAAGGTCCTCGATTCCAGAGTGCACCGCAAACGCGAAATTTTCAAATATTACGTAGATAATTTGTGCGAGTTACCTGGAATAGAGTTTATGCCGGAAGCCGACTATGGCAGATCCAGCCGCTGGTTGACTGTAGTTCTAATCAGCCCCGGGGAATTTGGCGTCGACCGTGAACAGGTTCGATTGGCCCTTGAAGCAGCAAACATCGAGTCGCGCCCTGTATGGAAGCCTATGCACCTTCAGCCTGTGTTCAAATGCAGTGGAGCAACAGTTGGATCAGGTAAAAAGCAGTACAACTCTCGAGCTGTTCGTGGGAACATTGCCAAAGATCTTTTTGACCGAGGTTTGTGCCTGCCATCGGGCACTTCTATGACTGAGGCAGACCTTGAACGTGTTGTCAGTGTTATTCGGCGGATAGCTCGTTGATTTATATTTTAGGTTTAAATTTTGATATTGCGTTTGGAAAGGAATTTATTTTGCTAGTTTTTATGTTGTATTGCCATTTTATTATTCACATATTTATCTATATAGCAGCATTATTATAGCAAACTTATATTTGTCATAATTAGTGTTTATCATAGTGTGTAGCTGTTTTCTATCTTTGTTGTCTTTCACAAAAATAATTGTAAAAATATTCAACAATTCAAGACGCACATTCTATAATGCATTTGCATGAAGCATGTTATGATTTTACATCAGTATTGTCTTTTTTACTTTCATTAATTGTCGATATCTAAAAGTGAAGATTTTCTTTATAAGCCTCATATAGAATTTACCTTAAAATTCACCTATATTCCGAATTCCCCATACATAAGTTTGTGAGTAAGCATTCTCAATCGTCAATATATTTGTCGCACTGTCGCTCACATAGCTATCCGGAAGCGTGATATACTTCATCCCACCCCAGCTGTTGTTTCCCGTCCGAGGTGCATACCCCACCGATTGACCGTTGATCAGAATCTCGATTTCATCCCCATAATCGGCATCATAAAATTCGCATTCGATTACCACATCCCCCGTTCTCTCCCCAAACCAGAAATCCACCGATGATTGGTTCGCCGAAACTCCCGGGGCTTTATATCCATAGGCGCCTGCTGCCGGTAATTCAGTGGCTCCCGTTGGAACACCGAAAACCTCCGATTCCTGAATATCACGAACACCCCATATGTACGTCAGAGAGTACGCATTGCGCATTGTCAGTACGTTTGCAGCACTGTCGCTCACATAGATATCCGGAAGCGTGATATACTTAATCCCGCCCCAACTGTTGTTTGCCGTCCGAGGTGCATACCCCACCGATTGACCATTGACCAGAATCTCGATCTCATCCCCGTAATCGGCATCATAAAATTCGCATTCGATCACCACATTCCCCGTTCTCCCGCCAAACCAAAAATCCACCGATGATTGGTTCGCCGAAACTCCCGGAGCTTTATAGCCATAGGCGCCTGCTGCCGGCAATTCAATGGCTCCCAGTGGAACACCGAAAACCTCCGATTCCTGAATAGCTCGAACCCCCCATATATACGTCACTGAGTACGCATTCCGGGTCGTCAATACATTTGCTGCATGGTCGCTCACATAGCTATCCGGAAGCGTGATATACTTAATCCCGCCCCAGCTGTTGTTTACCGTCCGTGGTGCATACCCCACCGATTGGCCATTGATCAGAATCTCGATCTCATCCCCGTAATCGGCATCATAAAACTCGCATTCGATTACCACATCGCCCGTTCTTCCGCCAAACCAGAAATCCACTGATGATTGATTCGTCAACACTCCGGGGGCTTTATAGCCGTAAGATCCGGCAGCCGGTAGTTCAATCGCATCCGGGGGTACCAAAGGCGGAGGGGGAGCGGACTCGGCGACTCTTATATAATCCGTCTTGACGATCACATCCGTACTGTCCGGTCTTGAAGCTTCCAGGGAGACTGAGTAGGTTCCGGGACTCGTATAGGTATGGGATGGATTTTTGAGCGTGCTGGTCTGTCCGTCGCCAAATGTCCAAAACCATGCTGTCGGATTTCCGGTGGAATGATCTGCAAACTGGACCGTCAGGGAATCGGTTCCCGTCGTGGGATCGGCGCTGAAATAGGCCTGTACGGGGGGCGGGTCATATACCACGTAGGAGGCGCCATAGCCCACCCTAGAGACCCCGTATTCAATTTTCATGTACCCCTTCTCACCCCATCCAGTCCCCCAGGAATTCCTGAGTATCCACACTCCGTTCGCACCCTGGTTGTCATCCCAGCCGACAAGAACGATGCCGTGGTTGACGGCAGCATCTATGTTTGTGTTGAAAACACCGCTTCGATAGTATTGAAAGGCGCTTCCCACGTAAACCGCTGCCGTGACCGGGCCATATGTCATGATAGCGCGCTTGATATCCTCTGTCGGAGGAATACCAAAAGGCGAGCTGACATAGGCCCAATCCGTGATTTTGTAGGGATGATCATAGGGGCTGCCGCATGCCGTATCCCGTGCGGTATAGGCAAAGTCAGCTTCCAGCACAGCACCGGCCTCAGTCTCCGATGCATTGTATTTCCACTCATGGTAATCGTGTGCCCACCAGCCGCCTCCGCACCCCCATCTGTTCACATTGCAGGAAACCAGGTATTGCTCGGAAAGGTCTACAGATTTTCCTTCGTGGAGCAGAATGTTGCTCTCTAACGGCCCCACCGTCGCGAAGGCCCAGCAGGAACCGCAGGAGCCCTGGTTCCTGATCGGGGGGCAGGCGCCCTGTGAACACCAGTTAAAAGCGGAAGGCAATGCCACCGTGCCGGAAGCGCCTCCTATCGGATCCTGTGGATGCGATCGGAGCCGGTACGCCATTTCAGGGGTCCACCGGGTGGGGGCCATCAGGCCGCACAGTTCGCGTAATGAGCGATCGGTAGCCTGGTTGGCGCCGATCTCATAGGTCGCGCCACCCGCCTGCAGTTGATGTTTTAACTGCAGGAATTCAAGCGAACCCAGTTGCGCATTCACGGTTCCGCTGAAAACCAGCAGCAGGATCAACCCATGCCCTAGAAAGGTGAGCGCCTTCCATCCGCTTTTAGACATAACCAACCCCCTTTTGGAATTATTTCTCGCTAAATATTTGATTTGTATTATTTTTTTTTAAAAGAGATTCGACTCGAACTTTTTGGGCGCAATGTTCGCATTAGATTTATGCAAGAATAAAACCAGGGTAACCATAGGGAAGAGCCGTGTACCGGTTCGGCTACGGTGGTATTCAACGGGGAGCCTGCAATACAGGCCCGCAGGGGGAGTGCGGTTGGCTCCAAGCGTCTTCCGGTGCTTTTCGATCAGGCTCTTTTGGCACCAACCACCTGGTGCCGATGGAAACAACGCCCAAATTTCCCAGCGGGTGGACCTAGGTGAGGGCGGGCTCAGTTACGGCTCGAATAGATCATCTGGTGGCTTCAGTTACAGAATGGTAATTGAAAGCGAGACAGGAATAGAGCGGGGAAAAGAGGAATGCCTTTCGATCAAAGCTTCAGTTTATAGACGCGGACATCGGGTGCGCGATCCAGCACGAGCTCGAAATAGGGCTCAACATCAGCCGGATCCCCCAGCAGCATTTGCACCAGGTTGGATCGATACGCTCTCTCTTGCATCAGCGCGGTGATTCCTTTTTGGGCGTCGATCACGGCGAAAACCCCGGAAGTGGCTCCGTAATCCAGCTGCTCGATTCCATCCTCCGTGACGAGGGTGAGACCGGAGAGCCAAACGGCCTGGTTCCGGACCGTCACAGTACCCGCCACTTTGTTGAACTCGAGGGCTTCCTGGTGCAGCTCGAAGGGCGCCTGTTCACCCTCGCCCGCTGAGAAATCCCATGTGCCCAACCGCAGGATGGCCGGGGCTATCTTGACATTATCCCAGGACAGGACCAGATACTGCTCAGGCAGGGGCTTCTTCCCAGGGAGGGGAAGATCGGCGATCCCATCGAGAAAGGATTCCACCTCTGAAGGAGCTTTTTTTCGGAATATCCCGGCAAAGGGGTTCCAATAACTGGGCAGCTCCGCGCACCTGACGCGGTAGGGCAGGGCCTTTTCCGCGGCGTAAGCCATCAGATGACAAGCATATGCGGGGGAGTCCGACGCATAGATCCGGGCCAGGGGAACCGCATATTCCGCCCTCACATGCCCGCCGTCCGAAAACGTGCCCGCTTTCGCATAATACTGGGCCGTGTAGCCATAATCCCACCAGATCCAGAACTGGGCGCCCGGGGTTATCTTGCCGCGCATGTGGTGCAGCGCTTCGATCGTCTCCGGAGCGGCGGTCGTCATGGGGGCCTTGTTTCCCAACAAAGGGACCGTTGTGACGACCAGAAACCCCGCCAGCAGCAGGGCTTGACACACGAAGCCGACGCGCCGCCACCCGAGCCAGCACCGCAAAATCTGTGTGAGTCCGAACCCGAGCCCCAGCCCGATGACGACTCCGCCATACATCGTAAAGCGCTCGCCCAGGCGAAGAGAGGCCAAACCCAACAGGAGAAGGGGCAGAAAAACCCAGGCTGCCGGGCGGCGCCAGGGCAGCGCAGCGTATCCGCAAACCCCCAGCCCAAAAAGAAGCCACCCACCGGAAATGGCATGAAAAACGGAACGTAGATCGATGTCTTTCGCTTCGACGACGGTGTCCAGGACGGCGGGATGCAGGACATCGGGCCCGCGGGCGGCCCATCCACCATACCTGGCCATCTTTCTCAAGGCTAGACTTACCCAGCTCTCGACCCCCGAAAAGGTGAACACCGCCGCGCCTGTAACCAGCAAAGCCAGGACCAGGAACAGCGGATGCGAGGCCAACCAGTCGTAATAACGAGGTCTCAAGAACCCGACCAGACAGAGGCCCGCACCTGAGGCAAGGCCGATCCAGCCGCCGGAGGCCCCCAGGACCACGATCGCAAGACCCAGGATCACCAACAGGCGCCCGCCCCTGGATGCCGTCAACAGGCCGAGGATCCCCGCCGTGGCGAGGATGGCCAGGAGGATGGCCGAACCCTGCGGGTAGAGCAGCAGATAGAGTTTGCTGATCAACCCCATACCGAGGGGCCAGAGGAGGGTCCATCCGTGCGTGAGGCGGCGATCACTCCCCCACGGTGGCCGCATCCGGCCTTCGAGCCAGCAACAGAGAAGGACACAGATCAAAACGGGGAAAAACAGGGCAAAGAGATCGGTGTCGAAATAGCCGAGCCGGGTGCGCCACAGGAACCCGGGCGCAGCACCCGCCAACACACCGGCGGCCACCGTCCCCTCCGGGAGGCGCCAGCGGGCGCCGAGCCATGCAAGGGGCCCGGCCACAAGAGGAGTCATGATCATGGGAAGCCAGAAGGCGATGTCGGCCAGGTTGAACCCCGTAGCGGTGTGCAGGAATCGCAGGAAGCCGGCGACGGGGGAGCAGCTCTTGTAATTGACGCGGTCCGCGCCTGCCAGCCAGGCGTAGGCGTCATGGGTGGCCAGGACCCTGTGGCCGTCTACCAGGAAGAACTTTTCGGGGGCGTGGATCAGGTCGACCAGGCGAAGGGCGGCGCAAATGACAACCGCCACGGCGCACGGCACTATCCAGTTCCAGTGTCTGAAGGCAACGGGGGGCGGGGGCTCAGGCGTAGAATGGTTGTCTGGAAGATGGTCCGGTTTTCTCTTTGCTGGTCTTTTGGAACGCTTCACGATGATCGCTCGAGTTGAATGTCCATTGGCGATGGGCGCCCTCTGCCGATGACGGGCAGGCAGTCAGGCGGCTTCCTCCCGGATCGAACCAGGCATCACGGGGCGGCAACGAAGCCCGCGAACGGGGCTGCGATGCACCGCGGACCGGATCTTGCAACCGTGAGGCAGCCGCAGGGCCAACATATAAAGAGCCGGCGCATCGAGTCAAGTGAAAGAAGGCCGGCGAAGCCGCAAAATCGCCGGAGGAGCCTTCATGGATTTTCCATTGACCCATCCAGCGATCTTTATTAAGCTCGCATCGGTGCCACCCGGACTACAGTTTTTTTGCGAAGGAGCCAGCGATTGAGTACGATGGATGCACATCAGCGGCTGCAGCAGGACGAACGGTTTTATGAAGACTATGACAGCATTTCCATCAAGGAACTGATCCTCACCATCTGGGGGTTCAGAAGGTGGATCGTGATCCTGGGGTTTGCAGCGACCTTGCTGGTCGTGGGGGTGGGCGCGGTCCTCTATCTCTTGCAGGAGAAGTATCCGGTCACCAAGCTGTCCTTTCAACTGGAGTTCGACAGCGCAGAAAAGGGGCAGTACCCGAACGGAACGCCGTTCAGTTCATCGGACATTCTGGTGACGCCCGTGCTGAAGGAGGTCTACCAGCTTAACGACCTCGAAAAATACATGAGCTTCTCGAACTTCAAAGGATCGCTGTCGGTCATCCAGCGGAACGACGAACTGCGGCTCCTCGAGTACCGCTATGCCGCCAAGCTGGAGGATCGGAAGCTTTCCGTGGAGCAGAGGGAGCGCCTTGAAACCGAGTTCCGCGAAAAGAAGAAGAGCCTGATGACCGCCAACTACGAGCTCGTGTTCGCCGGGGATGAATCCAGTGCACCCTTACCGCCCACGCTCAGGGCGAAGGTCCTGAACGATCTGTTGAGCACGTGGGCGGAGTACGCCCAATCGGTCAAGGGAGTCACCCAGTACGATATCGCCCTGGTCTCCCGAGACATCCTCCGCCCCGAAGACATCGAGACCGAGGATTATCCGGTGGTCATGGACATGCTCAGATCCACGCTCAAGCGGGTGCTCGACGACATCGACAAGGTCATGAAGGTCCCCGGCGCCTCGGTTTTCCGACTGCCCGAAAGCGGCCTGTCCCTGCTCGATCTGCGCTACCGCACCCTCGACATCGAAAGCTACCGGCTGAATCCGATGCTCGCCATCGTGGGGGCGGCCTGGGCAAGCGGGAACGGACGACACACCGGGGAGTATCTCCGGCACCGGATCACCGAACTCAAGATGAAGGCACAGGACGCCGACGCGCGCATCAAGGTGTATGAGAAGGCGCTCAAGACCTACGTTCAAGGGGGCGGCATCGACGCCGTCGGCAACGAGATCGCGGGGGCCTTGCAGGCGGCGCCTCCCGGCGCCGGCGTGCACCCGTTCGGATCGAACGTCATGCCGCAGATCGGTGAATCCTTCCTCGACAATCTCATCGGCATGGTCAAAGCGAACCTGGACATCGAGTTCCGGCGAAGCCTGACACAGAAGATCATCGAGGTCGGGCTGGAAAAGGCCAGGATCGACTCGGACCTGAACTACTATGCGCAGATACTGAAAAACATCGAGGATGCGGAAAAACTCGGGGCCGGGAAGCTTGCCGCCGATGGGGCACGGCAGGAGATCCGAAGGAGCATCGCAGCGATCTACGACAACCTCATGCAGACCATCAGCCAGATCAGGACCATCTACGAGGGATTGAGCCAGGCCAACCTCAATGCGGCCAGCACCCTCTACAGCCTGACCAAGCCGGTCTATTTCACGGTCGAGAAGGCGCTGACGACCCAGAGGCTGATCCCCTACCTCGTGGTCGCCTGGGTGCTGCTCCAAGGCTGCATCCTGCTGGGCGTCCTGATCGCCAGCGCTTTTATGAAACCCGGGGGAAAACAGCCGGCAACGGCATAGGGGAGCGAATGCCGCACACCGTCTTTTGCGGCATCAACTCAAGAGAGACCGCAGGATGCGGCGGAGGGCAAGGCTGCGGGTGATACCGTGGGCGGTCCGGGCGACGGCGTTTTCGTGGTATCTTTGAGGGTCGTCGACGACGAGGAAGATCACGCGGACGTAGTCTTCATCGAGGAGGCGGGTCTTGGGGCAAGCCGGTTTGAGGGCGTCGACGCGTGCGTGGCCCAGGCGGAGGATTTCGTCCCGGTCACCGAAGCGGATCGCGCCCGTGGGGCAGGCAGCGGCGCAAGCAGGGAGCAGGCCGTTGGAGATGCGGTCGATGCAGAAGGTGCACTTGACGATGCGCCCGTCGGCGGTCCGGCGGGGGATGTCGTAGGGGCAGACGTCCCGGACATCCTGGAATGCCGCCAGACGGGCCTTTTCCGTGTAGACCACGGCGCCGGTCTCCAGGTCCTGGATCACGCCGCCCGAGACATACCCTTCAATCGCGTCCTTGCAGTCCGGTGAGAGGCAATGCCGGCACTGGTCCGAAAAGAAGTACCAGACGGGCGCGCTGTTGGGCGCCTCGGCGGGACGCTCCTTGAACCGCACCAGTTTGAAGGTCTGGCCGTCCAGGTCGCCCGGGTTTTGATGGCTGCCGCGGTTTGAGGGGCTATCGGCGCCGTTCTGGTTCCAGCTCTTGCAGGCGACCTGGCAGGCGCGGCAGCCGGTGCAGCGGGTCGTATCGATCAGCATAGCCTTCCCATCCATGGAATTAACCGTCCTTTCGCTGCAGGCTCACCATGAAGGCCTTGGTCTCGGGGATGCGGGTGTTCGGGTCTCCGGCAGAAGGAGTTAGGAGGTTGGCGCTGTCCCCGCCGGCATGGGGCCAGAGCCAACCATAATGCCAGGGCAGTCCTACCACATGGACTTCGGCGCCGTTCACCTTGAAGGGCCGGAGGCGCGAGGTCACCATTGCGACGGCCTCGAGCGAGCCGCGGGCGGAGGCCACCACTACTCGGTCGCCGTTGCGGATGCCCTTCTGCCGAGCCAGCTCCCGGCTCATCTCGACGAACATCTGCGGCTCGGCCTCCAGGAGCCAGGGCATGGAACGGCTCATGGCGCCGCTCTGCCAGTGCTCGGCCACGCGGCAGGTGGTGGCGACGATCGGGAAGCGCGGATCGGCGGCCGGCCGGCGCAGCCCGCCGAAATCGTAGGCGCGCAAAAGCGGGTTCACCTGCTGAGCGTTCATCAGATTGGCCGAAGCCGGTCCTTCGACCGGTTCATAGTGCTCGGGGAAGGGTCCGTCCAGCAACCCCGGGCCGAAGACACCCCCCAAACCATCGGCGCGCATGATGAATGGGTAGCGGCTATCGGGACGCGCTGACCCGTCGGGGTTCTGCATGGGAAACCAGCCGCCGTCCGGCACATCCCCCTCCCATTGATTGGCGACGTAGCGGCCGGCCTCGCTTGAACCGATGAAGCGGATGACGGGCCGCTGCGGATTCCAGGGGCGGCCCTGCAAGTCCACGGCGGCGCGATTGTAGAGGATCCGCCGGTTCATGGGCCAGGACCAGGCCCACTGCGGATAGAGGCCGATGCCGGTTGGGTCTCCCCTGCCGCGGCGGGCCATCTGGTTGCCGTCGGCGTTGTAGCTCTGGCAGTAGAGCCAGTTGCCGCTTGCCGTCGAGCCGTTCTCCTGGAGGAGTGCGAAGGAGGGCACCGCGTCGCCCTTTCGAAAGGCCTTGCCCTGGATCGTTGCATCGCGGGTGAAGCGGCCGTTGATGCCGCGCGCCGCCTTGTGCGCATCGAAACGGCCCTCGGTCCGGTAGTCCCAGGCGAGATGGGTGATGGGCTCGGGGAAGGCGCCGCCCTCGCTTTTGTAGAGCGCACGGACGGAGGCGAAGAGCTCGGTCAGGATATCCCCGTCGCTGCGGGCCTCTCCGGGCGGCTCCTGGGCCTTCCATCGCCACTGGGCCCAGCGGCCGCTGTTGGTGATGGACCCCTCCTTCTCCATCGAGGCCGCGCAGGGGAGCAGGAACACCTCGGTTCGAATGGTGCGCGGGTCCATCCCCGGACCTTTCCAGAAGGCGGCGGTCTCGGTCTCGAAGAGATTCGCCGACACCATCCAATCGAGCTTGGCCATGGCCGCGCGGGTGCGGCCGGCATCCGCCCCGCTGCAGGCCGGGTTCTGGCCCCAGGCAAAGAACCCGCGGAGTTCTCCCCGGTCCATGGCGTCGAAGAGGTCGAGCCAGGTGTAGGTCCGGTGGTCGGCGAGCTTCGGAAGCCAGGCATAGCAGAAGCCGTTTTCGGGGATGGCCGCCTCGCCGAACAGGGCCTTCAGGAAGCTGACCACGTATTTTGGGCGGTTTTGCCACCAGTTGGCGCTGAGGGGATCGGAGGAGGACGGCGTGTTCTCCTTCAGGTAGTCGGAGAGGGTCGCCATGGTGGCCCTCGGGACCGGAAGGTATCCCGGCCAGTCGCCGTAGAGCAGCCCGTGGTCCGTGGAGCCCTGAACGTTCGACTCCCCGCGCAGGGCGTTCACCCCGCCGCCTGCCATCCCCATGTTGCCGAGGAGGAGCTGGATGATCGACATGGCGCGGATGTTCTGGACCCCCACCGTGTGCTGGGTCCAGCCCATGGCGTAGAGGATGGTGCCGGCCCGGTCCGGCCTGCCGGTGGCGGAAACGCATTCGTAGACGCGGAGCAGATCCTCTCTGGGGGTGCCGGTGACGGCGCTCACCTTCTCGGGCGTGTAACGCGCGAAATGGGTCTTCAGGAGCTGGAAGACGGTGCGCGGATGGGACAAGGTGGGGTCCTTCCGGACGGCGCCGCCCGCGTCCGTCTCGTAGGCCCAGAAGCTCCGGTCGTAGGCGCGGGCGCGGGGGTCGAAGCCGCTGAAAAGGCCGTCGTGGAACGCGAACTTTTCGCTGACGAGGCATGCGGCATTCGTGTAATGAGCGACGTAATCCCGGAAGCAGCGGTTTTCGGAAAGGATGAAACGGATCATGCCGCCGAGGAAGGCGATGTCCGTCCCGGGGCGGAGCGGGGCGTAGATGTCCGCCTTGCTGGAGGTCCTGGTGAAGCGCGGGTCCACGTGGATCACCGTGGCGCCCCGTTCGCGCGCGGCCTCGACCCATTTGAAAGCGACGGGATGGTTTTCGGCCGGATTGCTCCCCATGATGAGGATGCAATCGCTGTTGCGGATGTCGATCCAGTGGTTCGTCATGGCGCCTCGTCCGAACGACTCTGCCAGAGCCGTCACCGTGGCGCTGTGTCAGATTCGGGCCTGGTGCTCGATGTAGACCAGGCCGAGGGCGCGGAGCATGGCCTGGTAGATCCAGCACTCCTCGTTGTCGAGCGCGGCGCTGCCGACCGAGGCGATCGTGGCGCAGCGGTTGACGGTCCAGCCGTCGGGGTCGACCGATTCGAAGCCGTCGTCGCGGGTCTTCTTGATCCGCCGGGCGATCGTGGAGAGCGCCCAGTCCCAGTCTTTTATCTCCCAGTGGTCGCTGCAGGGCGCCCGATAAAGGACACGGGTCAGGCGGCGCTCGTTCGCGGCCAACTGGTCGAGGGCGGCGCCTTTCGCGCAGAGCGCGCCCGCGTTGATCGGGTGTTCGGGGTCCCCTTCCGTGTAGACCACCCGGCCGGTCTGCGGATCCGTGTGGCAGATCACGCCGCACCCGACGGCGCAAAAGGGGCAGATGCTGCGGGTCGGCACGGTCCCGCCGGTTCGGTCAGGCCAGGCGGAGGGGCCGGATTCGGGCGGTTGCAAACCCAGGGCCTTGCGGCCGCCCACGGTCACGCCGGCCGCCACGGCCCCGCTCAGCTGCAGAAATCTGCGGCGCGTCACGTCCATAAGGAACCCGCTCCAGAGTGGCATGGTGCCGGAAGGGGATGGATCCTGTCATTACAGAATGTCACGGACCTTCTCCGCGATGGCCTTGATGGAAAACGGCTTATCAATGAAATGCACGTCTTTGTCCAGGACGCCGTGGTGGGCGATGACATTGGCGGTGTAGCCGGACATGAAGAGGCATTTCAGGTTCGGTTCGATCTCGAGAAGCTTTTCAGCCAACTGGCGCCCGTTCATATCGGGCATCACCACGTCGGTGATCAGAAGCTGGATCCCGCCGGGATGCTCCTTCACGAGGCGTATGGCATCCTGAGGAGACTCCGCCGCCAGAACGCGGTAACCGAGCCCTTCGAGCATCATCTCCCCCATCTTCCGCATCCCCGCGTCATCTTCGACGAGCAACAGGGTTTCCCCCCGGCCGCGCGGCGCCTGCCCCTGATCGCCCCCCCGATCCGCCTGCTGCACATCGTCCCCGACATGCCTCGGCAGGTAGATCCTGAAGGTCGAACCCTTCCCCGGCTCGCTGTAGACATGAACGAATCCGTTGTTCTGTTTGACAATGCCGTAAACCGTCGGCAGCCCGAGCCCTGTCCCCTTTCCAACCCCCTTCGTCGTAAAAAACGGCTCGAAGATCCGGTCGAGGGTCTCACGGTCCATCCCGCTGCCGGTGTCGCTCACGGCCAGAACCACGTAGTCCCCTGAGGCCGCCTCGAAATCCTCGGTGCCATAACCTTCATCCAGGGTTACATTCTCCGTCTCGATGGTGATGGAACCCACCCCGGCGATCGCGTCCCGCGCGTTGATGCAAAGGTTCGCCAGGATCTGGTCGAGCTGGACCGGATCCATCTTCACCGGCCAGACCTTGGGTCCACCCAGCCAGACGAGCGTGATATCCTCACCGATCAGACGCCGGAGCATTCTGAGCAGCCCTTCCACGGTCTCATTCAGGTTCAGGACCTCGGGGTTGACCGTCTGTTTGCGGGCGAAGGCCAGGAGTTGGCGGGTGATCTCCGCCGAGCGGTTCGCCGCCTTTCCAATCTCCTGCAGATCGGAGTACAGAGGATCATCGGGGCGCACCTTGGAAGAAGCCATTTCAGCGTATCCGAGGATAACGCTCAGCATGTTGTTGTAGTCGTGGGCGACGCCGCCGGCAAGGCGTCCTATGGACTCCATCTTCTGCGCCTGGAGCATCTGGGACTGCATGGAATCGTGCGCTTGTTCGATCCGCTCCCGGGCCTCCTCGACTTCGAACATCCGCAGGGCATAGGCGAGATCGCCTGCCATCTCGGCAAAAAGCGACTGCTCCTCCTCGTCCACACCGATGCGCTCATCCAGGGTGGCCAGGAGATATCCGAACCTTTTGCCGTCATGGGCCAACGCGACGCACATCGACTGGATCCCGGCGCACTCCGCACCGATTGGACAGCCGCCGCACAGGTCCTCCCGATCGTCGGTCACCAGGACCCTCGGCTCCGGCCAGACACGCTGCGTACACGGCGGCAACCGCCCCTCTTCGAGCATGGCGACAAGATTCCGCGAACCCTCTTCCATCCCCGATTCGGCCCAGAAGACCGGCCGGTCGTCCTCATCGGTCAGAATGATCAGGGCCCAAGCGTAGCCTCGGCTGTGCGCCAGCAGGCGGCAGCCTTCGCGAATCAGCGTGTCCCGGTCCCGCTCCCGGACGATCAGCTGGTTGACTTCACGGATAGCCCGCAGGACACGGTTCAGGTGTTCGATCCGTTGCTGGGCAAGCTTGAGATCGGTGATATCGACCATGGCACCGGCGATGCCTTCGACCACCCCATCCGGAGCCCGGAAAAGGGCCTTGTGGAAAATCACCCGGTGCGGCGAACCTTTCCCGTCGAGCACCTCGCTTTCATAAATCTGGGTCTTCTCCTCCCGAAGCAGGGCCTGATCGGCCTCGAAATACCGCTGCGCCAGCTCCTTCGAGGTCAGGTCGAAGGCGGTCGCGCCGATGATCGACTCCTTCGGCAGACCGATGAACTTCGAAAAGGCCTGGTTGCAGCCAAGGTAGACCCCCTTCGTATCCTTATAAAAGACCGGCGCCGCGATGGATTCGATGATCGCCGCCAGAAGCATCTCGCTTTTCTTGAGTTCGCTGGTTCGACGCGCCACCTGTTTGCGCAAAGACCACGACCAGAGGAAAAACGCCAGTAGGAGGAGAAGCAGCGGTCCAGCGACGAGGGCGAGGTAGCGCAGAACCACCAGAAGACGAAGAGGACCCTGCTCATAGACGCCCAGCCACTTCTCGTGAATCCGCCGGTACTCTCCGCTCTGCCGGATCATCTCCAGCCCCTCGCCAAGTTGGGTCAGGAGGGCCTTGCGGTTTTCGGGAGCGGCGTAGCAGTACTCTGCAGTCAAAAATGCGTGCCGCCCGAGCGTCAGGTCTTTCCAGCCGTGTTTCTGCATAAAATGGAGCGCACTGATGCGCACCACCAGCCCGCAGTCCCCCTTTCCTGCAGCTACTCCGCGCAGCACTTCCTCCTGGGTCTCCGCCAGCGTCAACTGCCCTCCAAGCCCGTGGGTTACAAGGAAATCGTGGATCACATCCCGATGCTGAACGATGATGCGCCTCCCTGAAAGATCCTCCAGAGAATCCGGCGGGTTCCCGGTTCCTTTGCGCACGACGCTGACATACTGATTCATCGTGTGCGCCTGCGAGAAGTTCAACGTGCGGTCGCGCTCAGGAGAATAAAACATCCCCTGCATGGCGTCGACCTGACCGCTTTCCAGGGCCTTCAAGATCTCCGCCCAGGGCCCGAGACGAATCTCGACATCCAAACCCATCGCCCGCGCGATGGCCCGCGTGAGTTCGACATTGTAACCGTCCGGCCGCCCCTTTTCGTTCAGGAACTCATACGGCGGGTAGTTGTGGTCTCCCCCGATCACGATGCGCCGCTGCGGCAGTTCCATAGCGGCAAACCACTTGGCGTGCAGGTGGCGGTAGGTCCCGTCGGCCATGACCAGGGCCAACCCTTCGTTCAGCAGGGCCAAAGTATCCCGGTCCCCCTCCTTGACGGCGAAGCAGAAATCCTGGCGGAATCCGTCGATCGGCTGGTTGACGACATGCAGGTTGGTGAATCCATGCTCCTGAATAAGGCGGAGGGCGACCAACCGCTGAATAACCACCGCGTCATAAAGCCCCTCCGACAGTTGACGCAGGGCCTCCTCAAAGGTCGCGGTGGTGTGGATCTCCATCCCGCGGTCTTCCCTTCGCAGAAACTCCTCCGCATTGTCGGCCTTCATGACGCCGACCCTGCGCCCGCGCAGATCCTCCAGGTCGAAGATGTCGGCCGTCCCCTTTCGAACGACGATCGCCCCGTGCAGCGACATGTAAGGGAACGTGAAGTCGAAGAGCGCTTCCCGTTCCGGCGTACGTCCGACGAGCGGCAGCGCCCGCACCTCCCCCTTCTTGAGCCATCCCTTGACATCGGTCCAGGTGCCTTTGCGGAACGTGACATCCAGCCCCATCGTATTGACCGCCGCCCGCATGAGTTCGACCGAAAACCCGGTCGCACGCCCTTCCGCATCGGTAAAACAGAAAGGGGGGTAATCCACCTCCGCGGCGGAGGTGATCGGCGTCCTCGAGGGCGGCTGGTTCTCTTGAGCGGCGGAGATCTGAAAGGATGATAGTAAAAGAAAGGCAATGATCAGGAGGGGGAAGCAAAAAGGGGACGGATTTGCTCTCCGCTTCGCGAAAAACAAATCCGTCCCCATTTTTTTTTGCTTTTCCGGTTTCCGCATAGGTTCGATCGATCTATCTACGAATCGAGCTTACTATGAACATACAACGCTTACCGACTTTCACACCCTCATTCAATGATTTTCAGTTGAATCAAACATCGAGCATCAACACTAGCAGATATAAACACGCGCACGAAGGCGGTTCTGCCAAGGCAGGCAAACGCGAACAAGGGATCATCCGGGCATTTAGGACCGGATTCATAGGGTCCACACGAATCTGCAACGCCTTACAGCGTCTAGAGCAATTTGAAAAGCTTTTCGCCAAATTCGATTGGAGTAAATGAATAACACAAAAACGCGGTCAGAACAATGATATATTTCTGAAGCCTGTTTGCAGGGGATATCTTTTCACTTTCAAAAACACAAAAAGGCTCAGGCGCATAGCCCAAACCTTTGATTTTCCTGGTGCCGGAGGTCGGAATCGAACCGACACGGACGGGAAGTCCACTGGATTTTGAGTCCAGCGCGTCTACCAGTTTCACCACTCCGGCGTTTTGGAGGAATGATAGGGATTATAGGGAAAATGCCCCCGGCCTGTCAATATGATATTGACAGGCCTTTGCGGCCTTTGCTATAGTCTTTCAATCCTTTGGGGCTGTAGCTCAGTTGGGAGAGCGCATGACTGGCAGTCATGAGGTCGTCGGTTCGATCCCGATCAGCTCCACCAGAAGAAGATAATTATTAGAGGGGCTTACCGGTGTGCTGGGAGCCCCTCTCGCTTTTCAGGATGTCCCGGTGCGTGACTTTTCGCCATGTCGATTCCGCGCCGCCTCGTAAAAAGATTGAAAACAAAAAAGGCAGGACCATAAATGAACCTGCCGGTAAATTGCACTACGAGTGTTTATATCACTTTACCTTTTTTTCCAATTATTGTTTCGGATTGCCTGTATCTAAAGACAGGCAACCCGATTTATAAGATTTCATTTATGGTTATTATTCCGGCAATGGAGTTACGACCAAGGGAACTCTCACTTGCAAAGCACCCCCTATCTCATAGGTTGTAAATTCAGCAGTGCTCAAATTCATTGGTAAAACCTCTCCCTCCGCAATATCAAAATGGTAGTAGATGACAGCTGTGTCGCAGTTAGAGACGGTCAGGTCATCAAAATCTTTTAGCATGGCGACTCCACTAACCCTAATGGTGCATCCTATACTCCCATCAGCACGATTAATGGCATAAGCATACCATGTATAATCATAATCGCCATCACCATTCAATTGCCAGACACCATGCCCCGGAGTTAGCATATATCCAGAATTAATACTACCAATAAAACTAGATTTGATATAGGTCCAGTTCATTATCATTTCGCCCTTTGTAGGGTCCAAACTGTCTGATGTGTGAGTTGCCAACCAATGTATATCACCCCCTGCAGCACCAACCCATGTTCCTGTCAACCCAGCAGGGCAAGCCGTTTTTACCTTTTTTGCCCACGCGGTGGTACTAAATACTGCAATAGAGAGCAATGCAATTATCGCAATAGTGAAAGTTTTTTTCGTATTCATTTTTTGACCCTCCCCCATTAAGTGTTTTGTTATTACTACCTCTTCCACAATTTATTGTTCACACCAAGTTGCAATTGTTATTAAACCTCATTCGTGGACGTGACTAGCCCTGCATTCCTATTTTTTCGAGCGTTTGTGGCCACCCCCTTTTTTTTTCTTTAAATCTTAGGACGTAAATGTGCGGCTTTGGATAGATTTGCGTTGTTTGTAAACTACCTTCCACTAGGACGAACTTCATTGCCACCTGGTTCGACCGGCGAATCCTTTGCCTCGCTCGTTATCATTTTAAGCAAATCCTCCATGGACACCTCTCGCAATTCCCTGATAGACCAGACCTTAACCAGATTGATGCCCGGGCTGATGCCAATCAACTGAAGCTTGGGATTCGTTTCCAGCCATGATAAAACAGCTTCAGGATGGGTGGTTTCCAAGTCGAAGAAAAGGATATCCGTTTTGGCGGCATCAGACATTTGCGTTTCTTGCAGCGGAAGGGCCAGTTTCTTCACTTCAAACTGCGAACAGAGTCCCAGGCTGATCCCAAGCGTTCCAAGAATGACCGAATTGCCGTAAAGGAGAATCCGCTTGTTCGTTTTCATAAAATCCTTTCCCTTTTTGGAACAATTGTAGTGGGGAAAAAATCTCTGCGCAATGTCCCCAAGGACAGTTAAAGTACAGTCTATAAAAAAAATGACGGCACTGAGGGACAGTGTGGGAGACTGACCTTAGGGACAGTGCAGGTGGCAAAAAGCGTTATTCGGTGGGTTTGTAGGACGTCAATCCCATGCGCCCGGCAAAGGCCAGAACCTGCGCACGGTTTTCCAGGTGCAGCCGGTGCATGATCTCTCCCATGTGGTATTTGATCGTACGTTCGCTCAAAAACAATCGTGCCCCGACTTCTTTGTAGGAGAGCCCCTCTGAGATGAGCCTCAGCACTTGCATTTGCCGGGCGTTTAATCTGCCCCAGGATGGAGCTTCGTTCTTTTCCGCTGAACTTTTTGAGGAAAGGGGTTCATTGGTGGGATTGCTGACACGCTTGAACTCCTCCAGAAGCTTGACGGCCAGTCCGGGAGAAAAGGGAGGCGTCCCCTGCCGGGCTTCATGGAGGGCCTGCACCAGCGCATCCGTGTCAATGCTCTTGAGCAGGTAGCCGCAGGCGCCTGATTTAATCGCCTCAAACAGGTCGTCGTCCTCGGTGGAAGTGGTCAGTATGACGATCTTTGCCGCGGGGTTTTCCGCCTTGATCAGGCGGGTGGCGGTCAGGCCGTCACAGCGGGGCATGCGGATATCCATCAAAATCACGTCGGGTTCAAGCTCCCGCGCCATTTTGACGGCATCCAGGCCGTCATGGGCAACACCGGCCACTTCGATCGTGTGGGCATCGAGCAGGTTGTGCAGACCTTCCAGCATCAACCGGTTGTCATCAACCAGCAGTACTTTCATAGGGAGTCCTCCGGTTGTTTCCGGATCGGCACATCCAATTTCAGCATGGTGCCGCTTCCAGGGATCGAGTCAATCGTCAGAGAACCGCCGATCTGCTCCATTCTCTCCCGCATGAATCCCAGGCCAAAATGACCGCTCTGTCCCTGTTCAAACTGGCCGGCATCGAATCCCTGTCCATCGTCGCTTATGGTGACGAGTGCCCTGCTTCCGGCCAACGCGATGTCCACTTTCAAACTATGGGCACCGCTGTGCTTGCGGCAGTTGGTCATGGCTTCCTGGATCACGCGGAATACTTGAACTTCTGCTGCGGGAAGGAAGGTCGTGTCTCCCATCCTGTCGGAAATCGAGAGCTCGGTTCGAATGCCGTAGTTGGCCTGGAATCTGTCGATGTATTTTTTGAGAGCAGGGATCAAAGACCAGTTCTGGTCGGGGCCGATCCGCAGGCTCAGGATTGATTCCCGCACTTCGGCATGTGCATCCTTGGATACTTCCGCAATCCGTCCCAGGAGAGACTCGGCTTTTTCCTGGTTGCCGTCACGGAGCCATTTGCGAGCGGTTTGTACCTGCATGCTCACATAGCCAAGGATCTGACCGATCCCGTCATGGAGCTCGCGGGCCAGATGATCGCGCTCTTGCAGTGTGGCGACGACTCTTTGCTGGTCCAGGAGATTGGCTTGCGCTCGCTTCTGCCCGGTCACATCGCGTAACAAGAGCAACTGGCCAATGACCTCTCCCTGTCGCCCTTTCAAATTTGTCAGATTCAGGTGGTAGTGCCGCGCAGATGCATCCTTTCCCACGATTATTTCTGTCGAGCCTCCTTCCTCATTTTCCGGCTGTTTCAAAAACCCCGGATCGACCGGCATGACCTCTGTGAGGGGCTTTCCCCGCAGAGTGCGCTCAGGGGTTCCCAATATCGCTGCGGCCATGGGGTTCACGTCCACGATACGTCCGTCCAGATCGAGCACGAACAACCCTTCGTCCATCTGGTGAAGAACGGCGTTCCGCGCCGCTGCAACCGGATCGATTGCGTGGAACCTCAGAAAGGCCAGAGCATACGCCACCGACGCCACCCCCACCACGAAAAACACCGACTCTCCCGGCCCGATCAGACTAGAAGAATCAAGCTTGTCCAATGTATATGCGAGGCGTCCTATCATTTGGCCCGCGAGCATGATTGCCACCGGCCAACGGTGCCCGGGTGAACGAATGGCCAGCCAGACAAGAACCGCAACATTAAAAAGACCTATAAGAATGCCATAACTGATAAAGATCCAGAAAAACCCGCCCGGAGACACAGTGACATAGCCGTTCAACCTGAATCCGGTCCAAATGAGGTGGTGGAGATTGTTGGTCACCATCATCAGGACACACAGCAAAGGAAACAAGAATAGAAGAATATAATTGCGACGAGTTAACCATCGTCCAAGGCCCGCATATTGCAGAACAAAACAGATGATCGTAGCTGCAACCGGAAGTTGCCAGACTGCCTGGAACTTTACCCAGAAAACCTTCGACGAAAAATCCACTGCTGAGAGTTCCAGGATTGTCCCAAAAGCCCAAAGGGCACCTAGAAAGCATGCCACGGTAAACGGCCTGGCGGCAGGTATCTCACGGCGGCGCCAACTGTACACGCCGAGATAAACCACCAGGACGAGTGTCGTCACTGCCGGCCAGATATCCGGACGGTAAGAATAGGTGCCAATCATTGTCTGGTCACCTGGATCGCCACTGAATCATTATCTGATTAGAAGTCTCTTTTTCGAGGATGAAATAAATCGAAAATCAGTCGTGTCCGGTCAAGTCCTGCCGGCGATTGATTTCGCCAGGTGTTTGCGGCCCCTTGGATATCGATGGAGCCTTCAGGAAGATTCGAATTCGGAAGACTGTGAATTTTGGCCATTTGGACCAAAGGAAATGGGCCTGAATCATCCATTTCAGGTGAGGCCAAACTCAGTTTATACGTGGGACGATCTCTGGACTATAACAGAGTTCCGACTTGTAAGGAAGTCCCGCCGATATTCCTCCGGGCACGTGGACAGGCGTTCACACGGGGATTTTTCCTGCTGCCACTCCTGGGAATCGCTGCATGCTGCCTTGTCAATGGACCGGCTTGTCATCCATCTTGCTGAAGCCCGACGGAACGGTGTCCTGGTCATCGGCCGCCGCAACAGCGGCTGCCAGGTTCGGGCCATGCTCTTCATCAACCGCATCGGACCCGCTCCTCATCAGGCTGACGAAGTCCGGCCTGTGCCAACCCGTGGCGGCAGCGGCAAACCGGCAACGGACCAGCTGTTACCCAAGTTTGCAAAAAATGAGTTCTTTAGAGGGGCAAGACCTTTGGTGCATTTTTGTATTCTATAGGATACTCTCGATTCATGATCGAAGTCCGCGAAACCGATGAGCAGGCTGAATGGTTCAAGCGCCTGCGAGATCGGCAAGCGCGGGCTCGGATCAATACGCGCATTCGTCGATTGACATCGGGCAACCCCGGTGACGTGAAACCAGTGGGAGAGGGCGTCTCGACTACGATCCCGGCTATCGAATCTATTGTACCCGGCACGGAGAGACGGTTGTGATCCTGCTCGCCGGCGGCGATAAGCACAGTCAGAATCGAGACATCAAGACAGCGTTGGAACAGGCAAGAGAACTTTAGGAGGCTGGTATGCCCAAGAAAACCAAAACGCGACCCTGGGATGCTGCAGAACATTTAGAAAGCAAAGAGGACATGGCCGCCTATCTGGAGGCTGCCCTGGAAGACGGTGACCCTGCCCTTGCTGCGGCTGCTTTGGGGGACATCGCGCGCGCCAAAGGAATGGCTGATATCGCACGTGAGACGGGACTTGGCCGCGAAAGTCTCTACAAGGCATTGTCGCCCGAAGGGAACCCCGAATTCGCCACGGTCATGAAGGTCGTCAGGGCGCTTGGCCTGAAATTGTGCGCCACGACCGGTGAACCCTGAGCCCGGCTGAACGGACCTTGCAGCCGACTTCCCTGGTTCTTTAAAAGTCGAAGACGCGCCCTACGGCGGCGATGGTGAAGCGGTCGCCGAGGAGGCGGGCCAGTTCGAGCGTTGGGCCGAGGCCGGTGCAGTGCGAGACCGCCAGAAGGGACACGGAAAACTGTCGGATCCTTTCGGCGAAGGCCGGGACCATCTCGGGCCCGTAGAACATAAGGTGGGTGCCGCCGAGAATGGCGTGGAGTTGATGGATCCCCATGTCATGCTCCAGGTAATCGAGGATGTTGAGCACCCCGGCATGGGCGCAGCCGAGCAGCAGGATCGGGCCCGTGTCCGTCTGGATCAGGAGGCTTGCATCGTCCGGGATGAGATCGGGGCCAATCCCGCCTTCCTGTTCGAGGAGGAGCCGGTCGTCCTTCGGCCGCCGCTCGACCGGCGGGTTCAGTCCGGCCAGGAACCAGATGCCGGGGGCCGCTTCCTCGGTGTGGTCCAGAAAGCGGAATCGGGCGCCTTTCGCCTCCAGGCTCTCGCGCGTGAACGGGCAGCCGATGTAGCGGGGTGCGGTGTCGCCGCGAGACGGGTCCTCCACCATGTGGCGGGCGAAGACATCGGGGTGCGCGACGATCTCGACGGGTCCGGCCTGGCCGACGGCGTATTCGAGCCCCCCCGTGTGGTCGTAGTGTCCATGGCTGATGAAGATCCTGGAGAGGCCTTTCAGGTCGGTCTTGAAGCGCTTCAGATTGAGGGGCAGCGAAAGGCCCGGCCCCGTGTCGAAGAGGGAGCGTTCCCCGTCGCGTTCGATCAGGACGCTGAACCCATGCTCCCCAATGAAGCCCGAGCCCAGGATGCAATTGTCACAGAGGATGGAGAGTCTCGTTTTCATGGCTTGTCCCTTTCTTTTCCAACCGTGTCCCTCCGGATATGTATATCGAGCATCGACAGATAATCAACCTGGAAAATGTGATTCGTGTCCATCAGCTTCCCCTCCCAGTCCCATCCTTGCGGGATAGATCCTGATCCTTTCACACGCGGCGGCTCCCGCTCCGGTCGCATTGCAGGAAATCGTCCTTCCGTGTGGAGCCAACCTCACAGACCGCCGTGCAGGCAAACGTCCAAATCCATGTCGATACCGGCTGGGAAACCTCTTGCCGGATGGAAACCGGCAACGATCGGGGGAATCCGCTGATTTATAGACCGACGCCGCGGGTCCTGTCCAGGCAAGAAATTCATCACTGGGGAACCGAACCGGCAGGATCGATGGGAACAGTGCGGCGGACCGGTGTCGTTCGGCGGCGGGCTCAATTTCGACGAATGTGCTACGCGCCCAGCCCGGGGCGTGAATCCGCAGGGGACTCGGGCTCGAGGCGCCCTTCCGGTGCCCGGCGCGCCGGGCTGAAAAGCCGGACCACATCATCGACAATCATATAGAGGCAAGGCACCAGGATGAGGGTGATGAACGTCGCGAAGACGATGCCAAACCCGAGAGAGATGGCCATCGGTATCATGAAGCGAGCCTGTCTGGAGGTCTCGAAAATCATAGGGGCCAAACCGCCGAAGGTGGTCAGCGTCGTCAGGAGGATCGGCCGGAAACGCTGGATGCCGGCCGCCTGAACCGCGTCATGGGCGGATGCCCCCGCCCGGCGCAGCCGGTTGGTGTATTCGATCAGAACGAGGGAGTCGTTCACGACGACGCCCGAGAGGGCGACGACGCCGAACATGCTCATGACGCTCAGGCTGTAGCCCATGAGCATGTGCCCCAGCACCGCCCCGACGATGCCGAAGGGGATGCTCACCATCACGATCGCCGGCTGGACATAGCTCTTGAACGGGACGGCAAGGAGGGCGTAGATCGCCAGCATGGCCAGCAGCAGACCCTGCACCAGGCTCTGCATGCTCTCGGTCATGTCCGCCTGTTTTCCCTCGAGGCTGTAGCGCAGCCCTGGATACCGGTCCATCAGCATCGGCAGCGTATCGGCCTTGACGGCGTTCAGGACCCAGCCCGCCTGGCTCTGCGGCTCCACGTCCGCCGTCACGTAGATCACACGCCTACCGGCGCGCCGGTCGATCTCCGTATAGGCCCGGCCGCGCTCGACGTCCACCGCCTGGCGAAGGGGCACCTCGGCGCCGCCGTTCGGAGTCCGCAGCATCAGTTCCTCGATGTTGTACTCCGAGACGCGCTCCTCGAGCGGCAGTCGCACCATCACCTTGACTTCGTTCCGGCCCCTCTGCTGGCGCAGGACCTCGGCCCCGTAGAAGGCGTTGCGCACCTGCCGGGCCACTTCCTGGGCCGTCAGACCGAGCGCTCTCCCTTCCGGCCGGACCGTGAAATCCAGCTGCTGCTTCCCGGGCGAAAACCCGTCATCGATGTCCTTGACGATTGCGAAACCCTGCAGGGCGTCCGCCAGGTCTTCCCCGGCCTTTTCGAGGACCCCGAGATCCGGGTGGGTCAATTCGACGGTGAGGGCCGCCCCCGAACCGGGCCCTCCCCGGTCGGACTGGAGGGACAGGCTTTCGAGCCCGGCGATCTCACCCACCTTCTTCCGCCACTCTTCGATGAACCGGGCCGTCGAGATCGGGCGGACCTCGGGGTCCGTTAGATACACGCGGACCTGGAGCGAATGTCCGCCGCCCACGCCCTCGTCGCTGCTGCCGATCTCGGCATAGATCCCTTCCACGAGCCGGTCGCCGCCATTTTCCTCCGCCACCTCGCGCGCCGCCCGAATCAGGTGGTCGCGCACGGCCTCGGTCCGCGACACCGCGGATCCGTAAGGCAGCGCCGCCTCAACAAAGGCGTAGTCCGCTTCGATCTTGGGGAAAAGGGTCATCCCCATCCGCCCGCTCATGATATAGCTGACCGTCAGCAGGAGAACCGCCGCCCCGACAGCCAGCGTCAGGTAGCGGTTTCTCAGGGCCGCGTCCACAAACGGCCCGTACCGGTCCCGCACATTCCTCGAAAACCACGCGCTGAAGCCCTGCTGCCGGTCGTGAAACCACCCGAAGAAGCCTTTCGGTGCGCGCTGACGCTGGTGGCCGAGGTGGGCCGGCAGGATCAGCAGACTCTCCACCAGGGAGACGATGAACACCGTGATGACGACAAGCGGAATCGTCATGAAGATCTTCCCGATGATACCCGGGACGAAAGCGAGCGGCAGAAAGGCCACGACGTTCGTCAGGATGCTGAACGTCACGGGCATGGACACCTCCCGCGCGCCTTGGACCGCCGCCGCCATCATGGGCATCCCTTCCTGGCGGTTATGGTAGACGTTTTCCCCGACAACGATCGCATCGTCCACCACAATGCCCAGGGCCACGATGAACGCGAACATGGACATCATGTTGATGCTTACGCCCAGGGTCGGCAGAAACAAGAGGCCCCCCAAGAATGAGATCGGGATGCCCAGCGCCACCCAGAAGGCCAGGCGCGCCTCGAGGAATACGCCCAGCAACAGGAAAACCAGGCTGAGCCCGATCAGGCCGTTGGTCAGAAGCAGTTCGAGGCGTTGACGGTAGATGTCCGAGCGGTCATTGAGGACGGCGATGGAAAGGCCGGGCGCGAGGCTGGGACGATAGCGGTCCAGAAAGCTGTTCACAGCCGAGGAGACGCTGATCGGCGTCTGGTCCCCCACGCGGTAAGCGGCCACCATGATCGCCGGTTTCCCGTCGTAGGTCGCGTAATAGTCGGTGTCCTCGAAGCCGTCGATGATCACGGCGATGTCTTCGAGCCGCACCTGCGTCCCGTCGTTGGTGGTGATCACGGGGATGCGGGCAAACTCGCGCCCCCAGTCGCGCCGCTCCTTCATCCGGACGAGGATCTCGCCCCCTTCGGTCTTGACCCCGCCGCCCGCCACCTCCACTGCGGCCGTTCGCACCCGGCGGGCCACCTCCTCCAGGGTGAGGTTGTAGTTGCGGAGGTTCTGCTGCGGGACCTCGATACTGATCTCGAGATTGCGCGCGCCCGAAAGCTCGACCTGGGTGATCCCCGGCTCCTGCAGGAGACCGTCCCGAATCTTCTCGGCCGCATCCCGAAGGACGCGCTCTTCCTGCTCGCCGTATATGATCAGGGTGACGACCTCACGGCGCCGGGTGGCGATTTCCACACGCGGCTCCTCGGCCTCCTCGGGGAACGACGTGATGCGGTCGACCTCGTTCTGGACGTCCTGGGCAAGTTTCTGGATGTCGGCACCCACGAGGACCTCGATGGTCACCGTGCCGACGCCCTCCCGGGCCGTGGCCGTCACCTTGTCGACCCCGTCGAGCCCGAGGACCGCCTCTTCGACTGCAAGAACGATCCCCTGTTCGACCTCCTCGGGGCTCGCACCGGGATAGAGCACGCTCACGGTCACGATGTCCAGATCGAAGTCCGGGAAGACCTCCTGCTTGATTTGGCGGCCCCAGATCAGGCCGCCCACGAGGAAGACCACCATCAGCAGGTTGGCGGCGACATGGTTGTGCGCCATGTAGGCGATCGGGCCGCGCTTCGTCGTAGGATCCAGGTCTTCCGTCATCTTCGGACTCATCCCGGCGTCATTCCTCGCTTCGAGCCTTCCCGGAGGCATCCTCCCGCCGCTCTTCCACCCTGACCGCCATCCCCGGCACCCCGGAGGCCAAGTCGGAAACGATCAACCGGCCCCCCTCGCTCAAGCCCCCGTCCACCAAAACGAAGTCGGCCTCGCGCCAGATCGTCCGCACCCGCCTGACCTCCATCAGCCCGTCCTCGCCCACCAGCCACACCTGATCCCCGTCCCGCAGGGCGGACCGGGGGATGCGCACGACCTCCGCAAGCTCATTGCCGACAATCTCGGCCCGCACGTACTCCCCGATCAGAAGAGGCGGTCTGCGCTCTGCACCGCCCTCCAGGTCGAGGGGATCATGGACAACCAGCAGAACGCGCGCCATCCGGCCCTCGGCGTCGAGGTCGCTCAGAAGCCGGAGGACCCAAGCCTCCCGCTCGTAGCCGCCCGAATAGCTCACTTTGGCCGCAGACCCACGTTCTCTGTCCTTCCCCGGAAAGTCGATCCACTTCAGCCGGTCGACCGGAACCGAGACCTGCACCCAGTAGACATCCGTCCCGACGAGCCGTGCCAACTCCTCCTGCGCCGACACCTGCGATCCAATGGAGACGCTTCTCGCACGGACCACCGCATTGAACGGGGAGCGGACGACCGTCCGCTCCAAATCGAGCTTTGCCTGCGCAAGCTCCGCCCCTACAGCCTCGAGGTCCGCCTTCGCCTTCGCCAGGTGCGGTTTCCTGAGCGCCAGCTCCTCGTCCAACGGCTCCGCCGGCCGGCCCTGGTTGAGGATCTCCCACTCGCGCCGCGCCACGGCCTGCCGCCCTTCCTCGACCCGCAGCTGATAGCGCGCATCGACCACGGCGCTTTCCCTGCGGGCCACGGCAAGCTTGTAGTCGGTCGCATCCAGCCGCAGGATGACGTCCCCTTCCCGGAAGCGCCCCCCCTCGACGAAGTTCGGCGCCACGAAGACCACTTCGCCCGCCACGCGGGCCTCGAGGGAGATCTCCCGCGCCGGGATCACGGTCCCCATAACGGGCAGGATGACCGGTTCGCGCGACGGCTTTACATCCATCACCTGCACCAGGGGCGCATGCGCTTCTGGCGGCTTCCTGGGCGCCTTCGGTGCGGTGTTCTTGATGTAGGTCGCGCCCGCAATCCCGGCGGCCAGGATCAGAAGCGGCAAAAATACCCGGATCGCCAGCCGCCCCCGCGACCCTGCAGCAGCCTTGGACGCCCCCGGGGCCGATGCGCCCCGATCCTCCCCGGATGTCGGTTCAACTCTCATGCCTGTCAACCTTTCCAGCGCCTTGCGTTCTCAACCCCTCGTCAGGGTCGAGGTCCGTCGTCCAGCCCCCGCCAAGGGCGCGATACAGATTGACCCTTGCCGTCAGAAGTTCGCTCCTTCGCCTAATCAGATTCAACTCGAGCTCCTGGGTGCTCAGGATCTGCGTCAAAACGGGCAGATAATCGCTCAACCCTTTCCGGTAACGCTCCTGCGCCTCCCTGAGAGCGCGCTCCGCCGTCACGAGCTGTTTTTCCACCGCGCCGATGTGCTCCCGCAGGGCAGCCTCCGTCACGAGCGCGTCCTCGACCTCTCGGACGGCCGTCAGCACGACCTCCCTGTGCCGGGCGAGCGCCTCCTCGACGACCGCACGCGTGCGGTCCACTTCAGCTGCGCGGCGCCGTCCGTCGAGGATGGGGGCCGCGAGGTCCGCCGCCAGGCTGAAAAGCCATTGATCGAAGAGCCGGTTGAGGTCGTCGGAACCAAAGGTGAAGTCGGCCCTCAGGGTCAGGTTCGGCAGCCTGTCGGCGCGCGCGGCCGCCACCTGCCAGTCCGACGCTTCGAGCCGCAGCATGGAGGCGCGGACATCCGGGCGCGCCGCCAGAAGATCAGCCGGTAGCCCGGTGGCCGGGACCGAAGACGGCGCGGGCAGGCCCTTGCGGCCGATCTCCATCGCGGCACCCGGCGCCTTTCCGAGGAGCACCGCCAACTGGTTCAGACTCAAACGCTCCTGCTCTTCCACGAGCGGGATCTCGGCCCGGACGCGATCGATGATCTGCTGCTGCTGATAGACATCGAGGGCGGAACCGAGCGCCATGCGGAAGCGCAGATTCACCAGTTCGAGATAGATCCGGTTAATCCGCAGCTGCTCATCGAGAAGCTCCCGCTGCATCCGCTGCGCAATCACGGCCGCCCAGAGCCGGGTCACCTCCGCAGCAAGCGTCATGGCGGCCGCGTGGACATCCTCCCGTGTCGCATCCACCTGCAGGAGAGCGGCTTCACGCTCGGACCGGATCTTTCCCCACAGATCGACCTCGTAGCGGCTCATAGCCCCGAGGGAATAATCGTCGCCGCTGGTGCGCAAGGCGCCGCTGCGCTCGCCGTGGGCATGGGAATACCCGGCGCCCGCACTCACCGTCAGGTCCGGGTAAAGGCTGGAGCCGGCCTGCACCGCCACCGCCCGGGCCTGATCGAGCCTCGCCCAGGCCTGCCGCAGCGTCGGGTTCGCGGCCAGAGCCCCTTCCACCAAGGCGTTCAGTTCAGGATCCTCGAAGCTCTCCCACCAGCGGCCAGGCAGCGCTGCGACGGCCTCGCCGAGCGTGTAGCGCTCCGGCAGAAGCCCGCTTTCAGGCGCCCTCGGATCCGGGCGGAAGGGTTGGCAGGCCGCCAAGGCGAACAGGCAGCAGAACCACGCCAGGACCTCGGCCGCCCGCGTCGTCCAGACCTTCGAACCCTTCGACATCCTGTATAGCGCCTGCGGCATCGACCCCTGCTCTATCCGCGTTTCCGTGCGGTCCGGCCTGTCCCGGCGGCTCCCGAACCGTTTCCACCCGCGCACCCGCCGAAAACCGAGGGCAGCCCCTCGATGCCTCTCCGCGCTTCCGGCGCTCGAGAGGCACTCCCGTTCATGGAGCAGTCCAGGCAAGCGGTTTTCCAACCCTTCAATCGAATCAGTCTAAACTTTCCCCGACGGCAATTCAACCGGCTTTCACACGGCGGCCGCCGGTGGAGAACGACGATCATCCCTTGCCGGAGCGGCAACCTTCCTCCGCCGCTTGAATCAAAACCGCTGCTGGTGTATCTTCAATCGGGGTGCCGTTTCCGATCTCACGCCCGGGCCCCGGGGCCTTCGGCATTCTGGAAACGCGCCGAGCGCAGCGCAAGGCGAACGCGGCAATGAAAACCGATTGGGCGACCAATCCTTGACGATCAGGAGGTTTGAAAATGGCCATCAAAGTGACCTGGTACGGACATGCCTGCTTCATGATAGACACCGGCGACGCGAGACTGCTCATCGATCCGTTCATCACCGGCAACCCGACAGCCCCCGTCACAGCGGACCAGCTGAACCCGGACTTCATCCTGGTCTCGCACGGCCACGGCGACCATGTGGGCGATGCCGTGGCGATCGCGAAACGCACCCAGGCCACGACGATCTCCAATTTCGAGATCCAGAACTGGCTCTCTTCCCAGGGCGTCGAAAACACGCACCCGATGCACATCGGCGGAGGGTTCGACTTCCCATGGGGGCGCGTCAAGTTGACGATCGCCCACCACGGCTCCGTTCTGCCGGACGGCACCTACGGCGGCAACCCCTGCGGCTTCCTCCTGATCATTCAGGGCAGGAAGATTTACCATGCCTGCGATACGGGTCTTTTCTACGACATGAAACTCATCGGCGAGGAGGGCCTCGATCTGGCCATCCTGCCGATCGGAGACAACTTCACCATGGGGCCCGACGATGCCCTCCGGGCGGTGAAGCTGCTCCAGCCGAAACGGGTCATCCCCATCCATTTCAACACGTTCGACGTGATCCGCCAGGACCCGCAGAAGTGGGCCGAGCGGGTCAAACGGGAAACGGCCACCGAAGCGATCGTGCTCGAACCCGGCCAATCCATCGAACTGTAAGGGTTCGAACCGGCCCCGAAAACCGGTTCGGGGCCGGTCCTCGACATTCGGGAACCCCCCGCGAATGGGCGGAAAAAGGGTTCTTATTCGTCGAAGAGCGGCAGAAATGCGCCGTACCCTTCCTTCTCGAGATCCTCGACCGGGATGAACCGCAGGGCCGCCGAATTGAGGCAGTAGCGCAGACCGGTCGGCGGAGGGCCGTCCGGGAACACGTGCCCGAGATGAGAGTCCGCCCGGCGGCTGCGCACCTCGGTCCGGACGGTGAACAGCTTCCGGTCTTCCCTTTCCACAATGTTCCCGGGCGCCAGGGGCTGTGTGAAACTGGGCCACCCGGTGCCCGAATCGAACTTGTCGCGCGAGCTGAAGAGCGGCTCGCCCGAGACGACATCGACATAGATCCCCTCGCGGTGATTGTCCCAATAGGCGTTGTCGAACGGGGGTTCCGTGCCCTCTCCCCGGGTGACCGAGTATTGAAGGGGCGTGAGCTTCCTCCGCAGCTCGGCATCGCTCAAGGGCGCGGGGTCCCCGCCCCAGACCTCCTCGAGAAATGCGTCCCGGCCCGATCCCTGGCGATAGTACCGGTAGTGGACCGGGTTTTTCCGGTGATAGCCCTGGTGGTACTCCTCGGCCGGGTAGAATTTCCCGGCGGGCAGGATCGGCGTCACGATGGGCCTCCGGAAGACCCCGCTCCGCTCCAGTTCGGCCTTGGATGCCTCCGCCGCCCGCTTCTGGTCTTCATCGTGATAAAAGACGGCCGTCGCGTAGTGCGGCCCGCGATCGACGAACTGGCCCCTGGCGTCCGTGGGGTCCACCTGGCGCCAGAAAACTTCCAGGAGCGTCTCGTAGGAGACCACCGCCGGATCGTAGAGCACCTCGATCACCTCCAGGTGTCCGCCCTCGGCATAGGTCTCGTAGGTCGGATCCTCCGTCGTGCCGCCAGCGTACCCCGGCATGACGGAGGCGACTCCGGGCAGCTCCTCGAAGGGTTTTTCCATGCACCAGAAGCAGCCGCCCGCGAAGGTCGCCCTCTTCAGGCGCTCCGACACGCCCCCCGCCAGCCCCGGGCCGTTCGCCAGCAACACCATGCAAAGCCCCGCAAACAGGCTCATGATCAGGTACCATTCCATGCCTTTCATACGATCACCCTCCCGAAAGGATAAAGTCGCCGCCGGGCGGCGGCGCTCCAGTGGTTTCGAAAATCCATGCCCGTGGTCTTCCGGATGCGACCAACTCGCATCTATCCGAAAACGATCCATCGCCATCGGGTTTCCCATCCGGAAATGAGGACTTTCCCTTCACACGCTTCGCGTGCCCGGCCCGCCTTTTCGCGGAGGGATCCCGGTTTTTTTCAATATCAAGGAAATCAAGCGCTGGCGGTCAGGCGGCCAACCGGCCGCCCCACAAGTGAACGCGCGGTTGGACGCCGAGATCGGCCAAAAAAACGCTTTCCGGATGGGATCAAGGTAAGCATGCAGGACATGGAAGGCAACAACGTCGCAGGAGGGTTCTGCAGGCGGGACCGGCGCCGTCCGCTATTCCAGCAGACCGCTGGCGTGATTGAAGCGCTTCGAAAAGACGGCGCCCTTGCCGCTGAACATGCCGCACTGCGTGAGAATGTACTCGGATGTCTCAGCCCGTTTGGCATCGTCGAGGCTGTTGAAGGCCAGGATGAAATCCTCCTCGCCCGGCATCTTCGAGAGGGCGGCCCAGATCTTTTCAGGGGGATCCTGGGGATTCAGCCCGGCCGCACCGCTCTTGGCCGCGCCGGAGAGGAACCGCGTGCCCTCTTTGAGAAGCCCGTCCAGCGCATCCTGGAGGGCCTTGATCTCGGCGGCGAAAGACCGCTCGTCAAAACAGGTCTCGGTGCAGGGGCAAGGCATCGCCTTTCCGCCCACCGCAATATCGATGTCGATCCGGAGACCGGGTTTCCGTTCCCCGCCCGCCTGATCCATCCTGATCAATTTGAACATGGTTCCTTCCTTTCGTTTTTAGCCGGGGGTTCACCGCCCCGGCTATCAGACTCTCCATCCAAGGATGGATGTTTTCTCCATGCCGGCGCCGAGCTGCATACCGGCGCAAGGCAGGCCCGCCCGCAAGGCCCCCTCACAAGAGAGCCGATGGACACCTGCATTGCAGGCGCAACGTCAGGGACGGAAGAACCGCCCCTTCCGTCCCGCGTTCAACGGTCTCCAAGGCCGAAGGGCGGCGGAACGGCCACCTTGCCGGCCCCTTTGAGCACCAGCGGCAGCCCGGCCACCGTCAGCACCACCCGGTCGGCCGCCGCGGCGACGCGCTGATTCAACCAGCCCGCCAGGTCCCGGAAAAGACGCCCCAGGGGGTGCGCGGGCACCACGCTCATCCCCACTTCGTTTGCAACGGCCGCAACGAGGCAGGACCGCTCCTCCAGGGCCTGCATCAGCCGGGCCTCGTAAGCCGGGACTGCATCTTCGCCCTTCTTGAGGAGGACGTTGCTGAGCCAGACGGTGAGGCAGTCGATCAGGATGCCGTCGACCTCCGGCGGCGCCGAACGGATCGCCCGTTCGAGCTCCAGCGGCTCTTCGATCAGGCGCCAGCGGGCGCCGCGGGCCTCCTGGTGCAGGCGGATGCGTTCGGCCATCTCATCGTCGGACACCTCGGCGGTCGCAATGTAGAGCGGCGCCCTGGAACAGCTTTCGACGTGCCCCTGAGCCCACCGGCTCTTGCCGCTCCTCGCCCCGCCAAGAACAAGGATCAGATCCCGCGGTCCACCCTCAACCAAGTCCCCTTCACCTCCATCCACCTCTTCAAGATGGCGTTCATCCGGACCTGTTCATCCAGCGCGGACACGTCTCCCGAACCCGGTGACGCACGCCCTTCACAGACCCGGCCCCGAAGCAGCCGAGGAGGCTCTACACCCCGACCCGCACGTGCGCGCCCTCTCTGGCGGCGTCGATTTCAGTGCCGGCCCCCCGGTCGCGGAGGAAGCGCCGGGAATCATCTAAAATCGCTGACAACTCCGCATCCGCCCGTCCGGGATCGTGATGAAAGAAAAGCAGCCTCTTCGTCCCGGCCTCTATCGCAAGGTCGACCACGGCGGCATGGTCCGAATGCCCCCACCCGCAACGTTCCGCATGCTCGGCCGGTGTGTACTGGGCGTCATGAACCAGCAGATCCGCCTCCCGGCAGAAGC
>Ga0209164_1001151_pt1 | contig 38146 bp, 39 predicted proteins | sample MTBNYHSulfiMetaG_FD_187458 | JGI IMG/M metagenome (GOLD analysis project Ga0209164, IMG submission 187458) | Enrichment culture microbial communities from rom New York Harbor, USA that are MTBE-degrading - MTBE-NYH (New York Harbor Sulfidogenic)... | ecosystem: Environmental > Aquatic > Marine >... | reverse complement strand
AACCAGTACCACCCACTGAAGGATTCCCATCCCCTAAGCACTTCCTTGCCGTCTATGTAGAGTTTTCCTTCCTTATCCTCAAACCTCGCCATACAAAATCACCCCTTAATTTTGATTTCCTCCTTCTTAATTAAACTACTATCCTGGAAATCCAGCAGCGTCCTCTGCCTGAGCATAAGCTCGTAAACCATGGACTCAAGCAGCCTGACCGCTATCTGCTTATCCCCTGCCTCCCAGGCCTGCTGGATTTTCTTCCAGTTCATAGTCCCTCGCTCCCAAAGTCGTCAGGGCGGGGGGAGCTCAGCCCCTTGATTAATTCCCCCGCGAATTCTTCCGCTTCCTCCTTAGTCAGTTCTTCCAGGAGTATGTCCTGGATTTCTCCGACTGTGGTTATCGCCCTTGTTCCGCTTTGGCTTTCGACTTCAATTTCCTTATTCCAGTTCATCTAATCCCCTCCCTGTTTTTTTAAAGGCAGGAAAAACAATCCTCCCAGTGCCAGGTGCCAAACAGTTCTTTTTCACATTCCCGGCAACCTTTGCAGAGGAGTTTTTCTTCTCCAACGAAAGAACCGCATTTTATGCAAATGTTTATCCTTCCGCTCATGCTATCACTCCCTCCCTTCGGTGCTTTTCAATCCACAATTTCAGGCTCGTGGTTATCTGGCTGTAAACCGGCTTTCCTGTGACCTCCTTTATCTGCACAAGGCACCTGATTAGCTCATCCGGAACCTCTATTGTGTGGGTCATACGACCTCCACCTCCTTGATTGTCAAATCGTCCTGCGACACCTGGCTGCTCAGTTCTCCATAAAAAATCCTTTTTGCTTCCTCCTTATCGTCAGCCGCCACCAGGGCGACCCTTGCTAATCCAATAAGAAACTCCTTCATGATTTTCCCTCCTCTTCCTCGTCAACGATGAACCACCATACGCAGTTCCTCCAGGTCTCGGCGAACCAGTTTTCGCACGATTCGCATTGGGTGACGCGGCAAAGCGTCTTATCGGGTCGTATGTCTCCCACATCTGGGTCAAGCCTCCTGCTTCCGCATATGGGGCATTTCTCCAGCGCACCTTTTCCGTGCAGTTGCGGCATCTTGCTTACCATTCCATACACCTCCCTCTGAGCAGTCCCTTTGAGAGGCTGCCCTTGAACTTGATGAGATTCCCCTTTTTTCGCGGAGGCGGGCTCTCGCCGAAGCGAGAGCGAAAAGCACAAAGAAGGAGCTGAAGCTTAACCAGGAGAAGCCGGGGCGGAAGCGACTCTTGTGCTTTTCAGCTCACAAAATGCTTGGGTGCGGGACGAATAAGCGGAAGCGAGCGTTTGCCTTTAACAAGGGTGTAGGGTGAGCGAGCGGAGCTATCGAGTCCCGAATCCTTAAAGTTCATTAACCCAAAGCCCCTCCTTTACCTCGCTCATGAGGGCAAGCTTATCGTGTTCTCAGGATACGAGTTGATGAGGTAGGGTCCACCACGAAATGGCCATAAATCCTGATGAAGAGGAAGGAAGGAAAAAGAAAAAGAAGAAAAAGAAATAAAAAAACCCGGTTGAGAGCCAGGTAAACGAAATGGTCTGGAAAATAAAAAGAGAATGTCGCCTTTTTAAGCAGAAGGCGACAGAAAATTGATTAATCCAATTCGTCAGGAATATAGAATAAATCCGTACCGGTTATTTGAACAATAGGTTGGCTAAAAGAAGGAAGCAATTTTTTTAGCCGCTCTTTTATCGCGTTTTGGTCACGCTCTGGACATTGAAGGTAAACCCGGCGAAGATTATTACCACCAAATTTTTTAAAAATTAGCTCATCGATTTCTCTATTAAAATAAGGGAAAGAATATCCGATTACGATAATTACAGATACCGCTTCAAGCCCACTTAAGAATGGGAGGTTCGGAGTTTGATTGGTTAGGCGTGCTAGCTGGAGAGTTTGATGTTCCCATGCGAAAAAAATGTTGGGATCATCACCAATGAGAGGCGGTTCCAGAATGCCATGGGAAGCAGCCTTCGGGCTAAGGGGAAAGGGAGGCAGGGGCTTTGACATATATTCCTTATATAAATTAATGGCTGCCTTCCATCCTGCATCTTGCGTTGCTTCCCAAACCGCACAAAAATACTTGTCAAAATTCCCTATATTACCTGGATAGCTTTGACCACAGCATCCATTGATACGGCGGATTTGATTCGTATTAAAAGTAATCTTGTTTTTAACTGTTCCTTCATCTTCACAAAATCCATAAAAAGCCTTTTCAAGTTGCGTATCGTAGTTCCAAGTGAGGATCTGAATGTGGCGTGGAAGATAGATATATTCATCTTTCTGATCAAACCGAGCGACAGAAGCAATGAATGAATCGTATCGCATGTCAACATTTTTCCGTGCCTGCTCTGCTATCAAATATGCGGAGAGCGTGGCCCTGAGCTTCCTAAGATTTTCTCTATCTCGGCGAAGAAAGAGCTTTTTGGCGAAAGTGTCAACTGAAAAATGGTGAGAGGTTTCCTCCGCTAGCCAATTGACCGCTTTCTGAAGTTCATTGGCTGGTTCCTCCCAGGCTGAATCAACCCTCTTACGGTTGTTCCGTGCCTGTTGTTTTTGTTTGTAGATTTCCTTCTTAAAGTCGGCAGCAAATGAATTAAGAGATTTAGAAAAGTCGGATGCCAGTGGTAAAGCTTGACAACTTGCCCCGGCACCCAGCAAATATAAGATGATATCGGTCATTAAATTACCCTCCAAACGAGGTTTTGTCCTCAATTATAATAATGCTGCCAGTTGGTTATTATCAAGAGAAAAATATATAGATAAAAGCGCCATATCTTGGAAAGGTCGCCTTTTTTCAAAGAAATCATTTCTTATCCTAAACGTTGCACTTCCTTATTGAACTGGGGTATCAAATTTTTATGCATAACAAATAGAATTCTGCAGATCGCCGAAGGCGACTCCGTAGCAATGATTTGTTAGCCGCTTCAAATGCGCTCCCAGACTACTGAGCAAATTATTACTGAGGTTCCTATGCAGTAAAGTGCACGATAGAGCCATTGGTTAACTCTTTCGCTCAGGGTGGCACATGTGTAACTTTGAATTTCAAAACCGCGAACAAACAATGTTCCCCAAAGCAAAAGAAGCGCACCCGAAATCTGAAGAACTGTGATGGTTGACTTGTCAGGACCGCCGATGAGATATTTAACCGCAAGCTCTGCGCAAAAACCGATTCCACCGAAAAGGAGAATTAAGCCGAGTGAAATCCAAAACGCACGATGAACCTTTTGGAGCCTCGGCTCGTTATCTGACAGGGCATTGTTTACCTCAACATCGTTTTGAGATTCAAGCCTCTGAAGGGCACTTGGCCTAAACACCGCCAATAGACAGATATAGCAAGCTCGAAAAAACGAAATTCGTGGCGCAATTTATTGTCCCATGTGGTGACCCGCTTAGGCGGCTAACGACGCAATTTGGGTTACAGAAACGCAGCAAAAGGTAGGCGGTCCCGCACCGTTACCTTGTTATGTGCGAGCATGAGCTACGATTTGCGCGACCGAAGCGATAGCATCAAGAGTTTGCTGGACAACATTTATTTTTACTCCTTTGAACGATGCCTCGATATTAGGTAGATTTGCCTTAGTTAATTCTTTTATCTCTTCTGGAATAAAGTCGCTTTCCAATGATGCCTGAATAGATTTTTTGAAGTCTGCTTCTTTCGCAACAGGAATATTGTTGCCTTCTCGTTTCAAAAGCCCGCTCAGGCTTGATAATACTTCGTCTGTAAGGTTGCAACACAAGGAAAGAACGTCTTCTTTCGGGGGGTCGAATTCAATCACTTTGCCGTGATTATCTATATGCAGTAGCGGGCCGGTTATGTAATTCTTCATTCCTTTACCAGCATTAATTAGATGGTATCCATCATGTGTCGCAGCGTTCCTACAATAAAAGACGAAGTCCCCGTAAGTTGACGAGAGATCAGTCCATGAAAAGCTAATTTCCATTGCGGTCTGGCAAGCGTCCTTTAGGGATTGGATTGTATTCAGGTATGCACTAAAGAAATAATTCAGTTTGTCTAGTTCGGGGTTTAACGGATAATCTTGCTTTAGGTACTTTTGCTCGATGAGTTTTGTGACCTCACCTATTTGTTGCAGAAAAAATCCGAGCTCACCAATCTTTCCTTTCAAGTTGTTTCCTACAGCCATTCTAAAATTTCTCATGTTCTTTTTAACGCACATAACATTAAATCATAAGTAACTGCTGCCTTTTCCTCATTTTTAGCAAGTTTAGGAGGAAATCCCTTCCTCAGTAATACCAATTTTTTATATTTTGATTATTGGTTGTTGGATTTTAATAATTTCTTTTCGTCTAATTTAGGAGAGGGAAAAAGTAAACAATAATGAAAGGCCTGAAATATTCACTGCATTAAGGATTAGGCCAAGCAAAAATATCTCCTTTGATAACGCCAAGAAATCGGTGCTGCCGCAAAACTTGATAAATACAATCTTTTAATTCTTTCAGTATCTCATTAGATTCAGGTTTAAATTCACCCCATTCCGTGCTGTCTACAGCCAAGGTATAAATCCTACAAAAACCGCTATTTTTATGGTTCCACTCATACCCTTCTATAAAACCAATTAAAATACCTCGCTCTCCCTTGTAATGAAATTCCACTCCATGACCACCCCATGGAATAGAGGGTAAAGTAATCCATTCGATTTCAAACTGCCTGTATTTTTCAGTATCTTTCGCCATGAGTGCCTCGGAATTAAAGAATATATATATTCGGAGGAACTAACAAAGAATTAGTGCTCCAATCATGTTGTCGGAGTTCCGGATCAGGCGGATAACCTGTTTTAAAAATGCAACAGCTTCCTGATTCAGACCAAGGGAGTCATAAGTTGGGTTCAGAAAGCAGTTGTATGCATCGGCATCCTAGGAAGAGATTTTACTTCTTGCGATATACGTTCAACCCGACCTTAGCCTCCTCATGCCCTGGAATGACCACATTACCCTCAGTTGAGGCAATAATGATTGTCTTCCCAGAAGAAGATGGGCCAAATTCTTTTGATAGATCAACCTTAATGGTAAGGATGTTCCCGCCAACAGTCATTTCTACATTTTTCATAAGGTATCTTCCTGGTCTATTTGAATTTTTAAAGGGTTTCTCTGTTATCGCCTATCAGAATCTGTTGCAGACGATGATTAAAGACAGCCCTGCACGATCTTGGCTATCGCCTATGATCTATTATATTAATTAAAAAATCTGTTGTTGTGTATCTGTCTAAGCTGAGCCTCTAAAATAAAAAAACCAACCACTTTATATCTGGCAATCCGGCTTTCCTATTAGCCTCATCAGTCATAGCAGTTCCTTTCTCAGTAACACCAATTTTTTGTTTTGCAATTAATGGTTGTCTGGGTTGGATAATTTTTTTTAACACATTGGAGGTAAAAAGTAAAGGATAAGAAAAATTCGGGCAAATAAAAAAACCCCACTCGAAATATGAGAGAGAGGGGGGCAGAGTTTCTAACCCATGTATAATTAAGCGGCTGATTTAACTTAAAGTGAACCCAGGTAAACAATAAAGAACGCCTAAGCCGCCCGACTTCCCTTTGCCCTAATCCTATCAAGCGCATAAACCGCAAACTCCAGGAGGAAGCCTTTACCTTCCACGCGCCAAGTTTTCTTTATGGCCTCCAAAAATCCCCTCTACTTCCTCACCCACGAAGGGAACCCGGACATCTTCTCGGGATATGGTATACCGGTTTTGGACGGGAAAAAATCCCCCCTCCTGGGAATGCTTATGGTGGACAGGCCATCCACCTGCCCTGATGAGTATCTCCAAGACCTCACTGCCAGGTTCGGGGGAGTGCTGATAGGCAAAATGACCAAAAACGGGGACCGGGGGATCCTGACGGAAATGATTATAGAAGAGCCTATGTCCCTTGGGCTTCTGAAGGACGGCCTCTGCGACCCGATAGCTGAGGGTATTGGAGGCTACCTTCTGACCTGCCTGAAAGACAGGTATCTGCCCAAGCCCAAGCTAAGGCTGCACTGGTCAAGCGAGGAGAGGCTTTGGGTGAGCGAGTTGGGCCTTGGCGGCGTTCCACAAAGAGAACGCGAGGTTCCAAATTACGCGGGTAATGTTGTATGAGGGACAAGCCGTCAACCCCCAGGGAGTTTATGGAGCGATATCCCAGGACAACGGGTCATATAATAGCCGAGTCAATGGGATATGCCACCCCCACAGCCGCAGCTCGCATAGGCCTGGACGGGCTTCACGCAAGGGAAAACTGCTGCGAGTGGATTTACGCCTGCTACAGGGGAGAGGCGAGGAGATGCCTTCAGGATTCCATCCGGGGCAGGCACAACCACAAGGGCTTCATGTCCGAATACAGCCTTTCAAAAAAGCTGGTTGAGAACGCGTTAAAGACGGGGGAGGAGCCTCTGTTCGCCTCATGGTTTTAAGGTGATGGCAATGGGAAACCAAAACGTTGCAGTGTTTATCTCCCTTTACCGGGGCCTGGTTGACGAGGTCCGCGTTTTCGGGGACCGGAAGCGGGGCGAAGACTACCACAAAAGCAAGGTGGATGAAGCCTTTGGAAGCGAGGAGGCTTACCAGGAGGCGCTTCAATACGGAGCGGATAAAGAGTACCAGCTCCATGATTGCGAGCTGGAATAATGAGGCGATGCCATGGCGCGCGACCATTCGGTGGGTTATGAATTCAGGGACGTGCAATTTATGACCGCCCCGGAGAAAGAGTCGGTCCTCAGGGACTGGGAGCGGTTCATAGAATCAGGCTTCGAAAGGAGGCGTTTCACCGACCGCCTCTACAAGCACCTGACCCTGCACTGCTCGTTCATCGCCCATTACGACATCAACGGCTTTTACAGCGAATACTTCAGCGAGAAAAGGAACACGGCCAAATTCATAGACCAGTTCACCAGCGGGATCAGCGCGGAATACGGCATGGACTACTGGCTTAAAGGCGACTATGAGGACATCAACCAGGCCATGCGCCGGGAGATGGAGAAATACGCCCCGGACCTTAAAAAAGGGCTGGACAGGGAGATTGAAGAAGAGGACATCGGGATGGCCAGGATGCTGCTGGCGAAGCACGGCAGGAAGCTCAAGCTTGAAGATGAGGATGGTAAAGAGGGTTAAACCCGAACCAGAAGGTTCAAGGCTTATCGAGAGGTGATGGATATGGGAAAATTCAGGTTCAGGCCCTTCAGCCGGTATGCGGAAGAAACACCTGTAAACCTGGAAAAGCTCAATTCCATCCGCTCCCTGTATAAAGGCTACCAGGATTCCTCCCTGCCGGTCGGGGACATAGCCGGGGAATTCTACCGGGCCGTGGGCCAGATCCTGATGGGACTCTGCCTGGAAGACCTGAGTCTCGAATACCTGGAGTTCGAAGGTGCAAGAAGAGGAAAAGATCTCATTCTTTCCCTTCCCCTTCTGGAGGAACAAATCTATGACCTTCTTGAGAGCGACCTCAGGGAGAAAACCAAGGCCGGACTGCACAACCTTCTGGGGACGCTCCGGGACTACTGCGAGGAGAATGTTAGGCAAATCAACCTGCTCCCCGTGGACGGAAAGGAGAGCGAGTGATGGCATGGCGAAAAAAAAGGCCTTTGAGATTTACCGCAGCTTTGATGATTGGGTCAGGGCCCACAAGCATTCAACCACTTCAATCCAGGTCGAACTGGAAATTAGCATGGCAGGGGAAAATGGGGACCCGGTGCCTGCCCTGAAATCCTACATCATGAGCCTTGAGAATATCCGCTCGGAAATAGACGGGGAGATTTCCGAGGCAAACGACTGGATAAAATATTTCAAAAAGAAACGGTGATTCGACTGATCGGAGTAAACTTTTGCGGAAAGAACGGGTGGAGCGGGCCGGGAGGCGGTGGCCCATGGTAAAGGGAACCTCCCAGAAAAGTCCGGCACCGGGAAAATACATGGTGGTCGGGTTTATTCGGGTAGACCCGGAAGATCCCGAGCCTCTCACCTACCGGGAGGCTTTGAAGGAGAAGGAGCATATGGAATTCCTTCAGCCGGAAAACATATACAGGATTGAAAAGCTCGAAGGTGATTGAAATTCCCGCCAAAAAAATCCCCTCGGTCGAAGAATTATACGAAACCATACTGGACCGCTCGCCTCCCCCGCTTCCCGGCTTCGAGGAAATCGTCCTGGAGAAGGCCCTTGCGAGGGCAGGGAAAATCCATGGCTACCTGATGGACCGGGCTGACCGGATGGAGGAAGATTGCATCCTTTGCGCCGAGAAGAAGGCCCGCCGCTCCATGACCCGCCATGCCTTTGAGACACCCTGGGAGGATGAGCCGGTTGCAAAGCTCTTTTGCAGCGACGAGTGCGGCAACATCTATCTGTACGAGGAACCCTGGGCGTATTTCCTGTGCAATAAGTGCGAGAGGGAGATATGCGAGCAGAACCCGCGGAACGGATGGCACATCCAGTACCGGTCTTATGAAGGGGAGACCGTGTGCCTGAGGTGCTACGAGGAGCTGATCCTTGAAAACGGCGTGGAAAGGGAAAAATTGGAGCAGGGCCTGATTCCGGGCATGTTCTTCAGCTTTGGCAACGGGGAGCCCCTGGAAGCGGGTTACAAGGAGCTGCCGGAATTCTCCAACTTCTTTGTGCGCACCGGGTATGATGCAAAAAGGTTCATTAAAAGGGCACTCTCCCTCATGGACGACGGAAAGAAGGTGGTCATATGCTATGAAAACCTGGCCAAAGGCGGGGGCGAGGGTTACGTGACCCTGATGGCCAAGGAATCCAGGTAACTTAAAAGCGGAAGGACGAGACAATGAGCGGCAAGGAAAGGAAGAGGAGGGAAACTGCTGGCGTGAGGGGGCCGGGCAAGTCATTCGTCAACAGGGTAGTCCTGAGCATCCTGAAGGCGCTGGACGACGGCTCCGAGGTTCCCGGCTTGCTCTGCCAGAACTGCTACCAGAAGCCTGCCAAGAATGCATACGGTGTGATAGTACACGAGAGCCCCTGGACTGACGAGAGCACCGAAAGATACATGTGCGGGCCGGAATGCCTGGAGGAGCATTTTTATTCGACTGAGTTCAATTATTTTAACTGTCCCGACTGCGACAGGTACATCCGTTCGTACAGCCTATCGTCTCCTGTAAGAAAACACTATATAGAGGAAGACGGTGAGAAGATATGCCTTAGGTGCCACGAGGCGGGTGCGAAGCTTACCTGAGCATGACGGCAAAATAAAGTACGGCGGATTACCTTTCTGATAGGGGCCTTCGCCGGTTTTCTCCCTTCTCTCTTCTTCACCGGAGAACAATTGACAAGGGCATGCAAAACCTTTAAACTAATTAATTATGAAAGGAAAGCTACCAAGCAAAGAAAGAGCCTCTGTTTACTCCGGCTGGACTGACCGGAGAGGGGTTTATCACAAGACCGCACCGGCTGGTATTGTTTTGTTGCGGACGCTCGGATTGGCCCCTTTAAAAGATGCTCGCAGAAGCCCGATTTCCAAGGCCCGACCTCAATCCAAGGGATAAAGCTCCTTCGCAAGATTATCCTCCCAGTTTGGGTACCCATTGCCTATGCCGTTTCCATTGCGGTGATTACCATTATTGTTGTTCCCGTTCCCCCTGTACGCAGGTGGGAGATAGTCTTGATTTTCAAGAACGCCGTAATGGAACCTTAACTCCAGCGGATTTCCTTTGAACCCGAAAAGAGAAAAGAGTTTCCCCACCAGAAAATTGATTATCCCCATCCCAATCCACGAAAGAAACATGCCCGGCAAAACAGGGAATTCCCCCTGTTGTTCCCTCATGCCGGTAAGCTGGAGCTCTCCCGTGTCCGGGTCCACCCTGGTTGACATCACCCTGTAATTCACGCTGGCGGTCGGGCCCATGTAAATAGAGTCGCCGCGGAAGTACTTCTCCAAATACCGGGGGTTGATAGAAATGTAGGGCATGAAATAAGATTTGAAGAATAAGGGAAATGGCTTGCGTTAGTGGAATACTTTACTTGCCATTATGCCTTTTCTTTTAAAACAGACCTATTCCAATAAGTCTTTTGAGATTCAGGAATACTTTATGATTTAAAATGGCCTTAACCACCATCCCTCACTGAAAACAAATAGATATGCCCCCTAACCCTTGCCAGCTTTGCTTCGATCAGTTTTAGGTGGATCATCTTGTTAAGGTAGTAGGAATAAGTCCGCTTGGCAACCGGCTCAATGGCCTTTCTTTTACATTCTTTCTGGTAGGATTTCCATAGCTGGGTGGAAATTATCCCCTCCGAGGCTTCAATGAGATTGAAAAGGATTTGGTAGTGGTCCCCCAGTTTTTTAAGAATATAAACTCGCCCCAAATCTTTCGTATTGCTCACCGCAGTATCGATGTGGTCTTTAGAGATGGTTTTGGACCCCTGGGCCTCTGCAAATTCAGCCGCGTTTCTTAGGGTCTGGATAGCTGCCCTCGCGTCCCCTTCAGCCAGCCCGGATATTCTTTCCAAGGCCTTTTCGCTCCAGGAGTCCGGGGCTAAAGCCGTGGATGCCCTTTCTCTGAGTATCTCCATAATTTCCTCAGGGCTATAGACATTGAACTCAACGGGATTGGTCTGGAACCGGGACTTTGTCCTGCCGTTAAGTGAAAGGATAGCATCCCTGCTTTCGGATATGCAGAAAAGACCCACATTTCCAAAGGAGAGACTGTAAACAAGCCAGCTCCGGTCCTGCAGGGGCAGGAAATCTATTTCGTCCAAGATGATTAAGATGGGTCTGTCCTTTAAATAACGCTCGATTTTTTCAAGCTTGATCCTCCTGTCCCTTTCATTGCTGAACCCAACCCTCAGTTCATTAAGGATGAAATCAAGAATAGAATAGGAGGAGTTGAGCTTCCTGCAATTCACATAAAAGTATCCTACCCTTGATGCAGTGGAGATTTCGTAGGCCAGGGATTTCGCAGTGGTTGTTTTTCCCGTGCCTGGTTTTCCGTAAAGCCAAACGGGAAGGGGTTTTTGGTTTTTCAAGAGGGGTGAAAGGCAGGACCTGATGTGGTTTATTTGTCTTTCCCTGCCGGGGATGATTTTGGGAACGTACTCTTCGGAAAGCAGACCTGGGTCCAAAAGTAAGGATTTTTCGTCTGCCTCCCATGCCATATTTTTGGATTGGTTTAGGGAGATATATAAGAACGTTTAAACCTTTTGCCTTTTTTGCTTTTAAGGCAATTCATGAAAAAATAACTCTGAATGTCCCATGCGAAAGAACGGGACTCTTGACTTCCTTTTTATTGACTTTTTCCCTCCCACGGGTTAAAAGAAAAATCAACGTTCAGCAACCAATAATCATCGCAGTAAAAAAAATAGGTATCACTGAGGAAGGGATTTCCATAAGTGATGAGAGTAAAATGCCTGATTTTATAAAAACCTTTGGAACGCTAATAGTCGCAGGTATTGCACTAATCCAACCATGGTTCATTTCTGCATGGAAGAAATTTGTTAGACGACAAAGCATTGAGGTCTACGAGGCTGGAGCGATGGAAATTGGTTTTGGTGCATTGGGACCAACAATTGGCCTTCAGGGTACAGCGCGTGCAATCAATAGAGACGCTTTTATACATAGTATTACCCTCAAAATTACAAGGGAAAAGGACAAAGCAGAGCATAATTTTCAATGGGGTATTTTTAGGCCGCCAGCTTTAGTTCCACCTCAGCAAACCCAATTTGAGATATGTTCTGGCTTTCTTCTGACAGAAAATTCCCCTCGTCGTCTTAGCGTTCTTTTTTTTGAGCCTGAAGCTGTTGACGAGATGAGACCCAACATAGAGCTTTTTCGTCAAAGTTGGTCGAAGAAAATTGCAGAGTCTCCAATACAGGAATATTTTAAGCAGCTCAAGCCAAACCAACCATTCCCAACGGAGGCCCACCAGTTTTTTCAAAAATTATATCGTGAGTATAGCAGCGAAAAGGTTTCTGTTGACACGTTTTCTGCACTTAGTAGAATGTTTTATTGGGAGCAAAGTTCATATCGTGCCCATCTGCAAATTCATACCGCACATCCCAATAAGACCTATACCTTTCCATGGCGGTTTGAAATAACTCAACAAAATGCTGAAGTACTACGAAGTAACTTAATAAAGGTGCTTATGGAGACATGTGGACAACCGACTGGCGGTTATAATTCCGTGTTTCCATCATATATGCCGATTTCACAAACCTAAACAGTCCACCAGACAGCAAAAACTCGCCGTTTTTTTGGCGGGTACCCGCAAGGTTAAATTTTTTTTAGTTCTTCATTTCCTTTACCTGGGACTGTTCTCAACCAGTTTTTCCCCCTTCTTTCCCCTCTCTCTTTTCAGGGATAATGGTCATTAGGTCGTCCGGGGTGCACTTTTTTAGAAAAGACCGGGAGCGGATTTAATACTTCACAAAAACCATTATGAGAGTCTCACTTCGAGGCTCTTTTTTTATTGGATTGAAAAAGGACTCATTTCGTTTTCTTATTTTTCAATTTATTTAGGTGCTTTCGTTTATAATAGAAAAATTACTTGCTAATTTCGATAAATATTTGTATTTTTAGTTTATTTTTCAAGAAATACAAAGGGAGATGGAGTTTTTATGAGCTATTCATCCTATTTTAGACCCCGCCCCGAGGTTATTTCTGAAGAGGGGATTGAGGGTATTATTGACCTTGCGAACCTCAAGGATAATTCGAGGACCAAAATTGAGTCCCGGCCCAAAGACTTTTTAGACCTCACCTATCCTACCACCGACATAATAAAAGTCCTTGAGCAAATTGACCTGAAATTTTCTTCGGCAAATTCGACCGCAGGGCTTTTTCTCTTCGAAGGTCTGAAGGGGAGTGGAAAATCTCACCTCCTTCTTTTGATTTACAATTTGTTTCAATACCCCCAGGTTGGCCGTGAATGGCTTAAAAGGAATGGGCTACACTATAAAATCCCTGAAGATCTCACCGTAATAATCAATAAGTTCACCGATAATCCTCATGACGCCATTTGGGATATGATTTTTGAGGCCCTGGGACACAAGCCTCAAAAAGGCAAGACGCATCCGAAGCTCAAAGATTTTGAAAAGGCTTTAGGAGACAAAAAACTCATTCTCATTTTTGATGAATTAGAACAAGGTATTAAAGTCATTAATGAGCCAGCTTTGCAGGCACAAAATATTGCCTTCCTCCAGATGCTATCTGAATTCAGCAATCGATCCAGGCAGGTGACATTGTTTGCCAGTATTTACAGCGACCGTGTAGAACCCGGCAGCACGCTAAAAAGAGTTCCTCGTTGTGTAGTGCAATTTGATAATGCAAAAGATCAAAGCAACATTATCTTACATCGCCTCTTCGAAAACTTCAGGGAGATAGATACAGGCTTATATTCGTCGGTCATAGAAAGTTACGTTCAATTATGGGGTAAGCATACCCAGTTTGATCAGGAAGATTTCAAACAGCGTTTTAATGATTCATATCCTTTTTCCCCCTCTCTTTTAGACATTATCTTTAAAAGGATTCCTGCCCGGGGTGGTTTTCAAAATGTCCGTGGAGCCTTGGCTTTCCTCGGAAACTTGGTTCGTTTGACCCATTCGACTAACGACATTATCACCCCAGCCGATGCCTCTCTCAAAGACAAGGCTACCATCATCATGCTCAAAGACCTGGACCCGAGCGGTGACCTGATCAATCGGGCAAAGGAAAACATGGAGGAATTAACATCCAAGGTTCCCTTGGCCCAAAAAATTGCCTCCACGGTTCTCCTTTATAGCTTGGCTGGATCGGGAGGTAATATCGGGGTTTCCCGTGAGCAGCTTCTTTGGGATACACTCTCTCCCTCAGCGGACATAAATTCATTTGAGCAAACGATGATTGCTTTCCAAAAGAATGCTTCTTATTTTTATGACAAGGAAGGCAAGTATTTTTTTGACCTGCCGGAAAAACCAGAGGCCAAAGTTGAATTCAAATCCGCTCAGTACCCGGATGATCAGGCCCGGGACAAACTTTTTGACCTTTTAAAAACAGAGGTCTTTAAGGAAACTTTAAACACCGCAGTTTTTGTATCAATTGAACAAATCCAGGAACTGCTGAAACAATTTGATAAGAGTCGGCTACGGTACATTTTAGCTGGCAGAAGACTGACCCAAGAAGAACGCCATCAAATTTATTTTGGCATGGACAAACGAAATCTTATCCTTCTTTTAGAGCCCAAGGATGACCAATTTCAGCTTGCCAGCGACAAGGACCTTCTCAAGTGGGCCAAACGCCTCCTTGCAGCCAAAGATCTGTCACAAAGCACCACCAGCAATTCTTCCCGCCAGTCTGAGTATGACCGGATCGCCCGACAGGAACAGGGGTATATTGTTGAGCGAATAAAACGTGCAGGTCTGGTCCTGGTAAACTGGGACCAGTATGGAAGTTCGGTAAGTGAAGACCGTATTGAACTGGAGCCTTTGCCCGGGGACTTTACCAAGGATAAAGTGATGGAAAAGTTAACCCAGGATTATTTTCCGATGCTTCGCTTTAAAGAACATCTGGAAAGAAGGATAGAACAGATTACAGATCGCCTGGTCAAAGAAATTGACGATGAATATCGTTCTGCCCTCGGTTTCCCGGTTCCGGCAAATATTAGATTTGTCTCAAATGCTATTCGAGAGCTTTGTAAACAAGGATTAATCGGGATTCAACATAGCGCTGGCAATTTTTGTTTTCGCAATCCCGACCTGAATGAAACAGAACTTTCTAATGCCAAGATCACTCCCCCCCTTGAGGAGGTAACACCAACATTATGTCTCAGATGCGGACAATCGCCCTGCCAGTGTCCAAAGGTGCCCGAAAAGGCGCAATGTCCTGTTTGTGGTCAATTTCTTCCTTGTAGATGTGCGGCTCCCGAGGGTTTGTGCCCCCAGTGCAAACAAGAACCCTGTGTATGTCTCAAAAAAGAAGTGATTAGCATAAGAGTGCCTCCTCAGCAAAGCATCGGTGGACTTCGTCAGGAAGCGGCCTTTCGACTGCAACAACATGAAGGTGGGGTTGTTACCCGAGTAACCTACAAAATATTTTTTCAAAAAAACAATATCGGGGACCTTAGTATTTTGCCTTCCGGTCTCCGGGGGAATCTGAGCGGTAGCGGAGATATATCAGCAGAAATCACCATCATCAAAACAGGAAATTTTATTAAGAAACAAATAGAACAGCAGATAGAGGCTCTTCCTGGCATTCCAGAAGCTGATTATTCTGTAGATCTGATGGTTGAGGTTTTAAAATAGGGGGGTTATCCATTGGAAATTCTTGATCGAACTATCTTTGAACGGTTGACCGAGCCTGGACCACGGCTCCCTTGGATTATCCAATGGTTACTGGACGAAGTATGGAGCCGGAAACGCTATCAAAACAACCAACCCATTGATTTCCTTCTTCAGGGAGAGGAACTAGTCAATAATTTGGAAATACTCATTGCCTCTGCTGCGCCCCGAATCTATGATGAATTTCTTTCTCCCACTGATTCTTCAAAAAAACTTTTGCGAGCGTTAATTGACTCCGACACCGCTATTGTTTTATTCGATGGCCTTTCTTTGCGTGAAGTCCCCATAGTTTTGGATCACGCGGAAAGATCAGGCTTTACTCTAGTAAAAACCGATGCTGCCTATGCTGCCACTCCTTCGGAAACAATAGATTTCATCGAGCGAGAGCTTCCCTGCGGTCGGATTCCCCCATCCCAACTGCCGTCAAGAAAAGAATTAAAGGAAAAAGGAATTGCGGTCATTTATAGCGGAAACTATAACCAAAGTCTTTCAGGGGAATATGAGGGATCACCGCTTCTGCTCTGGTCTTCTTTCCCGGACGTAACGTATAGGGATAGCGGCGCCAAATTTGAAAACCATTTTGCAAATATCCATTTTCTTTTCGAGACCGCGTGGATAAATACGGTGCAGCAAATTAAAGGGAAAAAAAGGATCGTCATTACCAGTGACCACGGGTACATTTTTTTTGGCACGGGAATGGATTTTCCTCGAAGCACATCAGAATTAAGACAACTGAACAACTATTTTGGCAATGATCGCAATGTTTCCCTCATTGATAAACCCAATCCACCGCAAAGTGATGACATCTTTATTGATAATTCGCGGAATTTAGCCATGGTCAAAGGCCGGATCAAAACCCGATCCACCGGCGATGCGGCTGCAAAGCTTTATAAGCACGGAGGGCTTTCCCTGATGGAAATGCTTGTCCCCTGGGTTGTGCTGGAATCGTTATGAAGGATTAAGTATGAAACGCGCTATCGAAGGAAGCTTCCCCATTGTTGAGATCAACCGGCTGGCAGTTCCGGAAAGGAATGCCTTTAAGCCTATCTATCAAATGCATAAGTGGTTTGCCCGCCGTGCTTCCTGCGTGTTCCGGGCTATTTTACTCGGAGCCATGAAACCCGCTGGAAACAACATCATGGCAGAGTTTTATAAAGACCATACCCATGACCTGGATACCAAGGAAGTTCGCATTCTTGATCCTTTCATGGGAGGTGGAACTACTGTGGTTGAAGCCCTGCGCCTTGGGTGCCACGTAACCGGTATCGATCTTAATCCGGTAGCCTGGTTCATCGTCAAGACCGAAGTTGAGGCGGTTGATATTGATAAGCTCAACGATGCGTTTAAGCGGCTGGAGAACCGCAAAACCATAAGCGGAAAATTGGTAAAAGAAGAACTTCTCAGCCATTACAAGACCGAATGCCCCTGCTGCGGAGTCGGGAGGGAAGAAGCAGACATAATCTATACGTTTTGGGTGAAGTCAGCAATATGCACCAACCCTACTTGCCGGAAGGAGGTCCCTCTTTTCAGCAATTACGTCATTGCCATGAAATCGCCCTCAATCCGATTTCTTTCCGATTACGAGTGTAATGCCTGCAAAAAAACATTTGATCTTGACATAGACCACGCCTCGCTCATTGCTGAAAATTCTTTGATGGTCAATAATCCCCGTGATGCCGCCGGAGACAAGCGGGGCAACAAGCGCTGGACAGGTTATGACCCCATCAACTTTAGTCTCTCCTGCCCCTGGTGCGCGCGCACCACCAAACCACTCAATCTGGACCGGGTTAAAAAAGAGAAAAAGAAAGTCCCATTGACTGTTCTCCTTTGCCCCCATTGCTTTGGAGTCTGGCAATACCGGGGAACATTGCCGGAGGAAGTAACCTGCCCGATATGCACAAAACCATACAAACCCCTTAAGGGCAATGTAGCTGAGAAAGGAAGCTTTGTCTGCCCTTCTTGCGGGAACAAGGATAAGATCATTAACTCCATCCGCAAGCTTCCACAGGATCAGCTCCTGCCAACCAAACCCTATGCTATCGAGGGCTATTGCCCGGAGTGTGCGGGAGATATGAGGGTTGAGAGAAAAAATATTTTGGGAGAAACTACTAATTGCAAACAAGATGTTTCCCACCTTTGTAACCTCAGCCACAATAACGGCAAGTTTTTTAAGAAGACTACTCCGGCAGACCTAAAGAGGTACCAGGAGGCGGAACGAATATGGGAAAAGGAGAAAGAAAAGCTCCCCTATCCGAAAGGTGAGATTCCAAACGGCCAAGAGACCCACAGATTGTTAGAACATCACTACATATACTGGCACCAGATGTTCAATCCCCGTCAGCTCCTTTGCCTGGGCACGCTTCTCAAGGCGATTGCTGAGGAAGAAGACCAGATTTTAAAGGAGATGTTGCTGAGCGGTTTTTATTCGACCCTTGAGAGTAACAATGTTTTTTGCCGTTACACAATAGGAGGAGGTAATAAGTCGCAGGGGATTTTTTCACGACATGACTACCAACCTAAACTAACATTTACAGAGAACAACCCTTGGGGAAGTTCCTATGGTCATTCTACCTTTTCGAACAATTTTGAAAAAGTTTTAGATGGGAAAAAATTTTGCTATTCACCTTCTGATCGCAAGGTTAATCAAAATGAATTTATTTCAGAGAGACGGAACGAGGTGATTAAGCTAAATAGTCAATCCCAAGTTCTTTGTGGAAATTCACAGAACTCAATCGCCAGTAAAGCAGATTTTGTCATTACCGACCCCCCCTATGCCGGGAATGTCAATTATTCCGAGCTTGCTGACTTTTTCTATGTTTGGCTTAGGTTGCTCCTTTCCAAAAACTACCCTCAGTTTTCTCCGGAGATAACCCCAAAGGTTGAAGAGATCATTGAAAACCCCACCCGTGGGAAAACGGCAAATGATTATAAAGAAGGGCTTACCGATGTCTGGAGGAAGTGTTACGAAAACCTGGACAACGACGGCCTGATGGTTTTCACGTTCCATCATGCTGAAGGAAGCGCCTGGGAATCACTCCTGGAATCCATCTGTAATGCAGGATTTGTTATTGAGGCTATCTACCCTATTCATGGGGAATCAGAAAGCTCTCTTCATTTGCAGGACAATCAGGCTATTTCTTATGACCTCATTCATGTCTGCAAAAAAAGAAATGGCAAAGAAGAGGCCAAACAACGGTCCTGGGCTGGAGTTCGCCAAGAGATCCGACAGAAGGCGCGTGAAGAGATTAAAATGATTGAAGGGGGAAGATACGGAAGCCAGAAACTTGCGCCCACAGACATAAATATCATCTTAATTGGCAAGTGTCTTGAGCTTTACAGCAAGCATTACGGTGCTGTTGTGGATTATAAAGGTGATGAGGTTCCTCTAAGCGATGCCTTGACCGCTATCCGGATAATGGTAGAGCAGATTGTTTCCACTCAGAAACCTCTTCCCTCAGAATTGGAGTACGTTGATCCGGTAAGCTACATTTATTTGACCTGCCTTTGTGACCGGAAAGAAATCCAGAGCGATGAGGTCCACAAAGCCACCCGGGGCATTATGGAGCCTGAAGCCCTTATCAGGGCTGGAGTTATCAGGAAAGGCCGCGCCAAGCGGGGAAGAACCTATGAAGTAAAGCTTCCCGGTGAACGGTTCAAAGACCTTCAAAAACCGTTTGCAAATAAATTTAAAGACCGGGGAGCGCGATGGCTTTTCCCGGAGATGGAAGAGGCTAAATTTGATACCCTGCCCTTGGTTGATGCGCTCCATTATTTGATGGGGCTTGCTGAGAAAGCAGAAAATCTGGTTCCCTGGTTGAAAGAATTCCAGGCCATACTGCCACAAGTCCGGGTTTCCTTAAGTTATTTAAAGGAAAGGAATCCCACCTTCCAGGAACCGATTATCAAGATCCTTAACCTAATCGAGGCTTGAGATGAGAGGTTATGAAATTTTTGAAGACCGCTACCTAAATGCTCATCTGAAAGATGGCATTGCCCCCCATGAGATTAAAATTGGCTTTCTCGATTTTTTGAGGGAGCTGAAGGGAGGAACTGAGGGAATGCCATCTAATTCATCTTTTATGGTGACCGGCATAGATGAAGTGCTTTACCAGACTCCAACCGAGAAAAGGGCAGACATGGCTCTTGCCATTCATAAAACCCTGCAAGCCTCAGCCCAGAAGCTTCATCGAAAGAATATCGAGGTTCAGATCGTCTGCAAAGGAAGACTTTTTATCGGCGAGTCTTTCTGGCTCGAATATCGAGGTGCGAAACTTCCTCTGGATTTTATCTTTGGCCTCCCTCAAAAAAAAGAAATCCGGGAATTACCGGTTTATACCACTGGGTTCAATTTATCGAGCTGATTTCATATTTCTTATTTATAATGGTGCTAAAAGAAAAAACAAAAGTAAGGGTTCTTTATCGTCCTGAACTGGGTATCGGTGAAATATTTAAGGTGGCCGAAGGTTCACAGGGGGAATATCAAGCTGATGTGGTTTTTGAGAAAGATGGCAAAAGAATTTTAGAGACATTTCCTCAAGCCCTTCTGGAACCGGTGGCTGATGTTTTTACGCGCTACCAACAGGGCGAATCAGACCATCCCACCGATTTTTTTTTGAAACAATTAGCTTATCAATTTCCTCTTGAGAATTTAGGCGGAGAACTTTCCAACAGTAAAACTGACCTTCTTCCTCACCAGATATTGTTGACCCATCAGGTGGTGCAAGCCCGGAGACGAAAATTCCTAGTTGCTGATGAAGTTGGCTTAGGGAAAACTATTGAGGTTGGAATGATTATCCGGGAACTTCTATTCCGCGAAGAAGCCAAGCGAATCTTGGTTATCTCCCCTGCTGGTCTTACCAAAAACTGGCAAAACGAACTCAAAGACTGCTTCAGTATCTATTTTGATGTCTTTGGGCAGGACTTTACTGATGCAAATTCTACCGCCTGGGAACGACACAACCTGGTGATTGTTTCCATTGATACAATCAAAAAACCCAAGCGATTGGAAAGGTTGACTGCCGGACCAGATTGGGACCTGATTGTTTTTGACGAAGCTCACCATCTGACCAGAAAAAAATACGGGAAAAAAATTCAAGTGACCCAAAATTACCGGTTAGCAGAAAAACTAAAGGGAAAAACTAAAGACCTCTTATTTCTTACCGCCACTCCACACCAAGGCGACTCCTACCAGTTCTGGTCTTTGATTCAGCTCTTGGATGATCAGCTTTTTGAAAAACCCGAGGCTATCCAGGACCACCGGGGCCTTCTTGGTCGGGTTATGTTCCGGCGTACTAAAAAAGAGGCCACTGATGCCAATGGAAATCCCATTTTTATGCGTCGAAATGTCCACACCCAAAAGTTCCAACTTTCTCTGAGGGAACAAAGGTTTTATGATAGGCTTACTGACTACCTCCGGGAAGGATATAATGCCGCTGGTGTTGGACAAGATAAGACCACCAGTCAGCAACGGGCAGTTGGGTTTGTCATGGCTACCTTTCAGAAGATCATGTCATCCAGCCCTCGTGCCATTAAACAGTCGCTCCGGAGACGTTTGGTTTCCCTTTATGCCCGGAAACAGATGGCGTTGGAAAACATTTCGCAAGGAAAATCGATTTTCTCAGAAACTTCTTCGAAAATTTTAAGATATCAAGATCGGATGCGGAAAGTCGTCACTGATCTGCTCACCTACGGAAAAGGGGGTATTGACTATACCGAGGCAGACGCCTATATCGCCAACCTTAAACAACGGTTAAAAAAGAGGCCAAAATTTGAGGAAGAAGTAACCTACTGGGCTTTGGACGCTTTGGAAACAAGCGATGAAATCATTGAAGCCGAAGCCAATATCCCTGACGAAGAAGATAAGGTTAAAGAACTAATTGATTTGGTTTACGAAGAAGCTGACAGGAAGTTTGAAACCTTGATTCGAGCTATCGAACAGATCCGAAGGGAAAACAAAACCGAAAAAATGATCATTTTTACCCAGTATCTCGAGACTCTTTTTTTCCTCCAAGAAGAACTGGGCAAGTTTTATCCACCCGAAAAGATAACCACGGTTAAAGGTGGCCCATTAGAAGAAAAGATTGCTGCGTGCGAATCTTTTTGGGATGAAAATGGCGCTCAGTTCCTTATATCCACCTCAGCCGGAGGAGAGGGAATTAACCTTCAGGTATGTCGCATTCTTTTCAATTACGATCTGCCTTGGAACCCCATGGCAGTGGAGCAAAGAATCGGACGAATCCATCGCTACGGCCAAACAGAAACTGCTCAGGTTTATAATCTGGTTGCCGAAGAAACAATTGAAGAAAAAGTTTATGGGATTTTAGAGCAAAAACTTTTTGAGATCGCTCACGCGATTGGAAAATTGGACCCTGTAACTGGGGAGGTAACCGAGGATTTCCGCTCGGACATTCTGGGATTTTTAGCTTCATCCACAAATTATAATGACCTCTATAAGGAAGCTCTGGTTAACCGGGATTATCAAAGAACCGAGCGGGAGATAGCTGAGGCAATCGCAAAAGCTCAGAAGGCAAGCGCAGCATTGCACCAACTCACTCAGGATCTATCCACCTTTAATCTGGAATATTACCGGGAGTTGCAGGGGAAATTTACTCTAAATGATTTGAGGTATTTTACTGAAAAAGCAATATTACGATTAGGAGGAAGCTTTATCCCCTCAGGTGATCTTATTTCCATCAACGTCCCTCCGGTGCTTAAGAAGCACACTCAGGTTGCCACCCGTTATGAAAACGCAACCTTTTCCCGAAAAATTGCAACCCGGAAGAAAAACGTGGATTTGCTGGGGATAGGGCACCCTCTAATAGATGCACTCATAAATTATTATAAAACGGACAGCATAAATGGAGAACTTCTACAAGGGGTATATGATGGACTTCCCTCTAATGTAACAGTTCGTTTTCTCTTTACGGTTAATTTCGAAGATGGTACCCAACGAGAGTTATATGAAAAATTCATTACCGAAGGAAAAGAACTTCCTAGGGATTTAGAGCTTTTGCTTCGAGAAGACGGACAACATAAAAGTTCCCCCGAAACCTCATTGGGCCTTGAAGAAAAAATTGGGATGTTCATCAGAAATGAGGAAGCTAAAATCCGCTCTCTTTACGAAGGGGTTATCAATATCAGGAATAGATGTATAGGTATTCAGGTGATAAATTGGTAACAAAAAAATCACAGTGCCAGATAAAAAGGGTATTTTGCCTAAATAGATATGGCAAAGAATTTAGATGATTTTTTTAAAAAAAATTTTATATATTCTTTTTGACACCTTTTGAGCAATAAGTTATAATTTTATAAAATTTATAACTACTCTAAATAATTAAACATGCCTACCTCAGAACAATTAAAGACATTAATAAAGAGTCATCTGGAGGGCGACGAGAATCGTTTTTTCTCATGTGCCATGCAGATAGCTGCGCATGAGGCAAGGGTTGGGCATGGACAGTTTGCAAAAGAACTAAGGGACCTCATAGACGCAGCAAAACGCAAACAAAATCATGTCCTAATGTCACCAAAAACAGTTCCGATAGTCCAGCCCAAAGGGGAGCTTGCCTCTCTTTTAACTGTTTTTTTCCCAAAAGCTTTTCTTCCTGAAATGGTCTTGGATGATGCTATCGCCAGCAGACTTAAAAGAATAATAAAAGAACAGCGGCAGATTGAAAAAATTCGCTCTTACGGATTATCTCCCAGAAGAAAGCTTCTTCTTATTGGCCCCCCCGGCACAGGCAAAACAATGACATCATTTGCACTAGCTGGTGAGCTAAGCCTTCCGCTTTTTGTTATACGTCTTGATGGGGTTATTACTAAATTCATGGGAGAAACGTCTGCAAAACTAAGACTTATTTTTGATGCGATTAATCAGCATAGAGGAATATACCTGTTTGATGAATTTGATAGTATTGGAACCATGCGTGGTACAATGAATGATGTGGGAGAAATCCGTAGAGTATTAAACAGTTTCTTCCAATTTATTGATCAGGATGAATCAATTAGTCTTATTCTTGCAGCAACCAACCACCCCGAAATTCTTGATTATGCCCTGTTCAGGCGTTTTGATGACGTTATTGAATATTCATTACCGGAAAAATCAAACAGAATAGCTTTGATGCAGAATAAATTATCAATAAAAAATACAGTGAAACTCAATTTGGAAGAACTTGCAAAAAAGTCTGATGGGCTAAGCTATGCAGAAATAGTACGTGCCTGTGAAGATGCGGTAAAAGATGTGCTTATACATAACCGCAAAGAACTGACGCAGAATATTATGGTGCAGATGTTGTCTGAAAGAAAACGGTATTATAAAAAAACCACAAGGGTTTCTCCTGCACACAAATAAAAAATGAAATGCCTCTATGAATAATGAACGATACAAGCTTCCCCATCTTCTCCTGTCAGAAACAGCCACAACTGAAAAATTCACCAGCCCAAAATCTGGCGGAAAGAAAAATCAAATACCCCAAAGAGACAGAAAAAAACATTCCGCAGCCCTCCTCCAGCAATTTGATAAGTCACAACAGGACTTAAAAGAACTGTCGAAGCAAAGAAAAGCACTGGGTTTGGACGTACAGGAGGGTATTTGTTTGCTTTTCAAAAGTGATCCTGATTTTGACCTCCAATTTGAGAGTCTTGATATTAGACGATCTGGTATTGAACTGCTTATGGTCAAGGAAATTGATAAGGTAACTTATGCTTCGGTATTTATTCCTGAAGGCAAACTCGAATATTTTGTAAATAGAATAAAACAATACCGTTCTGAGGAAACAAAAAAAGGTTTACCTAAAAATAAAAACCTTGTTGAAAGTATTAATTCAATACAAAAAGCCACGTTGGATAGCCTCTGGGCTGATGACAAAGCACTATTTCCCCAACAGGGGGAAAGAATATGGTGGGAGGTATGGCTGCGCTCCGACCGAGAAGACGGGGAGGTTGAAGGAATCTTTTCTAAAAATGCCCCAAAAGTTGGGTTAAAACTACAGGAAGAAAGGCTGCATTTCCCTGACAGAACTGTTATTCTTGCTAAAGGGACCTCAGATAAAATGAGCCAATCAGTTCAGTTATTAAATTGTATTTCTGAAGTTCGCAGAGCAAAAGATAACCCTGAATTGTTCATGGGGATGGAACTTCAGAAAGAAAAGGAGCTAGTTGATAAAGCAAATGAACGCATTGTGCCTGCTGACAGTGGTGCAGTTGCAGTTTGCATATTGGATACAGGAGTTAATAAAGGACATCCGCTTATTGAGCAGAATTTGGCCGATAGCGATTTGCACGCTTACGACCCCGGTTGGCAGGTGACTGATCATCATGGCCATGGAACAGAGATGGCTGGATTAGCTCTTTTGGGTGATTTGGTCGATGTGTTTTCAGGAAGTGGTCCTATTGAGTTGAAGCATCGTCTTGAATCTGTAAAAATTTTACCGCCCGCTGGGTATAATGAACCTAAACTCTTTGGTGAAATAACAAAAGAATCTATAGCTCGGGCTGAAGTTGAAGCACCTTATCGAAAACGTATTTATTCAATGGCGGTTACTGCGCCGGATAATCGAGACCGAGGAAAGCCAACTTCATGGTCTGCGGCTGTTGATAATGTTTGTTCCGGGATTGGGAATAACCAGCAACGCCTCCTTATTATTTCTGCCGGTAATATTAATGATCGGAATAAATATATTGATTATCCCGCTATAAATGAAACCGAAGATATTCATGACCCCGCACAAGCATGGAATGCCGTGACTGTCGGTGCTTATACTGAAAAGGATTTAATAGACACAAAAGAATATCCCGGATGGGATCCTATTGCCCCTGCCGGTTCATTAGCTCCAGCAAGCACCACTTCGTTGATTTGGCACAGACAGCAATGGCCGATAAAGCCTGAAATTGTTCTTGAAGGTGGAAATTTGGCAAGGAACTCTGCTACAAATGAAATTAGTGATCTCCCCTCGCTTCGTTTATTAACAACCAATTGGAAACCCGCAAAGAATTTATTTACGATAACTGGGGATACAAGTGCTGCAACCTCTCTTGCTGCTCGCATGGCCGCAATTCTTCAAGCCGGATACCCTCATTTTTGGCCGGAGACCATCCGTGGCTTACTTGTTCATTCAGCTGAATGGACACAAGAAATGAAATCTAAATTTTCACCGTTGGATAATAGGAGGTCGAAAGAAAATCTTTTGCGGTATTGTGGTTTTGGGGTACCAGATTTGACGCATGCAAGGTATAGCGCCGACAATGATTTAACATTAATAGTACAAAATTCCTTATATCCTTTTGAGAAATTACAAAATCAATATGCCACTCGCGATATGGACATCCATCGATTTCCATGGCCAAAATTACAACTGGCAGAACTGGGGGAAACAGAAGTAGAATTGAAAGTAACTCTTTCGTATTTCATTGAACCAAGTCCGGGAGAACGGGGCTGGAAAAAACGTTATCAGTACGCTTCTCATGGCTTGAGGTTTGAGGTAAAAACACCACTGGAAACAATAAACGATTTTAGACAGCGAATAAACAAGGCAGCGAGGGATGAGGAGGAAAATACGGGCACTTCAAAAAGCGACTCTTCTGAATGGCTACTGGGACCTAAGCTACGGCATAAAGGTTCAATACATTCTGACCGATGGAAGGGAACGGCTATACAATTGGCTGAGCGTGAGTATATTGGGATTTATCCCGTGAGTGGATGGTGGAAAGAGCGACCCTACCATAAAAGATGGGAAAACGCGGTTCGTTATTCGTTAATTGTAACAATAAGTACACCGGGTGTCGAAGTTGATATATATACTGCTGTTGCAAACCAGATTTTTGTAACAATTGAAACATAAATATTTATCTTAACGTAAACTTAAAAATTTCTTAGTTATGTACTGAGCAATCATCGGCGCATTCCCACCGGCCCGGTTGTTGATTATAACGATCATCTTCACGCCTTGCTTTAACCCCTTCCACATTAATTCAGCCGTTTCTTCAACCATTTCATTCTGCATCATTCCTTCGACCAAATTGGAAAACGGAAATGCCTTTGCATAGGCATCTTCGTATTTCACCCCTAAGGGGGTCATAAGGCGGATAATGGTTTCTTTTCCCTTATTGAAAAATCTCCATCCAGATTTAAGCCACTGCTTTTTAAGCGTGGGAAGCCACGTCCAATGGGAAAGCACCTGTCCCACCCCGTGTTTTTCCAAAACCTCAAACACCGGATTGGAGAGATAGGACTCGGTCCGAAGTTCTATGTGATAGCGGGTGTCAGTAGGGATTGCCTTGAAGAAAGTATCCAGGACAGATGAGATCTTTACTACCGGAAGGCGCTCATCTTTACGTTGATATTCCTGTTCAAAGATAAAACCGGTGAGCGTAGGACCCAGAAGGTCAATTGCCGGTTTATAAAACTGATTGATAAAAATATCCGGATTCAAGAATTCATCGTTAACTACATACTTATCCCCTTTGCGGATTTTTTGAGCAAAAACCATTTGAGGTACTTTGAGAATAAGGCGATCAGTGCTCTTTAGGTGGTTTCGGTATTGCTTAAGAACCTGGTAGTTCTCAGTGGGTTTCCCGTCTTTATCAAGTAGGGGGCGGTAAAAGGTATAGTCAATTTCAAGTATCGCAAAATGCTCAAAGTATTCTTCCACACTCTCAATCGGAAGGACTTCTTCATTAAAGGATTGTTTTCCTACTTTGTGAGTCCTACGGGTTATGCGGCTTTCATAGCGACCAGGAGAATAAATCTGTCCAATCCAGCCTTTATACCGGTCACTTGCCGTGCCGATAAAAATCTTTGGGTGAAAGCCACGAAAGTCAAAGCTTTCAAGATTGAATGAGGTAGATTGCGGGGTCATGGTTCCGTTACCAAATCACTTAAAGAGCTTTTACCACCGGTAAATCCTGCCACCGGGTGGTGTAGTGGAAAGAGATGAATGACTGATTCATCTTCCAGGCTTTTTCGGTTCCCTGGGAAGCAACCTGAAGGGAATTGCTCCCCCATCGTCTATTCACCTTATCCAGAGTAGCCATAAGTTCGGTTTTTTTATTCCGCTCTTTCAGGCTTGCCTGAGAGAACAAACTAAGCTGGATTTGTTTTTGGGGAACAATCCCCCCAAAAAATACTCCGGCATCATGGTACTGGTATCCGGGCCGATAAATCTGTTTTACGCAGTCGCGGGCTTTCCGGATAAGTTCCGGGGTAAATGATGTGGGGGTTAAAAATGTGCTGGTGATAGAGTTGGCATACTGGGGTCCGGGCTTAAACGGGTTGGTGCTTACATAGACTTGAAGAAAGGAAGCAGCGGAGTTTTGAGCGCGGAGCTTCTGGGCTGCCAGGCTTACATACTCGGAAATTGCCTCACTGATTGCTTCGAGAGTTTCTAGAGGCTTTCCAAAAGAGCGGGAACAGATGATCCCTTTCCTGGGAGGGGGGAGTTTTTCTAAAGGGATGCAATGCTCTCCACCAAGTTCCCGGACAATCCTTAAGCCCACAATGGTTAAGTGCTTTTTTACCCATTTAGGGAAAGCATATTTTAAGTCACGTGCGGTTAAGATTCCCTGTGTATTAAGAAGCTTCGTATACTGTTTTCCTATTCCCCAGACATCTTCCACGGGTATGGTTTTAAGCAGCCCATCAATTTCCGGGTGAGTGGTAATATCAAAGACGCCCGTTAGGTTTTTATCTTTTTTAGCGATTCGGGTAGCGATTTTAGCTAAGACTTTAGTGGGGGCGATACCGATGGTAACCGGGATGCCAATATGCTTCTTTATGGTTTCACGTATGAGGTTTCCGTATTCGGTTAAGCTTTGGTTACTGAAACCTGTCAGGTCAAGAAAGGCTTCGTCAATGGAATAAACTTCCACGTGCGGAGAAAAACATTTAAGGGTCTCCATCACTCTTTTGGACATATCGCCGTAGAGGGCATAGTTGGAAGAATATACCTTTACGTTATGGTTTTGGATAAACTTCTGATACTGAAAGAAGGGAACCCCCATGGGAATGCCCAAAGCTTTTGCCTCTTGAGAGCGAGCGACCATGCAGCCATCATTGTTGGATAGCACTACCACGGGCTTAGCTTTCAGCCGGGGATTAAAGACCCGTTCGCAGGAAACATAAAAATTATCGCAGTCAACTAAGGCGATCTGGTTTTTCATTGTTAGATAAGGTTAGACTTTGTGAATAGCATAAGTGACTACTCCCCAGATTTGGCAGTCAGTCCCTTCGGAGAGTTCGATAGGTTTAAATTCATCGCTTTCAGGCTCCAAATATACTTTGCCTTTTTCCTTCTTAATCCGCTTGACGGTAAGATCCCCGTTGACAACGGCGATCACGATTTTTTTATCCCTTGGTTCAAGGGAACGGTCAACAATCAATATATCCCCGTCAAGGATACCGGCTTTGACCATGGAATTGCCTTCCACCCGAACGCAAAAGGTAGAAGAGGGTTTTTTGATGAGGTATTCATTTAAATCAAGGTTTTTATCCAGATAGTCATCTGCCGGGGAAGGAAACCCAGCGGGTATCCTGGCCAAGAAAAGGGGAAGCTTAAGCTGTTTTTTTACTGAAGCAGGGTAAATGCGTTTAACAGTGAGGGTCATAAAAGGGAAACTCCGTGTTTCGGTTTGGTTGGTTTCTTAAATAAATATTACCATACTTAAAGAATTGCCAGATGTAAAAAAAGAGATTTTTAAAATATTGACAGAAACCCTTAAAATTTGGTAATTTTTAAACAGAGGATGAAAGTTCTCCATTTCCTTTTGAGCCCCTGCTTCGGCGGGGGTTTTTTATTTTCCGGAATATTTCCTTCTGGTTGACTTTTTTTCTCTTAAGGAGTACCTATAAAAAAATAACAATAAAAAATAAAAATCAAAGAGGCATAATTTAAGATGGTAAAAAGGGAAAGGGTTTTAAGTTTAATTGGAATAAAAGAAGGCCGGATTACCTGATAACAAGGATGATGGGCCTTTTTTATTTGGGTTCAGCCTAATCGGTCCAACCTGAGATTTTGATAGGGGTGTTATATTAATACCAAAAAGACCCTTGCATAAACGAGGGGTCTTTTTAATAAACTTTAATAATCAACCAACCGTCAAGGGATCTTTTTAAAGTGCCTTTAGATGTCTTATATTGCAAAACTGGCATTTGGGGTCTTATATGGATCCATATCATTGTTCGTCCTCTGTCATCACAATAAAAAAAGTACGTTTTAACAATCTTCAATATTGTAATAGGTGTCAAGCATGAAACTCAAGTTGATTGAAATCAAGAACTATAGAAACTTAGACGGAATCAAAATGATCTTTAATCCAGTGGTAAATTTTCTGGTTGGGGAAACCAATCTTGGAAAATCCAACTTTTTGCAGTTGCTTAACACCATCTTTAACAGAACAAGCTTCAACGAAGCTGATTTCAGCGACCCCGAGAAGCCAATCGAGGTTTTGCTGAAGCTGACACTGGATGACATTGAGATAGGACTGTTCGAAGACTTGTTTGATCCTGAGGAAAACGACGCCATAAACATAACAGCCAGGCAGGAAACGATAGACGATAATATCCAGTTTCTCCATGAAGAGAGCGGTGCAAATATCTCGCCCAGTTCAGTCAAATGCTTCAATTTCATATATTATGATTCATTAAGAAACCCGGCAACTGAACTCACTTTTGACAAAAAAAAGGGAGTGGGAAGGTTCTTGAACCATATTTTCAACAAATACCTGGAGGCAGAAGGGATTGAAGACATAGATTTTATCGACAGGGAAATATTGGACAAGCTCTTGGCATTTATAAACGAGAATCTTAGTAAAATTAAGTCGTTTCAAGAGTTTTCGATATTGGCCAATCTAGAAGAGGATACAAAGAACCTTCTGGCAAGAATAGTCACCCTGAAAGACGAAAAAAATTTCAATCTCCAGAGCTCAGGCTATGGGGTCCAATTTCTATCCCTGATTTGCCTGACTATTTTTGAAAAACTCTTGACCACAAGCAAATACAAAAGCGAGAAAGGCATTTTTGAAGACAGTGACGGAAACAAATATGTCCCTCTGCTGCTGGGTCTTGACGAGCCGGAAATTCATTTGCATCCGTACATGCAGAGATCTTTGATCCGATACCTAATGAACATAATTGCCAATAAGGATTCTGGTTTCATGGAGGTTATTTCTAACATATTCTCGATAGATCGCTTCCTGGGGCAGATAATTATCAGCACGCATTCTCCAAACATTCTTTTATCAGACTACAAGCAAATAATCCGTTTTTACAAGAATTATGAGGATGGGATTGTCGTGAAGAACGGCCCGGAGATTACTCTCGGGGAGAATGTTGAAAAACACCTGCTCAAAAACATGCCTTATGTAAAGGAAGCCTTTTTTTCCAAATGCGTAATCCTTGTGGAAGGAGATACTGAACTGGGTGCATTTCCGGTGTTTGCCCAGAACCTCAAGGTTGATCTGGATGACTATGGCATCTCCGTAATTCAGGCAGGCAGTGCGGATTCAATACCATCACTGATGGAAATGCTGAAAGAGTTTGGAGTTAACACTGTAGGTCTGATGGACGCGGATAAATATGACGAAGAATACGGAGACACTGAGAACCTTTACTTCACTGATGAGCAAGATTTTGAAGACGAGATTGTATCAGTCTGTCTCGAAAAGGGGAACCAAGATGTCCTGAAGGACATCATAGAAAACAATGATAATAGGGGGCTCCGATGCAGAATCGATAAAAAGAAACTTAACAGCATCATAGCAAAATATAAAATCGAGATGGATGATGTTGAAGAGGATCACGACTTCAGGACTAACGACTCAGACCTTTTGCAGCCGCTGTTGCTGGCTTGGCTGGATATAAATAAGTCCATTCTTCTGGGCAGGACAATAGCCGAAAGCCTGCCAAAAAATCTCATTCCTCAAAAATTCAAGGACGTCATAGGATCTGCTGTAACGGTGTCCAAAAATGTCTGAACCTAACCTGGGTCACATACAAGACGCTATAGCCCAAGCCCATACCGGAGACAAGGAGCAACTGCAGACGATTTTCTCCGATGATGCAAGATTGATTGTGGAGGCTCCTGCGGGATATGGAAAAACCAAGACCATGATAAGCAAGATAGCTTATATTCTTGCATCAGGAAAGCTTCCTAGACCAAAGAGAATACTGGCTCTTACTTTCAGCGTAAATGCGGCCTACAAAATAAAGAAAGACGTTTCAGAACAACTTCCGAAGTTGCTCGAAGCTGGAGATTTCCATCCAGCCAGGATAAATGAAAGAGTCTTTATCTCAAACTATCATGGTTTCTGCAGACATGTTCTCAAATTCTATGGGTATTTAATACATGAAAATCTGAAGAACATCGAAATAATAAGGTCGATTGATGATTCAAATATAGAGACAATGACAAACCTTGGCGTTGGTCTTGTCTATGATGATGCAAAAGAAATGTCTGATTTATGTGATGCAATAAAAGACGTGAAAGAAAAGTATATAAATGACAACGTGGGGTCGTATTTAGGGAGAGTGAGGTCTCACTTGCTCCCGAATAACTATATTACTTACAACTCGATAATTCTTTTTACGCTGCAACTTTTTGATGATTATCCGGCATTGATCAAATTCTATCACAAGTATTTTCCAATAGTCATAGTTGACGAATTTCAGGATACCAACATCATTAGTTACGCCATCCTCAGACGGCTGATTAGCGAGCAGAGCAAGGCCATTTTTATCGGTGACCCATTACAAAGGATTTACGGCTTCATAGGTGCTATCCCCAATCTTATGGAAAAAGCAAAAGAGCAGTTTGGGATGAGAAAAATAGGGCTTAAAGTAAATCACAGGTTTAAAGACAATCCCAAAATGATGCTGTTAGATAAAAACATCAGATTGAATGCAGAAAATCCTTTAGCCCCGAACATCGATGATAATGCAATCGTTGATTTGGAGATTTTTAAGGACCAACCTGAAGAGGCCCAGTGGGTTCAGGAGAAAATTCAGGACATAATTGATGATGACAATTCTGTAAAAGTTGCAGTTTTGGTCAGAGGCCGAGGTTTAAATGTTCAGAAAATAATTGACCATCTTGAAGCTGAAGAGATTGATTATTTTTACGGATTATACACAGATGAAGATACTGCCTATATTCACTTCCATAGGGAATGCCTGAATATTCTTATTTCGCATATTAAGGGCAATGACAGAATTACAAGGCTTAATCTGAAAAGGTTCTATAACAAGGTCCAGCAGGCATATAAAAACCAAGACCTACCGATCACCCAGTCTTTACTTGAGCTACTGAAAATATTCTTGGATAGACTTACCAGCGAGTATTATTTCTTAACAAACGAAGACAAGATAATTTTTATCTTGGACACCTTCGAGAATAAGGCCTTGAAGCAGCAGATGGAATATGTTGACAAGAATGTCGTAATGTCAACCGTTCATGGAGCAAAGGGGCTTGAATGGGATTATGTGATATTGCCCGATATGGAACAATATATATTCCCCAATTATCCCAGTCTTTGCGGGGTCTGCAATTTTAAGCACAATGAAATTATTAATGGATATTGTAAGCTTATCTACAATAATAAGATTGAAAGATATTTCCTTGAAGAATTAAGTGTGTTTTATGTATCAGTAACAAGGGCCAAGAAAGATGTTTTTTTCAGTTCAAGCCAAAAAAGGATTCACTCTTCTGGACAGGAACGAAATTCATATGTGAGCTGTCTACTCTCTTTGCCTGGAATTGAGACATGATATTCGAATCGGGTAGCTTTCAATACGTGAATTAAAATAATATGGCCTAAAGCTTATAAGGCCCGTTGTCAAGAGAAAAAAATATTCTCATAATTTATAAAAATCCTTTCACCAAGCCGCCCAATCACTGCGCCCGCTTCTTCTGCACCGTGATAATTGGTATGAAATGCCATTGAGGCAAATTTGTTAAAAATATTCTTTTCGAGTCTATCTTCCTATCTAAGACACCCCGGGTTATTATAATTTTCACCCGGTTTATTACCTGATGCTTTGTGAACCGCATCCTGGCATATCTCCCAGATTGCAAGCTCCGCAAGTTTTTTGGCAGTGTTGCAAACTATGCTATGCGAGTATCTGGTGGCTTCCTTATGACAGGGGTCAGAAAAATCTGTGTTGAAATGTCTCACTAAACAACCGCCCCCGCAAATTAATTTCCAGTTGCAATTGCAGCATTCTTCAATATTGTCTGCTAAAAGCTTCGTTTGAATTTGACTGAAATATTCTGACTCAAAGGGATTTCCTTCTTCATTTACAGATCCTACCAGTCCAGTTGGCCTGCCGACAAGCCATATGCAACTGTGGATATCCCCTGCGGAATCGACCGCACATGTCCCTCCAGCCGGAAGACCGCACCCCCACTTCATCCTTGCTTTATTTGCTACCCTAAGAAAAAAATCATTAATGGGCCATATCTTGCTCCAGTGAACGTGTGATGATTTATAGCAGGCCAAAAGATTTTCTATGTATAAATTGGGGTCCGGGAACAATGAGGGAGGAATCAAGGAACCATCCGATAAGTAGGGACTCACATGCGGGAAAGCAACAGAATCACCGCCAAGTTCAAGATGATGTTCAAGAATACGCGGAAGGTGATCAACATTTAAAGATGACACTGTAACACGAAGGGAAATATTAACTTTGCCGGAACTTAGGATTTTTATGTTCTTTGAGATATCATCATAAGCGCCAGCCCCGTTTTTATAGATCCGGGTTTTGTCGTTGAGTTCCCTGTCACCATCCAGGTCCACCAGAAAACCTACATTATTTTTTTTGGCCCATTGCACGATGCCCCTGGGCAAAAATGACAAATTTGTTGTTATCCCGTAATTCAAATTAATCCCTTTTTCTTTGCATAATGGAATTTCCTTGCAATGAGTCACAATTTCATTGATCAGCGGCCAGTTGAGCAAAGGTTCACCGCCAAAAAAAATAATACTAAGGGTGCTATTTTCCGCCATGGAACTTAGAAGCAGGGAAATCGCTTTTTTTGCTGTATCATAGTTCATCCTGGTTTTCTTCAGGTACTTGTCTGTGCCCGCGAAGCAATATCTACAAGCCATATTGCAATCCTGCGATACCAGCAGGTACAAAGAAATCTGGGATTTTTTTTCAGGAGTAATTTTATGGTCGGCTGTCTTGTTTTCTGAGTTTTTCTCTTTCGGGACTATAACTCCATATGCAATAAGATTATGTATTATGGATGGGTAGGGATATTTCTGTAGCAGGGCCCTCCTTTCACCTATCAATTCCACTTCCGAAAGGAGAGACTTCACCAGCCTACCCCCTTCTGCTACAAATAATGGAGTATTGAAATTATAGGCTACCAGCCTGTCATTATCGGTAAGGATTATGGCGTCTTTGTTAAGGCAAATATCTTGAATCTCAGAATGCATGGCTGGGTTTCACCTTGCCGTGAGCATGGGACATATACCGAGAGAGCCTGTGCAACCGAGACATCCGGTGCACCCTGTACAAGCTGCTGTACAATACGTTGTGCAAGACCCTGTACATTCTGTGCAGGCCATACACCCGGTGCATCCCATGCAGGCCGTGCAGGTTCCTGTACATCCTGTGCATGCCCCTGTGCAGGTTGTACAAGTTTCCGTGCATGAGGTACAAGACGTGCACTGAGTGCAGCATCCGCCGCATTCGGCGCAGCCCTGGATGCCCCCTAAGGTGACCGCAAATAAAACGATCCCCGAGCCCTTTAATATAAGCTTGGCACTGGCTCTTATGAATTCCGCTCTCGTATATTTTTTCGGGCTCTCCTCCCTTCCAATTGCCTCTATCTCATCCTTGTTTTTCATATCTTATCCCCACTCCTATGTTTGACTTTTTATGGGCAGGCGTAACCATTCATTCACAAAGCCTCTCCAATCACGCAACCCCTTCTTTCTCCCCGTGACCATCACATGGAATCCCATCTCCAGGAGGGCCGCCTGTATGTCCTCAAAGCCGTTGCTTTTTTCCAGCAGTACCCTGAATTCCTCTGGTGTCCTGTAAATCAGCTTCCAGCCCCCGAAGAACTCCATCATCCTTCTTGCGAGCCAGTCTTCATGCGTTGTCATGTTGCTGGCAATAAGCCTCCCGCCGGGGACAAGGACCTTGCTTAGGCCTCTGAAGAACTCGACGGCTTCGCCGTCATTGAAATAATCGAGCAAGCCATGGGTCCCCACAATGTGGTATTTTGCCTGCTCTTTCTCGAAAACCTTCTTTACATTATATCTCTTGAACCGGACGTGTTCGGAAATCCCGTATTGCTGAGCTATGCCTTCGCTGAATTCGAGCGCTCTTTTGTTCCGGTCGACAAGCACCAAGTTTACTCTTGCCCCGTTGTTTTTCAGCTTGCAAAGGACATCCATGGGCACGACCCCAGACCCTGAGCCGAGTTCAAGCATGTTGATCTCGCGGCATCCCTCCCGGCACAGCTCATAAACGCTGTCCTCCAGCATCTTCTGGTATTCGTCCTTCCTTTCGCGCGTGCCCTCGCACGCCCTCAGCCCGAGAAGCTTCCTGTCAATCCAGGTTTCTGGTTCATTCTGGTAAATCCGGTGCAGCGCCTTCCACCCTCCAGGTTCGTTTATTATGTCCGCAGCCAACGGGCTCCTCTCGTAAAGGAATTTTGCCCCTATCCGCCTGAAGGCCTCCTTCGGGTTAAGCAGATTTTCCCGAAGAATTGACCAATAGTCATCCCTCCCATACTTTTGCGTGTCCCGGGAGGGGAGAGGAGCCAAAAGCTTTTTTACCGTATCGTTGCCCATTTCCTTTCCTGTTCGCACCCTGCCAACACAATGATATTTAATGATATTTTTTCCGAATGAACCTTAGAAATAGGTTTTTAGCGGAAAAATACCTCATTTTAAGTATCAATGTCAACAAAAAATACCACCTTTTAATGAGGTTTAGTTTCTGGAAAAGGGGTGCTAAAGATAGGTATTAGAGGTGGCATATGGAAAAGCTCGCAGAATTAATAGGAAATCGCCTTAAAGAGATAAGGAAGGAAAAAGGCCTAAAACAGGAGGACATGGAGGGTTTCGGCATCAGCTACAAGTATTACCAGAAAATAGAGACCGGGAAGGTTAACGTAACGCTGGAAACCATAGAGAAGATCGCTGGGGCCCTGGGCACGGATGTCAGGTCGGTTTTTGCCTTGCCCTTGAATAAATCCAGGGAAGTCAACGAGCTCGCCGCCCTGATAAGGGGGATTATCGAAAAAGGCGACAGGAGGTCCGCCAGAAAGCTGAATTTGTTCATTAAGGAAATCCTCCGGGCTGATTAAAAGCTTCTGTCATGGAACCACCTTTTCATAACCTCTGTTCAGGTCGAGCTCCAGTTGCTTTTCCGGGGTTCTTAAGGAATATTTTTCTATGGTATCCTGAAGGAGTCGGGGGCTCTGAAGAAGCGTATCATAGGCGATTTCACAGGCGACCTCGCATATCCTTGTGAGCGGAATGCCCGTGAGCTGCCTGAGCCTGAAGCTCTGGTATCCCGCGAAGCTAAAGACCATCAAACCTCACCCCCGGAACCAGTAGCACTTTCCAACCCGTAGCGGGGGTATTTCCCTCTCAGAATTTCCTTCCTTATCCTTAAACCTCCGCATTCCTCGGTTGCGAGATAATTGCACCCCATGCAGTGAGGAAGCCCCCAGGCCTGGACCGGCCAGCATTCCGAGGTCAGGTAGCGGCTGTTTATTATCTTTGTCCTGACAACGAACCTTTCACCGCCGGAATTTTGTTCTTTACCCATGCTGCCCCCACCTTGTCTAAAAATTGTCCATAATAGTGAGTTGGCATGAGAGCTTTTTAAATCAAAAGTTCCGAACATTGCCTTTCTTGCTTATGATTGTCCAATCACTCTAAGGAGTTCGGCAAAGGCGTCAGAAATTTTCGCTGCTTCCTCCTTCTATGGCGTCCTTTGAAAAGTCTTCTGGGAAGCTAACTCCTACCCTTGATCTTGGAAAGTCTTTTTTTGGCCATTCTTACATATTCAGCCTTGATATCTATCCCTATGAAATCCCTCCTCAGTCTTTTGGCCACCGCGCAGGTTGTACCCGAACCAACGAACGGATCAAGAACCACGCCGGGACTGAAACCTGCGTTGCAGTCGCAATTGCTATAGCCCACCACAACCGGGACCGGCGGACCTTCGTAACCTATTTCCCGGTATGACTGCCTTCTCTGGGACAGGCGGCCCGCGGTGGATGTTTTCGTGTCGTATTTTGTCCCGCTGAAATTTCTTCCGAACAGCACCGGGGGTTTTGTTATCTTTTCTCTGGGCGTACCGCATTTTTTGCAGACTCGTTCCGGGCATCCGGCCCTTATCGGGGTCTCCGCGAGTTTTTCAGGGAATACCGCAAAATGGGCATCGGGGAAAGGCTGCGTGGGAAGCCTCCACACGCACCTTTTGTTGCGGCCTCCTACAGGGTTTCCCACCGGCTGCCCTTTGATCCCCTGCCCGGGTAGAACACGCTGTCTGCCAGCATTGTAACCCTTTCCATGTTTTCCGCCATATCCCGGATGGCTGTTTACTGCTCTCTGGATGTCGTATTTGTTGTTGTCCGTCCAGGGCTCAAATTGCTGCTCAAAATAATACTTTCTTGATTTCGTGAAAAAGAAAATCTTCTCGAAATCAACCGTGAACCGGTCCCTTGCTGAAGAAGGTATGCAGTTTGGCTTCCACCACACGATTTCATTGCGCAAGACCCACCCGCCATTGACCATTTCTATTGCGAAGCGGAAAGGAATCATGCAGAGGGATTTTGACAATGTCCGAGCTGATGGCGGTATTTCTTTTGAGGGATTATCTCCTCTTTTCCAACTTTCCGTATTTTTTGGTCT
>Ga0209164_1001150_pt1 | contig 38147 bp, 26 predicted proteins | sample MTBNYHSulfiMetaG_FD_187458 | JGI IMG/M metagenome (GOLD analysis project Ga0209164, IMG submission 187458) | Enrichment culture microbial communities from rom New York Harbor, USA that are MTBE-degrading - MTBE-NYH (New York Harbor Sulfidogenic)... | ecosystem: Environmental > Aquatic > Marine >... | reverse complement strand
GCGGCATGGGGCCATCCGGGGCGGAGACCACCAGAATGGCGCCGTCCACTTGGGCTGCGCCGGTGATCATGTTCTTGATGTAGTCGCGGTGTCCGGGCATGTCGACGTGCGCGTAGTGGCGATTGTCAGTCTCATACTCGACATGGGCAATGTTGATGGTGATGCCGCGCGCTTTTTCTTCCGGCGCGTTGTCGATGGTGTCGAAGGCGCGAAATTCGCCGTGGCCTTTCAACGCGTTGTATTTGGTGATCGCCGCGGTCAGCGTGGTCTTGCCGTGGTCAATGTGACCCATGGTGCCCACGTTCATGTGCGGTTTGGTTCGTTCAAAAACCTCTTTTGCCATTTTTTCTTTCTCCTAATATATTTATGATAATGTCTTCGTACGGTCTGAGCCCTCAATGGGATTTGAACCCATGACCCCGTTCTTACCAAGAACGTGCTCTACCGACTGAGCTATGAGGGCTTGCTGGCCCGTATTCCCGGTAGCCGGGTTTGCGGCTTTTCAGCCAGTGGGCGGTGAAGGATTCGAACCTCCGAAGTCTTCTGACAACTGATTTACAGTCAGTCCCCTTTGGCCGCTTGGGTAACCGCCCAAAAATGCCAGTTGCAGGCATGCAAGCGAGCCGGACCAGAGTCCCGACCCACTTGCTCGGTCGCAACTGAGCCGACGACGGGAATCGAACCCGTAACCTACCACTTACAAGGCGGTTGCTCTGCCGTTTGAGCTACGTCGGCAAGTTAAATGCACAATTTAAGGTACAGCCATCCGATTATACCAAATGGCTCTTTGCTGAACAAGGTAAAGATTCTACCATATTGCCCCCAAATAACAAGGGAACAGGATTTTAGTTAGGGGCTAACTAATTCCCTGCGTGATATAATCGATTTTCAAGATTCACAGCAATTTTAATTTCCGGAGGCATAAAGAATGGACGTTACAACCGCCAATTTAAAAAGATGTGTGTTGTTGACCGCCAGCGGCAGAATTGACAGCGGGACCGCGCCAAAACTGCAGAGCGTGATCAATGAGGTCGCTGATGAGGGCAATTATAAGCTGGTACTCGATCTCAGCGATGTGGATTTCATCTCCAGCGCGGGTTTATGGGTGCTCGTGAACGCTCAAAAGAAGTGCAAGCGCTTTAACCGCGGTGAACTTGTGCTCTCCGGACTGCAAAACCGCATTCATGATGCCCTGGATCTGGCTGGTTTCATCCCGTATTTTAAGATTTTCGAAGATACAACCCAGGCGGTCGGCTCTTTTTAGTATCAATTAATATGATCACCGTTTCATTTCCCGGGCGCTTTTCCAGCCTGGATCGTATTCGCAAATTCTATACTACGGCTGCCCGTCAGGCAGGTTTGGAAGAAAAAGCAGTCAATGAGGTTGAATTGGCTGTGGATGAAGCTACCTCAAATATTATTCAACACGCGTATGGCGGCGAGAATAAAGGGGATATCGAATGCTCGTACAGCATAGATTCTTCCGGATTGCTGGTGATCATACGCGATTTTGGAAAATCGTTTGATCCCAAAGTGGTCAGGCGGCCAGATCTGGAATCTGATGTTTGCTGTCGGGAAGAAGGGGGATTGGGTCTGCATTTTATGCGCACATTAATGGATTCAGTGGAGTTTTCCTTTAATGTGCATGGGGGAAACCTGCTGACAATGACCAAGCGTTTGCACGGTAGTCAAGAAAAGCACCAGGTTTCCAAAGGAGCTTGACCTTGGAAGTATCGCCATTCTGGTCCTCCAATGACGGCTGGCGGTTACTTCATCATATTGCAGACGAACTGCTTTCCCTGTCCGACCTCACGCGGCAGGTTGTATTTATTCAGGATGAACTAACCAAGCTGATAGGCCAACCGGTCAAGTTGCTGTTGGCCGAAGAATTCAAGCCCCTCCCGCATGAAACCATCCAAACGGAAGAGCTTGTCCAACCTGTCATATCATACATGAAGGAATTTGATGTCGAGGTGGATTTCTGGTCAGCCAGGGAAGATAACCGGCTGATAGTGAAAGTTCCCCTGAAGAATCCAAACAGCATGGTTGGTTTTCTGCATATTGAATTCCCGGGAGAGACAGAGGTTGAGAGCGTCCCCCGGGATTTTCTCATCAGCTTTTGCGAATATCTGGCCAAGGTTTTCGAGCTTTCGCGGTTGGATAAACTTAAGGATTGGCGCCTGGAGCAGCTATCGCTCGTGCGCCAGGTGAACAGCGAGTTGGTCAAACTGCGCGACCCGCATAAATTGTATGAGCGAGTGGTTGAACTGATCCAATCCTCGTTCCATTTTTTCTTTGTGGCTTTGTATACATTGGATGAATCTACAAATAGAGTCATCTTCCAATCAAGCGCAGGAAAAGAGCTGGATAAACAACAGCTCCTGGAACTGGTCAAACAGAATGGAATTTCTTTGGGAGAAGGTCTCATTGGACGCTGTGCGGAAGACCGGAAGGAAATCTATTCAGCTGATGTCCACCAGGATGACAGGTACCGGCTGGTAGGTGGATTAAGAGAAGGAAAGTCCGAACTTTGTTTGCCCCTGGCGATTGGAGAAAAGACTCTGGGAGTTCTTGAAATTCTCAGCGACCGGGTCGCACGCTTTCATGAGAATGACATTTTGGTTTTGCGCATCCTGGCGGATAATGTCGCGTTAGCGATACAGATCGGCGGGTTGATCGATGAACTATTGGAACAGACCTGGCTTTCCACGATGATGCTGCAAGTCAGCGAGGCCTCGCAGCGGGTGGAAAGCGTTGAGGATCTGATCAACGAGGTCACGCGGACAATCCCATTGCTTATCGGTGTGCAGAAATGCGGGATATTCCTCAGGGATGAGCGAAGCGATGAATTCCTGTTAAGTGCCCAATATGGATTTGAAAAACACGAAGAGGCGGGTCTGGCAATGCTTCCGTATTCCGGGGAGGGAAACATTTTGTTTGAACAGCTCCTTGCCGAGAAGACGATTTTACCTTTTGTGAATGAACTGATGGAAAAGGAGAAGAACACACCGGCTGGGCGGGAGCGCTGCTGTGGTTTAATTCCGTTGATCGCCCACGATCATGTATTCGGCGCGATGGTGGTGGATGACCTGGGTGGGTCAAAAAACGATGATCACTCCGTCACCAAGGGAGAAGCGCTGCTTGCGGTTGGGCGTCAGACAGCCTTGGCCATTGAGAACCTGAGATTGGAGGAATCCAGGGAAAACGAAGCCTATGTCAATGCGATCCTGCTCCAGGTGGCGGAAATGGTGGCTGCGACCTCCGATTTGAATGAGACAGCCGAAAATATCATCAGCCTTTTGCCGCTGGTGGTCGGAGTGGATACGGCTTTTATCTATTTGCTGGATGAACCGGGAAAGCGGTTTCACCTGAACGCCAATTTGAGTTATCACTGGAAAAACCAGCTTAACCGGCTGCAAAGTTCCATCAGGCAAACACCCTGGAACCCCATGGTGAAACTTATGGAAACTGAAAAGCCCCTTTTCTTCAACATTGAAAACCGTCCGCTGGAGGATTGGATCAACGTCAAGATACGGGATTCATTGGATGAGAAGACGATTGCAGAATTCACTGAACCGCTTCTGATGCTGTTCCCGTTATTCATCATCCATGACAAATTTGGTCTGCTGTATGTCATGGAATCGGAAAAAGGGTACGAATACCGGGAGAAGAAAGCCGAGATCATTGCCGGCATTGCCCGCCATATCTCCCTTGCCATTCAGGGCGACCGGTTGAAAAAGGAAATGATCGACCAGGAACGAGTTCAACAGGAATTCCAACTGGCGCGCGAGATCCAACAGACCTTCCTGCCAGATACCCTCCCGCTGCTGAATGGCTGGGAGGTGAACGCGAGCTGGCGGCCGGCGCAGCAAGTGGGCGGCGATTTTTATGATGCTTTTGAGTTGGATGATGAACACATTGGATTGGTGATCGCGGATGTATCCGATAAGGGCTTTCCGGCGGCTCTTTATATGACCGTTGCGCGGACATTGATCCATGCCGAAGCGTTGGAAGGCAACCCGCCCGCGGAAACCTTGTGCCGGGTCAATCGGCTGCTGATGCTGAATTCACAGCAGGGCTTGTTTGTCACTTGCTTTTATGCGATCGCCAACACATTAACCGGAGACCTGGTGTACGCCAATGCCGGTCACAACCAACCCCTCTGGTTGAGAAAATCGCGGGGTAAGGTGGAATGGCTCGAGAAAGGCGGCATGCCGTTGGGAGTTACGGAATCGCAGGAACTGGCGGACGTCCTTGTTCAGGTGAAAAAAGGCGACAGTCTGCTTTTCTATACTGACGGAGTTACGGATACACAATCGGGGGATGGTTCTATGTTCGGTGAAGAGCGTTTGTTTAATTTACTGAATGTGTACAAGGATATGCCTTACCCATCCTTGATCGAATCCGTGGATGGCAAACTCTTGGAATTTCGCGGCGAAACACCTCCCACCGACGATCTGACTTTGCTTTCGCTCCAGCGCAAAGAATAAAGCAAAATTCCCCGTAGGGCAGTCACACAGTACCATGCGAAGCGTGGTATTCCTGACCGCTAACAGCGTCGCACATGAATGTGCGTCCTACATTTTGTTGATCACCTTTAATGGTGACTTTTTCACTGGTTATAATTTTCCCCATATAAAAACCCATCAGGAGATCCTCATGACGCAATTCGACTTGGGAAAAGCAGTAATATTCCCCAACACTCCCGTTGTCGCCGGCACATATACCACGATCACATACACCTATACCGCCGGACACCCCATGGATTATGCCGGTTATTTAAAGATCGCCTTCCGCAATATGGAGGATTTTGGCGCACCGCAATTTGATGATCCCCAAGCGCCCAATTTTTGTTCGGTTTCAGCCACCGGCGGCAGCCGCATCATCCCGCGCTGGGATAACAAAGGCGGTGTGCGCCCTTCGAACAAAGCGCTTTTTCTCATCATCCGCGACCAATACCTGGATCGCGGCGAGCAAATCCAGGTTGTTTTCGGCGATACATCCAACGGTTCTCCCGGCTGGCGCATGCCGACCTTCTGCATCGATAAATTTGAATTCAAGACTTTCGTTGATCCGATTGCGAATTATCTCTTCAAGGAATTGCCGGACTCTCCCACTTTGAGCATTGTGCCCGGCCTGCCCGAGCGCGCCGTGTGCACTGCTCCCTCCGGGACCCTGATCGGGCAACCCTTTGAATATTTCTTGCGTTTGGAGGATCGTTGGGGCAACCCGGTGGGAGATCCTTTAACTTTTATGCATCAGGGATGGGATAAGGCGGGTGTGCATACGGTGATGGGAGAGGACAAAGCCACCGGGCTTCGCGCGGAATCCAATCCCATCGATGTTCGCGAAATCCCCCCAGTTTTAAAGAAGTACTGGGCAGATTTCCATGGTCAATCAGGTGAGACGATCGGCACAAATACCATTGAGGACTACTTCCGGTTTGGGCGTGACATCAGCCATCTGGATATTTTGGGGCATCAGGGCAACGATTTTCAGGTCACAGATGAATTTTGGATGAAGGTAAATAAGACCACTAAATCTTTTTATGAGCCTGGCAAATTTGTAACCTTCCCCGGATATGAATGGAGCGCCAATACCCCGCTGGGCGGCGACCGCAACGTGTATTTCGCTTCAGAAGGCGGCATGATCTCCCGCAGTTCGTGTGACATGCTGCCGGGTGGCACATCGCAATTTGCAGACTCGATGGACGCCGATGCATTGTTCGCACATCTCAAAAATCAAAATGATCCTGCAGGATTCTGCTTTGCGCATGTGGGCGGGCGGTATGCTGACCTGCGTTTCCATGATGACGTGGTGGAAGCCGCGGTCGAAGTGCACTCCGCCTGGGGGACGTTCGAGTGGTTCCTGCGCGAGGCCCTGGAACGCGGCTACCGCGTGGGGATTGTCGCCAATTCGGACGGGCATAAGGCCGATCCAGGGGTGGCATATCCGGGTGACAGCAAATTCGGCTCGGTTGGCGGGCTGACTTGCGTGCTCGCGGACAAGCTGGATCGCGAGAGCGTTTTCCAGGCAATCCAAGCCCGGCATTTATATGCCACCTCAGGCTGCCGGGCACTGCTCGATCTCAGCCTGGATCTGGGTGACAGCCGGACTGCCATGATGGGCGACATTGTGGAAAGCTGGGCAGGAGATCCCACTCTGCATGTACGCCTGGCGGGCAGCGCGCCGGTTGAACGTATCGATGTGTTCAATGGATTGAATCGCATTCATACCCACAGGCCATACGGAGAGGGTGATCTCGGACGGCGGATGAAAGTGGTATGGAACGGCGCGCGCGTGCGCGGCCAGGACCGTGTGGTGAATTGGAACGGTTCAATTACTGTAACGGGTAACCGAATCGTGGATGCAGTAGGCATCAACTCCTGGAATCCTGAGCATCCACTGAGAAGAATTGACGATTCCACCCTCGAGTGGGAATCATTTACAACCGGTGCAGCCAAAGGGATTATTCTGACGCTGGATTCGGCGGGTAAGGCCCAATTCAAAATTGATACCCATCAAGTAAAAGCGGAATTCTCGGTGGCAGATATTGGCCTTAAGCCGAAAGTTTGGGACCTCGGCTTCCTGGAAAAGTCACTACAGGCCTATCGTTTACCGGATGTGCTGGAAAGCCGTGAGGTCGGGTTCTCAATACCCCTTCAAGAATTTAGACTGGGCGATAACCCGATCTACATCCGAGCAATGCAGGAAGATGGATTTCTGGTTTGGTCCAGCCCGATTTACCTGGTAAGGTGATATTCGGCATTCTATTCCCGAAGGTTGTGTTTATATAAGATCCGGGTATTGTTTATGAGAAACAAACCCGGTTTTTTATTATTTAGAAATTTTATAAGACGTGATTGTTGATTTTTGAATTACCTGGTGATCCTTCTCGATATGAAGAACCGTTAATGTTTTAGGCAATATTAATAAATCTCGGATTGATTTTCCATTACATTGATGCGATGGATTAATTGAAGGAGATATATGAACATATTTACTGATCAGGTATTTATTGCCTGGACATTGCTGGCGAGCGGGATTGTCTTCATCCTTAGTTTCGTCTTTCTCGCCTTGATGTTCACCACCAGGACCTCGCCATGGGGTCCTTTAAATGATATAAGCCACGTGATTGCTTTGATCTTGATCATGCCATTAATGATCGCTTATTTTATTGATTTGAGAGATTCACAGCCATTGCTGGCGCTTGTTGCCTTGCTGCTTGGCGTGGTGGGAATCGGGCTGGTAGCATATACGCAGGTTGGGCTGGTTCTCCGTAAGATCGACTTTTCTCTCAACCTCAGGCAAGGCGCTTTCGGGGCCGGCTTATTGGGTATAGCGTTCATCATCAATCATTGGATAGGTTTCGGGATCATCCCGAACGGGCTGATTAATTTAGGTCTTGCAGCCGGCATCTTGATGGCTATGGGAATCCCAACGGGTTTATTCTATGGAAAAGAAGAGCTGGAAATGACCACTGGAAAGCTGGTCTGGAAAACCGCCAATCGGTTGGCGATATTTTCCGTTATGGCCACGTTTTTGGGACAAATTTTCTTAATTATCTTTGTTCTTTCCTTGGGATTTCAAATGGTATGACCACAGTCAGAATACATTGATCAAGGTTCAAGGCAGGTCATAAGAAGGGCGTTTAGTAATCTAATGTATAATCCAACCCGATATTGGAGGTTGCTGGATGGAGATATTCTGGTACGGGCATTCGTGTTTTCGCATCACAGACCGCGGACAAGCGACGGTGGTCTGCGATCCTTATGACCATGAGCATGTGGGTTACAGCTCCCTGAAACTCAGGGCGGATATCGTCACGATCAGCCACGAATCTCCCAGCCACAGCTACCTGAAAGCCGTCAAAGGTGATCCCTATGTGATCGACGGGCCCGGCGAGTATGAGATCGGCGGCGTATTCATCACCGGTCTGCGAACCAATCACCGCAAGAAAAAAGATGTCACATTACCACCCAACACGCTCTACCTGATCGATTACAACGGCATAAATATCGTCCACCTGGGCGATATGGTTCAAGTTCCCACACAAACAGAAGTGGAAGCGCTGGGCCCGGTGCACATTGCGCTGGTTCCGGTAGGCGGTTCTACCAGCCTTAATGCTTCCAAGGCATCCGAAGCCATCAGCCTGTTTGAGCCCAATATTGTCATCCCCATGCATTACGCAACAGAAGCCTCCAAAGCCAATTACGACCCGATAGCTAAATTCTTAAAGGAAATGGGGCTTTCAACAGTCGAAACTGTGCCTTCCTATAAAGTCACCAGTATAGAGACCCTGCCGGAAGAAACACAGGTGGTCGTGCTGGATTATCCCCACGAGTAAACGCGATGGCCGGCAAGCTGATCATGACCTGGGATATTGCCCCTGAGAAAGAACAGGAATATTTCGAGTTCGTGGTCCGTGAATTTTTACCGGATGTTCAGCGCTTTGGTTTTACCTTAAGCGACGCCTGGGTTACTGTCTATGGCGACCGCCCGCAGATCATGGTTAGCGCTGTCATGCCTTCCATAAAAAAAGTTGAGCAGGCCATGGAATCGGAAAAATGGCAATCCATGCTCGATAAACTGCTGGGATTTGTGACCAATTTCCAGGCCAAAATTGTTCGCTCCAAGGGCGGATTCCAGTTCTAATCTCATTTCTTTCATGAACCACCAATTAAATATTCGCCGACAGCTTCTCAGTTGGTATGACGTGCACGCACGAGACCTGCCCTGGCGAGATGAGATTGACCCGTACCGGGTATGGATCTCAGAGGTAATGCTGCAGCAGACCCGGGTCGAGACGGTGATTCCGTATTACCAACGCTGGCTGGAAAAATTTCCAACATTAAATCACTTGGCTCAAACGGATGAACAGGACGTGCTTAAAGCCTGGGAGGGCCTCGGGTATTACAGTCGGGCGCGCAACCTGCTCAAAGCAGCCAGGATCATACAAAATGAACTGAGCGGAAAATTTCCCCGTGAACTCATTAAGCTCAAAAAGCTGCCGGGGGTGGGCGATTATATCGCCGGAGCGGTCGCTTCAATCGCTTTTGGCACAAAGACTCCGGCGCTGGATGGGAACGGCAAGCGCGTGCTGTCCAGGTTGTACGCTTTTAGGGAACCAGTGAATCAGGGAAAAAGTGCACGAATCTTGGAAAATTACCTGATGGAATTGCTGCCAGACAAACGCGCCGGGGATCTTAATCAAGCGATCATGGACCTTGGATCACGTATTTGCCTGACGCGGAGGCCAAGGTGCGGCGAATGCCCTCTGCAATCTTTGTGTGAGTCATACCGCCAGGGCGCGCAGCTTGAGATCCCGGTAAGGACAAGCAAGCGGCCTGTCCCTCATTATCAGGTAGTCGCTGCTGTGATTCGCGACCGTAACATAGTACTTATCGATAAGCGCAGGTCAGGGGACCTGCTGGGCGGGATGTGGGAATTCCCCGGGGGAAAAGTTGAGCGGGGAGAAAACCTGGCAGACGCGCTCGTGCGGGAGATTCGGGAGGAGCTGGGCCTGGAAATTCACGCGGGAAAGTTGCTCAATGTTTACGATCATGCTTATACTCATTTCAGCGTGGAGGTGCACGCGATCGAGTGCGAGATCGTCGCGGGAAAACCGCAGGCATTGGAGGCAGATGCGATTGCCTGGGTGCCGATCAACCGGCTGGAAGACTATCCGATGGGCAAAGTGGACCGGCTGATCTCCCGCGATCTTCTATCCACACATTGAAAAACCCCTCCCGCTTTGTATAATGAAAACATGCAAGAAAAGGAAGATCTCCGGCGCGCGCGCGAGGAGATGGTTGAAAGCCAGATCAAAGCCAGGGGGGTTGTGGACCGGCGGGTTCTGGATGCGCTGCGCAAAGTTCCCCGCCACGAATTTGTTCAGGAAGATCACCAGTCCGAAGCGTATGCTGATTATCCACTGCCCATTGGCAGCGGGCAAACCATCTCGCAGCCCTATATAGTCGCGCTTATGACGGAACAGCTCGCGCTTAAGGGCACTGAGAAAGTGTTGGAGATCGGCACCGGCAGCGGTTATCAGGCAGCGGTCCTGGCGGTATTGGCGCGGGAAGTCCATAGTGTTGAACGCGTCCCCTCACTGGCAGACAAAGCCCGGAAAAATTTGAACCGCATTGGGGTAAATAATGTCAGTGTGCATGTGGGTGACGGGACTTTGGGCTGGTCCCAGGAAGCGCCTTATAACGCCATCATTATTACTGCCGGGTCACCAACCATGCCTGAAGGACTAGTGGATCAGTTATCAGATGGCGGGCGGCTGGTAGCGCCTGTCGGAAGCCGCTGGCGGCAGATGCTCGAATTGTGGATCAAGCGGGAAAGTGGGATCGAGAAGGAAGAAGTGCTCCCGGTTGTGTTTGTTCCGCTGATCGGGGAAAAGGGCTGGGAGGATGATCAGTTCCGATAGGATATATACTATTGCATATCGCAAATATTTTATGTAAGGCTGTTTTACAACCCCATACAAAATAGTCAAATTAATTTTATGGTGTCAAAGGCATTAACGGTAAGGAGGAAAAATGTCTTCAGAACATGGAAAAGAACCTAAAAAGGGGATTGCTTTTGTATTAATGGGCATAAGCGCACCAATTTTGGGATCAGCCCTTAGCTACCTTGTATCATTGTTAATGAATGGGGTTCGTGATGCTGTATTAAATATTACTGATCCATCCATTCACTGTGAGTTGATCAACCATGTCAGCTTTACCATTCAGGCATTTAGCAATACTAACGAAATACTCGACTACCGATCTGGAAAGGTTATATCCTGGGAGTCCCTTCCATATAAAAATGTAAGCGAATGGACGGGGTACTGCAATAATTTTAAAAATTATTTCATCGCCTTTTGGATTGTATTGCTTTTGGCTCTGGTGATATGGATGTTATTAAAGCAGCAGATCCCGGATTACTTCAAAGCCATAGCGATTGCTGTGCCAATTTACTTATCTCTGTTGAACGGCTTCTTTTTCCTTTTCGGGCTGCTTGTGGTCATAGGATTGATCATTTACTTTATCCGGTTTAAGAAGCCCTGGTACTTTTATTTCTCGACGGCAATTTATCTCGCAGCATCTTTATTCATTTGGACGCTTAGATCATTTGCCTAATATCGTCCAATTTGTAAATAGAATATTTCTTTGGTCGTATTTTTCCAAAAAAAAAAGACCTCAAAGGATTTCGGTCGCCTTTGAGGTCATATTCGAAATGATAATTTAGATCTTGCTCACTGTCACCAGCACAGTGGGATTGCGCTTGGTTTCTTTATAAAGGAAATCTTTGACCGTGCGGATCACGTCGCGCTCCATCTTGCCATTGGCGCTTTTCACAGTGTCGATTACTTTGCTGACCAGCTTGGAGAGTATTTCCTCCGCTTCCTGTGAGGCCGCGAAACCACGGCTGGTGATCTCAGGCTTGCCGTGCAGGCTGCCCTGATTGTTCAGGTTGACATGCACCAGCACGATCCCATCACGGGAGAGCATGGTGCGGTCGCGCAGTTCATCTGGACCGAGGTCGCCGACCCAGGAGCCGTCCACGAACACCGTGTCTGCAGATACTTTGCCTTGGACCTTGATTTTGTTCTTCTTGACATTGATCACATCGCCGTTCTCCACAACCAGCACCCGCTTTTCCGGGATGCCGGTCTGCATGGCCAGGATTGAGGCTTGCTTGAGATGACGCAGCTCACCGTAAGCCGGGATGAAATACTTCGGCCGGGTCAGGTGAATGAGCAGCTTAATATCTTCCTGGCTGCCGTGGCCGGAGACATGCACGGGCATGATCTCTTCGTAGATCACATTGGCGCCGCGGCGGAACAATTCGTTGATGGTGGAGAAAACCGCTTCTTCATTGCCCGGAATGGTCTTAGAGGACAGCACGATGGTGTCGCCCTTACGGACATCGAACTGCCGCTGGGTGCCGCGTGCGAGCCGCCCCAGGATCGAGGTGGGTTCTCCCTGCGCGCCGGTGCACATGATGACCACTTCGTGCTCAGGCAGTTCCAGCGCGGTGTTGATGCTGACCTGCGTGCCGTCCGGAATACGGAGATAATCCAGGTTTTGGGCGATTTCCACGTTTTCCACCATGCTGGTGCCCACAAAGGCGATCTTGCGGTTATGTGCGACGGCGGCATTCACCACTTGCTGAACACGCGAGATCAAGGAAGCAAAACTGGCGACAATAATGCGGCCTTGGGTCTGATTGAAGACTTTTTCCAGGGCTTCGCTGACCATTTGTTCCGATGGCGTCCAACCAGGGCGGGTCGCGTTGGTTGAATCGGAAATGAGCGCCAGCACGCCGCGCCGGGAAAATTCGGCCAACTTGGCGTAATCCGTGGGCCAGTTATCCACCGGCGTATGGTCAAATTTGTAATCGCCGGATTGCACGATCAACCCTTCCGGTGTCTCGATGCCCAATCCGACAGCATCGGGGATGGAATGGCAAACGTGGAAAAAGTCGATCTTGAATGGACCGATCTTGATCTGTTCGCCTGCGTGGACAGTGTTGAGCTGTGCCTGATTTTGCATACCACGACGTGCCAACTTGACCTTGACCAAGCCGAGCGTCAGCGGGGTGCCATAAATAGGCGCGGGAATCTCCTGGATGAGGTGATGAATGGCGCCGATATGGTCTTCATGTCCGTGGGTGAAAATGATTCCGCGGATCTTGTCTTTGCGGCTGCGCAGGTACTGGAAGTCCGGGATGATGTAATCGATGCCCAGCATATCGTTCTCTGGGAACATGCTGCCGCAATCGATGATGATGGCTGTATCTTCATATTCATACAACATCATGTTACGGCCGACTTCACCCAACCCGCCCAGCGGGATGATTTTTAAATTTGAATCTTTCATTTTTTCCTTTCAAACCGCCTATGAAGGCGGATTATTGCATTCTTTAAAAAAAGCCCTGCGGATGACTCCGGCCAGGGCGTATATTTTTATAGCTAGCTTACTTCTACAAATAATTCCGATCAATCCGGTAATCTCTCAATATTTACCGTATGAAATTTTACCATGCCTGACCGGATAAATAGTTAATGATTATAAATATTATGTTAATTTTTGGTTAAACCGTAAATAAAGCCACAGATCAGCACGGACGCCTTAACAATGATCGCAGATTAACCAATAATTGTTTTAAGAAAATCGGGGGCGCGCAAGATTTGAGAGAATTTTGCTTACCATTTGAAAGATCTGAGGAAATCAAGACTTTGATTTCTTTGATTCGTGTCTTTCTGAGGGCATAGGTTCAAGCATAAACATTCACGTTGAAGATCTCGTCACGGATCTGGTGCACCTGCCGGCGAAAGAGGTCATCGCGTTCGATAAGATCCGCCACCTTATCGCAGGCATACATGACTGTGGTATGGTCGCGGCCGCCGAGAGTTTCGCCGATCTGAGGAAGGGAGGCGTTGCCAATTTCGCGCATCAGATACATTGCTACCTGGCGGGGCAAGGCTACTTTTTTAGACCGATCACGACTGAGCAGCTCTTCATGCGTAATATTAAATGCACGTGCCACAGTCTCCATTACATGCAACGGCTCAGGATTGGAATCCGCCTTTACAAAATCCACCAAAGCCAGATCAGATAGTTCCATGGTGAGCGGCTTGCCGCTCAAGTCCGAGTAAGCCAGAATGCGGGTGAGGGCGCCTTCCAGTTCGCGTATGTTGGACTGGATCCTGCGGGCTACGCTTTCCAGAATCTCGTTGGGCACCACGCGCCCGGCTTGTTCGGCTTTGAACCGCAGAATGGCAATGCGTGTCTCCAGTTCCGGCGGCTGGATATCCACGATCAGACCCCACTCAAAGCGTGAGCGCAGACGTTCCTCCAGGGTCACCATCGCCTTGGGCGGGCGGTCCGAGGAGATCACGATCTGCTTCTCCTGTCCGTGCAGCGTGTTGAAGGTGTGGAAAAATTCTTCCTGGGTGGATTCCTTACCGGAAATGAACTGGATATCATCGATCAGAAGCACATCGATCTTGCGGTACTTATCGCGGAAATTGGCCGTATCATGCCGCCGGATGGCGTTGATCAGATCATTGGTGAATTCTTCCGACGAGACATACAGAATGTTGAGATGATTGCGGGCTGCTTCGTGCCCGATGGCATGCAATAAGTGAGTCTTTCCAAGACCCACACCCCCATAAAGGAAAAGTGGATTGTACGCTCGGGCTGGATTTTCGGCTACGGCCTGGCTGGCAGCGTGCGCGAGCCTGTTGTTTGCGCCTACTACAAAACTTTCGAAGGTATATCTCGAATTGAAATTAGCGGGAATATTTTTCTCGATATTTGGCTTGTTTTCCGGTTCACTACGGTTCCATGGATCTGATTTGGGTTCTTCTTCGGAGGTTTGCACAATAAACGTGAGTTTTTTGTCACATCCCAAAATGCTGGTCATCAAACGTTCTGCGGTATGTTTCAGACGGTTGTCCAGCCAATCACGCGCGTAGGCATTGTTCACCGCGATGGTGATACAGTTTTCCCTTTGGCTGATAAATCGGGAATCCCTGACCCAAGTATCGTAGGATGCCTTGGGCATATCCATCTGAAGTTGTCCGAGCGTTGCCTGCCAGGCTTGTTGGGCGTCCATTTCGATGTGCCGTGCCTCCCTTGGTTCAGATGAGTGCAGATGAATGAAATAATATTTTATTAATCCCGCTCTCTGCCTTTTAGCGGGATTAATCGGAGTATTCAATTTTCGTTGCGTGCGCCGGAGGCGCTTTGGGGGCCGCTTTTTCGGCGGTGATCCTCTGGCTTGAGTGAAAATGATTTTAGCAAATCGCCCGCGAAATAACAATACTTTTTACCCACGACAGGTTTAAATATCCCGAAATTTTAAGTTTTTCTTTCTTAAAGAAACCCGCCGAAAAAACAAATGCATGGTTGTAATTTAGTACAGTTGTTCTTGCGAAGGTTTACGGGATGTTTTGTTGTACATCCCCACAGATGGTGGACGATCGTATTTATACGGTTGGCATAGACAGTCTATTTGGTCTTATTTAAAAAAACCTCCGTGGAAAAAAAGAGCGGTGACTTCCAACTCGCACCAGATTTGGAATTAAGAGCGTGCCGCCGGTTGGTTCATCAGCGCGGCTGCTTCTCGTCCTAGCTTTACTGCAAAGTTGGTTCCTCTGTCCCAGGGATACACCTGGCTCATGCTGGCATAATACAGCCCGGGTATGGGCGTCTGAATCGCTGGTATATTTTTTGAATGGTTGATCAAGGGCACCGGCTGGGCAAATGGGGTCCGGAAGAGCCAGCTGCGGTTGACCCAGGAAGGGTCAAAGTTGGGATTGAAAGTTCTCAAACTGGGAAGGAAACGTTCCAGCAGCTGTTCCTGAGTGAGCGAGAAATATTCATGCGAGGGCTCCAGGTAATCACCGCAGTAAATCAAGTGTTCACCTCCAAAGTATTGCCGAGGTGCAAAATTAGTATGCTCCACCAGAGCAAGGAAGGGAAACCCGGCTGATTTGGGCAGATTGAACCAGTAATACCCTTTTTCGGATAGCTGGCGCTTGAGCGAGACAATCAGCACTACTGCACCCAAGCTTTGCAGGGAATCCAACTTGTCCAGATACCCTTGGCTTAATTCAGGGGCGAATCGCGTCATAATCTTGGGTGGCAGCGTGGCGATGGCCTGGTCAAACACGATTCGTTGTCCACCAACCACCACCGAGACCCTCCCATTTTCAGCCGGCGCAACTCGCTCGACCTCGACGCCGAAACGGAATTCGACGCCTAAGGATTTGAGCTTTTCCGTAAAATCGTTTAGGAATGCCTGGAATCCCCCCTCATACGTGCCAAGTCGGGGCGTTCGCACTTTGAAGCGCGCCCAAAACCAGGCCATGTTCACATCTTTGTAATACCCGCTGAATTTTCCCATTAGCAGCGGTTCAAACAAAGTGCGGTAAACCTTTTCTCCATAATACTTGAGCATCCACTCGTGGGCTGTAAGTTTTTCCAACGGCTTCCATGAGGATAAATAGCGCAGATAGATCGTTACGAATCCGAACCGGGCTTTATCAATAATTGAAAAACCCGGGAAGAGTAATGCTGCCAGAGGAGAATCCAGCGGGTAAAAGTCGCCTTGATGAAAAACAACTGTTTTTGGGCGGTAAAAATGGAGCTTGTCATCCAATCCCATTTCCTTGATTAAGGAAAGTATGGAACTGTCGCTTTGAAACCAATGGTGGTAGTACTTTTCCAGCGACCAGTTCCACCCCTCTTCTTTGAAGCCGGCTGCCAGCCCGCCGGGGGTTGCATCCCTTTCAAATATGGTCACCTGTTTTCCGGCTTTAACGAGGTCATAAGCGGCAGCCATGCCGCCCGCACCGGCTCCGATCACTGCGGCTGTAGTCAATGGATTTCCTTTCTTTCTTCTCGCGCCTGTTCCATTTCTCGCGACCAATTCAAACCTTCACGGGTGAAGAAATATGCGCCGACCAGGGTGATTGGCAGCCATAACGTGATATGTAGAAGGATGGTGTAGCCGGCCGCAGTTTCAGCCGGGATGCCGTACGCGCTGAGCAGGGCGATGCCGGGTGCGTCGAAAACCCCGATATACCCGGGCGCAGAAGGCAGGGTGGTGGACAGATTGACGATCCCGTTCATCAGCATTAAGGCGAAAAGGCTGACAGAAAATGGAAACGCTTGCATCACAAACCAGTAGGTCATGGTCTCGAGCAGCCAGACAGCGAAGGAAGCGAGCAGCACCAGGATTGCTTCCCGCGGGGTTCGCAGCGAATCCAGTCCGCTGATGAAGCGATTGATGATGTTGGCGGCGGGGTCGCGCAATTTCTTGGGAAGAATGGTATGTATGACGATGGAAGAGAACCTTGCTACCTGCGCAGGAAAGATCGCGGCAAGTATCAGAACAACCAAGGCACCGATGAAAGCCAGTGCGCCCCAAAAAGCCAGCGATTGGATGCTCCCAATGAAACCGGAATCAGCGGATAAGCCGCTCAACGCGCTGAGATTAAAGAAGATGAAACCGAGCATGGTCACGCCGTCAAAGATCCGCTCAACCAAAATGGTTGCCAATGTGGTGGCAATAGGGACTTGATGACGCCGCTTCAGGAGTATCGCTCTGAGAAGTTCTCCGGCGCGGGCGGGGAAGATATTGTTGCCAAGATAGCCAATGGAAATCACCGGAAACACTTTTTTTAGATCGAGGCGGACAGCGGGTCGAAGAAGGATCTGCCAGCGCAGGCTGCGGAAGATGACATCCACAAAATACACGAGTACGGCTGGAATTAGCCAGATCAGATTTGCGCCTTGAATCGACCGCCACACTTCAGGCAGGTGCAGACCCTGCAGCGCCCAATAGAGGAATAGGACACTGATGGCGATACCCACCCAGAAAACCCAGCGTTTCATTAGTTGGATTCTAACACGCAGTTATTCGATAGGAATGATCAAAGATTGTTTTTTGGGGAATACGGCTTCTATAATTGGCAGAAATTTCTCGGATATGCGGCAGTCCACAAACATGCCTAGGAGTTCGCTCCCCGATCGGTATCCCAGTAAGAGCTGGAGAAATGTCAGATCGGGAAAGCACACATCCGCTTTGTGCCAAACGGTCGCGTGTGTGTTTTCCGCTTTGATAATCCTGCCTTGCTGGAATGTAAGTTTGAGACCGGTTCTGTAGAAGCTGAAATCGATTGTTCCGCTATAACCGCCAAAGGGGGAGCGGGCTAAATTTCTTTCCAAAGCTGTGGAAATGTGAGTGATGAATTTTGCCAGATCGGGAACGCGAACGTACCAGTTGTAGGGACGGCGCGCCATGGGTAAATACTCTGCGGCAGCTTGGTATGCGGGATGCTGGCTGCCCCAACCGAGAATGAACCGGTTGAATTCACCTCCCATCTCTTTCGCTATCTTTTCTCCAAATTTCCAGGATTCCGTGATCACATACGGCATATAGTCGCGCCAGTTTTCTCCCGGCCTGACCTCGACATACCGGATAAAGACGCCTTTATCGCTCAGTTCTCTCGACACAATAAAGAAGCCTGCAGGCTTTCCTGCTGAATCTTGCAAGATGAAAACCCCCGTTTTTTCAATATTCTCCGGGTGTTTGAGGACAAGTTCTTTCTCCCACCAGCGCTCGTCCAGAGGGCAGTGGATCAGATAACGGGAAGCGCTGGATCTGTATAATTCAACCAGGAAGGGAATGTCTTCTGGTTGGGCTTGTCTAACAGAAATGCCAGCCAATTTATCCTTCTCGGCCGCCTTAACCTGGGTGATGAAACCGCTGCGGCTGCCGCCCAGTTCCACGGCCATCTCGTATCCGAATTGACGATAGAACCAGGGGATCCCGGAAATGGCTTGCATCACATCGCCGTATTTATCGGATGTTTCATGGAATTCGTTGAATAATAAGCGGACGAGCCCGCGCTTCCTGAACGCTTTATCCGTGGCGACCGGCTCCGGCCGCCCTACGGTGATGGGGATGCCGTCAAATGTCCAGATCTGGGGGATGGCTAGAAGGGCTGATACGATTTCCGCTGTGTCTTCTTTTTCCACCAGAAAACCAAACCGTTTTCTTTGTGGGTCTTCATCCAGTCGGATCAGGTCTTGAGTCCAGCGGGCGATGCGCGGGTCCGGTTTAATCCCTTCATCTTCTGCAAAGACACGCACGAAGAAATCAGCTAAGCGGTCAATATCCTCTTTAAACACTTCCCTTAAAATCAAACCGCCCCCGAGCGGCTTTGCAATCACTCTGGCAGCGGAATTTCTCTCATTCATTGAGCAAAATCCCAGGATCAATCGCTGGCTTTTGGAGTTGAAGATTTCGCGGAGTCAGTTTCGGATTTCTTTTCCGGTTTGGCCGTCTCGGTCTTCGAATCCTCTTTTTTCGCGGAGGAGGAATAGCTGGATCCTGAACTGGAACGATGGTCGGTGGAATAAAAGCCAGAGCCTTTATAGATCACGCTGACGGGCGTGAAGACTTTATGCAGGGTGACCTGGCCGCACTCAGGACAGATCTTGAGCGGCTTGTCGGAAAAGCTCTGTTGTTGTTCGAATTCGTAACCGCAATTCGCGCAATGGTAAACGTACACTGGCATGATAAAACCTCAAAAACCGATTATATTCCCAAACAAGGAAATTCCGGCTAATGATTATAAGATAAAAAATTCTATTCCTTATCCAAAAATCATCTTGCAGTGAAAGAAATATCTTATACAATAAATCCAAATCATCTTCAGGAGGAACGTATGCCAGGCCCAAGAAAAGTTACTGCTCCTCGCGGAACCGAGCTCAGCTGTAAATCATGGCTGACGGAAGCCCCATTCCGCATGATCCAAAACAACCTTGATCCGGAGGTCGCCCAACGGCCGGATGAGCTGGTGGTCTATGGCGGACGGGGGCAGGCGGCGCGCAATTGGGAATGTTTTGATGCGATCCTGGAGTCCCTCAAGACGATGGAAGATGATGAAACCTTGCTGGTCCAGTCCGGCAAGCCGGTTGCCATCTTTAAGTCCCACCGCGACGCGCCGCGCGTCCTGATCGCCAATTCCAACCTGGTGCCCCACTGGGCAACCCAGGAGCATTTTGACCAGCTGGCCGCCCAGGGCTTGATCATGTATGGGCAGATGACGGCTGGTTCGTGGATCTATATCGGTACGCAGGGCATCCTGCAAGGGACCTATGAAACCCTGGCATCCCTTGCACAGCAGCGCGGGTGGGGTTCATTGAAAGGAAAATTCGTCCTCACCGCCGGACTCGGCGGGATGGGCGGTGCGCAGCCGCTGGCTATCACCATGAATGAGGGCGTGGGTTTGATTGTGGAGGTGGACCCGGAACAGGCGAAATGGCGTAAGGAGATCGGTTACCTGGATATGGTTTCGGATGACCTGGAAGAAGCGCTGACGCTCGTGCTGGAAGCCAAGGAAAAAGAGATCCCTCGCTCGGTCGGATTGATTGGTAATGCCGCGGAGATCTACCCGGCATTGTTGAGAAGCAACACTCTGCCGGACGTGGTGACTGACCAGACACCCGCGCATGATTTCCTGATGTACGTGCCGGCTGGGTTGAGCCCGGCGGCAGCGGATGAACTGCGCAAGAAAGATCCGAAGGAATATACCCGCCGTTCTGTCCAATCCATGACAGAACATGTGCAGGCCATGCTGGACTTCCAAAAGCAGGGGGTGGAGGTTTTCGACTACGGCAACAATATCCGCCAGCGTGCCTATGACAACGGGCTTAAGAATGCTTTTGAATTTCCCGGATTTGTCCCGGCCTATATCCGCCCGCTGTTCTGTGAGGGCAAAGGCCCATTCCGCTGGGTGGCTCTCTCCGGTGATCCTGAGGATATTTATAAAACTGATGAAGCAGTGATGCGCTTGTTCCCTGAGGATGATCACCTCATGCGCTGGTTAAAAATGGCCCGCGAGCGGGTACCATTCCAGGGTCTGCCCGCCCGTATCTGCTGGCTGGGGTATGGCGAGCGCGTGAAAGCGGGTTTGAAATTCAATGAGATGGTGGCGAGCGGTGAGCTCAAGGCGCCTATCGTGATCGGGCGCGACCACCTGGATTCTGGCTCGGTGGCATCCCCCAACCGCGAGACCGAAGGCATGAAGGATGGCACGGATGCGGTGAGTGACTGGCCGATCCTGAACGCGTTGATCAATGCGGTGGGCGGAGCGACCTGGGTTTCCTTCCACCACGGCGGCGGGGTGGGCATTGGCTTCAGCCAGCATGCCGGCATGGTGATCGTGGCGGATGGCACGCAGGAAGCGGCTGCCCGCTTGGAGCGCGTGCTCACCACTGATCCGGGCATGGGCATCATCCGTCATGCGGACGCGGGCTACCCCGAGGCGATTGCTGCCGCCAAGCGGCATGGCATTCGTTTGCCGATGCTTTAAAATCCGCTGTCCCCCCAAGCATACGGCGGACTACCTTGTCCAACATCTGCAGGTGTTCATGTAGGGCGGATACGAAGTACCATGCGCAGCGTGGTAATCTTGTCCGCCATATATAACCTTACCTAATTTGTCATTTTTGAAAAAAGTGGAGGTATTTGATCCTCGAGAACAAATAATTCTTTCTCACTACCGCCCGAACCCCTTGTTAGAACTTTACTACCTTCTCTGCCTTTCTACCACAAGCAGAATCTAATGTACAAGGTCAGGCTTCAGCCTGACAAAAACCGCATTTGCCAGCCGAGATTCAATTGTTTTGTATGTTGGCTTCAAACAAAAGTAGGGGCGCACGGCCGTGCGCCCCTACAACCTCTCACGATTTACAACGATAGGTTGGATGGTCGCACTTCCATGAGTAGTCCTCCCGAAGGGAGAACCCAACAAAAAATCAGTGTTCATCTAAAAAAGATCCGTGTTGATCGGTGGTTATCCCATGTCCCAGATTTAAGGTGTGAGCGGATTAGCTAGGATCTCCAACTCAACATAATAAAAAACCTCAAAGGTGTGTAGTGCACCTTTGAGGTTCATCCTTTTTATTTGAATGTTCTACGGCAAAGGGTTATTTTGCGCCCAATCGCCGCCGATGGTGACGCGCACATCCAGACCTGCGGAGGGATCGTAGGTGTTCCAAATATTCGCGGAAGTAACGCCCATCAACTGCGCCAGGTATGCCACGGTGTTGGGCTTGCCGTTAAAGATCTCGATCTTGGTGCCGGGGTTATAGCCGCCGGCATCCGCCACCTGGATAACGTTGATGCCCTGGCCGCGCAGGTACTCAGCCGTACGCTCGCCCAGCCCCGCTCCGCTGCCGTCCCAGATCACCACGCGCGCGGCTTCATCTTTCACCAGCGTGGAGCCAACCGCTGGCGTGGCTAGCGGGCTCTTGGAGCCGGCGGTCGCGAACAACTCATCGCGCAGCACGCGGATCTTGTCCGGGATGGGTTTGAGGATGGCTTCACCTTCTGGTGATTTGGTTGGAATGACCATATCGTAATCAATGATGCCCTTCTTGATCTGCGTTGTGTCCAGCTGCAGCGCAAGCATACCCAGTTGGATTGTTTCCTGAAGATTCAGGTTGGTGTATATACCGCTGGAAAGATCCTGATAGAGGGCAGGCGCTCTGGCGATCAAATCCGGAAGATTCTGGAATTTGAGAATGCGGTTGCGGACCGACATGATCACTTCCTGCTGCCGACGGGCGCGGTCGATATCGCCGCCCTGTGTATGCCGTTCGCGTGCGTACGCCAGGGCGAGTTCGCCATCCAGGGTGTAGCTCTTGCCGGCTTCCAATACCTGCCGCTGGCCGCCGCCAAATTTCTCGATAGTAACAGGCTGGTCAGGCCGGACCTGAACGCCGCCAAGTTCATCGATGAACTTTATGAAGGCATTGAACTCGATCACAGCGTAATACTGCACCGGCACGCCGATAAACTGCTCGACGGTTTGGCGGGCAAGCTCGGGTCCGCCGCCGGGAAGATTGAAGGCTGCGCCGTTGAAATAGGATTCGTTGATACGCCCGTAATCAAACCCCGGGATGCTGACCCACAGGTCGCGCGGCACCGAAAGCATGGTTGCGGTCTTGGTGACCGGGTCGATGCTGAGCAGGATCATGGTATCGCTATGAGGTGTATCGCCGGACTGCCAGTCGCGGTAATCCAGACCCATGAGTAAAACAGTGACGCGGCTCTTTCCATCCCAAGGTTCCGGCAGCGCAACGCCCGCTGTGCTGGGGGATTGCGCCCCGCCATCCTTGTTGCCGGTCAACGCATTTAAGAGCGGCGCGCCGGGCAGATTTAGGATGGTCATGGTCGAGGTCAGGTTGCGTACCATGGAAAAGGCAACCACGCTGGTAGTGAGGGCAAGGATCATGAACACGATGAAAACAACCTTGGTCAGGCGATCCATCGCCTTGAACTTCATGCCGATTTTTCGAAAAAAGTTTTTCATTGACAGTATTAAATCCAGAAATGCTTAATAAGTTTTATGTTGCAAGAAAAAGTCCAGGATGGCTCGATTATGCCTGCGGCCGCGGCGGTGGGATTGGCAGGGATTCTTTTTTGGTTTCCGCCCATTTATCGCCTTCATCGATCAGCATGACCGGAATATCCTCAACAATCGGATATTTCCTGCCGCAATCCTGGCAGATCAGCCACGCATCTTTGTACAACTCCAACAGGCCTTCTTTTTCCCGCACGCAGTTCGGGCAGCGCAGGATCTCTAAAAGATCTTTACTTACCATCCGATCTCCTTTTTGTTTTTTGAGCAACAGATAAAGATTTTACCACTTGCAGGGAAACTGATTTTTAATCATCACCGTTGTTCGGTATACCGTCCGTGCCCGGGCCGTATTCATAAATCGCGCGCCAGGGAGCGTAGTGGGTGCGGATGATATCCGAGATAATGAGAGACCCATCACGATATACCCAGCGGTCCACGCGCACATCCGCGCCGTCTGCTTCCCAGTCCACCTGCTTGATCTCGCCCGCTTTGAGGTCGGGATTCTTCTTATAAAGAGGTTTTTTGGGCTCTACAATACTGACCGGTCCGCTGGTTTCCCATTCAACCGAACGTCCGTCAGAGGTGGAGTAGAACTTCCAGGTGATGCGATTGGCAGCGCGGCTGATATAGGTTTCCATCAGCAGCCAGTACGGCGTGTCGTTGGTGAACTTAAGGTCAACCAACGGGATAAAAACGGTCGCGTCCAGACCGGCCAGATTACTGTTGCGCCCGTTGGCGGCGGTCTTCTCATAATAAGATACGCGGTAGGCGTGCGGGTGTCGTTCTTCAATCGGGAATCCCGAGAAGAAAGCTGCTCGAAATAGCGTTGTACTCACCTGGCAGACGCCGCCGCCCACCCCCTCGATCGTACGGCCGTTGAAGATGATCAAGGCTTCGCTGTAACCGTTATCCAGGCTGATATCGCTCATGTTGGCAGCCATCGAGAAGGTGGCGCCGGGGGCGATCAGCAGCCCGTGAAACTCGCTGGCTGCTTTCTCGATGTTTTGGATGCGCGGTTCGCTGGAGCCGAAGAAGTATGAATGCTCTTCGTGGACAATTTCGGTGATGCCCAGCTCCTGCGAATTGGCGGTGTCAGCCACTGCGGGTGTCAGGTTGGTAAAAGACAGCACGGCTGAATTCCGATGGGCTGTAACCGCGGCCTGTATCGAGGTCAGGCTCTCGGAGATGTTCAATTCGCGGCCGGTGACCGCTGAGGCAAGCAAGTCCAACTGCCGCGTGTCATCGTTAAAGATAAAGCGCGGATTCTGCGGGCGGATGGCTGTACGCGAGGCCAGATCTACAAGGTAAGCAGATAGTAGATCATCTCTAAACTGCGGCTGGATCGCCATCTGGCCGTCCACAGGCTGCCGTATGAAGGAGAGCATGGGAACCATCTCTTCAATCGAGATCGGATATGTCCGGCCTGCGTCCTGCTGTCCTTGGGGGATGACCAGCTCGAAGGGGCTTGAAAGGATCTGCTGAGCCTGCGCCGCGAACGAGCTGGCGTCAAAGATCTGCGGTTGATCCAAAATGACCGCCAACTGAATCGGAGATGAATCGAAACGTTTGATGTGATCCGCGATTCTGGCAAGGCTGGCTTCCAGATCCAGGCGCAGTCCAACCTGACCGGGCGTCGCGGTCACCCGGGAGCCATCCAGCGCCAGCCCGGCTTCCACTACTGGGCGGTCATATTCCCTGGCGGCCGAGCGCAGGTATTCCAGGGCTGCCGTTTCATTAAAGGTAACAATGGGTTGGAGATTGTGGCTGGAGCGCCTTCCCAGGAACTGGTAAGCGATGATGCTGCCCAGGGAACCTCGGCGGCCATAATTGAAAGCAGCCCGAGCGGATGCGGACGTATCCAGTTGAAGGCCCAGTTGTGAGGGAAGGACTGGCCAGGAAATATCACCATACTGGATCATGATCTCCTGATCATTCAGGCGGAACTCTTTGGATAATGCGCCGGCTGCCTGGTTAAGGTCCATCCCGGAAAGATCCACCCCGTTCATGTGGATCCCAGGCATCACGCGGCCGGCATACCACACCTGATCAATTAACACGCTGGATAAACCCAGGACCAGAAAAAGGAACAGGCCGGCAAAGATTACAAAGATTGCCTGGGAGAGCAGTTTGAGTACGGGGGATAATTCTACAGAAGGGTTGCCCTGCATGGCGCAAATTATAGCATTGGGTGAGTTGCCTAAGTTTTGAGCCCAATTTAAGCCAAAATCACCTTAAAAAATGTTAAAAATTGATAAATAATTTGATTTGACCTTGACAGCCCCCAAATATCCTCTTAGAATACAAATAACAATTACCTCAAGGGATTTGCGGAAGCGCAAATCATTTACAAAAGAATAACCAGAGGTGTGCCAGAGAGGCATGCCGACATCGAAGCCGGTGTTCTCCAGGAGAAAGTCGGAAAGCATCGGTGATTTTGTCTCGAAAACCCTTGACATGATAGAACGATGTGGTAAAATCTGCCTCTCGATTCAATCGGAACCTTAACAACTGAAGAGTGAAAGGAAGTGCACCAAAGAGATTCAATGAGTTAGAAACTCGTAAGCAACACCAGTTATGGTGTTAGTTTTTGCGGAGAGTTTGATCCTGGCTCAGGATGAACGCTGGCGGCGTGCTTAATACATGCAAGTCGAACGAGGAACTTTTGTCTTCGGATGGAGGTTTCCTAGTGGCGAACGGGTGAGTAACGCGTTGGTGACCTGCCCCAAAGTGTGGGATAACAGTTCGAAAGGGCTGCTAATACCTCATGTGATCAGCGGGATTAGATGCCTGCTGATTAAAGGCGTAAGCCGCTTTGGGAGGGGCCTGCGTCCCATCAGCTAGTTGGTAGGGTAATGGCCTACCAAGGCGATGACGGGTAGGGGACCTGAGAGGGTGGCCCCCCACACTGGCACTGAAATACGGGCCAGACACCTACGGGTGGCAGCAGTAGGGAATATTGGACAATGGGCGAAAGCCTGATCCAGCAACGCCGCGTGCGCGATGACGGCCTTCGGGTTGTAAAGCGCTTTTAGAGGAGATGAGAAAGGACAGTATCCTCAGAATAAGCCTCGGCGAACTACGTGCCAGCAGCCGCGGTAAAACGTAGGAGGCTAGCGTTATCCGGATTTATTGGGCGTAAAGCGCGTGCAGGCGGTTTGATAAGTTGGATGTGAAATCTCCCGGCTTAACTGGGAGCGGTCGTTCAATACTATCAGACTAGAGATTGGGAGAGGGAGGTGGAATTCCGGGTGTAGTGGTGAAATGCGTAGATATCCGGAGGAACACCAGTGGCGAAAGCGGCCTCCTAGACCATTTCTGACGCTAAGACGCGAAAGCTAGGGTAGCAAACGGGATTAGAGACCCCGGTAGTCCTAGCCGTAAACGATGTAGACTTGGCGTTGGCGGAGTTAAATCTGCCAGTGCCGAAGCTAACGCGTGAAGTCTACCGCCTGGGGACTACGACCGCAAGGTTAAAACTCAAAGGAATTGACGGGGACCCGCACAAGCAGCGGAGCGTGTGGTTTAATTCGATGCTACACGAAGAACCTTACCAGGGTTTGACATGCAAGTGGTAGTGATCTGAAAAGTGAACGACCCTTCGGGGAGCTTGCACAGGTGCTGCATGGCTGTCGTCAGCTCGTGTCGTGAGATGTTCGGTTAAGTCCGCTAACGAGCGCAACCCTCACTGTGTGTTACATGTGTCACACGGGACTGCCGGTTTTAAGCCGGAGGAAGGCGGGGATGACGTCAAGTCAGCATGGCCTTTATATCCTGGGCTACACACACGCTACAATGGTCTGTACAATAGGTTGCCAAGCCGCGAGGCGGAGCCAATCCTAAAAGCAGGCCTCAGTTCAGATTGCAGTCTGCAACCCGACTGCATGAAGATGGAGTTGCTAGTAACCGCAGGTCAGCTATACTGCGGTGAATACGTTCCCGGGTCTTGTACACACCGCCCGTCACATCATGGAAGCTGGCAACACCTGAAGCCGGTATCCTAACCGCAAGGAGGGAGCCGTCGAAGGTGGGGTTGGTGACTGGGATGAAGTCGTAACAAGGTAGGTGTACCGGAAGGTGCGCCTGGATCACCTCCTTTCTATAGAGAATCCGATCTGGCATCTTAGGATGTCGGGTCAACCAAAAATCTGCTATGGTGTAGCAGTTCAATGAGTCTTTATAGCATTTCCTTTCACTTCTGAGTTGTTGAGGTGCCGTTGGGGCCTTTAGCTCAGCTGGTTAGAGCGCGCCTCTGATAAGGGCGAGGTCTCAGGTTCGAGTCCTGAAAGGCCCACCTCAGGAATCTTGGGGATGTAGCTCAGCTGGGAGAGCGCCGCCTTTGCAAGGCGGAAGTCAGGGGTTCGAGTCCCCTCATCTCCATCAATTTGAAGGAGTTAATTGGCAGGAAAAGGCAAGAAAGTATAAATTAGTAGTGCAAGACAAATCGTGAGCGATCTTTCAGCCCGATGATTTGTCGGGCTGAATTGTCTGAAAGTGAAGTTTAACAAGTGAGAGTTTGAAAGCGCCGAGTGCTCCGAAAAATGTTTCGAAGCAGTGGGCGCAGGCAAACTGCGCGGGCAGCAATGCCCCAGAACCTTAATAAGTGAATAGTATGTAGGCCAAATTTTTAAAGCTAAATTAAATTAAGTAACTTGATGATGGAAAACGATTAAAAGAATGTCGATTTCTCCGCATCACGTTGAAGCTACTAAGGGCTTACGGTGGATGCCTTGGCGCTGAGTGCCGATGAAGGACGTGGGTCACTGCGATAAGCTTCGGGGAGCCGTGAACAGGCTTTGATCCGGGGATTTCCGAATGGGGAAACCCGCTGTTGCGAACCAACAGCATCCTCTGCTGAATATATAGGCAGAAGGAAGGGCACCAGGAGAACTGAAACATCTTAGTATCCTGAGGAAAAGAAATTATTCCCAAAGTAGTGGCGAGCGAAATGGGAGCAGCCCAAACCGCCGCAGCTTGCTGCGACGGGGTTGTAGGACCTGGCATATGGAAGTTACAAAACAAGTCGTTAGCGGAATGGTTTGGAGAAGCCAACCGTAGAAGGTGATAGTCCCGTACGCGAAAATGATTTGTCTTCCGTCAGGCACCTGAGTACTGCCGGGCACGCTAATCCGGCAGGAATCTGGGGAGTCCACTCCCCAAGGCTAAACACACTCAGCGACCGATAGTGAACTAGTACCGTGAGGGAAAGGTGAAAAGAACCCCGACGAGGGGAGTGAAAAGAACCTGAAACCGTAAGCTTACAAACAGTCGAAGGGCTAATGGCGTGTTGGTGCTCCGGTGAAAGCCGGGTGCGCAGCGCTATGCCTGACGGCGTGCCTTTTGGAGAATGAGCCTGCGAGTTATTCTTTGTGGCAAGGTTAAGGGAGTTACACCCGGAGCCGCAGCGAAAGCGAGTCTGAATAGGGCGTCGAGTCGCAAGGAATAGACCCGAAACCAGGTGAGCTACCCATGGCCAGAGTGAAGCGAGTTTAAACGCTCGTGGAGGCTCGAACCTACTAATGTTGCAAAATTAGGGGATGAGCTGTGGGTAGAGGTGATATGCCAAACGAACTTGGAGATAGCTGGTTCTCCCCGAAATAGCTTTAGGGCTAGCGCCATGCGTTCAATATTGGAGGTAGAGCACTGGATGGGCAAGGGGGCTTATAGCTTACCGACCCCAACCAAACTCCGAATGCCAGTATTTCAAGCATGGTAGTCGGACTACGTGAGATGAGTTTCGTAGTCGAAAGGGAAACAGCCCAGACCATCGGCTAAGGTCCCCAAATTCAAGCTAAGTGGGAAACGATGTGGGGTTACTGCAACAACCAGGAGGTTTGCTCAGAAGCAGCCATCCTTTAAAGAGTGCGTAACAGCTCACTGGTCAAGTGATCCTGCGCGGAAAATCCAACGGGGCTAAGCTTGATACCGAAGCCATGGGATTCAGCTTTTGCTGGATCGGTAGGGGAGCGTTCTGACAGCGATGAAGGTAGACCGGAAGGACTGCTGGAGTGGTCAGAAGTGAGAATGCAGGCATAAGTAGCGTAAAACGTGTGAGAATCACGTTCGCCGTAAGTCTAAGGTTTCCGACGCCAGGTTGTTCCGCGTCGGGTTAGTCGGGCCCTTAGCCGAGGCCGAGAGGCGTAGGCGATGGACATCCGGTCAACATTCCGGAACCACTTTGTAGGAGCGATGGGGGGACGCAGCGAGGTAGGCCAGCCTGCGATTGGTTGTGCAGGTGCATCATATGTCAGGCGTTGAGGTCTGTAGGCAAATCCGCAGACTGAGCTGAGATATGGTGGCGGTCCTTTAAGGCATAAGTGAGTTGAGCCTTGCTGCCAAGAAAAGCCTCTAAGCGATGATTACAGAGTGCCCGTACCGCAATCCGACACTGGTAGACGAGTAGAGAATACTAAGGCGATCGGGAGAACCTTCGTTAAGGAACTAGGCAAATTAACCCCGTAACTTCGGGATAAGGGGTGCCTCTTGGCGTAAAAGTCTAACTTGAGCGCCGAGGGGCCGCAGTGAACAGGCTCTAGTGACTGGTTAACAAAACCACAGGTCTCTGCTAAGCCGTAAGGCGAAGTATAGGGGCTGACACCTGCCCAGTGCCGGAAGGTTAAAGGGAGGGGTTAGCGTAAGCGAAGCTCTGAACTGAAGCCCCGGTGAACGGCGGCCGTAACTATAACGGTCCTAAGGTAGCGAAATTCCTTGTCGGGTAAGTTCCGACCCGCACGAATGGTGTAACAACTGGAGCACTGTCTCAACGAGGGACCCGGTGAAATTGAAATAGCTGTGAAGATGCGGCTTACCCGCAGCTGGACAAAAAGACCCCGTGGAGCTTTACTGCAGCTTGGCATTGAGTTTGGGTATGTTTTGTGTAGGATAGGTGGGAGACTTTGAAACTGGGGCGCTAGCCTCGGTGGAGTCGACGTTGAAATACCACCCTGAACATATTTAGACCCTAACCCTGTACCGTTATCCGGACAGGGGACCGTGCCAGGTGGGCAGTTTGACTGGGGCGGTCGCCTCCTAAAAGGTAACGGAGGCGCCCAAAGGTTCCCTCAGGTTGAATGGAAACCAACCGTAGAGTGTAAAGGCACAAGGGAGCTTGACTGCAAGACCAACGCGTCGAGCAGAGACGAAAGTCGGGCTTAGTGATCCCACGACTCTGAGTGGAAAGGTCGTGGCTTATCGGATAAAAGCTACCCCGGGGATAACAGGCTGGTGAAGTCCAAGAGTTCACATCGACGACTTCGCTCGGCACCTCGATGTCGGCTCATCGCATCCTGGGGCTGGACAAGGTCCCAAGGGTCGGGCTGTTCGCCCGTTAAAGCGGTACGCGAGCTGGGTTCAGACCGTCGTGAGACAGGTCGGTCTCTATCCGCTGTGGGCGTAAGGGATTTGTGAGGAGCTGCCCCTAGTACGAGAGGACCGGGGTGGACTGACCTCTGGTGTGCCAGTTGTCGTGCCAACGGCATCGCTGGGTAGCCAACGTCAGGCAGAGATAACCGCTGAAAGCATCTAAGTGGGAAACTTGCCTCGAGATTAGATCCCTGTTTCCGTAAGGAAGTAAGATCGCAGGAAGACTACCTGCTTGATAGGCAGCATGTGTAAGCGCAGTAATGTGTTGAGCTAAGCTGTACTAATGATCGAGCGCTTCATCGACGTGGTGCGGAGAACTCGTCATTCTTTTTCGTACAATCCTACATACTATTCACGGTTCATAAAAACAGTCTCTTGGTGATTGGAGCGGCGGTGGTACACCCGGTTACATTCCGAACCCGGCAGTTAAGGCCGTCAGCGCCGATGGTACTTGGGGGGCGACCCCCTGGGAGAGTAGGTCGTTGCCAAGAGACTTTTTTATTTTAATCCCCCGGCTCAATCTCTCGAGCAGTTCCGTTCAAATGTTATAATCTCGAAGTTTTATCCCTTAATTCATTTTGGAGGACTCATGATTGATCCCATTATCTTTAGTTTCAACATCGGCGGCCTCACCATCGCCTTGCGCTGGTACGGCGTGCTGGTCATGACCGGCGTGATGGCGGCGGCCTGGCTCGCGAGTAAAGAGGTCGCGCGCCACGGCGAGAACCCCGATCACATTTGGGACGCCCTGGTGTGGATCGTGTTGGGCGGCATGGCCGGCTCGCGCCTTTGGTATGTGGCCAACGCCACCCTGGGCGGCAGCCGCTATTACCTGGACAACCCCTTGCGCATCCTCAATATCACCGAGGGCGGCCTGCACTTCTACGGCGCGCTGCTCTTCGGCGCCGCGGCTCTGTTTTTCTATGCCCGCAAGCACAAGCTCGACTTGTGGCTCTTCCTGGATTCCCTGGCGCCTTATATCCTCATCGGCCAGGCCATCGCCCGCCCGGCCAACTTCATCAACCAGGAACTCTACGGCCAGCCCACCACGCTGCCCTGGGGCATCCCCATCGATGCGGCCCACCGCATCGCGCCTTACAATGACCTGATCGCCTACCCGGTGGAATTCACCCGCTTCCACCCCACCTTCGCTTATGAGATGGCCTGGAACTTTTTTGCTTCTTTCGCCCTCCTGCTTTTCGCGCGCGCCTTCGCGGAAAAGATCCGGCCCGGCGCGGTCTTTTTCGGCTGGCTGACGCTTTCCGGTTTGGGGCGTATCTTTATCGAACTCTTCCGCCCTGACCAGCCGCGCATCCCCGGCACCGACATCAGCATCACCACCGCTGTTGCCGCGTTCATGCTGATCGCCGGCCTGCTCCTGCTCCTGGACAAGCTGCAGGTCATCCGCCTGCCCTTCCTGCCCGAAGGCCCGGACGAGTACCGCGTGTCAGATGTAGGTTAGGCTTCAGCCTGAGGGCGAGAGCGTGTAGGAAAAAAAGCCATCATCGACGTATCATGTAAAAGTAGGCCGTGCTTTCATGCACGGCTTTTTTACACGCAGATCAGGCTTTACCCTGACGATCCGAAAGTCACCTTGAAAGGTGACCGACAGGGTACGAGTAGGTCAGACTGAAGCCTGATGATAAGTTTTGGGCGGAGGTCTTTGGGAGGATGGCGCTTGACAACACCGGTCATTTTTTGTCATTTTACGGAAAAGTAAGGGTATTGGTTCCCTGGGAACGAATCATCGGCCTGTCCCCCGCCGATCAACAGTCCATTTTTTCCCCCGTCAGATAAAAAATACAACCGGTTGACATAATCGGCAACACCACATAAAATCATTCCGGCAGCGCCACATGTCGAATAGCTAGCTTGGCGGCAGCGATCAGACACATCGAGTTATCTTCCCGGCGCTGCCTTTTTTTGTAGTGCATTCAGGGATGAATGCACGGAAACACCCGAAATCGCGAGGATTCCCGGAGAAATTCACAAGAGTGAATTTCACAGGTCCCCGAAAAGAATTGGCTTCAAGCCAATATCGTAAAGGGGAATGCCTCGCGGATGAAGGGTGCAGATATAAATTTCACAAGGCGAAGCAGTCTCCCTCCCACTTCTGCTTGTCACTGCGAGCAACGCGTGGCATTCTCCCTCGCACTTCTGCTTGTCACTGCGAGCAACGCGTGGCAGTCTCCCTCCCGCTTCTGCTTGTCACTGCGAGCACATGCCCTCGGTTTCTCACGAGGGATGCGCGGCAGTCTCCTTCCCACTTCTGCTTGTCACTGCGAGCAACGCATGGCAGTCTCCCTCTTCAAATAACCAGTTTCTCAATACCCAGGCGGAGGAGATTGCTTCGGCTAAAGGGGATGGTTCCCAGGCCCCAGGGGGAGGGCAATCTCTCTGATCAAATCAGCAACCCAAAAACTGCACAATCCCGTTACAAACTTGTCATCCTGCACCCGCAGGGTGAAAGATCTCGACAAATTTAATAAGGAAATTGCCTTTAATCGATCGCTCCGGTTTTTTTAACGGAAAGCCCACCAATGGGAAAACCCATCGACATTGGGCAAATTGTCGGGATGTAATAAACCCCAAAGGTTTTTGAAACCTTTGGGGTTTACCGCCAGTTGGGTTGAAAATCCTCATCGGGGCAAGCCCAGAGGAAGGCGAGTCATCACTCAAAGAGCACTCATCCCCCAACAGGTAAGGATAGATGATGAGCAGCCCGACCTGCAAAATCAACTTATGAGCTTTATCCTTAAGACCCGCTACACTTCGAATCCGTATATCCCCGCATTATTCCTGTATAACAGCTTCTCCGCCAACCGCTCCGCTTTCTTCGCGTTGAGATAGCCCGAATCGAGCATTTCCGTCAGGACCTCAGCGACCTCATACTTCCAGGCCAGCGCGGCGCCCACCGATTCCTCGGAGGTCCAGGCATCCCCGCCCCAGCCGATCAGATCGCTGGAGGGCGTGACCTCGATATATTCCTTTAACGCCTGGATCGATGCGGAGGTGCTAATGATGGGCGCCCACACCATGTCAATGGCAACGTTGGTGTAATTGTGCGCCAGCCCCGCGATCTGCGAATACCAGGGGTATCCCGCGTGGAAAAGAACAAAGAGGATGTCCGGATAACGCCGGATCACCGGCTCGAAGAGCATGGGCTCGGAGCCGGAGATTTCCGCCAGACCCGTGTGGATCTGGAATGGAATATCCAGCTGCCGGTTCAATTCGCAGAACCAGTGGAACATGAAATTGCCATAGGCGAGGCGCTCCTGCGGGCTCACTTTACCCTCCGGCTGTCCAAAGATCGCAACTGCGGTTTTCCGGCCGGTTTCCTCAAAGGCCAGAGGCCGCTCATAAGCCGCGGCGCACTTCATCGCCACCGCCCCGCGTTTGCGCCAGGAAAGGATGAGATCCCTGAGGAAGTCCAGATAATCATCGAAATTCTCCCTGGGCGCGCGCGGGTAGGCCTGGAAGGGATTGTTTTGATCGTGATCCAGAACGGTCGAGTTGTAGCAGGTGATGAACATGTCCAGGCGCATGGCGGGGGAGAAGAACTCGGGATGGCCGAGGTCGCTGCTGTAATCCCAGTACGTGTCCTGAACCGCGTGAAGATATCCGCCATGTTCCCGCATCATGTCGAGATGTGAGCCCGGGAGGGCATGTTTTTGCGCGATGCGCGTGGAAACATCCTCCCAGTTTTCCGGCGTGATGCCTTCGGGCACCCCATAGATCTTCTGGATGCCCTTTTCAAGCCAGACCCAATAACTGTTGAATCCAAATCTGTCCAGGAACTGCTGCCTTTCATTGGCCAGCTCAGCGGGATCTTTGGACCAATTATCATCCGGCAGATTGTACATTTTCACTTTCCTGCGCCGCCGCGTGAGCAAGTCTTTTTCACCGCTGGCGCCCGAACCCCCGTCCCTGCGGCCGGCATACCAGCCGATGTACGACTGCTCCAGCGTGCGGTCAAGGTTCATGATCTCCTGTACATCGTCCGGCAGGTGGTGTTCATGGCTCGAGATGATGGGCATGGGTTCGATCGTATCGCGCATAAAGCTGAAACGGTTACTGGTCATGTGCGTTCTCTCCTGGTTTCCGGTGATGGCGGATGCAAGACTATTGTATAACGCAGGGGTCGAATGTCACCTTAAAAGGTGACCTACAAAGGTTTCCTCGCCATCAGTCGAATGTCACCTTAAAAGGTGACCTACAGGGTCTTGCGTAAAACCAATCTCCTTTAGGCAAATTGCCGGGAGGGAAAAACCCCAAAGGTTTTAAAAACCTTTGGGGTTACCCGCATCCGGGCCGCGCATGCAGTGACAGGATGGGAAGGCAGCGTACGCCCAGTGCGCCCACCCTACAACTGGTTTAATTCAGGTTGGCGTTTTCAATTTATCAAAAATTGTGAGATAACTCCAGACAAACAAGACGGATGCCATGGCGATGGTACCCAATTTGCCGCCGAATCCGTCAAAGATGGGAACCGAGATCTGAATCAAAGCACCTGCGACAGCGCCTGCAAGAACGACCATCCAAAGTTTTGGCATCCGCTCCCGCGCCACCATGCCAACGAAAGACGCGCAAAATACTGCCGCAGCAGGAAGGCTGCCCGTGATGGGAAGGAAAAGCGGAAAGATGAATCCGCCGATCAAGCCCACAATACTCGAGGCACGCACCGCTCCAAGCGGTTTCAGATCCGCAAGCAGCCAGGTGAGGCCAGCCGCGGCCGCGGCGGAGAGAACAATCATCCAGGAGAAATCGGAAATTTGAGGTGCAAAGAGCGGAAATTCCTGGCCAGCGATCAGAGCGGCAAGCACCACACTGGCAAATGCGGTGGCGCCCATCTTCCCCCCAAATCCGGCCAGCACGGACCGGCTCGTGTGAAAAATCAATCCCGCGATGAGCCCGGCCAACAATATTATGGAATAGTGCGGGACTGCAGCCCTGGAACACATGCCCACAAAAGAGCCCGTAAAGATCTCGGCGCTTAATTTTGGCAGAAGAAGACTGCCCAATAATCCAACTGCAGCTGAAGCTAAGACGGGTCCGATGCCAAGATCCTGACTCGCCCAAAAGGTCAGCAGAGCGCCCACTGAGTTTGCGACGAGAGAATTGGCCGCATTTTTCCATTTGTCCTTTTTGTCCAGGGGCAGATCGGGACCGATCACATCTTTCTGCTTTATGACCAAGACTCCAAGCAGAACCGATGCTGAAAAAAAGAAGGAGATTTCCAATTTTCCCCACAATGATAAAAGTATCGAACCCAAAAAATAGACTACTGTGGTTTTAAATATCCAAAATAACAGTTTATTTGAAAGGTCACTATTTTTTCTTGATATGGCCTTTTCCAACCGGATTCCTCCTTGAGATTTAATTTAAAGAACCAATAAACGTTCCTGTTAAGTTTAATACAGGGTTTTTCCCCCAAACTCAAATTTTTTCCGCCTCTCCAACAATTTAGCGAAGAAAATTCGAGAATATGATGGGCGGGACGTAAAAAACCCCAAAGGTTTCAAAAACCTTTGGGGTTTACCGCCTGATTAAAAGCTGTCACTGCGAGCGCAGCGCGGCAGTCTCCTTCTATGCACAATCATTTCCCAATCCATTTCTCCAAATCCCCCCACCCGCATATATAATAAAAAGGTTGCGACTCACCCCGCCCAGGCATCACGTCACAAGGAGAGGATCAAGTGCCATATACTAAAAAACCTGTTTCCTGTTAAAAGTCATCTGGGCAACAACACTTGAAATTGATGAAGACAAAATTAATTAATATGAAATGGTTAAGAATTGATGAATTTATAGAAGCGGTCAATTCTTTAGAGTTGTCAGTTGAGCTTATGAAGGGACTTGGTCAAAACAGAGATAATTTCCAATGGATTTGGATCATCAATACGCTTCACAATACTCTTCAAGGATTCATGGTTTTGGCATTAAGGGGAACGAATAGCCTTAATGTACTAAAACCAAAATGCGCACAAGCCTGGTTGGAAGCATACAAAACCGATTTGGAATATCCAAAACAAGAATTAGATACATACTTAAACCTCTATAAGAAAATTAAATCAGACAATATGGACCTGTATTTTGATAGCAATCGATTTAAACCAAAGGGGACACAAGAAAGAAGTATTAAACAATTAAATCGTTATAGGAACTACTTTATCCATTTTATTCCGGCAAATATGAGCATTGAAATTTCAGGTTTTCCGAAGATAGTAAAGGAATGCATGGAAATTATTGAATTCTTAGCATTTGAAAGCCATAATATCCAATGGCAAATTCACGATCATGAAGATTTGGAAACCAAAACTCGGAATTTGATAACAAAAGCTAATAACACTCTTATTTATTTCTAGGATTATTTCAAAAGGAGATTTAAATGCCCTTTCAAACAGAACTTGTTGAGCTATTAAAAAAAGATCACCGTTTCCTGGATGACAGCGGTGAACTGCTGATAGCCGCGGTGGAAGATTGCGCCTGGAAGCTGGATAAGGACTTGGTAAGGCTGCTGCTATCGGATGAAAACGCAAAATCAAAATTCTTCTCGGAAATTGAAGGCTATTGGGTTTTCAATGTCAACACATTCCTCGATTACATTTCCCAAAAGGATTTTCTGGATAACTCCTACACGCGTTTTCGCAATAAGATTGGCCTTATGGTAGGAGGTAAATTCCTCAAGGAGCGCGGTGAGGTAGCGCTTGCCTGGCCGTACAAGGATTGTGTGTTAGAGGGTGGTCAGACCAAAGAAGAAGAAAAACGAAAAGAGATTTTCTTCAATGAGGTCTTGGCGGAAGATGAGATCAACCGTCTGCTGGACCCAAAGGTGCTGACCAATTTCAAGCGCTTTACAGCCGATGGTGAAGAAGAGGTAAAGGAATTCAAACGCGACAAGAATGGCGTGATTCGCGAGAATCTCATCATTAAAGGGAATAATCTACTCGCTTTGCACTCATTGGTTACGCAGTTTCGCGGTCAAGTAAAGTTGATCTATATCGATCCGCCCTATAATACGGGCGGCGATGCAAATACATTTAAATACAATAACACGTTTAATCATTCTTCCTGGTTGACCTTTATGAAAAATCGTTTGACTATTGCCAAAGATTTGCTTTTGAATGATGGCGTGATTTGTATAGCAATTGATGATGAAGAATATGCATATTTGAAAATTGTATGTGACGAAATATTTGGTCGAGAGAACTTTATTGGGACGATTATTGTTCAAAGTAATCCGCGTGGAAGAACAATAAACTCACATTTTGCTACATGTCATGAGTATTCATTATTTTATGCAAGGGATATTAACAGAATTGAGGTTAATAACCAATCTCTTACGTCTGATCAGGAAAATAATTTTGATAAAGTTGATGGCAGGGGAAAATATCGTCTCCTTCCTTTTAGAAGAAGTGGAGGGACTTCTACTCCTATTGAGAGACCAAATTCAGAATTTTCTCTTTTTTACTCAAAAAAGGAAAAAAACATTGTGGCTGTAGGGGGAGGGAGAAAATCCATTCCGGAAGAGCCGTATGAACCTATTGAAATATTGACTTTAAATGAAGAAGGAGATTTGATAAAACATGAACCAATGGAGTTTCTTAAAAATAATAACGATGATCTAATTCAATTATTACCAATTGACGTTTTAGGTAAACGTCGTGTTTGGAGATGGTCAAACAGGAAAGCAATATTATTTGCAGCAAGAAGCGGTGTACGGTGTCCAGGACATACTATACATACTGGTTACCAAGAATACATCAGGATGATAATGATACTTAGTCAAAGAAACATTACACCTGAGAAAGTAGCAGACAGTGAATCCTGGACACCATATTGA
>Ga0209164_1001149_pt1 | contig 38174 bp, 48 predicted proteins | sample MTBNYHSulfiMetaG_FD_187458 | JGI IMG/M metagenome (GOLD analysis project Ga0209164, IMG submission 187458) | Enrichment culture microbial communities from rom New York Harbor, USA that are MTBE-degrading - MTBE-NYH (New York Harbor Sulfidogenic)... | ecosystem: Environmental > Aquatic > Marine >... | reverse complement strand
GATCGGTGGACGCCGATCGCCCTGGATCTGGCGGCACTGTAGGGGGGATCATGAGAAAACCATATTACCGGGTCACAGCACGATGTGAAAACGAGCGATGCCCGGAAACCGTCTTTGTGGTTGATCGTAAAAAAATCATCAAGACGGCCACGTCGGGGATGCAGTATCGCATCGATCGCGTCGTCTGCCCGAGTTGCCGGCAGTGGCAGCCGATCACCGATATACAGGAGATCAAGGCGTAGTCCCGCGCGAAATCCCGCTCTCGCGCAGGATCGCCGCCCGGTGGCGCGGGCGGCCTGACGAGCAGCCGGAAGGAAAAAAGATGATCCCAAGCACAAAGAGCCAGCGCCAGCTGATCGGCATCGCCTGCAGCAAATTGGGCATCGACAAGGAGACCAAGGCCGACATGTTGATGGCCCGTTTCGGGAAAAGCAGCACCTGCGACATCAGTGCGGCCCAGGCCAGCGATTTTTTAAAAGAGCTGCGGCTCAAGGGCTTTACCCGAAAACGCCGGCCGAACAAACCGGATTTTAAGAAAAGTGGGCCTGACAAGCGGGCCATGCTGAGCAAAATCGAGGCCTATCTGGCCGAGGCCGCCCGTCCCTGGAACTACGTCCACGGCATGGCCCGGCACATGTTCAAGGTGGACCGGGTGGAGTGGTGCGATGCCTACCAGCTGCATAAGATCGTGGCCGCCCTGGAATACGATGCCCGGCGGCACGGGCGCTTTACGGGATGATAGAGGTGTCTTGATGGAGAAATTGGTATCCTGGCTCCTTGATTGTTTCGGCTCGGAAATCCGGGCCATCCATGAGCTTAAATCATGGCCTGAACAATTCGAGGCGTTGATCCACAAGGGCAAGCGGTGCGAGGTCCGCCGCTGCGATCGTGACTACCAGGTGGGCGATTGGCTGCTGTTGCGCGAATGGGACCCTGAAAATGAAAACTTTACCGGCCGCCAGGCGTTTCGGGAAATCACGCACATCATGCCCCCAGGCAGTTTCGGTCTGCCGACCGACCTGTGCGTATTGTCTGTGAGGTAGCATGCCGGACGCATTGGACATAAACATCGATGATCTGCCGGACGACTGCAGGCAGATCGCCGAAATCATCGGCCTTGAAGGGCTGCTGGCATTGTCGGCGCAGATGGGCGGCGAACGCATTCATATCCCTCTGCCCGACCGGCTGGCCACGGCCGCACGCAACCGAAAGATCCGAGCCGAGTTCAACGGCCGCAACTATCATGCGTTGGCGTTGAAGTATAACCTGACGGTGCGCTGGATCCGCGCGATCGTGGCCGGCCAAATGGCAGACCCCCCTAAAAGCTGCGATGGCGCCATTTACAAGCAGCGCAAAATGTTTTAACACCACGATCATTCTCTCCTCGCCAATATCCTTCCGAGAAGAAAATAACTGAAGTACTTCGGTGGATCGTTTCATCCATCGCATGGCATAGTCCGTCATGACATCGGGGTTATCGGCGTGAGGGTTCGCGGTCCTATGGGCCGCGGACCCGACGCGCATGAGCCCACAAAGACCGGAAGGGCCATGAAACCAACCGCCATCGTACTGCACCACTCGCTGACAACAGACGGACAGACCGTCTCCTGGAACGCCATCCGCGCCTATCACACGTCCTGGCGGTGTGAAGGGTACGTCGTAAAACCCGAATCCGTTCCGGCCCTGATCGCCGAAGCTGCGCCGGTGGAGCGGCCCTGGCGCGATATCGGCTACCACTTCGGCATCGAGCTTGTGGGATCGCGCTATGAGATCCTCACCGGCCGCATGATGACCGAAACCGGTGCCCACTGTTCAGCATACGGCATGAACGCAAAATCCATCGGCATCTGCTTTATCGGCAGTTTCGACATCGAGCCGGTACCGGTCGCACAGATGGCGCTCGGCATAGGCCTGGTGCGCACCTTGATGCAGGTATTCCGGATTGGTCCGTCCCATGTCTACGGGCATCGGGAGCTTGCACCGTATAAAAGCTGTCCGGGCCGCAGGTTCAACCTGGATCAGTTCAGAACCGATCTTGCGTATACCCCGTATGAAGATTGAATCGAAAGGGAGTATTTAACCATGGATTTTCTGAAGGGCTACAAGACATTGCTTTTCAATTTCGTGATGTTCCTGGTGGCCCTGGGCAAGTCCCAGGGCATCGATTTCGGGTTGACGAATGAACAGGTCTCGGCCGGCACGGATTATATCCTGCTCGCCATAGGCTTTGTCTGGATGATCGGCGCCTTTATCCTGCGCATGGTCACCAATTCGCCCATTTTTAAAGCGAAATCCGACAATGCCGGCAATATCCAAACGGCTGTACTCATGGTCCTGGTCCTGGTGTGTTCGGGGCTCCTCGCAGGGATCGCTCTTTATGGATGCGCGCTGAAGCAGAGCGTCACGGCCCAGATCTCCGAGCAGACCAGCGATCCGGGCACCATTGCACTTGCCACCTACGCTGACGCCCAGGATGCCTATATCGAGGCGGCCGAACTCTACAAGCCATACCAGCAGGCGCTTCGCCAGAGCCATCCGGATCTTGACACCGAAATCATCTCCTATTTCCGCAAAGCGAACCAGGTGCTCGATGATTGGGCGCTTTTAGGAGATATGCCTGCCGGCGACAAAGAGGCGTTTCGATCGTATCTGCGCGAGATCTCGATACGGTGTGCCCAAGGGCTGGAAGAAAAGCAGAAATAGCCGCGCCGCATGGGCGCTGATAAAGGAGCACGGTTATGGGAGTGGACTTAAAGCAGGTGCCGTTTGTCGAGATCGCGGTGGCGCTGAACCTGATCTATGACGTCATCGAGCGCGTGCGTACCCGCACCGGTGTTGAAATCACGCCGGAGAGCATCGGCCAGTATACCGCCGAACGAAAAATGCGGCGCGAACAACTCAACAGCGATCTTGGCGTCACGTCGGAGTAACCATGTGGATGAAGCGGACTACGGCAATGAATATGCGGAATTCTATCTGCGGGACGCACTTAGGCAATGTCGCGGGCGGCACTCCGGCATGCCTCGCGGAGAGTCCCAAACCTGCATCGACTGCGGGGAACGGATCCCAGAGGAAAGGCTTGAGGCGATGAGGCAATTGGGGATCGATTGCATGCGCTGCGTGGCCTGCCAGCACGCCTTCGAAAGGGAACGATAGCGCATGCCGGAACCGAAATTCAACTATCAGGCCCTGATGTTCTGGTTCAACATCTTCCAGTTTTTGTTTACCGCGGCGGTGGCCTGGTACGTGCGCCGGGTGGCCAAGCAAAAGGCGACCGAAAACCGATTCCGGCTGATCGAAGCAAACATGGCCAAGCTGCCGACCGTAAAGGACCTGGATCAGATGCGTGATGCTTTGGTGACAGGATGCAGGCAACACAAGGCCCGCACCAGCGCGGTGGAGGCCAGCGCGGCGGCCTTGCGCATCGAGCTGGATCATATGCCGACCCAGCAGCAGTTCATGGCCCTTAACACCAGTATCGCGGCCCTGAGCGGCGAGCTTAGAAACACCCAGGGCCGCCTGGAAGGAATTAACCGGGCCGTGGACCTGGTCAACGAATTTTTGATCAATCAAGGCGGGGGGAAAGGGAGCGGGAAATGATGTTCGCCGAACTCATTGCCAAAGACATGCGGCTGGTCATCCTGCGCAGCATGGTCGAGGACGGAAACTCTCTTAATGAGTCCATGCTTCAATCCGTGCTGGAGATGTTCGGTCATACGGTTTCCCGTGACCGGGTGCGAACGGAGATGCGCTGGCTCGAAGAGCAGGGGCTGATCCGGGTCGAGGATGTCCACGGCGTGCTGGTGGGCCGGTTGACCGGCAGGGGCGCCGATGTGGCCGAGGGGCGCTGCCGTATCGACGGCGTCAAGGCCCCGAGGCCCAAAGGTTAGGCGATGGCTAAACAGCAACCCTCAACCATCGACCGCCTGCCGGATGATATCCGCACCCGGCTCCAGGAGCTGCTGCGCGATCCGCGCGTGACGCAACTTGAGGCGACGGCACGGATCAATGCCATCCTGGCCGAAGAGGGACATCCCGGCCGGCTGAGCAAGAGCGCGGTCAACCGTTATGCGGTCCGCATGGAAGAGGTGGGCGCCAAGCTGCGCGAATCGCGCGAGATCGCCTCCATGTGGATCGGTAAGCTGGGCAGTGAACCGGCTGGTGCCGTGGGTAAACTGCTCAATGAAATCGTGCGCAACCTGGCTTTCCGCGCCGCCATGAACGCCAGCGAGAAAGACAATGTCGACCCCAAGATGTTGAAGAATTTGGCGATTGCGGTGCATCGCCTCGAACAGGCGGCGGAGAAGAACGCGCGGGTGGAGGAGCAGATCCGGAAACGCGCCCTGGAAGAGGCCGCCGAGGCGGTGGGCAAGACCGCCCGGCAGGCCGGCGTTTCGGATGAAACCATTAAAATTATCCGGCGCGATGTGTTGAGGATGGCCGAGTGAAAAAAGGCAACGCCAAGATAGTGCCATCGAACCCCGATGCGCTTTTCCTGCTCTACCAGGAACGGTGGATCCGTGACACCAGCCGGCTCAAACTGATGGAAAAGGCCCGGCAGATCGGTTTGTCCTGGAGCACGGCCTATCCCACCGTGGAGCGCACGGCCAAGGCCGGGGCCAGGTGGGACCAATGGATCTCTTCCCGTGACGAGATCCAGGCGCGCCTGTTTCTCGATGACTGCAAGATGTGGACGAAGGTCTTCCAGCTGGCCGCCGAGGACCTCGGCGAAGTGGTGGTCGATGCGGCCAAGCGGTTGACCGCCCTTGCCCTGCGTTTTGCCTCCGGCCGGTGCATCTACTCGATGAGCAGCAATCCGGACGCCCAGGCGGGCAAGCGCGGCGGTCGCGTGCTCGACGAGTTCGCCCTGCTGGGGGATCCGCGCAAGATGTGGTCCATCGCCTATCCGGGCCTGACCTGGGGCGGCCTTTTGGAAGTGATCTCCACCCATCGCGGCAGCGGCAATTTTTTCAACCAGCTGATCCGCGAGGCGCGCGAAAAGGGCAATCCCAAGCGCATCAGCTTGCACCGGGTGACGCTGGAAGACGCGCTGAACCAGGGCTTTTTGTACAAACTGCAGCAGGCCCTGCCCGCCGATGCCGAACAGCAGGAGATGGACGAGGCCGAGTACTACGATTTCGTCAAATCCGGATGCGCCGACGAAGAGTCCTTTTTGCAGGAGTATATGTGCATCCCCGGCGACGATGACGTGGCCTTCCTGGAATATGACCTGATCGCCGGCGTGGAATATGCGGCCGGCGAGGCCTGGGAGCTCGCCCTGGAAGATGCCAGGAACAAAAAGCGCCGTCTTTATGCCGGCCTGGACATCGGCCGCAAGAAGGATTTGACCGTGCTGTGGGTGCTCGAAGAGCTGGGCGATGTGCTTTACACCCGCGCCGTCATCGCCCTTAAAAACATGCGCAAGTCCGAGCAGGAAAAGATCATCTGGCCCTGGCTGGCGCTGATCAACAGGACCTGTTTTGACTACACGGGCATCGGGATCGGCTGGGGCGACGACGCCCAGGACAAGTTCGGCGCCGGCCGCATCGAGCTGGTCAACTTTTCGGTGCGCGTCAAAGAAGAGCTGGCCTACCCGGTCAAAGGCAAAATGGAAGACAAGAAGCTGCGCATTCCCTTTGATCCCGAGATCCGGGCCGACCTGCGCGCCGTGACCAAGCAGACCACGGCCGCGGGCAATGTGCGCTTCATGGCCGAGCGGTCGGAAGACGGCCATGCGGACCGGTTCTGGGCGCTGGCCCTGGCGGTGCATGCGGCCACGGCGCCCAAAACGTCCGTGGCCGAGGCGTTGCGCGAGCGGTTCACCTCTCTTGCGGGCCGATTCGGTGTGGGAAGGCGGGTGCTGTGATGGACCTGGACAGAAAAATCGCCGCCTTCGAGGCCCGCGCAACCCGCTCTGATCGGGTGCGCAGCGACAATGCGCCGGTCATCGTGAACCGTCGTGACTTGTACGCCAACGCCTTCAGCGGGTTCGGCGGATCGCGTGACCCGCTTCAGCGCACCCAGTTTGCGGCCGAAACGGTCATGTCCCAGCCCATGCTGGAACGGCTCTACCGGTTTTACTGGCTACCGCGCCGCATCATCGACCTGCTGCCGGCCGAGGCGTGCCGGGAGGGGATCGAGATCGCCATCGAGGATGGCGATCTGACCGCCGACCTGTACCGGCGCATGGAAGAGCTGCTGGTGTGGGAGCGCATCGAAGAGGCGCTGCGCATGGCCCGGCTGTATGGGGGCAGCATCGTGCTCCTGGGCGCGGTGGACGGCCAGGATACGGTCGAGCCGCTGGCCGTTGACCGGGTGCGCGAGATGGTCTCCTTGACCGTTCTGGACCGCTGGCAGCTCACCATCCATAGCACGGTGGACGATCCGCTCTCGCCGCGTTTCGGCCAGGCCGAGCTTTACCGCATCAACCCGGCCACGGTGGGGTCCGGCGCCGGGCGGCAAAGCGTGGTGCATGCCTCGCGCGTGATCCGCTTCGACGGTGCCTGGCTGCCCGACCGGGTGCGGGTGCAAAACCAGGGCTGGCACGATTCGATCCTGACATCCATCGACCAGAACCTGAAGCAGTTCGGCGTCTCGATTCAGGCTGCCGCGGTGCTCTTCCAGGACTTTATCACCAAGGTGCTCAAGATCCCCAACCTGGCCCAGCTGATCGCCGACGGCGAAGAGTCGATCCTGCATGCCCGGATCCAGTACGCGGTGGGCCAGATGAGCAGCCTGGGGGTGTCGCTCATCGGCCAGGACGAAGAGTTTGTCAAAGTCCAGACGCCCATCACCGGCCTGGTCGAGTTGCTCGGCACGTTCATGGATTTGACGGCCGCCGCCGCGGGTCTGCCCAAGACGCGGCTTTTCGGCCAGCAGCTGGGCACCCTGGCTGGCGCAGGCGAAACCACGCGCGATTTTTACGACGGCGTTCGGGCCTACCAGGAAAAGCAGTTGCGCGGGCCGCTGCGGCGCATCATCGAACTGCTGCTGGCCGAGCGGAAGAAAAAGGTGGCGGACTGGTCGTTTGAGTTCTCCCCGCTGTGGCAGCCCACCGAAAAGGAGCTGGCCGAAACGCGAAAGACCGTGGCCGAAACCGACCAGATCTACATTTTAAACGGCGTGCTCGAGCCGGCCGAGGTGGCGGTGAGCCGCTTCGGCCCGGACGGCTACAGCATGGAGACGGTCATCGATCCGAAAACCCGGACGCCGGCCGGCGATGGCGGGGAGGCCGAGGCGCTTTCGCGGGATCTGGAATCCAAGCAGATCTTTTTAAACGGCGCCCAGGTGGCCAGCTTGATCGGCCTGATCAGTTCGGTGGGCAAGGCAGAAGTCAGCCGCGAGACCGCCATCGAGGTGATCGTGACATCGTTTCCGATCCCCCGTCCGGTAGCGGAAAAGATCCTGCCCGCAACGGCCGCGGTGGGGCCGAAGGCGCAAGAAGAAATCGACCCGGAGAAATCCGGTCCGAAACAGGAGCCCGGCGATGACGCCCAGTGAAAAGATCGCCATGATCCGGCAGCGCCGCTCGGCCGTCAGGGCCGGCGGACGAAGGCTGCCGCGAAAGCGCCGGCCGCCTCGCCAGATCTACCCCCAGGGCCTGGAGCGCGCCTATGAGGCCGCCGTGCTGGATGTGACCGCGCCGTTTTTTGCAGCCGTTAAACAGATGATCGAAACCGATCTTCCGGCCATCGTGGCGGCCCGCGACCAGGCGCTTAAAGCCGATGCCCTGCGCGCGGACGCCGGTTATGGCGACCTGCTGGGCCTGGCCATCGACGGCATCCGCATTCGAGTGGCGGCCCGGATCAGCGAGCAGGCCGCGGCCGAGGTCTCGGAATCGTTTGCCCGGCGGGTGGCGGAGTTTAACCGCACCCAGGTGGACCGCCATTTCACGGCCGTTTTGGGCATCCCTGTGCTGCGCCAGGAGCGCTGGCTGGAAGAAAAGCTCTCCGCCTTCGTGACCGGCAATGTCTCTCTGATCAAGGACATCACGGACAAGGGCATCGCGGATCTGTCCAGCATGCTCATGGCGCGGGTGGAGGCCGGCGACAGCAACCGCACCATCGCCGCGGCCGTCCAAGAGCGCCTGGGGGTGACGGGGCGCCGGGCGCGCTTTATCGCCCGCGACCAGGTGGCCAAGCTCAACGGCAAGCTGACCGAGCTGCGGCAAAAGGAGGCCGGTGTGGAAGAATACATCTGGCGGGCGGTCAAGGACGGGGCCACGCGGGCCAGCCACCTGCAAAACGACGGCAAGCGATTCCGCTGGGACAGCCCGCCGGCCACCGGCCATCCGGGAGAAGATTATCAGTGCCGCTGCACGGCCGAACCGGTGCTCGAAGAGTTCATCGAGGCGCCCGCGGCTGAGGCCGCATAGGAGATGGGGATGATCGAAGGGCAAAAGACCGCCGCAACCGTTTTTAAATCGGCTGGCATTTGTTTAACGATTTTCGAGACGGCCCATTGGCCGCGCCAAAATCAGGGCGCGAAATTCGGCCTCTCAGGGGCCTTGAACGCGGGCTTTGTCTTCGATGAAAAACCATAGGAGAAAACGGCCATGATCCGCACGGTCACCGTCAAGCTCGATGCCATCAGAAACGATCGCTACCTGGTCACGCCGGAAGGATTTTTGACCTGCGACGCCAATGTGACGCGTGCCGGCGTGTTCGACTACGTGGACGACCGCGGGCAAAAGGTGCGCGAGCTGCGCAGCGCCGATGAAGTCTTTGCCCCGGCGTCGCTCGCCACGCTGAGCCTGATCCCGGTGACCTTCGAGCATCCGCCCGAAAAGCGGGTGACGGTGGATAACAACCGGCGCCTGAACGTGGGCGTCACCGGAGAAAACGTCACCCATGACGAGCAGTTCGTCTCTGTGCCGGTCAAGATCATGGACAAGGCGGTGGTGGCCTATGTGCTCGATCGGCACGCCCAGGGCAAGGACGTGGAGCTTTCCTGCGGTTACGAGGCCGAGGTGCTGCCCATCGTCGGCGAGCATCCGGCCGAGGGTCATTATGACGCCGTGCAGAAGAACATCCGTTACAACCATCTGTCCATCGTGCCCCAGGGCCGGGCGGGCAGCAATGTAAAACTCAAACTAGATCAACACGAGGAGCACACCATGATCAAATTCATTCGAAAAGCATTGAAGATCGACGGGTTTCACATGGACGCCATCGAGGCCGAAGTCCCCGAGCAGGCCCAGGGCGTGATCGACCGCCTCTCGGCCAAGCTGGACGAGGCGGTGGAGGCGATCCGGGAGCGGGCGGCCAAAATCGTCGAACTGACGAAAAAGGCCGACGAGTCCCAGGCCAAGATCGACACCCTGGCCGAGGAGGTAAAAACCCTCAAGACCGACAACGCGGCCCTTTCCAACCCGTCCGGGGAAAAGATCCAGAAGATCATCGCCGATCGCAGGGCCTTGGAAGATGTCGCCAGCAAAGTGGGCGTAAAATGCGACGGGCTGCCCGATCAGGCCGTCCGGGTGGCGGTGATCCAAAAACAGACCCCGGAATTCAAAGCCGACGGTCGGTCAGTTGACTATGTCAACGCCCGTTTCGACGCGGTGGTGGAACTTCTGACGGCCGCCGAAAAGAAGGACGGCGCTGCGGGGCTCTCCCAGGTGATCCGGGATGCCAAGGCGACCGGGGCGCACACCAAGGTGGATAACCGGGCCGAGTTCATCAAAAAGAGCCAGGAGCTGGCTGACAAGTAGTCTCCGGTCAATATGGCCGGGAAGGCCTGACCGCATAAACTTTTACCAGGAGAAAACGACATGCAGACAGAAGTGAGCGAGTACATGGAAAAGGGCCTGGCCGGCCAGCTGGCCGACGTCGGCAACGCGGATATCGTGACGCGTGCCAATGCTTCCGGCGGTGCGATCCCCTTCGGCGTCTTCGTGACCAAGGGGGCTGCCCAGCGCGAAGCGACCCTGCCCGATGCGACAGGTGAAGTGACCGGCCTGACCGGTCTCGGCGTGGTGCTGCGCAGCCATACCCAGCCCCAGGGCGAAGGGTACGCGGACAGCGATCCCATGCCGGTGCTCAAGCGCGGCCGGGTATGGGTGCCGGTGGAGGATGCGGTGACGGCCGAATCGGCGGCGTTCGTGCGCTTCGTGGCCGGCGTCGGCGAACAGCTCGGGGCGTTTCGTTCCGATGCCGACGGCACCGACGCGGTGGCGCTGCCCGGCGCCAAGTTCGTTTCCGACGCCGGGGCCGGAGAGCTTGCCCTGCTGGACATCAACTTGCCGTAGCAGGCGCTTTAAACCGGCTTTGATCGCCGTTTACGCACTTTAAACTTTTTACCAGGAGAACGAAAAATGATCAGATTAGACGCAGTCCGGCACGTGCTCGATGCCATCGACCCGAATGCCGCGCTGTTCATGGAGCGGGAACTCGAGGCCCTGGAGGCCGAGATCTACCGCTTCAAGGAGCGCGAGCTCAAGTACCGGGAGCTGATCCCGGTATCCAACCGCGACAATCCGGGCGCCGACTCCATCACCTACCGCATGTACAGCTCGGTGGGCATGGCCAAGGTGATCACGGACTACTCCCAGGACCTGCCCCGCGCCGATGTTTACGGCACCTCCGTGACCCAGGCGGTGCGGTCGCTGGGTATCGCCGTGGGCTATAACCATCAGGAGATCCGGGCGGCCATGATGGCCGGCGTGTCCCTCGAAACAGAAAAGGCTGCGGCCCAGCGCCGGGGGATCCGCGAGGCCGAGCACAAGATCGCCTTTTTCGGCGACGCCACCCATGGCATTGCCGGCTTCTTGTCCAACCCCAACATCCCCACCCTGGCCGCCGCCAACGGCGCCGGCGGCACGCCCGACTGGGCCAGCAAGACGGCGGCCGAAATCATGGCCGACATCTACCTGATGTGCTCCACGGTGCGCAGCCAAAGCAAGGGCGTGCACAAGCCCGATACTTTGCTGTTGCCGGTGGCCCAGTATGACCTGATCGCCTCCACGCCCAGAAGCGATGCGTCCGACACCACGATCCTGGAACATGTGCTCAAAAACCCCAAGGCCTACGGACTTTCGGCCATCGAGCCCATGTACACCGAGCTGACCGGCGCATTTACTTCGGGCACCGAGGACGGGGCGGTCTGCTACGAAAAGAACCGGGAGAATCTGGAGCTTCGCATCCCCATGGAGCTGATCACCTACCCCATGCAGGAGCGGGGCCTGGAGTTGATCGTTCCCGGAGAGTCGCGCATCGGCGGCGTGGTGGTGCGCTACCCGCTGGCGCTTTTGTTCTTCACCGGCATTTAGCGAACGCAACGGCAACTGGTGCCAAATGCGATAGGGCGGCCCGCGCGTATGGGCCGCCCGCCCCTTAACACCTTGACAGGGAGATCACCGATGATCGTCGTCAACAAAAAGCCCAATATCACCCACATGCCCTATGCCAGCGGTCGGAAAAAAGGCGTGTTCTCGTTTATTCCCGGCCAGAACAGCATCGACGCGGATGTGTGGCAGGCCGTCAAAAAAGCGGCCGGCGAAAAACGCATGGCCCATTACGGCCGGTTTTTAAAACCCATCGGAGAAAACGCGTCGGACGAGTCCGTCGACCCGGCCAAGCTCAACGCCGATGAGTTTATCGAGCTGATCGGCGGCGCCATGACCCTGGAACTGCTCGACAGCTATGCCCAGGCGGAAAATAGCCGCAAGGGCGGCGCCCGCAAGACAGTCATGGAGGCCATCGACAAGCAGGCCGAAGAAATAAGGGCCATCGAAGCGAAGAAAAACGGCCGGGAGCAGTAAATGGCCGACACCACCCAAAGCGCCGTATTATCCATCGCACCCGAGCTGGCATCGGTATCCCAGGACGCCTGGGATACCGTGCTGGCCGATGCGGCCCTGCAGGTCGGGGCCATCTGGGGCCGCAAGCAGGAGATGGCCCAGAGGTATCTCGTGGCCCACCGGCTGACCCTGATCGCCCGCAAGGACAAGGCGGGCGAGATCACCTCCGAGCGCACCGGCGATGTAGCGGTGAGCTACGCGACCGGCGGGTCCGGCGAATGCAGCGAGACGGTTTACGGCCGAGAGTACGAGCGGATCCGGCGCGGAACCATCGCCGGATTCATGACCGTGACGCCGTAGGAGAAAACCGATGATCAAGGTCCACACGCACATCGATGACAGCGGCATGAAAGAATTTGCCGATCGGGTCAAAAAGCTGCGCGGCTCGGTGGATATCGGCGTGTTCGGCGACCAGGACAGCGAACAGGTGGTCATCGCCGCGACGCATGAGTTCGGCACGGACCGGGCCGGCAAGGGCAAAAACATTTCGATCCCGCAGCGATCCTTTTTGCGCAGCACCCTGGACGAAGAAAAAGAGACGGCGCGCGAAAAGATCGACGAGGCCAAGGTCCAGGTGGTGACCGGGCAATTGGATAAAAAGAAGTTTCTGGGCCGCCTGGGACTGTGGTTCGAGGGCAAGGTCAAGGCCAAGATCGCTGCCGGCGGCGGCCCGCCGCTGATCGAAAACGCTCCCTCGGTAAAAGAGGAGAAGATCGCGCGCGGCCGGGAGTTTCCGGTACCGCTCAACGACGAGGGACGGTTGCGCCAATCCATCGTCAGCAAGGTGAACGCATGAGGCTTGATGTCGAACCGATCACCGTGACCCGCCAAAGTCCGGGCAGTTATGTGAGCGGGCGCTTCGTTCCGGCAGCGGCCTCGACCGAAAGCGCGGCCGGCAGCATCCAGCCGCTGAGCGGACACGATCTGCTGCAGTTGCCCGAGGGCGACCGACAGCGTGGGGCGCACAAGATCTATACGGCCTATGCCCTGGAAAACGGCGATATCGTCACGCGCGCGGACGGCAGCCGGCACGAGGTGCAACAGGTGAAAGACTACACGGCTTTTTCCCTGCCGCACTACAAGGCGCTTTTGATGCGCGTGTTGGAGCAATAAATGCAGCGACTGCCCATTGTCATAGAAGACGCCCTGGTGGCCTGGATATCGGCGATCCTGCCAGCGGTAACGCCCATATGGGCCAACCAGGACGGCCACCGGCCGGCGCCGCCGTTTGTCGTGCTGGACATCATCTCCGGGCCGTTTGCCCTGGGCACTCCCGAGGAACGCTACAAGAGCGAGGACACCTACAGCTATCACCTGCGCAAGTGGGCCACGCTCAACGTGCAGGTGGTGGCGCCAGACGCCCTGGTGCGCGCGGCGGCCATCGCCAATGCCATCGATCTGCCGAGCCGGCAGGCCGTGTTGCAGGCGGCCGGGATTGCGGCCCATTCGGCCCAGGGCCTGCGCGACATCACCACCTTGCAGGATACCGACCATGAAATCCGCGCCAGCCTGGACATCATCATCTCCTGGCCCGAGCCGGTGGACGATTCGCCCGGCGAGATCCGAAGCGTGCGCGTGGCCGGAGAGATCGACTCATTGTCCGTGGATAAAACCATCGCCATCGAAGAGGAGTAACGCATGGGCACCCAAATCAACGATATCATCCAGGTCACCATCACCCGCGAGACGGCCAAGATCACCCAGGCCGGATTCGGCACGGCCCTGATCTTCGGGGCGCTGACCGAGTTTACCGACCGTTACCGGGTTTACAACAACATCGAGGCCGTGGAGGTGGATTTTGAAACCACCACCGAGCAGTGGAAGGCGGCCGCGGCCCTGTTTTCCCAGGAGGTAAGCCCTCAGCAGGTTGTCATCGGCCGGCGCGATCTGCTCGAGGCCCTGGGCGACGAGCTTTCGGCCATGCAGGCGGCCTATGGCGACTGGTACGCGCTCGTTTTATGCCGCCAGGCCCTGGAGGCCGATAACCTGGCCGATATCGCCGCCGCGGCCGCCTGGATCGAGGCGCGCAACAAGATCTTTATCGCCTGCATCGACCAGGCCGACATGCTGACCACGTCCACGACCGACATCGCCTCCACGCTTCAGGACGCGGCTTACGACCGCACGGGAGTCCTGTACAGCGGCGATGCGGAAAGTTACCCGGAAGCGGCCTGGCTGGGCCGATGCCTGCCCCATGATCCGGGCAGCATTACCTGGAAGTTCAAACAGCTGGCCGGCATCACGGTGGACGATCTGACGCCCACCGAGGTGATCAACCTGCGGGCCAAAAACGCGAATTTCTACGAGCAGGTGGCCGGCTACAACATGATTTCGGGCGAGGCGGTCATGGCCTCGTGCGAGTTCATCGACATCATCCGGGGCACGGACTGGCTGCAGGCGCGCATCGCCGAGGGCATCTTCTTGCGGCTGATCAATGCCGATAAGATCCCGTTTACCGCCCAGGGCATCGCGGTGATCGAAAACGAGCTGCGCTACCGGCTGGAAAAAGGCGTGGACGCCGGGCTTCTGGTCGAAGGCAGCATCGTGATCACGCCGCCGGCCATCGCCGCCGTGGATCCGCTGGAAAAAAGCCAGCGCTTTTTAAACGACATGCGCTTTACGGCCCAGCTGGCCGGCGCGGTGCATAAGGTGGCCATCGCCGGCAAGCTGACCCTGTAGGCGCAACGGTTAACGATCTCCAGACAAGGAGTGCGAGATGAACGAAGTGAGAACCTATGATCCCACCCAGGTGAGCCTGATCGTCGGCGGCAGCATCATCAAAAGCTGGAACCGGATCGCGGTGGCCAAGGAAGAAGACGACTGGACGTTTGCCGCCGGCACCACCGGCGAGGTGACGCGCACGCGAAACGCCAACCGGCTGGGCACGATCACCGTGGTGCTGCCCCAGACCAGCCAGGACAACGGTATTTTGTCCGCCTTTGCGGTCTCGGGCGGATTGCTGTCATGCATCGTAAAAGACGCTTCTGGCCGCTCGCTGCACGTGATGCCCGAGGGCACGGTGGTCAAGCCGGCCGACAGCGAGTACGCCAAAGAATCCGGCGAGCGTGAATGGGCCATCAAGGGCAGCATCGTTGAGATGACGGTGGGAGGTAACTGATGCGAACCCCGGTGGAACTTACGATCGACGGCGAGCAGTACACCTTTTGCCAGCTGCCGCCCAAGCGCAGTTTAAAGCTGTTGACCCGCATCATGCGCATCGTGGGTGGCCCCCTGGGGGCGTCGTTCAAGGGCGGAAAACCCGCCCTGGATGCGGACATCGACCTTTCGGTGGTGGTCACCGCCCTGTGCGACCGGCTCGACGAAAACGAGGTGGAGGCCATCGTGGACGAACTGCTCTCCCAGGTTATCTGCGCCGGCCGCGGCGAGATTTCCCGGCAGTTCGACGCCCACTTTGCCGGCCGCCTGCCCCATCTGTTCAAGGTGCTGGGCCAGGCCATCCGTGTGGAGTATGGCGATTTTTTAGCCGGACTGCCCGACCTCGGCGCCGTGCTGGCCAGGGCGGGTATGACCCCGGCCAAACCAACATAAACTGGTACCTGTGGCGGCCGGTGATCGCGCGCATCACCACGCTGCACGAGATCGAAACCCACTGGTCCATCGATGATCTGGCCGACGCCCACGAGGCGTTGGATATCGATCAGGAGGCCGCCGCAGCGGTCACCAAACCCAAAGGGCGCCCATGAAGTTAAGAGACCTTTTTGTCAGCATCGGCTTCGACGTGGATGACTCCGCGCTGACCGATCTGGACCGGGGGCTGCAAAAGACCAAGGGGTTGATCGTGGCCCTGGGGGCGGCGGCGGTGGCCTCGGCGGGCATCCTTTACAAAATGGCAACGTCTGTGGCTGATGCGGGCGACAGCGCGGCCAAGACGGCGGACAAGCTGGGCGTGCAGGTCGAGGCGCTGCAGGAGCTTCGCTATGCGGCCGAGCTGGCCGGCGTGGCCCAGAACAGCTTCGATACCGGCCTGCAGCGGTTGACCCGTCGAGCGGCCGAGGCGGCCCGAGGCACCGGAGAAGCAAAGGATGCCTTGCGCGAGCTGGGCGTGCAGGTAACCGACGGCCGCGGCCGGCTGAGAAACAGCGCCGATCTTCTGGCCGACATCGCGGACGGCATGGCCGGGATCGAGGATCCCGGCCGGCGCGTGGCCCTGGCCTTCAAGCTTTTCGACACCGAGGGCGTGGCGATGGTCAACATGCTGCGCGACGGAAAGGCCGCCCTGCTTGGCATGCGGGCCGAGGCGCGCGAGCTGGGCTTTGTGATCGGCGAAGAGGCCGCGCGCAATGCCGAAGCGTTCAACGACAACCTGACCCGCACCCGGCTGATCATCACCGGCCTGCGCAACGAGGTCGGCGCCCGCCTGCTGCCCATTTTAAGCGACCTGATGGTGCAGTTCCGCCAGTGGTTTGTCTACAACCGGGAGATCATCCGCAGCGGCATCGAAAAGCTGCTGCGCGGCATGATCACGCTCCTGCGCTGGCTGTACAACGCGGCCCGCACCGTGGCCTCGGTTCTGGCCGATGTGGTGGAGATGTTCGGCGGCATCGAGCGCACGGCAAGGGCGGCCGCCTGGGCCATCGGGCTGTTTGCGGGCGCTTATGTGCTTTCGGCATTGGGCAATCTGGCCATCGGCATTGGCAAGGTGGCGACCGGATTCAGGTTGCTGGGGAGTGCGGCCCTTATCGCCCAGGCGCAGATTTTTGCCATACCGCTTCTCGTCGGCGGCCTGATCGTCGGTCTGATTTTAGCCATTCAGGATTTGTACACCTTTGTGAAGGGCGGTGATTCGATTTATGGCATCATTGCCGACAAACTGCTGGCCGACAGCCCACGGCTCCAACGGATATTCAAATTCACCCTCGGCGACGCTATCGATTGGATCAAAAAGCAGTTCACAAGCCTGTCCAACTGGCTGGACCACTGGAAAGACGGGATCGCCGCTGTTTTCAACTGGCTCGCGGAAAAGATCCGGCCCGTATTCGACATGATCGAGGCCATTACCAAGTGGCTGGGGGGCAAGCTCGAGGCCGGCACCAAGGCCGTAGGCGGCGTTCTGGAATCCGGCACCCAGGCCCTGGGGGGCGCCATCGAGCGCGCCTTCGGTTTTCTGGGCATGACGCCTGCGGCCGCACCGGCGACCGCGGGGGCGTCGGGGCATGGCCGCAATTCCATCCGCATCAACGCGCCTGTGACGGTCAACGTGCCCGAGGGCACGCCGCCCGAGGCGGTCAGCCGGGCCGTGCAGCAGGGGGTGGCCGACGGCGTGGCGCGCATGCTGCGCGAGGCCGGCGAGGCCACCGAACCCGTGGGGTTGTGGTAGATGGCTTACCAGCAGATATTTCTAAACGCGCAGCCACGCCGGGTGGCGCTCATGACGAGCCGCAACGGCGTGGACCGCACCTTGCTGATCGTGGACTGCACCGTGGCCGAGCAGGTGGACCTGGAGTCCCAGGCCACGCTGCACGAGATCGAGGACGGCTCGCAGATCTCCGATCACGTGATCCGGCGAGGCCGCGGCTACCGGATGGAAGGGATCGTCTCCGACACGCCCATCACCCTGGCCGGCGCGCTCATCGGCAACACGGCCGGTTTTATCGGTGGCCGCATCGGCGGGGCGGCCGGATCGCTGGCCACGGCCGGGTCGGTGATCATGGCCAACCTGGCGCTTTCCAATTCCGCCAAGGCCAGCCGGGCGGCCCTGGACATCTTCGAGGACATTTACGCCAACAACATCCCGCTGACCATCGTGGCGGGCCTGGCCACCTACACCAACATGGTGATGGAGCATTTTTCGGACACCCGCAATGCGCACACGGCCGGTGCCCTGGTGTTCAAGGCCGATTTCCGCCAGATCCGCATCGTCAGCGGCCAGACTGTGGACGTACCGCGCGAGGCCAAGGTTGACTCGGTCAAGGATCTGGGGGCGGCCGAACAGCGGGGCGGGCGAAAGCAACCGGCCGTGCTCGAGGGGGCCAAGGCGGGCCGGGCGCAAAGCTGGGCGCATAAACTGCTCACCGGGATGGGAGTGATCGACTGATGGCACACCTTTCCATACCGGTGGCTGCAACGGCCTATCAGAGCTTTTCGGTGCAGCTCGACGGATCGGTCTACCGCATGCGGATCCGCTACAACTCCCGCTCGGGCGTCTGGACGCTCGATCTTTTCGATTCGGCCGAGCAGGCCCTTTTATGCGGCCTTGCGCTGCGCACGGGCATCGATCTGCTGGACCAGTACGTGGATGACCGGCTGCCGCCGGGGCGCCTTTTCATCGTCAATTTCGTCTCCGAGCACGGAGAACCGGGCCGGGACGATCTGGGCACCGATGCCGTCCTGGTCTACGAGGAGGCGGCCTGATGGATCAGCTTTTCTCCCGATACGCGGCGGTGACCATCGGCGGCAAGCAAAGCGGCGAGGCGGTGCGCTGGGACGGCCTGCGCGTGGTCTTCCAGGTGGAGAAAAACAGCGAGTCGCACGCCAACACGGCCAAGATCTCGGTTTACAACCTGGGCGAAAAGGGCCGCGCCCTGGCCGAGGAAGAAAACGCCTTCGTGCGCCTCGAGGTGGGCTATGGCGCGCACATCGAGCAGCTTTTCCTGGGAGATATCTCGCGGGCCTACGTCTCCCGGCAGGGGCCGGACTGGGTGACCACGGTGGAGTGCGGGGACGGGGCCGCGGCGCTACGCTCGGTGCATATCGACAAAAGCTATGCGCCAGGCGTGGACTACAAGGACGTGATCGACGATGTGGTGCAAAGCTTCGTGGACCAGGGAAAGATCGTGGTCGGCAGCCTGCTGGGGGTCAAAAGCGAGCGCGCCCAGACCGGCATCGCGGTGTCGGGCAGCAGCAAGGACGTGCTCGATGACCTGGCCGCCCGCCAGGGCCTGGAGTGGTACATCGAAAGCAATGCCCTTTATATGCTCGAACGCGGCGTGGATGCCGGCCGCAGGGCCGTGCTGCTCACCCCGGAGACCGGCCTGGTGGGCTCGCCCATCCGGCGCGAGGTGGACGGCGGCATGGGGGTGGAGTTTAAAAGCCTGATCCAGACCGAGCTCGTGCCGGGGCGCCTGGTGCGCATCGAAAGCCGGGCGGTGACCGGCGATTACAAGCTGCGCGCCGTGGCCTTTGCCGGCGACACCCACGGGCAGGCCTGGTACGCGACGGGACAGGCGGTGGCCTTATGAAGACGCGCAAGGAAGATAAAACCCTTGCCCAGATATTGCGCGATGCCATTACGGCCAGGCTCCATGATGTCCATGTATGCCTGCCGGGCCGCATCGAAAAGTACGACCACGCCAGGCAAAAGGCCGATGTAAAACCCCTTTTAAAGCGGCGTTACAAAAGCGAGGCCGAGGACACCGAGCTTCCCGTGATCACCGATGTGCCGGTGCAGTGGCCGTCGGCCGCATCCGGCGCGGCCTACCTGCACCTGCCGGCCGCCTCCGGCGACCTGGGCATGATCGTGTTTTGCGAGCGCTCCCTGGACGGCTGGCTGTCGGGCGCGGGGCAGATCGTATCGCCGGCCGATCCCCGCCACCACCACCTGAGCGACGCGATCTTCATCCCCGGAGTACGGCCGTTCGGTGCGCCCCTTGGCCAGACCAGCGCGGCCAATGCGGTGCTGCAAAACGGGCAGATGCGGGTGGAGATGTCCCCGGACGGCAAGATCTCGATTTCGGGGGCCACCGAGGAGTTTTTGACCATCGTGGACAGCATCCTGGATCATCTGATTTCTGCGCGGGTGATCACCTCCATCGGCGCATCTCCCTTTATCTCGGACACCATAGCGTACTTCCAGGAAGACAAGGCGCGCCTGGCCACGATCAAGAGGGTTTAACCGATGGCGATGAACGGCAACCAGATGGGAAGCGAAGTGGCCGCGGCGGTCCTGGCCCAGGTGTACGGCGACCGGCTCAACAGCGCAGAGCAGGACATGGTGGAACACATGTGGCAGGTGATCTGCACGGCGATCGTCAACCACATCACGACCAACGGGCATGCGCTGCCGGGAACTTTTTTAGACAGCCAGAGCGGCCCGCTAAGCGGCAAAGGAGACCTGGAATAGCATGGATCTGCTGCTCGACGACAATTGGGACCTGGCTCTGAGCGATACGGACCTGCGGCTGGTGACCGGCGTGGACGCCATCCGGCAGCATCTGATCCAGCGCCTGAAGACCTTTCTGCTCGAGTGGTTTCTCGACCGGCGAAAGGGTGTTCCCTACATCCAGGCCGTTTTGATCAAAAACCCCAACCCGCTGGCGGTGGCGGCGGTGTTCAAATCGGAGATCATCGAGACGCCGGGCATTGTGGAGTTGATCTCCTTTGACCTGCAGATCGATCCGGGGGTGCGCAGCCTGCGCCTTACTTTTACAGCGGCGGTCGAGGACGGCTCGACCGTGACGGTGGACGAGGTGTTGCCATGACCTATGGTCTGACGGCCCAGGGGCTGATCATCAAAACCTTGCCCGATATCGAGGCGGAAATCGATACGGCCCTGCGCGCCGCCTACGGGGCGCAGATCAACACGGCGCCCCAGTCGGTGTTCGGTCAGCTCAAGGGGATTTTCTCCGAGCGCGAGGCCCTGCTGTGGGAGCTTTTCGCAGATCTCTACCATGCGCTCAATCCCAATACCGCAGCGGACGTGAGCCTGGACCGGGCAGTGAGTTTTACGGCCCACAAGCGTCTGCCAGCGCGCTACAGCCGCATCGAGGCAGTTGTGCTCAGCGGCACGGCGGGCACCGTGGTGCCGGCCGGCACGACCTTTTACGTGGAAGGCAATCCTGCGGCCAGGTTCAAGACCGAGGCCGCGGCCACGATCGAGGCGGGCGGCACGGTGTCGGTCGACTGCATAGCGGCCCAGACCGGCCCCGTGGCGGCCGGGGCGGAAACGCTCACCCAGATCGAAACGCCGGTCTCGGGGCTGACGGCCGTATCCAACCCGACGGCGGCCATCGTGGGTCGCAATATCGAAACCGACGCAGAACTGCGCATCCGCAGGAGCACCACGCTGCAATATTCCCAGGCCGGTCCGACCGAGGCGATCCGCAGCGCGATCCTGGCCTTGAACGAAGATGTCGACCAAGTGGCCATCGAGCATGTCATCGTCTTTGAAAATTATGGCCTCACCACCGATGCCAGGGGGCTGCCGGGAAAATCGTTCGAGGTGGTGGTCTACCAGGCCGGCGGCAGCACGGCGCGCGACCAGGAGATCGCCGACACCATCATGCTCAAGGCAAAACCGGCCGGCATCCAACCTTACGGCGACGTGCTGGTGGAGGTGACCGACAGCCAGGGATTCACCCGCAACTGTTATTTTACCCGGCCGACGCCGGTAGATATCTACCTGGAGTTGGATCTGACCGTGACGGCCGACTACCCGGCCGACGGCGACAGTTATATCAAGTCGGCCATGGCGGCCTGGGGCAACACCCTGGGGCCGGGGGCCGATGTGGTGGTTTACCCTGCGCTCATGGCCCAGCTTGCGGCCGTGGCGGGCATTACCGATGTGGTGGTGCGCATCGGCGCGGCGCCCGGTCCGACAGGGGATGCCAACGTGGATATCGATGACGGCAGCAGCGGCGATGTGGAGATGTCGGCCTGGGACGTGGCCAACATCACCATCGCACATGTGTAGAGGCGTTTAGATGGGCACGATTTACGACGAATCCGGCCTGGCTTTTTTGGACGAAGCGGGCAACCCGATTTGGGATGAACTCGGTGGCGGAGATCTTCAATGGACCAGCCCCCAGGCACGGGTGGCCCTGCTCGATCATACGACCGACGGGGCGGCGCGCCTGCTGCACCAGTACAGGCCGGCCATCCGACTCAAAGCGCTCATGGATGCGCTTTTCGGCCAGCAGATGCAGGACCTGGAAAACCATGCCCACCAGCTCTACGGCCTGCTGGATATCGATGCCGGCCAGGGCGCCCAGCTGGATCTGATCGGCACCATTGTGGGCCAGTCGCGCATGGGCCATTCCGACCGGATCTACAAACTGCTGCTCAAGGCCAAGATCGGCGCCAATGTGAGCCACGGCACGATCGAGGACGTGATCGGCGTCTGGCGCCTGCTGGCCCAGGCCAACCAGGTGCAGGTGGTGGAAGTCTACCCGGCCCAGGTGGATCTGTATTCGGACACGCCCATCGACGGCGCCATCGCAGCGTTTGTGCGCGTTTTGATGCAAAAGGTGGTGGCGGCCGGAGTCCGGGTGGACTTTCTGGCGATCATTTACTCTTCCACCAACGCCTTCGGGTTCGATGGAGAGGATCCCACTATCGGTGGATTCGGGGATTACAACGATGCCGGGGCAGGCGGAGAATTCGCCTACATCCAGCTGACGAATTAGGAGGGGTCTCGTGGCGATCAAACCGACCGGCGGACATCTGGATTGGATCACTGACGATGATGCGAACAAATTTATCGAACCCTCCAGCGCAAAGAGGCTGCAAGGGTGGATCAAGGACGAAAAACCTCCGTTTCAATACTTCAACTGGTCCTGGCGCCTGATCGACCGCTGGCTCAAATGGGTAGAGGCTCAGTGCGACGAAAACTCGGGGGCCATCACGGCCCTGATCGCGGCCCCGGTCGTCCCGGCCGGTACGGTGATGCTTTTCGTTCAATCCGCGGCGCCTGTTGGCTGGACCAAGGTGACAACCCATAACGACAAAGCCCTTCGGGTAGTCAACGGCACCGCCGGATCAGGTGGGTCATTGGCATTTAGCACGGCGATGGCTGCCAGCAGAGCATCGTCCAGCGTGGCTGCGAGTGGCTCTGTCGGCAACACGACCCTAACCACCACCCAAATGCCGTCGCACCCGCACGATACGGTCGCAGATGCTTCCTCCGCATCGGGTTTAACCACCTCGAATCATGTTTCCCGCGCCGGCAACATCTACGGTGGCGAGCAAAATTATACCCTGGCGGGCTCGGGCGCGACGCCGACATTGGGACCGTCGCAATCGGTCGGTGGCGGTGGATCGCATAATCACTCCTTTACCGGAACGGCTCATCAGCACACCTTGAACATGTCCGTCCAATATGTGGATGTGATCATCGCAACCAAGGATTAGGAGAAAGGGAACCCGTATGGAATTGAAACCGAAAAACAACTGCCCGCTAAATGGGTTTGCGCCTTGCAAGGAGTTGGATTGCGCCTGGTTTGTTCACATCCTTGGCAAAGATCCCCAAACCAACATGGAGAAAGACGAATGGGGGTGTGCCGTCGCCTGGCTTCCAATCCTGCTGGTGGAAAACGCCCAGGTCGAGCGGCAGACCGGCGCCGCGGTGGAAAGTTTCCGCAATGAAATGGCGGACCATAAAAGCGGCCTGGACCTGCTGGTGCAGGTCATCGAAAACAGGAGGAAGTTGATATGCGAATGACGATCCTACCCGCCGACGGCGTCATCGGCCTGGACGGCGTTTTTTTGCACGTCGCCGTGGGCGCTCCGGAAAACGTCCACGCCATCCAGATCTACGATGCGTTCGCCGAGATAGAATACAACGACGGCAAGCCCAACGCGAAGGTCACGGGTTCTGCCCTGGCGGCCCTGTCCGGCCCCTACCTGTCCGTCTACCGGGCGGAGCAGCAGCGCATCGAGGCGCAAATCGCCGAATCCACGCCGCCGACCCCATATTCCGTGTGGGACGAAAGCACCCAGGCATGGGTGGTCGACCGCGAGGCCATCTGCCGCCGGCTCGAGTCCGACATGCACCATTATATATTCGTCATGCACGGCTATCCCCAGCCCACCCAGATCACCCTTCAGGCCATGTACAGCGACCCGGATGGCAGCGCGGCCCAGCGCGCCGCCTGCAAGCAGATCTTCGACTGGATCAAGGGCGTGGTGCTGCCATACTACTACGCCAGGAAGGCCGAGATCCTGGGATCTTCCGATCCCGAGGCCGTGCGCTGGGATTTTGCCGCAAATTGCGACGCCGCGGCGCCGGTCACCACCCTGGCGCAGATCATCTCCCTCGAGGAGGCATAGCCATGATCGTATCCAGCGACACCATCCGTGCCCAGCTCGCCGCCATCTGGCCGGATCTTAAATTTGCAGTACTGTCCGATCCCGAGTGGTGGGCGCCTGAGACCGCCGACGTAGCCGCGTTTTTGGTCACCGAGCCGGACCTGCCCTTTGTCCCGCATCTGTACGAGTGCGAGGAGCAATCGCTCGATCTCGTCGCCGCCCAGCGCCGTCTGCACGCCGATGACTACCTGGCCGGCCGATCGAAACCGCGCCTCAACTGGCCGCTGGGCATCGTGTGCGGCACGCGCTTTGCCGGGGTCGAAATGGATCACTGGCAGAATATCATAGTCACTCGCTCCGGAGTGCGCCTGGTCGAACGCCAAAGCAAACGGATCTGGGCGCCCGATCCGGCCCAGGATCAAATCTATTTTCTTTTGATGTAGGAGCTGCCATGCGACCCACCACCATTATCGCCGTCATCGCCCTGCTGCTTACCGGTTGCGCGAGTTTCCGGGGACCGGACTACGAACAATTGCGCCGGGCCGAGCAGGCCGGGGCCAAGATCAGCGACTACTACCTGGCCACCGATCCGGCCGGCGACGACGTGACGATCGTTACCGACGTGTCAGACACCACCATGGCGCCAACGGGCACCACCAAAAAGCTCAGGCTGCGAGACATGCCGGTCTCCGACCCGGCGCAATCGGCCCTGGACGCCAAACAGGACGCAGTCGCCGCGGCCAGCGATGCCGAGATCATCGCCGGTACAGAGACCGCACCTCGCCTAATCTCACCGGCCCAGGCGAAGCTGGCCGTCGAGACCCACGGCGGTGCCATGGCGTATCCATTTATCAAGGAACGCACGATCAGCGATCCTGCGGACGCAGATGATTTTTTCTGGTTCCGGGCGCCGGCCGACCTGACCCTTGCCAGCTTCAACTGCATCGCAGAAGGCACGAGTCCTTCGATCACGGTCGACCTGCAAGAGTGTGATTCGGCCGGGGCCAACTGCGCTAGCGTGCTCGCCGCGGCGGTGACGGCCGATGGAGGCAACGACGCCGGCACCATCAGCGATACGGCCGTTGCCTCCGGCGCGTGGATGCGCGCGCTGCTGGGCGCACCGAGCGGAACGGTAACGGCGGTTTCTTTCACCCTGGCAGGTACACAATGATGACTCGGCGGCAGTTTTTAAAACGGGCATATCGAATCGGAGGGATTGCCGCTCTGGCCGGCCTGGGGCTGTCCCCGCGAGCCATTGCGGATTTTGTGCGCGGCCACGGCGGCGGCACGGGTTTTGACTGGACCTCCAATCTGGTGCTGCATCTAAAAATGGACAGCACCCAGGGCATCACCTGGGACGAGGTGTCGGGATCCGCCCTGATGACCGATGCCAACGCCTGCGGGGTGGATGCCACCGACTACAAGCAAGGCAATCAATCCCTTGACCTGAACGCAGCCGCCATCCAGCACATGTATGTTGCCGACGCCAATTACCCGGCCGGCGCGCCGGGCAAAAACACCGGCGGATCACAGGATTTCTTGATCTGCTTCTGGGTCAAAATCGACGATAAGTCCACCACCCGGATGTTTGTTACCAAATACCGGCCGGTCACAGGAGGCCGCGGCTTCAACGTGATGTACGACCAGGGCACGGACCGTTTTATGATCTGGGTCAGGGCCGCAGACGACAGCGTAAACCTGAGCGAGCAGTTCACCCAATTTAATCCGGTCGTTGATGTCTGGTACCATATCGGCTTTTGGCATTCCACCGTCCTGGGCAAGGCCGGGCTGCGGGTCTGGGATGACACCAATGCCATTGTCTATAATCAATCCTGGATCTGGACCCAGGGTCTGTTTCTCAATTATCAACCGTTTTCGGTGGGCTACGATCGCTATGATACGGGAGATGGTCAGCAGCCCCATGACGGGCATATTGATCAGGTGCTGGCCTATAAAGCGGTGGACGATTCCGCGGAGTCGGCCATCACCGCCAAAATCGATTCGGTGCGCCAGGGAGGCACGCCATGACACCCCAGTCCGTCAAGCATTTTTAGCATCGGCCATCAAACCTGAAATCACAACAATGCCCGGTGTCAACGGACCAACCCTGCGGTCAACCGACATGGGAATCAAAAAATAGGGAGGCAAAAACAGATGTGAATAATTAAGGAGGCCACCCCCTGGGGAGTTGCCACTTCCCAGGGGGCGAAGAGCTGTTCACACCAGCCCCCCATCCAAAAATGGACGACCCCCCGCTCGGACCGAGCAAGGGGCTCATATCACACTCAATTGGATATACTCAAGGAGCGCCCAATGAACAGCCCTTTAGCCTACATCGGCGGCAAATCCAAACTGGCCCAAACCATCATCGAAATGATGCCCGAGCACAAAGCCTACTGCGAGGTGTTCGCAGGGGCGGCTTGGGTATTTTTTCGCAAAGAGCCATCCAAATACGAAGTCATCAACGACCTGGACAGCGACCTGATCTGCTTTTATCGGGTGCTTCAAAACCACTTGGAGGAGTTTTTAAAACAGTTTAAATGGCTGCTCGCCTCACGGGAGTGGTTCGAGGATTGGAAACGCCAGCAGGCGGCCGGTGGCCTAACCGACATTCAACGGGCGGCCCGCTACTATTACCTGCAGCGGCTCTGCTTTGCCGGCAGGGTGCGGGGAAGGACCTATGGGGCCTCGCCGATGAGCCGGCCGCGGATCAACCTGCTGCGCATCGAGGAGGAGCTTTCCGAGGTCCATTTGAGACTGGCCGGCGTGACCATCGAGCATCTGCCCTGGCAGCGCTTTTTAGAAACCTACGATAAGCCGGGCACGTTGTTTTTCCTTGACCCGCCATACTATAAGGCGCCATATTACCAGCACAATTTTGAGCTGGCCGATTTTCAAGAACTGGCTGAAGCTCTATCCAGCCTGAAGTCGCATTTTATCCTCAGCATCAACGATCATCCGGAAATGCGACAAGTGTTTAAAATATTCAACATCAGAACGGTCAACCTGTCGTACAGCTCAGCCCAACAGAAATGCGTTAAAGCTCAAGAACTGCTGATCGTTCGATAGCTTGAAACGGATCAGAGGGTACAAAAAAATAAGAAAAGGCTGAAAGTTAAAGATGTCTTCCGGAATTCACAATTAGTTGACGATCTGATTCAGTTTAAAATGGCCTTCTGAAAACTTGTTTCATAAAATTTGAACATTAATTCGGGAATTGGGCGGATTTCCGCGAAATACTCATAATTACGAAAATTGGCGGTCAGCCGGATAATATTTATATTATTTACTTGGCAATAATTCTTACCATGTCTTGTTTTTCCGGGGAAGCCGGAAACCAGTATAAATACTGGATCCCGGATCAAGTCCGGGATGACGGAATTTGGCCTGTTTAATTTCCGGCTTAATATACAAAGGATGATTCGTGAGTGAGAATATAAAATGCGTAATAGCTTTGCTCTCGTAAAAAAGCTCAATTCAAATTCTGACGAGCTTATTTTCAATAACTTTCGACTAACCGAAATCAGCCGTGGTGACACTGGCGCTTTGAAAAAGGCTCAACGTCTATTTTCGAAAGCATGGGTTTTCTATGGTGATTGGATTTACAAAAGAGAATATGATAACTCAGCGGATTGGAATGAGATTTCTTCGGATGTCGAAGACACATTACTACTATTAAGGCTTTACAAGACAGGCGATTTATTTTTTGTTCAGCCGTGTGTCGAAGACGCTGATGGCAAGCTTTCCTGCCAGTTACCCTATCCCGTAATGGTATCCACAACCACAACTTTGAGATATGAAATCAATACTGAAGAGTGTTCCAGTTTCAATGCATTTGCTTCGGAGATCGCGTCTCAAGAAAATTGGTCCTCAGATTGGTTCAAAGTAGCTCGACGTTTTTTCATGTACGGAGGTGGAAAGGAGCATAATCCGGCCCATGATCAACTTGATCGTATCGTTGATTACATGACAGCGTTGGAAGCTACCTTGGTACCTGAGTCGGATTTCGTCGGGAGGCGGCTACGCGAGCGTGCTGTTAAATTGATAAATGGTATTGAATTCGAAGCCCAAAAGCGTATGCTTAGAAATTTTTACGGTGTTCGTTCAACTATTGTGCATGGTAGCAAAATAGGCCCTAACCACAGAGAAGCTTTAAAGAATATCGCTGATTTTGAACAAATTGTCAGGGATGTATTAGTCTCTGCCTTGAAAAGTATACCAAGTAATGATGGTGATCGTAATATTTTTCTCAAACAACTTTTCCCCATCTGCGATCAGACCAGAGCGGAACTGGTATTTAATGAATTTTGCAAAATTAAAGATGAAAATGAAAAGGAAAATTGCCTTAAAAGGTTATTAAAACGTATTCCCATATGCTAACCAAAAATTTGCGTAACCAAGCTTTTGCAGCAGGTCGCAAAAAGCCGCGCCCGCTGAAAAGCGGCGGTAGAAATCCCAAGGGGAACTAAAAATGTCGAATGGTGATTTCTTAAAAGATCTTAACCTTCCTGGAAGGTTTGAAAAGTTGGAGTCTGAATCTCAGAGGACGGGATGTGATATCTCCGGTATTATTCAACCAGTTGATTCAGCATGCATAGAAATTGAAACGATCTTAAGAGAAGTCCATACATCTGGAATAGGCAGGCTGCAAATTTTGCATGGTGTTTCTGGCTCTGGCAAGACAACATTTTTGCATGGCTTAAGATATTTTTCCCAAAATATTGATGTAGTACGTATAAATAAAGACAAACTGATAACTGATATTCCGACTTTTATTGAGCGTGATTCCTTACATAGAAAAGAGAACCGTCTTTATATAATTCATGATCGTGATAACCCGAATGAAAAGGACGAGGAACTCAAAATATGTTTTGAATCGATACGTAGTCTTTTCAGAACAGAAAAGGGCAAAGTATTGGTTGTGTGGCCAATAACTGATCCAAAAGCTGCTGAACATATTGCTGGAATAGCGTGGCATATAGGGCGTGACAGCCTCCTTGGTACTCGATCACAGGTATTTAAGTTTCAAGGGCTGCCGAAAGAATCATATGTTAACGTTGCCGATCTTACAACAAGAGCTCTAAATGCTGGTGAAAATTTAGAATCTTTTGGTATCGGTTATGGTCTCGCTAAGGATTGTGCAAGAAATAGCGAAACCATTGGTGAATTTTATTCACGCCTTAATTCTCTATCTTCAGAAAGGAATGCATCTACTTTCCGCTTATTAAAAACGCGCATTAGACCGCGGGTTTGGGTTGTTGTAGCTGGCGATGATTTAAAAGAGCTAGATAGAACTATCAGTAATTTGACACAAGGCACACGCAACAGAATTGATATTGATAAAATCGCGGAGTTTCTTGATAACGATAAGAATGAATCAGCATACCTTAATGACTGGCGTGCACGAAGGGCTGATATGGCCTATTTGATGCGAATACTTGATGTAAGACTTTTCGAGTTGCCTCCAAACACTGCATTAGCTGCAATCCGCTGCTATGGGGATGATAATGTAAAGACCAATCTAAAAAAACGGAGTGAGTCTGCTGACAATTGCGCAGATGCGGTGAGCAGGGTTCGTATTGGTCAAGCATTTATCAATCCTGAATCACCACTAACAATCCGGGTCCGTGAAACTTCCGATGAAATGGCCAGAGAGTACATTGCAATTCAGCAGTTGGCCGCCAAAGGAGATAAATCATTAAATAAAGCTCTTGGTATAGCGATTGAAGATTATATTAATCGAAATGGCAAAGAGGTTCAGGTGATAAGTGAAAAGAAAAACTTACCCGGAAGCCAACTTTGTCCTGATATCCAACTGCCATTTGAAGATGGAAGTGTTTTCTGTGTTGAATTAACATGGCGCTCAACTGGCAAATATTTAGAGGCAGATGCAGGCACCCGCAAACCGCAAAATACACTTACCCCAGGACATATTATGAAATATTTACTTGATAAAGTCATGGAATACGTAAAAGATCTTCAGCTATGATCCAAGATCTCCAACAAAGAACTGGCGAGGACGCAAAGGACCGCGCCGCAAAATTTGGCGTTAAGTTTCTACGAAATAAGGATGTTCGATTATGAAAATAGAGGATTTCCTTAGAAGAATCGATGAATTATTACAACAATCAATTGAAGTTCTGAGCACCACAAGAAAGCTGGAGTGGGGGTCTTATGTTGATACTGGTAAATTCCGTGGACTTAGGGCAGCATGTTTGTCTCTCCTGAAGAATCTTTTCGGTGAATATCATCCTTATTTTAGCGAGTTTAATGAACAAGTGAAAATTGAGCATCCTGAAGACGTTGAGCAGGCTGTAGGAATCCTTAATGCCGCGAAAATGGAATTGAATGGCGGCTGGTTCAATACCACAAGAGGTTTATTGTCTGCTGAGATTTTTTATGATTTTCTCGAAATGGCGGAGCACTTATTGACTGAAGGCTATAAAGACCCAGCAGCGGTAATGATTGGTAGCGTTTTGGAGAAACATCTGAGGAACCTATGCCTTAAATACAACATTGACACTCACATTGAAAAAAACGGGAAGCTAATCCCTAAAAAAGCATCACTGATTAATGCCGAACTTGCAAAATCAAATGTTTACAATAAGCTGGATGAAAAAAACGTTACTGCATGGTTAGATCTCAGGAATAAGGCTGCCCACGGAAAATATGATGAATATACTAAAGAGCAAGTAGTATTATTTTCCAATGCCGTAAACGAATTTATGGCAAGGGTATCTATATAACAAAACTTAAGCTGTCGCTGGTGGGGACAATGAGGAGTATGCTGTCCCGCATCTTTTCATTAGCTACGATAAGAGATGAAATTCCATAACATCAATGTCCATAATGTAAATGAATTAGTACCATCATGGGCAATTAATCCCTATTCACTCGCAAGACATCTAGATGGAATATTTTCAAAAGGTCCAGGAGCAAAACTATTACCGGCTGGAAATAGGGTATACAGATCTTTAGACTTTTGGATTGAAGTCGATGCCTTGGCTACACCACCTGAAGTGAGAGTGTGTACACCTGATGATTTGGTTAATTTAAATGGGCACCTCATTTTGACTTGCTCATCGATTGCGCATAATAGAGCCCAGATCGACCTCCCATTGAATCCGATATTTAAAGGATACACAAAGATATCAAAAAAATATTTGGTCTACTTGCATTCATTTCAGACAGAAACGCCACTAGGATATGTCGGAATGACAAAACAGCGTTGGTTTGATCGATATTCGCAGCATGTTTCGTCAGCGAAATCTGGATCAAATCTTCTTTTCCATCAGGCACTAAGGCAGCATCTATCAGTCCAGGTTCTGCATAAAGTTTTCATTTGCGAGCTTGACCATGAAGCAGCGCTTGAGTTTGAGGAAGAATGGGTTGGGATGGTCAGTCTTTACCCACTGGGCCTCAATATGATTCCCGGCGGGCGAGCAGGTTTTGCCTACCTTGCCAGTCTTGGCCTTCAACCAAGAACTTCTGAAGATCGAGATCGGCTTTTAGAAAAATTATCAGATAGGGAATCAGTTGAGGGTCGGCCTAACCCACTCTGCGCTGCGCGTTGGGCGTCAGATGTAGATTTCGTTGAACGCGTGATATGTGGACATAGTGGTCGCCTCACTGCCAGACAGGTCCGTATAATACGTTTAGGTGCAGCTCTTGGAAAAACATCGGACATAATTGCCGAGGAAATTTCTGCAAAAAATCTTAGGCAGGTAAAGAATGTATTATCCGGCAGGACATACTCCCGCATTAAATCAGAAAGCTAAGAATTCGCTGGTGCCGACCTAGCCAAAAAGCGGCCGAACTGCACAGCTCATTCTTAAGCACATGTGTGCGAATCGAGTCCTAAACCATCCGGCACGCAGTCCAAGACCATCCGGCGCGTTACAGAAGATCGCTTTTGTGAAAATTCTCACACAGATTCTCACACAAAAGAAAAAGGGGCCACAGCCCGAAACCTGTAACCCCTTGATTTTTATGGCGCGCCCGGCAAGATTCGAACTTGCGACCTACGGATTCGTAGTCGACGTCCCTCTACTGTGCTGAGGCATCGGGCGGCAATCGAAAGGAGGGTCAAGAGGGGGTCAAGAGGGGGACCAAGCGGCTGTAATTACGGCAGATAGTGGGAAGGCTATGGGGTTGCTTGAGGGGTCGATGAGAGGCCCAGGAGAGGCCCAGGAGTGGCTCTGAGGGGCACCTTTAGGGGGTCTGATTACACCCTATTTACACACCCTAAAGGAGGTCCAAAAGTGGCTATTCTCGTTCGCTGTCTTGCCTGTAAGAAGGAGTTCAAGCTTGGCAAAAAGAAGTGCCCCGGCTGTGGTGCCAACCTGGAGAGTCGCCGGGTCTACCGTGTGAGTGTCCGTATGCCGGATGGTCGGCGCATGACTCAGACAGCCGACACCTTAGACACGGCCCGGGCAGTCGAGGCCAAGTTCAGGACCATGAAGGCACTCGATGCCTCAGGTGTGGTCCCCTTGAAGCGTCCCTTCCCGAAGCTGTCTGATGCCTGGGACAGGTACATCAAGTGGGCCATGGCCAACAAACGGACAGGGGCAAGTGACAGACAGAGGTGGGAACAGTTTATCAAGCCGGTCCTCGGGTCCAAGCCTATGGACAAGGTTCGACCTGCCGATATCCAATCCCTCCTTGATGACATGCGGTCGACACCCTCTCCCAGGACCAACAGGACATATCGACCGGCGACCATCAAGCAAGTCTTCGCCTTGATCCGACACCTCTATAACTGGAGCATGAAGCAGGGTGTCTGCCCCGATACCGTCCCCAATCCCTGCAACAAGGTAGATGCCCCCAGGTTTGACAACAGGGTCACCAGGGCGCTCTCAGGTGATGAGATGGGGCGTCTCCTGGATGTCCTGGACTCCTGGGACTCAAACGAGAGGGCCGTCCTGGTGATTCGCTATGCGCTCTTCACAGGAAAGAGAAGAGGGGAAATCCTGGGGTTGACCTGGGACAACGTAGACCTCAAGAATGGCCTGGTGTCGTATACGGCAGAGACCACAAAGAGCAAACGGACTCAGACACTTCCCGTGGGCAGTAATGCCTTGGTTGTCCTGAAGAGGTGCCATGAGCTGAAGGTGTCGGATTGGGTCTTCCCTTCCCTTTCCGGGAACTATTTCAAGAGCTTCGAGTGTGTCTGGAAACGGATACGAAAAAAGGCAAAGCTGGAGAACTTCCGGTTCCATGACCTCAGACACACCTATGCTTCGTATCTGGCCTCCTCGGGGAAGGTCGACATCTATACCCTCAAGGAACTCCTGGGGCACCGTAGTCTCGACATGACGCAACGGTATGCCCACTTGGTCAATGGGGCACTGAGGAAGGCTGTCTGCGTGGCTGATGAGGTGTTCGAAAGGAGGTGAGGGACTGTCAAGCACTATCGTCATTAGCGATGGTATTCCTGGGGCAAAACCTCAGCAGTCCTGACGTTTTGGGGAAAGCTCGACAGGGATGAGGTGGGTTTAACCCACACCGTGGCTGTGACAGCGCTTGTTACAGCGACAGGGGGAAGTGTCGGCAATACTGACGCTTGGTCCATCAGGCTGGGGCGTCTATTAAGCGCCTTAGATGACGACGGAAAAATACTATCAGGATTGCTGATGGTATTCCTGAGCGGATGTACTAATGCTACAGGCAACAATTATTCCGGCACCTTACACCGACACCCTGTCCATCAGGAAGCTGGGGCGTCTATTAAGCGCCTCAGGTCCACCAGGAAGCTGCCCCAAGCACTATTTGGGTCAGGTCCGATGGCGTAACGAAACGTGACGTCATGCCCATCAGGAAGCTGCCCCGGGGATTCATCGGGTCAGGCCCAATGGTGCCGGGAAACGCTCACAAAAAATTACCGTCACGAAACGTGACACCAATTCCAGGCACTGTAAATGTGCGAAAATACTCAAACCGTGCGATTCGGACGATTTGACTGCAAGCCCTCGTGGGATCACCATCATCCCCGAGTCCGGCCTCAGCGCCTGTACAGCGACAGCGTCTTTACAGCGACCGCAAGGCAAGACACACAGGAAGGAGAGAGAGAGAAGACGCCCACCACAAGCGCCTCTTTTTTATGGGTGTGTCTTGCCTTGCCGTGGCTGTACCGACACTGTGGCTGTACCAGTGCCGTCGTTGTACCGTGGTCGTGGCTGTACCGTGGCCGTGGCTGATGCGTTCTACCGTGTTGGTCACCACCTTTCACAGCTCAAGGAAGAGTTTGCGTGTCTCCCGGCGAACGAGAGGAAAGCGCTGGGGAACTGGAGCGGGTACTGTAAGCGGGAGTTTGGGTTCAACAAGAGCTACACCAACATGCTTATCTCAGGCGCAACTGTTTATGAGAATATAAAATCGACCACCATGGTGGCCACTTTTCCAACCAACGAACGGCAAGTGCGCCCTTTAACCAAACTCAACCAGGACAACCCCGACGCCCAGGTTGAAATCTGGACCGACCGGTCCACTTTTTCCAAACTCAGAGTGGCAAGTGCGCCCCTTAACCAAACTCAACCAGGACAACCCCGACGCCTGTAGGGCGGCTGACGCCCAGGTTGAAATCTGGAAAGCGTCTGTACAGCGACGGCAGCCGTGGACGCCTGTGGGGGCAGCCAGCCGACTTAGGCCCTGGTGCAAAAGCTCAGCAGAAGGAAAAGCGCCTTAAAAGCGGCAGAAGTGAAGAGGGCATCCTAAGACATCCCCCTCCACTTCTCCCTTTTCCCCGCTTGCCTACCTTTGAGCGTCTTTACAGCGTCTGTGAAGCGACAGCGGCTACGCTCTTTCCCCGTTCTTATACATTTGAACCAACCGGCGAATGGTGGTCTTGTCACCATAATAAAGGCCGGTCATGATGCTGGTCCGTGCGTTCTTCGACAGCTTGGTGGCCGCAAACTCCATGACTGCATCCCCATCGACGCCCAGGTTGTTGCTGATGTAATCGGCGGCATTGCCTTCGACCTCATTCAAGAGGGTCTCCACGAATGCCACGGCATCCTCAGGGGGCAACCCGGGGAACATCTGGGTCATCTCTTTGGCAAGACGGTCCCCCTTTACGGTTTCCCCTGACAGGTTCTTCTCAGGGATGGCGGCGGCAAGACCCTTGCTGATCAGGTTGTCTACCTGGACAGGACCGGCCTTGGCTTTCATTTGACGCAGCACAGCGGCATTACCATGGCCAACCAGGTTGATACGCTTGGTGGCCTCCTTGGCAGCCTTGGCTTTGGCCTGTTGGCCTTCCTGGTAAGAGATGGTCTGGTTCGGTTTCTGGACACCAGGCTCAGTATAGGTGCCATCGGCAAGCTTCACGAGAAGACCAGCACGAACAGCAGAACTGACAGGGGCAGAGACACCCTTGATGTTTACGATGGTGTCGTCATTGATTTGCGTCATGTCGTTGATGGGGGCACCTGCCGGAGTCCGAGCAGTCCCCAGGATTCCCGTGAAGGCGGCATGGTGATCCGAGGGATTAAAGGTCTGAGACCGAAGGTGACGGACTTGGCCGGTCTGCCCGTTGACTTCTACGGCACCACCATCCATCATGATGTTGGACTGACGGTGGGCCGGTTTACCTTCTCGTGCGTTTCCCATAGGGGTTTTGATTTCGATCATGGTGTGTTGTTCTCCTTTTATGTGTGTGTGTGTGTGTGTGTCTTGGGATTGGATAAAGCTTTTATGAACGGGTGATGGTAGGGGGTTAAGTGATTACTTGCGTAAAGACAGCAACCAGCGCCTGTAAAGCGACCAATAGACATATCCGGCGGCAGAGACCAACCAAAGGCCAAAGGCCGCGCCTGATGTGATGGTGTGAACGGTAATGGTGGTGGTAGGCATCATGGGGAAGACATCACCTCCTTTCTGTTTCCTTGTTCCCGGGGGTTGGGGGAAATGGTACCGGTCGGTACCACTTTTTGGTTGCCCCGGCAGCAGCTTCCAGGTTCCCGGGGGTTGGGGAAAAGTGATCCCATGGGATCAGATTCCAGCTTCCCGTATGTTGGGGAAAAGTGAAACCATGGTTTCAGATTCCAGGTTCCCGTGGGTTGGGGAAAACGGCAACCGGGGTTGTCGCTTTTAGGCTATCGACTACCGACAGCCGGGGGACTCTTCGGCAAGACACCCTGAGGGATCAAAGTAGCCTGGGCAGCGGCAGGGGCGTCTGTAAAGCGACCAGGGACGCCTTTAGGACGGCACCGGAAGACCATCTCGACACCCTGATAGACCTCAAGAGTCCAGTTCCCAAGACCATCTTCCGGCCTGGATTTACACTTGATGATACCCCGGGCCTCTGCCTCCTTGACGGTCACCTGTTTGAACTCGGCATTAGAGGCAGCATAAGAGAACAGCCGCTTAGGGACCAGGATGAGGGACAGTTCGATATCATCGGGTAGACGTAGGGTTGTGTAGGACATATCTTTCCTTTCTCTTTGTTACGACAGGGGCGCATGCATGACTCTGAGGGTCTCGTCTTGCTCCTGTTCCTTCTTGATGACAGTCCCGGCGATATTGGCCAGGAGGGTCTTGAGGTTGTCCCAAACGTGGGCACCGATTTCCCTGGACAGAGGGCCTCGGGCCTTCCCTGCATAGGGGGCAGTCCGAAGCAGTCTGAGACCAAGAGCATAGACCAGGTGACGACCATCCCGGATACTTTGGGGCCGTCTATGCTGCATCAGGACTAAGGCGGCAGAAGTGGCCAGGAGGTCTATGGGGTCCACCCCGGCATCATGTAGGCGCCTGAACTGGTCCATGATTTTATCAGACCATCTACCAGGAACAGAGGGTCTACCGTTGGAGGCATCAGTGAGCCACTGGTGAAAGAACTTGAGACCATAGCGGATGCCCGGGTGACCGGCATTGAAGTTGCTACAGATTACCCCGAGGCACTCCACGTACTCCATGGCGAAGTCCTTCTTGGTAATGCATCGATGGTGTGGGGAACCATAGAGGTTGTTGATGTGGTTGTGGTGCTTGCAATAGCCTGAGATGCGGTGACGGGGACGGGTGCAGCCGTGAACCTTGCAGGTGAGCCTTTGGTTGTCTTCGACTGCCTCGTTGATGTTGGCATATTTTGGCATGGGAGTGGTGTTGCTCCTTTCGTATTATGGTGTTGATGGTTAGTGTGGGGGGTTTCATGGTGATGGTGGTTAATGGGGATGTCCTGGGGATGCCTAAGGGATGTCTGGGCCGCGCCTACGGGATGCCTAAGGGATGCCTAAGGGTGCCCGTGGAAAGCGCGTGTGTGGCCTCTGCGTTGGCCTGGTGGCATGATGGCGAACCATACACACACAGACAAACAGGCAAAAGGAAAAAGACCACCCCAGCGACAGCCGGGCCTGGAAGTGTCCCCAGCGGTGGCCACATGGAGGAAGACCTCAGCCTATCCATGGGTTCCCTTTGAGGGTTCCTACTGCTGCCCGGATGCTGTCCTGGGGTGGTGCTAAAGACGCTTCGCAACCCGCTTACGGCTGCCCCTGGGTTGGGAAGACACATACCCTCTGGGTCCTTATGTTGGGCCACGTAAGCCGCTGTTCAGGCGATAGTGGAAGACCATAAAAGAGGCAGAGGGAAGGGTTGTGCTTATGGGGCCTTATGGCAGTCCTTATGAAGGCCACGCAGTGGGAAGACCATAAGGAGACACATAAGGTGGCAATGCGGCTACTGAGCGCCCTCCTCCTCCACGGTTCCCGTTAAAAGATTCTTTAAAAGGAGGTAGAGGAAGGAGGGTCTCTCGGTAGTCTTTATGACAGTCCCTTGTAAAGGAGAGGCATAAAGGTGGCAGAGGGAAAATAACGCCATTTCCTATATAGAGAAAAACCTATAGAGAACTCGGTGTTATTTCTCTGGGTCTCAATCCAAGGGTGGTCTGAGACTGGTTGCGAAGGTGAGTTAGGGAAAATAACGCCCAACTCATATAGAAGATTCTTCTTACCGGGATGGGCGTTAAATCTCTGAGTCTATCCCAGGGTCTCCCTAAGCGTGTTGCGATGCTGAGTTAAAGACCACTTCTCTATAGTTTTTTCTCTTATATAGAACTGGTCCTTAAGTTTCTGGGTCTCAATCCAAGGGTGGTCTGAGACTGGTTGCGGAGGTGCTGAAGGTGAAAATATAGCCCAACTCATATAGAAGATTCTTCTTACCGGGATGGGCTATAAATCTCTGAGTCTATCCCAGGGTCTCCCTAAACGTGTTGCGATGCTGAGTTAGTGGTCAACTTAAGCGCCACCTCTATATAGAGACCTTCTTACCGGGATGGGCTAGTTTCGATAACCTAAAATTGACCCCCAAAAGGGCAAAACGATAACCGAAAATTGACCCCCCCTCAGACAACAGCTCTGGTAAAGGATGATCTGATGAAAATCCTGTAGCCGGAGGGAAAAGGATG
>Ga0209164_1001148_pt1 | contig 38270 bp, 38 predicted proteins | sample MTBNYHSulfiMetaG_FD_187458 | JGI IMG/M metagenome (GOLD analysis project Ga0209164, IMG submission 187458) | Enrichment culture microbial communities from rom New York Harbor, USA that are MTBE-degrading - MTBE-NYH (New York Harbor Sulfidogenic)... | ecosystem: Environmental > Aquatic > Marine >... | reverse complement strand
TTCGCGGGGACGGTCAGAATAGCCACCCCGATCTTATTCGCCTCCCTCGGGGAGGTCTTCGCTGAGCGGTCGGGGGTTTTGAACCTAGGCTTGGAGGGCATAATGCTGGTCGGATCCAGCGTTGGATTCGCTGCGGCATTTTTGTCGGGCAACGTGTGGATCGGCGTTTTGGTTGGTTTCCTTTCTGGGGCGCTGCTTGGACTTCTCATCGCCTTCATCACCGTTTCTCTCAGAATCGATCAAGTCGTGAACGGAGTGGCGATTTGGATCATTGGGATAGGCTTGAGCAGCTACTTGTTCGTCATGTTCTTTGGCAAGCTGGCTTCATATCCAAAGATAGAAGGACTGCCGCCCCTCAACATACCTGGCCTCTCTCAGATACCAATTCTGGGCGAGATCCTCTTCCAGCAAAACGCCTTGGTCTATCTAGCTTTCCTACTGGTGCCGGTCCTTTGGTATGTCCTATTTAAAACCACTTTTGGGCTGAAAGTTCGAGCTGTCGGTGAAAATCCGAAGGCCGCGGACACCTTGGGCATAGGCGTCCACCGCATTCGCTACATATGCGTGGTTTTTGGAGCGGGCTTGGCTGGCATAGCTGGGACATTTTTAAGCGTGGCGTATCTGCAGACCTACACGGACAACATGGTCGCTGGCCGCGGTTTCATGGCGATAGCCATAGTCATCTTGGGGAGATGGAACCCCGTGAGGGTCCTGTTCGGCGCCCTGCTCTTCGGCGGCGTGGACGCCCTGCAAATTCGACTGCAAGCCCTAAGCTCCGTCGAAGGCATTTTCATTCCGACGCAGTTCCTGGTAATGCTGCCCTACATCGTCACCATAGTTGTGCTCGTGTTCGTTTCGAAGAGGGCGGCCGCGCCTGCCGCTCTGACCTTGCCTTATAAGAGATAGTTGGTGTATAAGAAAAGTGAATGAAAATGAGGGTTGAGCTTGTCTGAAACTCTTATGATAAAAAATGGCGTCGTAATCACTGTCGACGGGAAAAATAAGATATACAAAAACGGGACCGTGGTCGTAAGGGACGGCAGAATCTTGGAAGTCGGCAAGACTGTCGAAGTGGCTAAAAAATACCGGGCCGACACGGTCGTCGACGCCAAAAAGAAAGCTGTGCTGCCCGGCTTCGTGAACCTACACGTTCATTCGGGACTCATCCGCGGGACGGCCGAGGATCTGGCCGTCTGGGAATGGTTGAAGATGTACGTCGATCCGAAGCACAAGGTCCTAAAGAGTGAAGACGCCTATATTGCCTCCAAGCTGTGTTACGCGGAAATGCTCAGGGCGGGTGTAACCTGCTGCCTCGATATGTACCGCTACATGGACAGATGCGCGGACGCGGCCGAAGAGGTCGGGATAAGAGCTTTTCTCTCCCCTTACGTCGGCGGCGCGCCCGGATTCGATTATTTCGAGACTCTCTCGGAGAACGAGAATTTGGTACGAACTAGAAACGGTGCCGCCAACGGTAGGATAAACGTCTGGTTCGGCCTGGAGCACTTGGTCTACTGCACGGAGGAGACTTACCGAGCGGCTGGCGAGCTCGCCAGGAAGTACGGAGTAGGTATACATACCCACGGTGAAGAATCTCGAGAGATGGCCAACAAGTTGACCAAGAAATACGGAAAGCGTCCCACCGAGGTCTTTAATGACTACGGCATCCTGGGGCCAAAGACCGTATTAGCCCACTGCGTCTGGCTTTCCGACTCTGAGATAAAAGTCATCGCCAAGACGGGAACCAACATCTCACACAACCCGACCGCGAACATGAAGCTCGCCTCTGGTGTTTGTCGGGTACTGGATTTGATCAAGAAAGGCATCAACGTCGGCTTGGGTAGCGACGGCATCAAGGAAAACAACAAAATCGACATCATTCAGGAGATGAAAAACGCGGCCTTGTTGCAGAAGGTGAACTCACTGGACGCCACCGTCCTGCCAGTAAACACTGTGCTGAGGATGGCGACCATAAACGGCGCCACTGCCCTGGGGCTTGGTAATGAGACAGGTTCACTGGAAAAAGGGAAGAGAGCCGATATAACAATAATCGACCTAAACAAGCTTCACATGAGCCCGTTGCTCTTCGACGAGTTCTTCAACATCGTGGCCAACATTGTCTATGCCGCCCAAGGCGGCGACGTGAGCACCGTGCTCGTCGACGGCAAAGTCGTGGTCAAAGACGGTCGAGTTCAGACCGTCGACGAGGAAAAACTAATCGAAAACCACACCAAAGTAGCTGCTTCCGTGCTGGAAAGAAGAAAAAAGCACGTACCCCAAGACTGAATTTTAACGGGCGAACGGCTAAAGTTATAAAAAAAAAACTTTTGGTAGTGGTCTTTCAAGAAGAAGATTACCAGGTCTTTTCCACGTCGTACGGGACGTTTATTGTTCCACCGACTATCTGCGACCGGATAGTGTCTATCTGGCTCTGGACATCCTGACTCACGTTGGAGCTAGGCTGATAGTCGATGACTCCCTCGCTGATGCCCATCGTCACTGTCTCACCCACGAAAGTGTCGTTCAGTATTCTGGTGACGGCGTCCTCTATGCATGGCGTGAAGTCTATTTCAATGTTGCCAAGGGAGATCGCCGCAGGGGTCCTGTCCAAGTGGTCCTGGGTCTCTGCAATGTAGTAGACGCCCTCTTCAGCACAGGCATCTATCACGCCCTCGGCCGACAGGTCGGCCCAGGTGAATATGACGTCTGCACCCGATTCAATCTGTGCCAAGGCGAACTCCTTTCCTTTGGGAGCGTCTATCCAGCTCTCGACGTTGCTGACGAAGAACTCTACGTCCGGGTTAACGCTCTTCGCTCCGAGCATCATTGACTTCACTAGGTAAATTATGGGCGGAAACTCTGCTCCGATGACCACGCCGATCTTGTTAGATTCCGTCTTCAGTCCAGCCACCACGCCGGCCATGTAGGTCGCATCTCCCCAGGCGATGTCGTAAGCCCTCAGGTTGGTTCGGGATGTGATGCAAGCCGTGGACATAAAGTAAGTGTTTGGATACTTGTCGGCGGTCACTGCGGCGGCTTCATCGTATTCACCACCGTGTCCCCAAACCAACGTGTATCCTTCGGCCGCATAGTCGCTGAGAACTCGCTCCATGTCAGGGTATGCCGTGCGCTCGTGGTAGGCTATCTCTGCGTCATAAGTGTCCTGGATATAGGTCAAAGCTACGTAGGCGAGCCTCGGGAAGCCGGGGTCTCCGATCAGTCCCGAAAAGGCCATGGCCACTTTAAGCTCTTCTGCGGGTGGCGCTGAGGTCATTAGTACTGCTCCGATAGCAGCCACTACAACCACTACTACGACAACTATTGCAACTATTGTTGTTGTTTTCATCCTCTCTGGTCTAGATTCAATTAAAGACTCATAAATATCTTTTGGTAAATTAAATCTGGAAATAGACGAAAAATTGAGCAAACTTTGCAACGCTGGCGCGATTTAAAGAGCAATTGGCGGCGTGGGAGTCGCGGGGCAAGGTTTACTCGACGCCCAGGATGTCCTTTACCTTCTTTTCCTGCATCATCTTGTTAATCTCGTTGGACTCGCCGAAGTACAAGCATCTAGCCGGGCAGACCTGAACGCAAACGGGTTGCTCCCCCTCATCTATCCTGGCTGAGCAGAGGTCGCAGAGCTCGACGTTGCCGACCTCGGTGTTGATCTGCAGCGCGCCGATTGGGCAAGCGTCAATGCATATCTGGCACCCAGTGCACTTTTCCTTATTGACCAGGACTATACCGTCGGGCCTCTTGTACAGAACCTTCTCAGGGCAGGCTCTAATGCAGGGAGCGTCCTCGCAGTGCCTGCAGAACACCGGGACATAGTCCGTTCTCAGCCCCGAGTTTGTTTTCCGCGGACCTATCTTGAGCACACGGATGGGCATCGGTCCCACTGGGAGGTTGAACTCTTGCTTGCAAGCCACCGTGCAGGAATGACAGCCTATGCACTTTTTCACATCAGCTTGCAGTTTATACTTTGCCATCTTCAGGCCTCCACCTTTGTAATCTTGCAGACGGCACCACGAATTATCGGGCACCCGAAAACGGGGTCATAAGGCGGATATCTGGGGACTATCACGTTGACGTTGGATTCAAAGCATCCGCGGTGTGGGTCGTCTTTTCGCTCCGGGAACCACCAGTGGGAATCGGCGTTGACCACCAGAGGGTGAATCCCTTGCGTCAGTTTGACTTTGAACTTCACCTTCTCTCCCTTGACCTGCGGCGTCTCAATCCAGACCCAGTCTCCATCCTTTATGCCCATGGGAGCAGCTGCCTCTGGGTTTATCTCGACCTCAGGATACGGCTGCAATTCGCGGAGCCAGGGAATCTGCTTGCCATAGCTGTGGAAATAAATGACTTTTCTACCGCCTGAGAGAAATATAAATGGGTATTCTTTCATCAGCTCGGGGGTACTAACTGGGCCAACTGGTGGTTCCTCGTAATGAGGCAGCGGGTCAAAGCCGTTCTCCTCTAATGTTTTGGAGTAAAGCTCGACCTTGCCGCTTGCCGTACCCGGGAATTTCCTCAGTCGTTTGTACTTGTAATATTCGAATGGGAACTTTAACACCGTGCCGTATTTTTTGAAGAACTCGTCAAAAGTTACGCCCAATCTCTCAAGGCGTAGGTCGTTCCATTCTTTGGCGTTGTTCACTTGGTAATTCCTCTTCAGTCCCAGCCTCTTTGCCAACTCGATTGACACGTCACGCTCGTCACGGCATTCGCCCATTGGTTCAATCACCTTGGGAGCGACCCCTACGTAGCTCGGGTAGTGGAGTTCGTGAACAATGTCCCTCTCCAGCCAAGTCGCTGCAGGCAGAAAGATGTTGGCGTAGCTGGCCGTAGCTGTCATCCAAATATCAGTTACCACTAAGAACTCCAGATTCTCCAAACTCTTGGCAGTGTATTTGGACCCTTGCATACCCATAAGTGGATCACTAACAACGAACATCCCCCTTATTCCGTTCTTCTGAACTGAGTCAAAAGCGAGGACGGGGTGGGAATCGTTCCAAGGGTTTTGGATATCGAAGCCGAACGGATATTCCTTTACACCGTATCTCTTTTGTTTAATTTCCTTAGGAAGCTTCTCAGCATAGAGCCGCGGAAATTCCGCGTAAGCTGACTTGACCTTGCTCGTCGGTGAAGGGAACGGTAGGACATTGCCGCCCGGGACATCGAGATTACCACATATGGCTATCAGCATATCTATTGCCCTGCAAGTCTGCAGGCCATTGGTGTTCATGGTGACACCCATTCGGTGGTGAACAGATGCTGGCTTGGTCTTGGCGAAAAGCCTGGCTGCTTCGATAATCTTCTCCTTGGGCACCCAGGTGATTTTCTCGACTTTTTCTAGCGAATACTCTTGAACCCGTTCGCGGAGTTTATCGAAGCCAATCGTCCACTCCGAAACAAATTCCTTGTCATAAAGTTCTTCGTTGATTATGACGTTGAGCATCCCTAGAGCAAGCGCGGCGTCTGTCGCTGGTCTTGGCTGAAGCCAGATATCGGCTTTCGACGCCAGGTTAGTAAAGCGAGGATCAACCACGATTAGCTTCGCACCTTTATCGAATTTGGCCTGAAGAAGTTCCTGCCCTTTAGAGCCCAAGTGGGTCTCTAGCGGACTTCCGCCCCAGATTAAGATGCATTTGCTGTTTATGTACTCAGGTCCTCTCTCCCAGGTATTGGCTTGGCCGAAGGTGAGGCCGTCGGCTATCCAGTTGGGGCGGATGCAATATTGGGCATCGGTCCCCAAAAGATGAGGGCTCTTTAGCGCGGTTAGCCAGTCGACGTTGAAGACGATGTTGTCGTGGTCGCCGTCGCAGAAGACAAAGGCCAGTGATTCCGGGCCGTATTTCTCGACCAGCTCCTTGAACTTGGTGGTAATCTTCTCCATGGCTTCGTCCCAGGTAATCTTCTCCCACTCGCCGTTGGCCTGGCGCTCCATAGGGTGAAGTACCCGGTCAGGGTGGTAGAGAAGCTGCTGGTAAGTCATCCCCCTCACACAGAGAGCCCCTTCACTCTGGGGGTGCTCCGGATCGCCAACTATCTTGGTGACCTTTCCATTCTCAAGAGTCACATAGACTCCGCACTCGCAGTGGCAGCCAAAGCAGATAGACCGCTTGACTTCTTGTGCGGCACTCATTTTATAACCAATTTTTTTATAATAACATTGTTATTAAATCTTCCCCTTATCTAAGGGCAGCTGTCTATGTGGTCGATGCCGAACTTCCACGGGCCCCAGCAGTAGTCTTCCATAGCTTTGACTCTCTTCTCGACTCCGTTTATCTTTATGGCTCCAGGTATCTGTCTGGTGTCCCTGCCTCTGAGGCCGATGACCTTGCCGTCCACCATTATCATCCCCGTCCCAGGGATGTCCCCGAGCTCTATCGCTTCAAGCGCGTTGCGTCCCCGCGACCCCATCGGCTTGTCGTAGCAGACCAGGTCGGCCTCGCGGCCCACCTCAATCTTGCCCACATTGAGGCCGAAGCAATCCGCCGTGTTGCCAGTCGCGGCAGCAATTACTTCAGCCGCAGGAATATTGTTCAGGGAAGATATCTGGACGACCATCCTCAAAATGGCGACTGGTATCATGCCGTTCCCTGTCGGCGTGTCCGAGCCGATGACCAGTCTGTTCAAGGCATTCTTCTTTTTCATATAGTCCACCATCTCGACCGTGGCCTTGGGGTTCCCGTTGAAGACCGCTTCGAGGTGGAATTTGGCATTGTCGACCAGCTTCTGCACTTCGCGCGGATCTACCGAGGTTGATCCACCGTTAACGTGCACCGCGCAGTCGGGGTTGATTTCTATGATGTCATCGGCAGAAAGGGGCGCGGAGAGAGGAATTGACATTGGCCCCACGTGCGCTGAAACCTTGAATCCATATTTCCTAGCCCACTTTACCATCGGGGCGACGTCTTTGGGCTTGTAGAGGCCGCAACCACCAATCTCGGCAATCAACCAGACACCCGCGTCGGCCATCTCTTTAAAGTCCTTTTCGGTCATGTCGGCGGTGAGCATCACGGCGCCACCGTGGACCTTGAGCCCCCCTCCAGGGCGATACTTCTTGTAAGTCATTGCAGAGAGTATTGCCAGAGCTTTGTTGCCCACAGCATTCATCGGCAGACCGCCGATGTTGTTCTCCCCTTGGGACATCATCGTGGTCACACCAGCAAGCAGGGCACCCTCCATCCAGCCGATTGCCTTCTGAATCGGGGTCCAGTCGCCGACGACCATGTGAGTATGTGGGTCGATAAAGCCAGGTGTCACCACCATACCGCCAGCGTCGATGCGCGTCTTGGCCGCGGCTGCGTCGATATCTCCATTTTTCCCTATTTTCGAGATTTTTCCATCTTTAATCAGGATGGTATCAGCATCCAAGATGGGTTTATCAATATTTCCAGACACTAGTTTGCCTATATTTTCCACAACAACTATCTCGCTAATATCAATCACCTCTTTTTTTTAGTTCTAAGGATGTATTAAAACTTTGCTAACGCTGAGAGACTATAAAAGCCAATTATTCAAATTTTCAAGGTTTTTCTGTTCGCAAAAAACGGTGATTATCTCTCAGGTTCACTCCAACAACAATAAAAAGAAGCTCTTGTAGGGCTCGCCTTCCTTGACGATATTGACCTTGAGTCCGGACTTGTGCACGGTCTTGTAGACTTCGATGCCGACCGACTCCATGGACGGCCGTGCCTTCATCGGAAACTTGCAATTGGCCTTGGTCATTGTGCCGCGGTCTGCTGCCGCTTCGGCCACGCACGGGGTGCAGTACCTGCAGGGCCCGGAGACGAGCACCAGCGGTCGGTAGAGACCGCTCAAGAACGCATCCCGCTCCAGCTCGACGGCTATCTCGTGCATCTCTCGCTGTTCTCCTTCCTTTCCCATGCCGCTGAACTCGATGAGCAACGCCTTTTTATAGTCATTCAACCATTTCCGGGTCTCTTCTGGAGTAGAAGTATAGGGTGGGCAGGTGAGACGAATCCCAAACATCTTGCACCCGTACTGGCACTTCTGCCTAACATAGTCTTCGATGAAAACGTCCGAGGTCGAGATGAGCTTCACAGAACTCGCGCCTTTCGCCTTGGCCTTATCCGACAACATCTTCACGACTTTTTGAAACGATGCCATGAATATCAACCCTTACCAAACTGTCTTCGAAACTTGGTAAAAGTCTTTTCATGAGGATAAGTGGTCACTTTTTCTCGGGCAGAACTTGCCATATCCTGCCTCGCCGAGCGCGACGCCGTCCCTCGCCACAATCTTTCCCCTGACCATCGCCAAAGTGGGAATTCCGCAAACTCTCTTTCCTTCAAAAGGAGTCCAATCGGCCCGGTGGTGCAGATTCTCCGCCTTTATTGTCGCTTCCTTATTCAGATCGATTATCGTGATATCTGCATCCGCTCCTACACTGATGACGCCTTTGTCGGGGAAAAGGCCGAACAATTTCGCTGGACGAGTCGACAAAACATCGACCAGCCTTTCCAGCGGCATGTTCCTCTTATGGTAACCTTCGCTGACCATCAGCATGACTCGCGTCTCGACTCCCGGGACGCCTCCTTCGACCTCCCAGATGTTGTTCCAGCCCTTCTCCTTCTCGGCCCTGAGTGGCGCGTAGTGATCAGTCACAACCGCATCGAGCGCACCCTCGGCCAAGGCCCTCCAGAGCATCTCCGAGTCGGCCTTGGATCTCAAAGGAGGATTCACCTGAAGGTAGGGTCCGAGCCGCTTCAGGTCATCCTGATTGAAAAGAAGATAATGAGGACAAGTCTCTCCCGACACCGGCAACCCTTTGTTCCTAGCCTGACGGATAAGCTCGGCCCCGTAGCCCGAAGTCACGTGAAACACGTGAAGCGGGACGCACATCTCTAAGGAAAAGAGAATCGCCCTTGAAATCGCTTCGGCCTCGGCTATTGTGGGTCTCGACAGAGCATGGGCTATTGGGTCGCTCCTTCCCGATTTCTTGAACTCTTTCATGAGGCGCGCCCTTATATCCTCGTTCTCGGCGTGAACCGTGGCCAGGAATCCCGCTTCGCCTATTTTTCTGAGTGATTCGAGCATGCCGCCGCTGTTGATGAATGGTATGCCGTCGGGGTTGGCCATAAAGTGCTTGAACGATGCCGCGCCCATCTGGGCAACCTGTGGGATCTCTTCGATGTGCTTCTCAAGGCAAACGGCGGCGTGGAGGCCAAAGTCGATCGTGGAGAGTTTCTCTCCCTCACCCTTCATCAGTGAGAATGTCTTCTGAAGGCTATCCTCCGCCGTGATGGCGAAGTCTATGACCGTGGTCGTGCCCCCGATGGCCGCGGCTCTCGAGCCGTTGCCGAAGTCTTCTCTGTGCAGAAAACCCGGGACATGAATATGGACGTGCGCGTCGATCGCTCCAGGAATCACGACGTTGCCGTCAGCGTCGATCTCTTCTTCAGCCTGCGGCAGGTTCACCTCTTTGGCTATGGAAACTATTTTACCCTTGTCGACGGCTAAACCGGCGCTGAGAAATCCCGCAGGGGTGAAAATCTTCCCGTTCTTTACGACGGTGTCGACCTTCATTGCGGCTACCTCTTCGAAGACGCCACGCCCGCCAGCAGATAAAGTATCGCCCAGGTAGCAATCCAGTAAAGCGGCCATGCTGGAGGATGGTGCGCTTCCCAGGCTGGCGTCGGGAACCACTCCACGTTGAAGGCCGTCACCTTGTTCTTGCCGACCTCGTGAACGAGCTTCAGCAAGTCGGCGGTCGTGAGCCCCAATGGCTCGTCGAGGCCTGGCGCCGCCCCCAAGTCGAGAACATCAAAATCTATGTTGAGAAACAAATGGTCGGTTCCCGCCCGCGCTGTCTTGACCGCCTCCTCGGCTATTCCTTTCATGCCTTGCTCCTCAAGGTCTCTGTAGGTGTATATGGTCGAACCCATTCTCCTGTGCCACTCGACCTGCTCCTTGAAGTTCCTCGGCCCGCGCATCCCGACCTGGACGAAATTTTTCATATCCATGCCCTTCAGCTCGGCAACTCTCGCGACCCAGCAGGCGAGCGACCACTTGCTGTCCTCGTGCACGTCCATATTGTCGCCGTGGGCATCCAGGTGCATGACTCCCATCTTTCCACCCATCGCGCTTATCGCCTTCGCGACGACGTACGGGTGAGCCCCAATGGTGAGGGGTATGCATCCGATTTTCAGGATTTCAGAAATCCTCTCCTCAGCTAGCTTGAAATGAATCTTGAGGTCCTTTTGGGACATCGGGTAAAATCCGATCACGTCCCCGCAGTCGATGAGCTTTATCTTCTCGAACACGTCCAGGTCAAGTTCCGGCAGGAAGCTCCCGTATTTTATGGAGGCCTTTCTCAAACGCATCGTGTCCATTATATTGATGCCGAGCTCCCGGCCGACCAGCATGTCGGCCCCCTGGGAGGGCAGCCCGAGAAACGCGGCGTCGGCTCCCTTCAAGTCCCCCTTATCTTTGGCAATGGGGACGCCAAGAAAAGTCGGGACATCGCCGTAGACCGTAGGAATGAGCATCTTTTGGTATTTTTCCATGGATCTCCTATATCTCGTTTTGGCCATCCGACCACGCGCTTATTTTGGACTATGCTTATAAAAATTCGCAGGTTTTGTCGCCGTTGGCTAAGCGTCGTCGTGAAGGGCCATCGGGCATTTCGCCATTTCTGTCCACGCATTTAAGCGAAAGGCGATAAAATACCCTTAGAATGGGAAAGGTCATGAACTTGATAGAAGTGTCTTTGGTCTATCTCACCTTGTTCCAGGAACTCACCGGCAAACGGGAGGAAACGGTCAAAGTTCACGAAGGAGCGTCGCTGAAGGATTTGCTCGAGATACTGTGCGATAAGTACGGCGAAGAATTCCGTGACAGCCTTCGCGACCACGGCACGGGCGCTGTATACGGCCACAACCACATAACCCTCAACGGGCACCTAGCCCATCTGGTGAACAAAAATCTCGAAATAAAGTTGAAGAACGGCGACAGGGTCGTCGTCGCCCACGCAGTTTCCGGCGGCTGAGTTAGGCTTCAGTGGGGAGTTTCCCCAATCGCTTCAGTTCGTCAGCGACATACCCCAAGCCGAGGTCTTCCAGAGTCTTCTTGCGAATCAGGCCCGTCTTGGGATCCCAGCCCCTCAGCTCGTAGTACTCTTCCAACATCTTGTCGAGCTCGACTACGTGGCCCTTGTCGGCGCCCTCCGGGGCCGGGGTTTTGGTGAACCTCTCGGGCAGGGCGTCGTCCTTCTTTGCGAGTCCTTCTCTGATGTTGAAGGCCCTTTGAATGTTAACGACTCTCTCGCCGGCCTTCCTGATGTCCTCACCGGTCAGTTTCATTCCAGTCGCCAGCTCAACGACCTTGGCCATGTCCACGAAGTAAATCTGGCCGGTGCTGAGCGGCAGGCAGGTCCCGGAGCTCTTACACAGGGACAGGCTGTCGCAGAGGGCGCAAAGCTCCTCGCCGTCCTTTATTTCGAAAGCCTTGTACTTGGGGCTCAACGGCTGCGCCATCTCAGGTAGGTACTTGTCGCCGAATCTCGCCTTGATCGGTTCCTCCCGCCCGAGCTCGTCGACCAAGGGGAAAGCCTTGAGATGGTCGGCGCCACGGCTTGCGACCGCATGGGCCAAGCCCATTGACTTTTGCGCGCGGCCGTCCTGAGCCGCTATCTCCATCTTTTTCACCGTCATGACGAACTTTTCCGAGCCCTTGCCGATTTTCTGGGCGGCCCTGAAGCTGCCCTCGGCGAGCAAATCGCCAAAGCCCTCGCGCTTGGCAATCTTCGGAATCAGGGCCAACATGGCCTCGTGGTTACCCCACGTCAGGTCCAAGCCGTCGGTGTCTTTCTTGGTAAGAATCCCGTTCTCATAGCATTCCATGGCCCAGGCGATCGTCCCACCCGTCGAGATGGTGTCCATGCCGTATTCGTCGCAGAGCTCGTTGGCGTGGATGATCGCGTCCAAGTTCCTTATATACAATCTAGCACCCAGGGCCGAAAGCGTCTCGTACTCGGGCTGCTTGGCATAGGTGCCCGCGTACGGCGGATTCTTGACGAGCACCGGCTTTTCGCAGGTTGCCCAGCAGCCGAAGCCGCCGCGGTCTTTTATCCTGTACTCGTTCCTGATTTTCTCCCCGCCAATCTCCTTAGCATAGGGGAACACCCCCGTCTGAAAGTTCTTGACCGGCCAACGCGCAATCTCGTTCATCAGTTCAACCAGGATCGGCGTGCCGAACTTTATCCTGTCGAGGATGTAAAAGTCCTTCTTGTAGATCTCGATGACCTCGTCCATGAGCTTCACGAACTCCTTGGTGCTTTCTGTCTTCACGTCCTTGGTGCCCCTGACCGCCACCGCCTTGAGGTTCTTCGAGCCCATCACCGCGCCCATCCCGCTGCGCGCGGCCGCCCTCCTCATGTTGATGACGCCAGCGTAGCGGACCAGGTTCTCTCCAGCCAGGCCGCAGCTGGCCACTTGGGCCTTCGGGTCGTTTACCTCCTTCCGGATTATCTCCTCGGTTTCGCTGGTGCTCTTGCCCCAGACGTTCTTGGCGTCCATGATCTTGATCTCTTCGTCGTTGATCCACAGGTAGGCGGGCTTGTCCGACTTACCCTGAATGATTATGGCGTCGTAGCCCGCAAACTTTAGCTCCGGACCCCAGTAGCCGCAGCAGCTCGTGTCGCCGTAGGCCTCGGTCAAGGGAGACTTGGCTCCAATCTCGAACCTGCAAGCCACAGGCCAACCAGTCCCGCTCAGAGGTCCGACGGCGAACACCAGTCGGTTCTCGGGGCCGAACGGGTCCGTTTCCGGGCCGACTTCGTCCCACAGGATTTTGGAAATGAAGCCCTCGCCGCCGATAAAGTTCTCGGCCATTTTCGTGTCCAGAGGTTCCTTGGTGACCTTGCCGCTGGTCAGGTCGATTCTGGCGATTCTGCCGGCGTAGGCCTTGTACCTAAAGAACATCTTATCCTTCCTCCTTGGCTTCGGCCTGACCTTCGAGCCCCTTCGCCACCTTTTCACGGGCCAATTCCTCGGGGTCGACGAACCTGAGCTTGCCGGTCGGGCAGTGCCTCACGCAGTTGCCGCACTGGTCGCACTTTATCGCTATCCCCTTGTCCTGGTGCAGCCAGATGGCCCCGAAAGGGCACTCTTGGACGCAGAGAGCGCAGCCGATGCACTTTTGCGCGTTGACCACCCAAATCCTGCCCTTCTTCTCTATGGCCTCGACGGGGCAGACGCTGGCGCAAGGGGCATTGTCACACTGACGGCAAACCACGGGGCTGTCGTAGGTGGCGCCTTCCCTCACGACGCGAATTCTCGATTTCTGGGGGTTCATCAGCCCCTCCTTTATGTAGCTGCACGCTATCTCGCAATTCCTGCAGCCGGTGCAGTCGAGCGGATCTATATACAATATTCTCCTGGACATCTCATCGCCTTACTCCAGTCTGATGGCGCGCGTCGGACACACGGTAGCGCACAGGCCGCAACCGAAACAAGCCTCGCGGTCAGTCCTCGCCAACCCTTCGCGGACTTTTATCGCGTCGTAGACACAAACTCTTTCGCAGGAGCCGCAACCGTTGCACAGGCTTGGGTCGATGACCGACGGACGCGTGGCGTAGCTTGACTCCTCCCTGAGGTGCTTCAGCGCCAGACCGCGGAAGTCGTCGATGCTGTCGTAGTCCAGCTCCTTCATGAGCTCCTCGAGTTCCTTGACGATCTTGTCAAATACACCCAAGCCCCTGAGAATCGCTGCGGTCTGAACGTGAATGCAGCTCGCCCCAACTAAGAACATCTCCATGGCATCCTTACCATCACTGACTCCTCCTCCGCCCATGACCGGTATCTTGACGCTCTTGGCCATCTCGGCAACGCATCTGACCGCCAGCGGCTTTATGGCCGGCCCAGAAATAGAGCCGTGTCCTTGCTTTGATCCGAGAAGTGGCTTCCCTGTGTAGATATCAATGGCCATGCCTGGCCCGAGGGTGTTTATCCCTGAGATGTAATCGGCGCCCGCCTTTTCAATTGCCTTGGCATACTTCTGGACGTCGGGCAGGTCAGGGCCCACCTTCACACCCAAGGGGAGGTCGGCGGCCTCTTTGATGACCTTTATGTCTTCGGCAAGCGTCTCCAAAGTGGGTACGCCAATCGGCAGCTCCAGCATGTCAGGCTTGGCTTCGGAGACCGTCCTCGCCATCTCCGCCAGGTCTTTCGTCCCGGCGTAGATGCTGACGATGACGGGCTTGTTGCCCTCCTTGGCAATCTTCAGCTCCTTGGCCGCCTGTTCGGCGTCCATGGCCCACCAGTCATAGTTGAGCAAGCTGCCCTTCACTGCGGCCATGCTAGGCCTGGGTGTGTCCTCGAACTTTTTGCACACGCTCTTGAAGACCACTGCCCCGACACCGTGCTGCAGCGCCGCCTTTTTGACCATGCAGCCGTCCTTGGTGAGCGGCCCAGCGGAAACCGCGGTGGGAAAATCAAACTTGACGCCAGCCAGATTCACAGAAAAATCAACCATAAATTCACCGATTCCGCTTCGGCTTGGGCAGCGACCAAGGCGGGTTTGTCGGCGCTTTTATGGCGCGCTCCTGGTATTTGGCCGCCTTCGACTTTGCCATCTCCATGACTTTTTCCTCGTCCACGGTCAGTATCTCTTTCTCGCTAACTACTACCTTGCCGTCGACCATCACCGTGTCGACATCATTACCCTTACAAGAGAATGCCAAGACCTCTAGCTTGTTCAGGGCGGGCGTGAGCTTCGGCTTACCTGAGAAGTCAACAGTGATAACGTCGGCTTTTTTGCCTGGTTCCAGCGAGCCTATCTCCTTGTCGAGGCCAAGGACTTTGGCCCCACCCATCGTGGCCATCTCGAGGGCCTTGTTGGCGGGCAGCAGTGAACCATCCAGGTAGTAGAGCCGGAGGATTGCCATGGAAAATGTCATCAAATCAAACATATCGTAGGTGTTCACGCCGTCGATGCCGAGCCCGACCTTGCAGTTCCTCCTGAGCAGGTCGGCGGCCGGGGCGAGCCCGTTGGCGTAGAAGGCGTTGCTCTTTATGTTGAAGGAGAGGCCGACGTCGTTCCTCTGCCAGATCTCCTGCTCCTTCTTGGAAATGTAGATGCCGTGGGCGGCGTCCACGTCGGGCCCGAGAAAGCCCAAGCTGTCGAGGAACTCTACTGAGCCCATGCCGTGCTTGGCCCGGATCATGTTGACCTCGTAGGTGCTCTGGGCGATGTGAATCTGCATACCGCTTCTATATTTGTCGGCGATCGCCCGCGCCTTTCTCAGCGTCTCTGGAGCACAAGAGAAGCAGGTGTGCACGCCCATCATCCCTCTGATGCGCGTGTCCTTCTTGCGATTCCATTTCTTGATGAATTTCTCGTTCTCCCTGAGCCCGAGCTGCCCTTTGCTCAGACTGACGCGGTCGGTCGCCTCGAAGGAAAGGCAAGCGCGGATGCCAGATTCCTCGACCGCCTTGCCCGAGTGGTCAAGAGCTCCAGGAAGCAGGTTCTGCCCCTCCTGGAAATCGGCGGTGCAGGTAACTCCGTTCTTTAACATCTCCGTCGCCGCGAGCAGGACGCCGGCGTAGACGTCTTCCTTGGTGCAGGCATCTTCGATCTTCGGCCACCACCACTGAGTCAGCAACGGTCCAAAGTCCGCGCTCATCTCCGGGGTGATCGGTATGTCCATGTATCGAGTAAGTGAGTTGTACATGTGGTTGTGAGGGGTGACGAAGCCAGGCATGATAACCTTGCCCCTGGCGTCAATCCTCTCCTCAGCACGATAATGCCTTCTGATATCTGAGGTTTTGCCCACCGCCAGAATTCTGTTGCCTTCAACAGCCACGGCCCCATCTTCGATAACACGGGCTTCTTTGCCCATGGTGACAACAAGGCCATTTTCGAAAATGTAGTCGGCTATTTTTATCCCTCATGACCTTTGATAAATTTATACTGCCGCATAAAAACTTTTTCCAAATTTTGAAACCTAGAGATAACCAGCTCTGGCAGGATTATAGAGCAATATATTTAAGTAGGCGAAAAATACTCTAAAGCGATATTATGAAGACAGGAACAATAACTGCAATAGTAGTGATTGTAGTGATTGTCGCAGCCGCAGCGGTTCTTTTGGGAATGCAAGGAACGCCATCAACTACCACCGTTACATCCACGACTACAGCCACCACAACTACGACGACAGCAACCACGACCTCAGCTGAAGAGTTTAAAGTGGCACTGATGTTGCCCGACGTCATCACTGACCTGACCTGGAACGGACCCGCCTACCAAGCCGTATCGAGAATGGCCGGCGAGGGTACAATCGACGGCTTCTCTTATACCGAGCAGGTGCAAGTTCCTGACGCGGTCAGAATTGCCGGTGGATACGCCGACGATGGATACAACATGATAATCCAGCACGGCGCCCAGTTCGTGGACACGACGATCGAGGCAGCTGAAGCCAACCCGAACTCTTACTTTGTGGGAACTGGATTGCCAGTTACAGGCCTGCCAGCCAACGCAGCCACCTGTTGGGTATACCTTGAAGAGGCATATTACCAGCTTGGAATACTGGCCGGAAGGATGACCACAACCGACGTCGTGGGCATTCTCAGCCCGCTTGAGGTGCCTGGGATAACCGAGTGGTGCAAGGGATTCAAGTTGGGTGTACAGTCAGTCAACCCGACTTGCACAGTGCTGTACGCAGTCACCGGCAGCTTCATGGATGCCACCCTTGGCAAAGAGGCCGCAACGACCATGATTGAGGCGGGAGCAGACTTCCTCGCCCCGATGACCGACGGTCCGGCCCTCGGCGCCATCTTGGCGGCTGGTGAAACTACCGGAGTCTACGTGTTCGGGAACGAAGGTGACACGCACGCACTCAACCCGAACGTGGTCGTATCCAGCGCTATCTGGGACTCGTACGCTGCATACAAGGAAATAGTGCTCGACATCAAGGCAGGCACTTTCATGAACACCTACAGCGCCAACACCGCATCCGGCGGTTCGACGATCACGCCGTTCTACGCACTGAACGCCGACATCCCGCAGAGTGTCATTGATGAGATGAACGCAGCCAAGGAAGACATCGCCAACGGCACAATCGACGTCACGGAATTAGTGCAAGACGTAACACTGTAAAAAAAAATCTTTTTTTCTTTTTTTAGTCTGCCTTAGTGGATACTAGGTGACCGACGGACTTAAGTCAATTCAAATCCAGTCTGGACTTACCGCTCGTAAGCTGTCCCTAAGGCGGCGGGAGCGCCCCGAGCGTAGGACTTCCTGAAAGCCACGAGTACCAGGATGAGGATGGTGGCGATGTAGGGCAGCATTTGCAGGAACTGGTAAGGGATGCCAGTATCGAATATCTTTAGCCTCAATTGCAGGGCATCGATGCCACCGAAGATTAAAGCCCCGCCGAGGGCCCTGTATGGCGACCAGGAGCCGAAGATGACCAAGGCCAGAACGATGTAGCCGCGTCCCGCAGTCATGCCCTCGCGGAATATGTTCAGGTGACCTATGGACAAGTAGGCGCCTCCAAGCCCGCCCATGATGCCGGCGAAGACGACGCAGATAATCCTTATCGTCCTGACGTTAACCCCCAGCGTGTCCGCCGCCCGTGGGTTTTCCCCGACGGCCCTCACCCTGAGTCCTTGGGTGGTTCTGTAGAGGATAACCCCAGCGATGGGGACGAGGATGAAAGCCAAGTAAACGAGGATGTTGCTCTGGAACAGTACCTCGCCAATCACCGGTATCTGGCTGAGGACCGGGATGTTGATGGCCTGGAAACCGCTTATGGTGGGGTAAGTCGAGGCCGCGCCGAACGAAAGTCTGAAGAGATACGAGCTCAGGCCGGTGCCGAAAATCGTCAGTACAACACCGCAGACAATCTGGTTGCGCCTAAGCACCACGCTCATATAAGCCATGATCAACCCGACTATTCCGCCCGCGAGCATGCCCAATGCCAAACCCGCAACCAAGTTGATGAAGTAAGCGCCAAGGAAAGCAGCGGAAGCCCCAGCGAGCATCATACCCTCCATGCCCAAGTTCAGGACACCAGCACGCTCGGAGAATATCTCTCCAATCGCCGCCAGCAGCAGCGGGACGGCCAGCTTCACCGCGCTGGCCAACAATCCAATTATGATCGTTTCCTCTGCCATGGCTTAGCCTCCTCCCTTTTTCGTTCTGGTCACGTATTCGCTGGCCAGTACAAAAATCACCACCAATGCCTGGATGATGTAAACCAGCGAAGACGGCACTCCAGCGGCACGCTGCATGGTGACCGAGCCGTTGAGCAAACCTGCGAAGAGGAACGACGAGAAGATGGTGCCAATAGGGTGCAGCCGAGCCAGCAAGGCCACCAGAATGGCGGTGTAACCGTACCCCGGTGAGATGTCCAGCATCATGACGCGACTGACGCCGAGAACCTCGCCCATTCCTGCGAGGCCAGCCAGACCACCGCTCAGAAACATGACGATGAGTATGTTTCGGGGGATGCTAATGCCCGCGTACTTGGCCGCCCGAGGGCTTAGGCCCACCGCCTTGATCCTGTAGCCAAGCGCGGACCTGCTCAACAGGACATAAGCAAAGATAGCGGCCATGATGGCGATGATGACGCCTGCATGCAACCGGGTGTCAGGGAGAATAATGGGCAGGTAAGCCGCCAGCGGCACCCTCTCCGTTTGGTTGTAGCCGACGCCCGGGTCCTTCAAAGGCCCAGAAACCCAGAAAAGGACGAAGTAGGTGACGATGCTGTTCAACATCAGCGTGGTGATGATCTCGTTGACGTTCAGCTTCGCCTTGAGAACGCCAGCGATCATGGCGACGGCGGCACCGGCAACGAAGCTGATTATCATAATCACTGGTATCAATACAATCGACGGCAACCCGGGGAGTGAGAGCGCCACCCAAGCGGCGGCGAGCCCGCCCAGCAGAATCTGGCCCTCGGCTCCAATCGTCCAAACTGAGGACTTGTAAGCGATGACGATGCCCACCCCTGCCAGCAACAGCGGCGCGGCCTTGACCAGAGTGTCAGCCAAACCAGAAACGCTGCCGAAGGCCTCGAGAAAAAGTATGCTGTAGGCCGCAATCGGGTCGTGGCCGGAGATAACGATGAAGACGGCGCCAAGCAAAAGAGCGCCTATAACAGAAATTGCCGGAAGCAGTATTCTCGACCCACGCGAGCTAAGCGAAATGAACTTCATTAGGTCATCCAGCCTCCATTCTAATACACCTATTTTCTTACAATAGCCTATTTAATAACTTTGCGGGAATCGGTGTTTTGCCCAAAGCAAACGATAGCTCGCAAGCAAGAAAATGGAGATCAGCTTTGCATGTTTTTGAAGAGCCTGTCGTGAGTTATCGGCAGGTCGATTATCCTTGCGCCCACAGCCTGATAGATGGCGTTGGCTATCGCCGGCGCCACCGGGACCAGCGAGGGCTCGCCGACGCCCTTGGCCGCGAACGGCCCGGTCGGCTCTAGCGACTCGACGATGATGGGCTCGATCTTGGGCAGGTCGGAGGCGTGGAGCAGCTTGTAGTCGGTGAAGTTCTTGTTGATTGTCTTGCCTTTGCCATCCAGGACCAAGTTCTCGGTGAGGGCGAATCCCATGCCCATCACCGCGCCGCCCTCAATCTGCCCCTCGACAATGAGCGGGTTGATTGCCCGGCCCACGTCGGCCGCGTAGGTGATCCTCAGAATTTTGAAGGTGGAGCTTTCCGGGTCCACTTCCAACTCCACGCACTGCGCGCCGAATGACGGAGCGTTGCTCGGCGGCGTATGGGCCGACTTGCCCACTACTGCGACTTCCCCGATAATCTCGTGTATGGTCTTCTTTACTTGCGGCCTTTTTCTCGACCAGATGGACCCCTTGGCTATCTCCAGGTCACCGACCTTGGCCTTCATCACCTTGGCCGCTTTCTTGAGAAGTTGTTTCCTGGCGTCCACGGCCGCTTTCCTCGCTGCCTCGCCGGAGATGTAGAGCAGCCCGCTGGCGTAGGTGCCACGGTCCATGGGTACGACTTCCGTGTCCGGACGCGAGACGGTGATTGATTTCATATCCACGCCTAGCTCCTCGGCGACTATCTGGGTGATGGTCGTCGTGATTCCCTGACCGATGTCGGTGGCCCCAGTCATCACTTGGACAGAGCCGTCTTCGTTTATCTGCACGACCACGGCCGAATACTCGTTGATGTATGGGTGACCACCGCTGTTGTGCATCAAGCAGGCAATGCCCAAGCCGCGGTTCTTCAGTTTGCCGTTGGCGATGTCTCGGGACTTCTGCCTCCAGCCGATCCTATCCGCGGCATCTCTCATACACTCCTCCAAGCCGCAGCTCTCTATCTTGGCACCGGTTCCGGGGTTGACGTCGCCCTTGCGGATGGTGTTCTTGCACCTGATTTCGATGCGGTCGATGCCCAGCTTCTCGGCAATCTCGTCGAGCTGCGACTCCACGGCGAAGCTCTGCTGCGGGTTGCCGTAACCGCGAAAGGCCCCGGCGATGGGGCTGTTGGTGTAGACGACGTCAGCCTCGAACTTGACGTTGGGTGCCTTGAAAAGGCCCAGCTCTCTGGTACTCATGGCCCCGGCCACAGTCGGGCCATGCGAGGCATAGGCACCAGTGTTTAGGATGGCCTTGACCTGTCTGGCCACCAGGGTCCCGTCCTTTTTGACGCCAGTCTTCAGCCAGATTATCGAAGGGTGACGAGTGGTCGTCGCGTAAAAGACCTCTTCCCTGGTGAGAGCCAGTCTCACGGTCTTTCCGACTTTCATCGCCAGCAGGGCAACCATGGGCTCGATGGGCACCTCATCTTTGCCGCCGAAGCCCCCGCCGACGAAGGTGTTAATCACGCGAATCTTGTGCTGCGGCATGCTGAAAACTTCAGAGAGCACGGAGCGAACGTGAAAGGGTATCTGACTGTTTGTCCAAATAGTCAACTTCCCGGATTCGAAAGAGGCCGCACAGGCATGCGGCTCTATCGGGGCGTGGACCTGGCGCGCGGTCGTGTACTTGCCCTCGAAGACATAGTCGGACTCCTTGAAGCCTTTCTCGACGTTGCCCCATTCCCTTGTTATCTTGGCCGTGAGGTTGGTGTCGCTATGGATCTTAGGTGCGTCGGGCTTTAGCGCCTCCTCAGGGTCGAGGACCACGGGCAGCTCCTCGTACTCGACCTCGATGAGCTTCAGCGCCTCTTCGGCTGTGTCCTTGTCCACGGCGGCGACGGCGGCGACGGGCTCGCCGACGAAACGCACCTTCTTGTCGAAGACGTACCTGTCCTTGGGCAGCGAGTAGTAAAAGCCGGGATTGAAGGTGACCCTTGGCGAGTCCCTGTAAGTGACGACGCCTTCGACGCCGGGTAGCGCCTCGGCCTTGCTGGTGTCGATTTTCTTGATCATGGCGTGGGCGACGGGGCTAACCAGAAGCTTCACGTGCAGGGCCCCAGCCAGCTTGATGTCATCACCGTATTCGGCCTTTCCTGTCGCGAGCTGTACTGCATCCACCTTGGGGACGGGTTTCCCTACAAAAGTCATTTTTTCAGCCATTGGGAAGACCTCGTTTATTTTCCTGATTTTGTTCAATAGGTGGGCTAAAATAGCTTTCTACATTATCGGGCGGCAGATAAGATATCAAATTTAAGTAGAGGTGAACCTAATTAGTAAAAGTTTCCACAATCGGACAAACCTAAATAAGCGACGGTATAACTTCGATACGTGGCCAGGGTGGTGTAGCTTGGTTAACATTCGGGCCTGTGGAGCCTGCGTCTCGGGTTCAAATCCCGGCCCTGGCCCCTCCACAAACGAAATTGATGTGATGATCTTAGAACCCTAATTCACTTACGCTTAAAACCCTACAATATCCTTAAGGAAAACTGATGAGAAAAAACTATGGAACATTTTCTGGAAAATTATCGCTTAGAGATTTTATCCCACCAATACGGATGCTTTCTTTTTCTCATCAAAAATTTTATATTGATATCACCGCCCCCCCTGAAGAAACGGCCCCAAATAAAAATACTAGAAAAACACATTTAAACATTATTTTTCAAATCCCAAAACCTTTAAATCTGATTTTGTCATGCATTTCCAATACCAACTAAAATTTTAACCGCGACTTTGTTTTAGATTGATTTTTCTAAGTCTTTGCATGATATAGTTTTGCAAAGTCGAATCTCGCCAACTGATATTTTCGGGGTCAAAATTTTCAATTAAATATCATTACACTGCTCTAACTCTGGCAAGTTCCCGGATTCTGATTAATTTTTTGTTGTTATTTTCGAGTTCTTTTCTCGCTCTTCTTATGGTTTTTTCTTTTTCTTTGGCATTTAGCCTCGCCCGACTCAATCGTTCTCTTATCTGCTTAAGGGAAGTTTCCTTTCTTTCTACCTCGGCGTTTTTTCTACCGAGTTCCATTTCGTTCTCTCTGAGTTTTTCTTCGACTGATCTTCTTGCTTCGTCGAGTTCAATCATTTTCTGTTTGGATGTTTTAAGAGCACGCTTAAGGTACATGCTAAATGCCATTAATAATATTCCTATGATAATACCGCCGAGAGAAACTCCATATGTTGTAACCCCTGGAATCAGCCAAAAATTGTTGGTTAAAAATCCAGAGTAAACAAACAGGGAAAAGAGTAACCCTAAAAATATTAGAAAAACACCGACGCTATTAAAAGTGCTCTCAGATAGAAACACGCCGACATTCTTAATTGTGCTCCCCAGCTTTTCTTTTTCAATCATTTAACTCAACAAATTATTTTTTGAAATTTTAATTTTAATAATTTGTCCTCAAAATTATTGATTTCGAGTTTAAATTTTTGAGAGATTACAAATTTAAACGATAATTTCATAAATATTGGAGCTGGAGCGCGAGAAGGTCGGGGGGCAGTAAGTGGTAACGCGTGAAATGTCCCCATTGTGAATCGGAAAATGTAATCAAGTCGGGCAAACTTAAGAACAAATTCGTTGTCAAACAAGGTTACAGATGTAAGAAATGTGGCCGCTATTTTGTCGAGCGCGATGGATTTGAGGGTATGACATATCCAAAAGAAATTGTAAACGCGGTTCTGTACCTTTTTGTCGAGGAACTTTCGCTCAGCATGATAAGGGATTTTATTTACCAACAATACGGTTACTTGATTTATGACAGTAGTATCCTGAACTGGGTCAGGAAATATACGAATACAATCGAAGAGTTAAAGCATGAAAAATTACCAAGGCTGAAAATCGAGGGGCGAAACCTTTTTGTCGAGTGGTTGCCCCTTAGCAAGATAAGGAACTTCATGTACCAGCAACACGGTTATCAAATCAAAAACGGAAGTATCTTGAACTTGACTAGTAAATACGAATTTACGATTGAGGAAAACGAAACAAACGAACCAAAAATCAGAGAGTATTAAACACCTGCAATAGTTGTACAAAGAAAATTTATATAATTGACACAGATGGATCGGTAAGACTATTTTCAAAAAATGTTTCGTGGATCTTTATTAGTTGGTCTCGTTTGAGTCCCAAAAAAGCAAAGTCAATTATTTCTCTACCTTAAGAATAGGTTTTTTATCCTTTATTTTCTATTCTCAAAATTAATTTAGCAAGCTTTGCAGATTGCTTTCTTATCCACCATTTTTATCAGCTTTACAAGTTTTTTCTCATCAAAAATTTTTAATGTGGGAATTTTTATATGCCTCATTGTTTTGCCGCTCCCTTCAAGCAAACTTATCTCCTCTTTGCTCAATCCGTTAATGGAAAAGCCGACGTGCACGCAATTTTTCATTGCGGCAATATAGAACTTCCCTCTTGAATAAGTAATTACGCCCCAAGCCGTTTTTTCCTCACAATTAGAAAGCGTTTTTTGAAAGATTTTTCTGGCCTTTATTAAAATTTCTCTTTGTGGCGATTTTTGTTTTTTTATATATTCCTCGACCTTATCCATCTATTTCACGCTCCACGAGTTTGTATATTAATTATCCCAAGAAATTATTACGCAACCTCAAATTAGCCCTTTCGTCTCCCTCAAACTCCAGAGAGTTCTGCGTGGCCTTGAGCTTCGATTAACTTTATAATTATTTCCACCCTAGCTAAATTGGTTGACATGGCCAACGTGACCGCCATAAAAGCCGGTCTTATATTTTACGGAGTTGGCGGTTTAATGATTTTAACAAATCTGCTGCTGAGCAATGACAGTAGCGTCAACGTTGTGGCCGTATTGTTATTGCTTTTTGGAACTATGCTTATATTCAGGATGGGGCTAAGAAGTTGAATATTTTACTAATCTTTTTCGACAAAAGATAGTCGTCAGAAACAACTGTAGCGCGCGAAGATTGGTATCTAACTTATTCTTTTTAAAGAGCTTCGCCATCTTCCAAGGGCCGACAGTAAGAATAAAAAGAAAATTATTGAGAGGAACGGCAAGTAATTCATCAGCGGTGTCCCGCCTGGGGAAGTCGGTATCTCGGCCCGACTTGGCCCAAAGATCGAATTCTCCTCGGTGATCTCATAACCGGCCAAATCAGTTCCTATGTACTCAGTCGGTGTCCATCCGAAAGGATTTGTTCGGCCCGTCGCCTCGGCCCAAATCCAACCGTCGGCGTCTTTAAATTTCCAAAAAGTGTTGGCTGCAGGGTAAGAGGGCAAGTGAACGACAACAGCTGCATGGCCTGGTGGCAACACCACGGCCGATCTAAAGCCAGCCGCATGAAACATCACTGCGAGCAAAATCGCGTCATCCTCGCAATCGCCGCGCGCAAAGCCATTATTTTCTATTTCTCCGGCCAGCTCGTCTGCATTCTGAGCGAACTCTTCTCTGCCGAATTGGTCCAAGTCGGAAGTGTAGATGACATTATTCCGAACGTAAAGGAAAATTTGTTCGGCGAGTTGGTTGCGGTCGACATAAAGTCCAGCCATTTGCCACCCGATCCGCCACGCCACGTCCCTCAGCTCACCCAAGCTCTCAAAAACTATCGCCGGACGGAAGTAGGTTTCACTCAGCTGAAAGAAGCCGTCGTTGTCCCAAGAGCGCGTTCGGCAGAGATCCCAGTTGTCGTAAATTTCCCCCCATTTCTGACTGAATGTTCCCGAAGTGCCGCAACATGGTTTTGCCAAAGCTAAAGCTAAAACCACCACCATAATTACGCTTATCACTTTTCGCATTCAGACACCTAAAGCGGGGTCGTGAGCGCGGCAACAGTGATCAGGCCTAGAAACACAAAGTAGCCAAAAACATAAAACCCAGTTCCAAGCGGGCTATCCTGAAGGCTCTGAAATGGGATACGCGGAGTTAACTTGTCAAGAAGGCGAAACATCAACACGCTCACAAGTAGGCTGACGATGAAAGCAATCGCAAGCAAGCTCAGCCTTCGCACATCGACTAGGCTCTCGATGAGCGAGACCCCCACGGCAGTGGGCATCGTCAGAGAGCCGTAAGCCACCAGCCCGAGATATATGAAAAATCCCGATATGAACAGGCCGACAGCGCGCGGGTCTTTCCCGATTAACTCTCGCTCGTGAATTTTCGGGTTTAAAACATCGAGCGCGTGTACTCCCAGCCAGCCCAAAAAAAAGGCTATTAGCATGAAAATTACGACCTTGAAGACCCAGAAAGCCACGAGTTCCCAGAATCCAAGTATGGGGCCTAACGCCATTTTGCACCGATGATACTGGGTCGAGAAACGATAAAAGTATTAGTTCGACAGATCTCGTCGGAACACAAAGAGTCGCCATAATTTTATCAAGGCCGACAGCATCAATCCATCAAGTCGTCAGACACGTACTCCTATCATCAATTCCGAGCAATTAGAATACTCACTGAAATTAAATCACAAACTATTTTTCGCCAAATTTTATCCTTTACAAAATTTTCTTAAGACTTTCTAAGCTGAATTTTGTGTTGGCGCATCCGTTCTTGCTGAGAAATACCGCCTGCTCCGATAGGTTCCTTTTTTTGAGCAAACCTTCGACTTGTCTAAGCTCTTGACTGCAGGCGACCCCAACAACACCCTCGTAAGAATTTTTTTCCAATATGCTTGGTAAGCAGGTGCCGCCAGGCAAAACGTACACATCGTAGCCATTCCTCTCTCCTAATTCCGTCGACCTTTTTATCAGGCAATCGGGAGAGCAGTGCGCGCAGCGGTAAGTTGGTATCTCAGGGTCAAAATTGGCCTGGCATCTGCCGTCCATGTATTTTCTGGAACAATGGGGTAGGAAAAGCGCCCTCTTTTTAGTCTTGAGGAAATTTTCCCTTTCACGGACATTTTTAAATTGTATCTCCACAAGATCTTCTACGAAAGCTGAAGCTTCGGCAAGGTTCAAGCTGAAAATTTCACGAATTTTGAACTTATCCGCCATTTTTCTTATTGAGGTTTCAATCCTGCTATGTAAGTTTTTTGCATAAGCAGCTTTGATTATCTCCCTTTGGAATTCCTGAGGAACGTGCGATAGATCGAACCCAAAATTATATGGCATGATTATAATGTCGTGCCAGGGGTCTTAAGTTTTGGCATGAAATAATTTACTTGTTCCAATATCCCTCAGCCATTTCGGCGAGCAGCCCACCCAGTGAATTTAATTTTTATGGATTGCCAATTGCGGATCGTCCCTTCATCCGGCGGGACTCGACAGAAAGTTGAGGAGCCCCGGCTCTATCAATCCCACCGCTTGAGGACTGACGGCATCGCCACTATCTCCTTGACCTTGAGGTCGAAGAAATTTCTGGAGTAAGAAGGCTTCACGACTATGCAAGTGTCGGCGCCAGCACCGGTGCCAGCGATAGCGATGACATCACGCTTGGCGTCGACGAGGCCGGCGTCGGTAGCCATCATGGCTATCTCCAAGCATACTTTCATTCCCTGAGAGAAAGCGTAGAGTACGTTGGCGGCTATTGCCCGCACCCCAGTTTTGTCGCCAAAGGCCTCCTCGATGCCGCCGCCCAGAGTGTGCGGGCAGGTGAGCACCTTGGCCCCGGTCTTTTCCAGAGACTTCTTCTCGCCGGCGCTCATCACCCAGCCTTCCTCGGCGAAGCCGCCGCAGATGGCCACGGCAACGACATTGGCGCCAGTGCCCTTGAAAGCCTTGGTCGCCTTGAGCGCGGTGCTGCCGTGGATGGAAGCGACCAAAACATCCTTGATTCCTAGCTCCTTGGCCCGTTTTTTGGCCAGCTCGATCGTCTTGTCGGTGTTGGCTTTGCTAAGCTTGTCGAAATAAAATATCGTCTTCTCCATCAGATCATCCATAGTCAGTCATCAGTTTTACTTTATAAGAATAGTCGCGGGTGTACCTACATCTGGAAATTTGAAGGTCTAGGTTAAAAAAAAGAAAAAGGGCAGAGCTTGACGGCTCTGCCTCGTCGCCCTCACTGCTCATTTAATAGGTAGACGCGCGTTTGGCAGCCGAGGCTGTCCACTACGATTCTTTTCCGCGGCACCTCTTGGCATTCCCTGGTAAGCAAGTCTTCAACTCTCAGGAAGAACTCCGTGTCTCTATCGGCGAAATGGATAAACTCTAGGAACGCGGGCATTCCAAGATCAGTTTCGTATCCTATGTCCATTTCAACTTGTTGGCCATCGATCGGATCGATTGCAAGAATTTTTGGACGCGCCAACTTTGACCTTCTTTTTCATTTTTGTCACCTCCTTAAATTTGTCGCGCCTCCAAATTTTCCTCCGTGAACAAAATGTAGTCCAATTTACTTAAGGAGAATTGTGCACTTTTTGTAAAAATTTGGGATAATTTATGAAAATCCTTCATATATCCAAAAAATATCGTGACAATTTATGATCCTCCGACTTTAAAACGATTGTCGGTATTTCGAAAACTAGAGCAGAAGGCCGCACAGTCAATCAATGCAAAAACGAAGGTGACTGCAACATCTGTCGCAGAAGATACGACACCAAAAGTTACTCAAATCGCTTGGCTGACTAGAGAGCCGTCGATTTATTTTTTCTTGTGGAGAATCTTCCGCGTCTCTTCTTTGTAGCTCTCGACTTTCGGCTGGTTGAACGGGTTGACGTTGAGCAGATGGCTCAGGTATATCGTTTCCATGATCTTGAACTGCATGAGCTGCCCTATCGAGCCCTCCGACTTGTCCGACAGGTGGATCTCCATGAAGGGCCTCCCGTCTTTCCTGAAGGCCGCTTTAGTCCCACCCAGTATCGCGTCCATGATATCTCCCAAAGTCCTGCCGTGGATCTCGTCGACAAGGTCAGGATGGATCTCCAGCGGCGGCACCTCGATTTCCGCGCCGCCCTTCCCAGCGCTGACGAAGGTGGTGAGCTTGTCGCGCGGGCCGCCGAGGTAGAGCTGGGCAATCGAGTGCAAATCGGTGGTTCCTATCGAGACAGTGGGCGTCATGCCTACGTTGACCCGAACTCTTTCATTGTCGAACTCCTTGCCTATGCTCTCGGCGAACAGCTGCCGCCACCACTTACCGACCGACTCCAAGTCGCTCGAGAAGAGGAAAAGGTCGGAGATGTTCTTTCCGCTGAGATGGTGCAGGTACTGTATGACGGCGCTCGTTGCCGCGGGATTCTCGTCCAAATTTTCCTCGAGGCAGGCATCCCTCATCGCTCTCGCGCCTTCCAGCAAGTCATCCACCTTTACCCCGAGCATCCCGAGTGGGAAAGTACCCACGGGCGAAAAGACGGAATACCTCCCCTGGACCCTCTTCGGTATCTCCAGATAGTCGAAGCCTTTCTGGGCCACGGCCCACAGCTTCGAGCCCGCGTCGGAGGTGATGACGACGCAGCCCTTGTAATCCTTCTTATATTTCCGCAAGAGCTTGAGGAGAACCTGGAAGTTGGCCACGGTCTCCGTGGTCGAACCGGACTTGCTTATCACGTTTAAAATCACGTTGTCCCCTCGTCGAATCACGGGCTCAATCAACTCGATTATGCTCTTGATGTAGCTCGAGTCGATATTGTTGGTGTTCAATATTTTTATCTGGGGCGACAGCTGATTGTAGAGCTTGCCGAGCACGGCCTCCTGGACGGCCGTGGTCCCGAGGTTGCTGCCGCCAATCCCGACGACGACGAAGTACTCGGGCTTCAGCTTTCGCTTTTCGGCCACACACCGCTTGACCTTTTCCAGCATTTCCTTGTCGTCAAGCACGTCCAAGTGAGCGCGAACATCGGGGTAGCTCTCCGGGACGCCGCTGGCAATGCCCCTGACAAATGCCTTCAGCTGGTCTTTGGCGGCCCGTATGCTCTTCTGCGGGATCAGCGCGGCATCGAAAGAGAACTTTATGTTCTTCAAGCTGGAGTCCTCCTTTAAAGTCCAACTATTTCTTGTTCTTTTACTCATATAATCGCACTTGTAATAATTAATGGAGGATCGTGGAGCAGCTTCTCGGGCAAGAAGCATCGGAGCAATCGGATTGAAATCTGTTCTTTTAAACAATTGGTTTTTAAAATAGTCTTAAGAAGAACGTTGCACAAATCTCGTTGAGAAGATGCCACGCCCTTATGTAATCCTGAACGCTGCCATGACGCTGGACGGAAAGATAGCGACCCACGCTGGCGACAGCAGGATTTCCTCCGAGGCCGACCTAATCCGTCTGCACAAGCTCCGCGCAAAAATGGACGCCGTCATGGTCGGTGCCGGAACCATTCTGGCCGACGACCCCTCGCTGACGGTGCGGCGAGTCAAGGGCAGAAACCCGATTCGCGTGGTCGTCGACGGTAAGGCGAGGATACCGGTCAACGCCAGAATAATGAATCCTTCTGCAAAGACCATCGTGGCCGTCTCCAAGCTGGCAGAGGCCAAAAAAATAAAACAGCTCGCGGCAACTGGGGCCGAAGTCATGGCCTTCAAGGGAAAGGAGGTCGATTTGCGCTCGCTGCTTGAAAGGCTCCATAAGATGGGAATAAAAAAACTGCTCCTCGAGGGCGGCTCGACCCTGAACTGGAAGATGATCGAACGTAGCCTAGTCGACGAGGTCCAGGTGTCGGTGGCTCCGAAAATAGTCGGCGGGGAAAAAGCCAAGACACTGGTCGGCGGGACCGGCTTCCAGAGCGTCAAGGGCGGGACCCAACTCAAGCTCAACAAGATCTCCCGAGTGGGAAGCGACATACTTTTGACCTACAGACTGAAGGGTGCGAAGCGTGATTAGGAAGATAGGCGACCAACTATTCATCATAGGGGTGGCGCACGTGCTGCCGCGGAGTGCCGCCGAGGTCGGGGAAATCATCGAGTCGGAGCGCCCGGACATCGTCGCCGTCGAGCTCGACCCGACTAGGTACCTGGCGATGACCCAAGGCAGGAAGGCTGGACTTCTGGACATGGTTCGTGCTGGCCCGAACATCCTGTTGCTGAGTGCTCTCATTTACCTGACCCAAGGAAAGTTCTCCAAGCAGACCGGCATGGAGGCCGGGGAGGAGATGCTCGTCGCGATGAAGAAGGCCAAGGAAATCGGCGCCCAGGTCCACTTAATCGACAGGGACATCGGGACGACCATGCAGCGGCTCGTTGGCGGCATGTCCTTCCGGGAGAAGCTCAGGCTGTTCGGGAACCTACTGGTGAGCCTGTTGCCAGTGGGAAAGGAGGTAGAGCTGGAGCGAGTCACCGAAGAGCAGATGGTGGAGAACTTACTGGCTGAGTTCAGGAAACTGTCACCCACGGCCTATGAGGTGCTGATCAGGGAGCGCGACTCCCACATGGCCTCAAGGCTGGCCAACTTCCTGCTCGCGGGCAAAAAGGTGGTGTGCGTGGTTGGCGCCGGGCACGTGCCCGGAATCCACGAAAGGATGAGCAAGATGACTTATAGCACCTGGAAGACAAGTTTCGACTATTCGGCTGGTGATTGATGTGCTGCTCCCGATACTAATCTCAGTTTTGCTAGTAAGCATGATCTCGCTGGTGGGGGCGTTTTTCTTTCTGGTCAAGAAAGACATAGAGAAGGCCATTTTCCCGCTCGTGGCCTTCGCCTCGGGCTCGATGCTCGGGGCGGCCTTCCTGGTCATGCTGCCCGAGAGCCTGAGCGAGATGAGTTCCTCCAGTCTGACCTTCTCCGTAGTGCTGATAGGCATCGTCGCCTTCTTCGCGCTGGAGCGGCTTCTCTACTGGCATCACTGCCGGGACAAGATATGCCGCGTCCACCCGTATATCTACCTGACGATATTCGGCGACAGCGTCCACAACTTCGTCGACGGCATGGTGATAGCGGGGGCCTTCATGCTCGGGGCCACGGGCGGGGGAATCAACTTGCAACTGGGGCTGCTCACCACTCTAGCAGTGATAATTCACGAAGTTCCCCAGGAGCTCGGCGACTTCGGCATACTGGTCTACGGGGGCTTCACCAAGAGAAAGGCGCTCGGCTACAACTTCGCCTCCGCGCTGACTTCCATAGCCGGAGCGCTGGTCGCCTATTTTTCCCTATCTTTCATCAACTACTCGGCGCCGCTCGTGGCCTTCGCCGCCGGCGGCTTCATCTACGTCTCGGCGGTCAACCTCATGCCCAAGCTGCACGAGGAGCACGCCAACAAAAGGTTCATGATACAGCTCGCCCTCTTCCTGGCCGGAATAGTCCTGATACAGATTTTAGCTACTGCGGTCAGCGGCGCCTAAATATTTTTTATACGGAGCCGTACAAAGTAGCTTGGAGATGAGCAAGTGGAACAGGGAGATATTGAAAAGCTGAAAATGATGCTTGGCGTACAGATAGAAAAAGTAGAGGAGCAGGGAGAGGAGCTGCTGGTCTTTGTGCCGAAGGGCCAGGCGGCCAAGGCGATAGGCTCTGGCGGCTCGGTCGTCAGGTCGGCAGAGCTCGTGCTGAACAAAAAGCTCGCGATAAAGGAACTCTGAGCTGCCGCTCGAAAGCTCTTTAAAATCTCGCGGCGCAGTACTATTGAGGTGAGTCTATGGTTCAGGCTTACATATTGGTAACGGCAGCAATCGGCAAGGTGAAGACTGTCGCCAAGGAAGTGAAGAAACTCCAAGACGTTAAGGATGTCCACGTCGTCACTGGGCCTTACGACATAATCGCCTACGTCGACACCAAGAGCATGGACACCTTGAGCAAGGCCGTGGTTGAGGGTATACACAAGATAAAGGGAGTTGTCGACACCAACACCGCCATCGTAATCGACATTTAGAATGGTAGCCCCGGCCGGATTCGAACCGACGTCAGCAGGTCCAGAGCCTGCGATGCTTGACCGCTACACCACGGGGCTGCCAAGATTACTTCTTCCAAAAGGATAAAAAATACAGTGTCAACTGGTGAGCGGTAAAATAACTGGCGCGAGGCTCACCAACTCACGCTTCAGTGGCCGTTTTTGTAACGAGACTGGCAACCGCTGGGAACAGGCAAGACATTGCCCTGTCTGAGCCGGAGTTTGCGAAACGTTAGTTAAACATCCAATTATAAAAAGCCCACAAGACCAGCAGAGAACCGACGATCGCCAGCAAGTAGGGGAAGTAGACCCCAAAAAACTGCATGACGATTTCTCTGTTAAGCAGCATTACCAAGGAAACTACTATGAAGATTGCTCCGCGAAAGCCGGCACTGTTCAAAAAGTCTTTTTTGGAGGAGTAAGTCTCTACAAACGCCTCTATGGCGGCTTCCATCCTAAACGCACGCGGTTGCTTCTTGTTCTTATGGACTTCAAATACTCGGTTGGGCACGACAAGCCCTCCTTTTTTTGAAGCCTCCAAAACCTCCGAATATTTTTTTAGAAGAAGAACTACTTAAAGATAACTATGCAATCGGTGAAATTGATGCCTATGGTCCCTGAGAAATGCTCCAGAAGTTGAAAAATAGCTTTTAAACTATTTTCCAGCCCTTTTAATCGTCGGGAGGTTTGTTGGGGGGTTTAATATCAATATTAAATTTTAAAAGCGAAAAAAAAAGCAGCGTACTGGTGGGACAAAATAGCTCGAAAATAATATTTTACCAGAAAGCAAAATCGGGAATTCTATCGGGCAGTTCAATAATACTGAGTGGTAGCCCCGGCCGGATTCGAACCGACGTCACGGGCTCCAAAGGCCCGCATGTTTGACCGCTGCACCACGGGGCTCCAAAATAGCTCTCCTATGTTAGCATTAATTTGTTTGCCTTGACGGTCTTGCCGCTCAGTGGGTGGCTAAATATTTGACCAGTTTGCCGGATATCAGAGGCTTGCCCCTGACCAGTGGGAAGGCGTAGGGTAGGGAGATGGAATAGCCCCTAGCAATCTGGAGTTCCAGACCGACCAGGGTAGGTACCTCCACGAGAGACTTGCCCGAGCTGATTTGCTTGGCCACGAACACCGCGCCGTCTATCGAGAACTGTGCCTTGCCTATGTTTCGCACCGTGGCCTTGGGGAAATTCCTGGTGAGCAGCTCCTTGGTGCGGCCGATCGGCGGGTCGTTCCCCAGTATCCCTCCTATCAAGATGGCCTCCTTCCCCTCAAGGTCCGGCGGCGTGAGGGTCTTTTTCGCTAGCGGATCAAGAAGAACAATTTCGTCACTCGCAAAAACCTCCTGGGCGCGTTTCCTCTCGATCTTGGAGACCTTGGAAAGCCGTCTTAATTCCGCGGTCTTCCTCACGTTGGTGATTAGCAGATCCTTGCCCGCGATCTTCGCCGAGTGGGAGTACTCGATGAAGAGCCATTCGCTGAGCTTGGGCTCGAGGTTTTCGATGACGAACAGCATTTTCCCAGCTTACATCCTTTTCAGCAGGATATCCGCAGCCAAGACGATGGGCTCGATGCAGTCGCTCACGGGCGGAGCGTAGGCGTACTCCATTCGGGCGAGGTCATCCACGGTCACGCCCTGTTTAATCGCCAGAGAGAACAGGTTGGCCCTCTCTGCGGCGCCGTCCCCAATCGCCTGGCCTCCGATGATCTTGCGGTCGCTCTTCCTGACAACTATCTTGGCATAGATGGGCTCGGAGCCCGGGAAGAAGTGCGGCTTGCTCGTCGTCTTCGCTCTCACGGCAGCCGCTTCGATGCCGGCCGCCTTGGCCGCAGCCGCGGTGAGGCCCGCTGAAGCAGCCTCCAGGCCGCACGCCATCGAGACAGCGGTGTTGAGGACGCCGTCGAACTTTTTATCTCCACCGGCCGCGTTGACCCCTGCAATCTTGCCCATCCTGATCGCGGTCGTGGCCAGCTGGCTCTTCACGGGCTGGTTGGTGATGAAACAGTGTGACTCGGCGCAGTCTCCGATAGCGTAGATGTCGGGATCGCTGGTCCTGAGGCGGTCGTCCACAGCGATAGTCCGCGTCGGGCCCAGCACCAGATCGGCGCTGACGGCCAGTTCCAAGTCGGGCTTGACGCCAATGGCCATAACCACTATGTCGGCCGGAATCTTCTCATTCTCCAAGGAAACCGACTCGACCCTGCCGTCGCCCTCAATCGCCTTCACCGCTTTGGAGCAGACAACCCTGATGCCCGACTGTTTGAGGCGCTCCGAGACGACTTCGGCCATGTCCGAGTCCAGCATCGCGGGGAGGACGTTGGGCATCATCTCCACCACCGCAACCTCAAGCCCGCGCTCTTTCAGGGCTCCGGCGACCTCGACACCGATGGGGCCGGCGCCGATCACGACCGCCCTCTTCGCACCAGGCAGGGCCGCCATGACACTTTCGCCGTCCTTCATCGTCCGCAATGTGAAGACGTTCTTCAATCCAGCACCAGGGATGGGTGGCACGAAAGCCAGACTGCCAGTCGCCAAGATGAGCTTGTCGTAGGGAAGCTTGTCCCTCTTCTGCGTCTTGCGGTCCTGAATCTCGATGGTCTTGGCCTTGGTGTCGATGGACTTAACCTCCGTGCCGAGTAGCACGTTCACGCCCGGCTGTTTCGGAGTGAGCTCCACCAGGTGGTGGATGTCCGGCACCTCGCCGCCGACGGCGAAGGGGAGGCCGCAGGGATGATAAGTGGCGTAATTCCGTCTCTCGACCACCGTGACCTTGGCCTCACGGTCAAAGAGGTGGGCCGCGGCCGCTGCCGTAAGCCCCGCCGACTGGAATCCGACGATGACGATGCTCTTCAATTAATCACCCTTTGATTGCATACTCTGCTTGGAGTGGAGAAGCGCCTCTATTCCGGGCATCTTTCCTCCGGAGAGGAAGCTGACGGCCGCGCCGCCGCCGGTGCTGATGTGCTTAATCTTTCCCTGCAGGCCGGCCGCGTTCGCGACCGCGACCGTGTGGCCGCCGCCGAGAATCGTGTAGGCCTCGGAGTCGGCCATGGCCTTGAAAAGCTCGACAGTGCCGCGCTCGAAGCCCTTCTTCTCGAACAGGCCCATCGGACCCTTGGCAATTATGGTCTTCGCCTCGGCCAGTGCCTTCGAGTATTCCGTTATCGTCCTGGGTCCCACATCGAGTATCTCGTAGTTCTTGGGAAACTCTCCAAGCGAGATTGCCTTGGGCTCGCCCATGTCCTCGACCATAAAGTCCACCGGGGTAATTATCCTGTCGCCATGGTCGGCGTATAGCTTCTTGGCGCGCTCGACCATCTTGCCGTCGTTCTTGTCCATGATCTTCTTGACGTTCGGCCCGCCGAGGTCCTTACCTGAGACCATGAGGAAGATGTTGGCCAAAAGACCTCCTGTGAGCACCTTGTCGACGGTGCCCTTGTTTAGCGAGTGCTCCATGATCTTCACCACGTCGTCGCATTTTGCCCCGCCCAGCAGGTAGATGCACGGGCGCTCCGGGGAGAGAGAGCGGCGCATACCATTGATCTCTTTCTCCATCAGCCGTCCGGCGTAGGACGGCAGAACCGGGGCGAAACCGATGATCGAAGCGTGCGGCCGCTGTGCGGCGGCGAAGGCGTCGTTGACGAAAATCTGTGCCAGCGGAGCCAGCATGCGCACGAACCTCGTCTTGGCCTGTTCCTCCATCGTCCTGCTCACACTCTCCTCGGCGAGGAAGCGGACGTTCTCCAGTAAAATAACCTCGCCGGGTTTCATCGCCTTGACGGCTGCGGAAACCTCCGGCCCGTAGAAGAGGTCCATTAGATAAGTAACCTTCATTCCGGCGGCCTCGCTAAGCCGCTTGGCATGTTTTTCGAGTATGGTAAAGTCAGACTCGCCCAATCTGCCCTGGTGGGCCAGCAAAACTATCTTGGCTCCCTTGCGTGAGAGCTCCTTTATGGTGACTGCGGACGCCAGTATCCGCGTGTCGTCGATTATCTCACCGGTTTTCGGGTCCAGCGGCGAGTTTATGTCAACCCGGATGATTACAGTCTTGTCCTTCACGTCCACGTTGTCAAGCGTGGGCAACTCCATCATACCACCTCAAAGTCATTTTCGATTAGTAGCTTAAATATTTCGAATGGGCCAATTCCAGCGCGGCACTGTGGGTCCGATTTAGATTCCTTGCGTTCCATAATTTAGACGCGTGCCATATTTGGAAAGCTTTAAAAGGGTTGAGCCCTTGCTTTGATAGTGATGCAATTGACGGAGAAAACTTGGATCGAGACTCTGATGCTGCTGGCAAAGGAGGGGGCGGCAAAAGGCGAAGTCGTCATCTCTTCAAGCTGGCTGGCGAACCACATGGGTGGATCCAAGCAAACGGCCATCAGAAGGCTGGAGGAGCTCGAAAGCCAGGCCATGATAACGCGCAGGATAGAGCCGCGCGGACAGGCAATCCGCATAACGCCTGCCGGGATGTCTTCACTTCGCGCTCTCAATAAAGAACTTGAAAAAATACTAAAGCCTGGCCCAGCTTCGCTGACTCTCACTGGTCGAATCGTCACCGGGATGGGCGAAGGCAGCTATTACGTCGGGCAACCGAAATACGTGGAGCAGTTCAAGAAGGAACTCGGCTTCGAGCCTTACCCCGGGACCCTCGACGTTAAAATCGAGAAAGGCTCGCTCGACCTCAAGGAAGCCTTGATGCGGATGCCCTCTAGACAGGCCGCAGGCTTCAAGACCGGAGAGCGCACCTTCGGACCCGTGAAGCTCTTTCCGGCCAAGCTCAAGGGAGCCAAAGTGGCGATAGTCATGCCCAACCGCACCCACCACACCGACATCATCGAAATCATAGCCGCGCGCAACCTGCGGAAGGCAATTGGGCTAAAAGACGGCGACCTCGTCAACGTGGAGGTGCTGTCATGAGCATCGAACGGGCCCTTGACTCCTTACGAGCGAAAAAGTTCGTTCTGGTCCACGATGCCAAGGGGAGGGAGAACGAAGTCGACCTGGTAATATCGGCAGCCGCCGTCAGGCCCGAGCACGTCACGACCATGCGGCGGGACGCCGGCGGGTTGATCTGCGTCGCGCTCAAATCCGAAGTAGCCGACAACTTCGGCGTCCCCTACCTCACAGACATCTACCGCACGGCCATGCCTAAGTTCAAGGTCCTGAAGACGGCCTGGCCCGACGATATACCTTACGACGAGCGTTCGGCCTTCTCAATCACCGTCAACCACAGAAAGACTTTCACCGGGGTGACCGACGTCGATCGGGCTTTAACCATAAGCGAGCTCGGGAAACTGGCGGCCGAGAAAAAAAACAGCGACCTGATTGAGGAGTTCGGCAGGGAGTTCAGGACCCCGGGCCACGTCTACCTGCTCCGCGCGGCCAAAGGCCTGCTCGCCGAGCGCAGGGGGCACACCGAACTGGTTGTGGCGCTGGCGGAACTGGCCGGGATCACACCAGTGATGTGCATTTCTGAGATGATGGACGCGAGAACAAAGCGCGCCCTCTCCGGGGAGAAGGCGAAAGCGTATGGGAAGAAGCACGGCATCGAGTTCCTGGAAGGCTCCGAAATCGCAAAGTTAACTGAGGGGTTGAGATTTTGAAACGCGTCGGAATCGTGGACACTACTTTCTCGCGCTTCGACATGGCCCGCGCGGCCATCGACGAACTGAACCAGCTCTGCAGCGTCAAGGTGGAACGCCGGACGGTGCCGGGCATCAAGGACCTGCCGGTCGAGGCCAAGAGGCTGCTCGACGAGGGCAACGACATCGTCATGGCGCTGGGGATGCCTGGGGCGGAGCCAATCGACAAGCAGTGCGCCCATGAGGCCTCGCTCGGGCTGATCACCGCGCAGCTGATGACCAACAAACATATCATCGAGGTATTCGTCTACGCTGACGAAGCCAAGAGCGAGAAGGAGCTCGCCATCCTAGTGGAGAATCGGGCCCGCGAGCACGCCAAGAACGTTTACCGGTTGCTCTTCAAGCCCGAGGAGCTCACGAAAATGGCCGGCACGGGGCAACGTGAGGGCGCTCCAGACGCCGGACCTTTAAGGAGGTGAAAGGTTGGTAAAGTTAGGTATAGCGGCAACTGAGTTCAACTTCGATATCGTCTCGCCCATGATCGACTTCGCCAAGAAGCACGCGGAGTTCTTGGGGGCGCAGGTCGTCTCCGAGATAATGGTACC